>Ga0210401_10001007_pt1 | contig 33911 bp, 34 predicted proteins | sample IncBWH32MmetaG_FD_150866 | JGI IMG/M metagenome (GOLD analysis project Ga0210401, IMG submission 150866) | Forest soil microbial communities from Barre Woods Harvard Forest LTER site, Petersham, Massachusetts, United States - Inc-BW-H-32-M | ecosystem: Environmental > Terrestrial > Soil >... | reverse complement strand
TGAACATGGTGTCGAGAGTTACCTGGTCCCCCGCGAAATTGGTGCGAACGAATTCCTCGAACACGGTGGCATCGCCATCTTCCGCGCGCCAGAACTCGGCTACCTGGTGAAGACCACGGTCGAGCCGAGGTTTTTGTTGCGCACCGTACTTCGCGGTCAGTTCGTTTTTGAGTTTGGTGGTCGAGGCATTCATCCAGGAGGGTGCTGCGGATGTTTTGGCGGTGTTGGAAGCGTTCTGCATCAAAATCTCCTCTGAGCAAAGTGGCGCGGTGACGCACAGGACAGCGATCAGGAGTAGCGTCAAACGGCGGGGTTGGTTCAATTCCTGTTCCTCTTCATTATTTCTTGCTCCTTAAAGCCGACTCCGGTTGCGGGTAGGGCAGGGAATTGCTGAACTCGGAAATGTCGGCAGGTGCGTAATCGGGAAAGGGCAACTTGCTACTCTCTCGCCACTGTTGCACCTCGTGTGAGACCGCTGCCGTCTTCTGTTGGTCCAAGCCGGTGTCGCGACCGAGATAAAGAACGCGGGAGGGGAAGGCGAAAGTTGTGCCGGAAGTCTCGACGATATCCAGGATTCGAAGCAGAAGATCTTCCTGAATTGCAAGAAACTCCGCGCCGTCCCTGGTTAATATGTAGCAGAAGACCTCCAGGTTCAGCGAACTGTTGTCGTACCCGATAAAGCGAATGCGCGCGCCGTCGGTTTCGACTTTGGGATGTTCATAGAGCAGGCGGCGAATCTGGGCGAGCACGTAGCGCAACTGGTCCGCCGAGGTTTCGTAGCGCAGGCTCAGCTTGGTATTGAAAAGGATCTTATCGCGGCGGCTCAGATTGTCGATGTTCATGGTAGCGAGCGAGCCATTGGGAATGGAGAGCTCGCTTCGTTCGGGAGTGCGGATGCGAGTGGAGCGGAGGCTGATATCTTCCACCGTTCCGGTCTTGTCACCAAAGCGGCATATGTCGCCCACGCGGATGACTTCATCGCCGAGCAGAGAAACGCCGCCGAAAAGATTCTCCAGGGTTTTCTGGGCGGCGAAGGCGATGGCGATTCCGCCGATGCCCAGTCCGGCGAGGGCGGTGGTCATGTTGACGCCGAGAGAGCTGAGTATGGCAAAGATCGCGGCGATGGAAATAATGGCTTTGAGGACACGTTCACCGAGAAGCAAGAGCGACCCAGTGCCGGTGCGGCCGGCGCGGATTGCTCGCTCTCGAACCCGTCGTGCTATCTGCTGAACGATTCGAGAGAGCAACCAGGCCCATGCGACGATGAAGACCACGCCGATTACTTGCTGGTGGTGGTGGCGCGGCAATAAGGGCAAGCCGATTTGTCGCACGAGCATGGCGTCATAAACGGTGGCAAGAACAAGCCAGAGCGGGTTCGAAATGGCATTCCAGGCACCCGGTCGGGCTATTGGAGGATGGCGGCGCAGTTTTTGATACAGGCTCAACAACCGGACCGTGAGCCAACCCAAGGCCGCGGAGATGGGAATGGCCAGCAAGATAGCCAGCCATTGCCATATCGCGATCCCTAAGAACTCGTGCCGTATGAGGAAATCAGGCAGGTGGCTTTCCACCTGATGCACCGCGAGCCGGTCGTAAAGATCGGGCACTTTAGCCAGCGTGTCAGAGGAGATCAACCAGATTTTCACGCCTCCAGAATCGGTGACGTGGACGAGATCGAGGTCGGCATCAACATCACCGGCGGACAAGGCGCCGATGCGTTGTTGGTTGGGAGAAGATCCTTCTTGCGGAGATCCCTCCGGCAGATTGCTGATCAGCCTCAGGTTGCCGGAAAATGCGCGGTCCATCACACTCTTCAACTTGGTGGCGAGTTGCTCTCCTTGCGCCGCGCGCTTGGCGTTGGTCATTTGCAGATACTGCGCCGCAGTGGAGTAGTTTCCCGCTTGAGCGGCCTGGAGAAATCCATATATGGTGCCGTTAGGAGTGTCACGGCCCAGTGGATCCGGTGGGGGCGCCGGTTGAGTCGCGGATCCGGTGGCGGTGCCCGTTTGGGTTGGCAGCAGCTGTCCAGCGGCAGCCACCGAGACGGTTACGCACAAGAGAAGCCAGCAGGCTCGCTTAAAGAAAAAAGAAGACATGGTTCCTTCTCCCAAGGAAGGGCGCGAATTGATGCAAAATCGTGCGCCCGCGAAAGATGCCTGAGCGGAGCGAGAGTTCATTGTACCGAAAGGAGAGCCAACCTCGCGGAATCGGCCTGGGTTCTTAGGGACGTTTGGGCCGATAGACGTCAGTGCTGGTGCCAAAAAAAACCTCGGCTGATTCCATGATCGTTTCCGAGAGCGTGGGGTGAGGATGGATGGTGAGTGCGATGTCCTTCGCGAGCGCGCCCATCTCGATTGCAAGTACTCCTTCGGCGATCAGTTCGCCCGCGCCGACGCCGACAATTCCTACCCCTAGCACGCGTTCGGTCTGCGGATCGATAAGCAGCTTGGTCATACCTTCGGTTCGGTCCATGGTCAGGGCGCGTCCCGAGGCTCCCCAAGGGAACTTGGCAACTTTGAATTCGCGATTATCTTTCTGCGCCTGAGTTTCGGTGAGGCCGCACCAGGCGATCTCGGGGTCGGTAAAAACGACGGCGGGAATCGCGTTGGGCTCGAAGGCGACTTTGTCTCCGGCGATGGCTTCAACCGCAGTGCGGCCTTCGTGCGAAGCCTTATGCGCCAGCATGGGTTCGCCGACTACGTCACCGACGGCATAGATGGCGGGGTCGTCGGTCTGCAGTTGCTTGTTTACCTGAATGAAGCCGCGCCGGCCGACTTTGACTTGAGTTTTCTCGAGGCCCGGGATCTCGGAGTTGGGCTTGCGTCCCACAGAAACCAAAACCTTGTCGAATAGCTTCTCGGCTTCCTTTACTTCAGGGCCGTCGAAGGTAACGCGGATTCCGTTGGGCTCTTGTTTCACCGCGGCGACGGTGGTGTTGAGCAGGATGTAATCAAGAACCTTCTCCATGCGCTTGTGCAGTGGAAGCACGAGATCGCGATCCGCTCCTGGCAGAAGTCCGGGCAGCATCTCGACGACCGAGACTTTGGAACCGAGCGCGGCATACACCGTGCCGAGTTCCAGGCCAATGTAGCCACCGCCGACTACGAGTAGCGTGCCGGTCACATCGCTCAGGTCGAGCGCAGATGTGGAATCCATCATGCGCGGGGTTTCGAGTTTGAGGCTGGGGACTATCGCGGGCCGCGAACCGGTGGCGATGACGATTCGGTCGAAGGTGAGGGAATCTTCGCTTCCGTTCGCTCGGCTGACGCGTAATGTATTCGAGTTCTCGAATGCTGCGCGGCCCTGGATGTATTCGACCTTTCTTTGTTTGGACAGCACGCCTAAGCCGCCGGTCAGTTTCTTGACTACGCCTTCTTTCCAGGAACGTAGGCGGGGTAGGTCGATCTTCGGATCGTTGTAGTCGATCCCCCAGTTTTTCGCGTGGCGAGTTTCGTCGATCAGCTTGGCGATGTGGAGGAGCGCTTTCGACGGGATACAGCCGCGGTAAAGGCAGACGCCGCCCGGATTTATTTCGGGGTCGATCAAGGTGACTTTGAGTCCGATATCGGCGGCGAGGAAGGCGGCGGCATAGCCGCCTGGTCCTCCACCGATTACCGCGATGTGTAGATTCGAAGCGTCTGCCATAGAAAATCGTCAACCACAGAGGGCACGAAGGTACGCAAAGGAACGCGGGCGGCTCAATTGGGTTTCAGTTTTCCTTCGTGTAACTTTGTGTCTTCGTGGTTTCTAGATTTTGGTTTTTATCCTTGAACCGACAGCAAGAACGGCTGCTCAAAAGCCTCCGCGATCCAGCGCAGGAATCTGGCTGCATCCGCGCCGTCGATCAGCCGGTGATCATAAGACAACGACACTGGCAGCACCAACCTCGGCTCAAATTTGCCATTGAGCCATACCGGCTCCATGCTGGAGCGCGAAAGGCCAAGGATCGCAACCTCAGGATAATTCACGATAGGAGAGAATCCCGTGCCACCAATTCCGCCGAGGTTGGTGATGGTGAATGTGCCGCCTTCCATTTCGGCGAGGGTGAGCTTCTTTTCACGGGCCTTCTTGGAAAGCTGCGTGAGTTCGGCGGCAAGCTCGACGATGTTCTTCTTATCAACCTCACGAATCACCGGCACCAGCAGACCACGGTCGGTATCCACGGCGACGCCGATATTGATGTATTGCTTGTAGACGATCTCGTCTTTTGCCAGGTCGATGCTGGCGTTGAACTGGGGAAAAATTTTCAGCGCGGACGAGCACACCTTTAGTGCGATTGCCGTGACCGTCATCTTGCCGCCGGATTCTTCCGCCTTCGGAGCGAAGCGCGCTCGCAAGTGCTCGAGTTCCGTGATATCGGCCTTATCGTTCTGTGTAACGTGGGGGACCGTGGTCCAGGCCTGCCACAGATGTTCGGCGGTCTTGCGACGTACGCCTCGGATCGAGACGCGCTCGACCTTTCCCCACTTGGTAAAATCTGGCAACTCCGCCTGAGCGAATTGGGCTCCGCGCGGCGCTTGCGCAGCCGCCGCCACCGAAGTGAGCAGCGTCTTCGAATGTGCCTTAACGTCGTGCTCGCTGATGCGCCCGCCGGGACCGGTTCCTTTCACATTGTGAATGTCGATGCCGATCTCACGCGCTAATCGACGAACATGGGGGGCTGCGGGCACCGGCATCCGATGTTCAGAGCCTGCCACCTTTTCGAGCTGAGCCGGCATGGTGAAGCTAGGGGGAAGCGGTTGCGGTTGATCGCGTGGAAGCGCCTGTTCTTCGGTTTTGCCCTCGGCTTGGATGGCGGCCTGGAAAGCGAGGCGTGCTCCGTGCTGTCCGGAGACGTGCTCGACTGGAACGTGCCGGGGGCGCTCTGCCTGCGGCGCGGCCGCACCTTCGAGCGTGAAGATAACGTCGCCAACTTTAATCTTGTCGCCCTGCTTTACGCGGACCTCTTTGACGATTCCGCTGATCGAGGAGGGCACTTCGATAACCGCTTTGTCGGTTTCAAGTTCCATCACCGGCTGGCCTTCGGAGACCTTGATGCCAGGAGAAATCATGAGCCGGACGAGATCGCCCTGGGAGACGTTCTCTCCAAGTTCGGGAAGCTTGAACTCGGTTGGACCGACTTTCGCCGAGCCTCCTAAAGGTGCGGATACCGAAGCTGAAACCGGAGGAGTGGGTACCGGCGCAGAAGTGGATTGAGCCTCGTTCTGGGGCAGTCGCATTGTGGCGGTGGCGGCCGAAGCTGCCGCAGCAGTCTGCTGTGCTTTGGGTTCTGGCTGCCTTGATTTTGCGCCGGCGCCGTTCTCGAAGGTAAAAATCACCTGGCCGACCTTGATCTTCTCGCCCTCTTTAACGCGAATCTCTTTCACGACGCCGCTTACGGTGGAGGGTACTTCAACGACTGCTTTGTCGGTCTCCAATTCCATCACGGCCTGGCCTTGGGTGATGGTAGCGCCGGGCGAAATCATCAGACGGACGAGGTCCCCCTGGTCAATGTTTTCGCCGAGTTCCGGTAGCTTGAATTCTGTCACTTTAACTTTTTCTCCGTTATCTCATCGCCGTCGTTTGCGGCGGCTGTCGTGCGAGCATCTTGCCTCACTCCCCAGGGCAGGATGCTCAGGACAGCCGGCAGGATACCGGCGCTATTAAGTGATGGCCGGGTTCGGCTTCTCCGGATTGATGCCCAGGTCTTTGATCGCTTTCTGGAGTATCTCCGGGCTGATCTGTTTATCACGGGCCAGCGCGTTCAACGTGGCCAGCACAATGTGCTTCGCATCTACTTCGAAGAAGTCGCGAAGCGAAGCCCGACCCTCACTGCGGCCAAAACCGTCCGTACCCAAGGCCACAAGCGGACGCGGCACCCACTGCGAGATCGATTCCGGAAGCACCTTCATATAATCCGATGCGGCCACAAAGACCCCAGGTGCTTCTTTTAAACATTGCGTGACAAATGGGACGCGCGGAGTCTCGCCGGGATGCAGCATGTTCCAGCGCTCGCAGTCGTTTCCATCCTGATACAGCCGTTTGTAGCTGGTGACGCTCCAAACATCGGCTGCTACTCCGTATTTCTCTTCTAGAATCCGCTGCGCCTTGAGCACTTCGAACATGATGGTTCCACTGCCGAACAGCTGGGCGCGCAGCTTGGCGTCTCTCTTCTCCGAGGCTTTGAAACGATACAGTCCCTTCAGAATGCCGTCCCGGACTTCCGCACCGTGTGGCATCTCGGGCATCGGCAATGGTTCATTGGTGACAGTCAAGTAATAGAAGATAGACTCCTGATCGACGTACATGCGTTTGATGCCATCCTGAATGATGATGGCAATTTCGTAGGCGAAGGCTGGATCATAGGCGAGCAGATTTGGCACGGAGAGTGCCAGCACGTGACTGTGGCCGTCCTGATGCTGCAGGCCTTCGCCGGCGAGCGTAGTCCGGCCGGCCGTGCCTCCGATCAGGAATCCGCGAGTGCGCATATCGGCCGCGGCCCAGATCAAGTCGCCGATACGCTGGAAGCCGAACATCGAGTAGTAAATGAAAAACGGAATCGTATTGATTCCGTGATTCGCATACGCCGTGCCCGCCGCGATGAACGAGCACATCGAGCCGGCCTCGGTGATACCCTCCTCGAGGATCTGTCCGTTCTTGGCCTCTTTGTAGTAGAGCAGGGTGTCCATGTCGACCGGTTCGTAAAGCTGGCCGACGCTCGAGTAGATACCGACCTGGCGGAACAGCGCTTCCATGCCGAAGGTGCGGGCCTCGTCCGGGATGATGGGCACGATGAGCTTGCCGATCTCTGGGTCGCGCAGCAACTTCCCCAGCAGGCGAACGAAGACCATGGTGGTGGCAACGTCGCGGCCCTCGGTGCCCTTGTAAAACTCCTCGAAGTGAGACTCCGAAACCGGGCTGATCGGTTTCGCTCGTACTTTGCGTTCCGGCAGGTAGCCGCCCAGTTGTTTGCGGCGCTCCTTCATGTAGGTGATTTCCGCGCTGTCGTCCGCGGGACGATAGAACGGAGCGTTGTGAAGTTCATCATCGGGGATGGGAATGCCGAAGCGTGAGCGGAACATTTGCAGCTCATCGTCATTCAGTTTTTTTTGCTGATGGGTGATGTTCTTGCCCTCGCCAGCCTCGCCCAGGCCATAGCCCTTGATGGTTTTCGCCAGAATGATGGTGGGTGAGCCGCGGTTCTCTACAGCTGCCTTATATGCTGCGTGGACTTTAATGGGATCGTGTCCTCCCAGCCGCATGCGTGCGAGCTGTTCGTCGGAAAGATGCTCGACCATCTTGAGCAGACGGGGATCGGTGCCGAAGAAGTTTTGCCGGAAGTAAGCGCCGCTCTCGACAAAATATTTTTGATACTGACCGTCACTAATCTCGCCCATACGCCTGACCAGCAGCCCATCGCGATCGCTTCGGATCAGGCTGTCCCAGTCACCGCCCCAGATCACCTTGATGACGTTCCAGCCGGCGCCACGGAAAATGGCTTCAAGTTCCTGAATGATCTTGCCGTTCCCGCGAACCGGGCCATCCAGCCGTTGCAGGTTGCAGTTCACCACGAAGATCAGATTGTCGAGCCGTTCCCGCGAAGCCAGCGTGATGGAACCCAGGGACTCGGGCTCATCCATTTCGCCGTCGCCAAGAAAAGCCCAGACTTTGCCATCGCTTGACAACTTCAATCCGCGGTTTTCGAGATAGCGGATAAACCGGGCCTGATAGATCGCCTGGATAGGTCCCAATCCCATGGAAACCGTGGGGAACTCCCAGAAATCGGGCATGAGCCAGGGGTGAGGATAAGAAGAGAGGCCGCCGCCGGGTTTCAGTTCACGGCGAAAGTTCTCCAGTTTCTGGCGTGGTATGCGGCCTTCGAGATAGGCGCGAGCATACATACCGGGCGCAGCATGCCCCTGGAAATAGACCAGGTCGCGATCCCCGGTTTCGGTCTGGGCGCGCAGGAAATGGTTAAACGCTACCTCGTAAAGAGTGGCCGCCGAAGCGAAAGTTGAAATATGTCCGCCAATGCCTTCCTGCAGCTTATTGGCACGCACCACCATGGCCAGCGCGTTCCATCGCACGAGGCTCTTGATGCGGCGCTCCATCTCCTGGCTGCCAGGGAAGGGCGGCTGCTGGGCCACCGGAATTGTGTTCTGATAGGGCGTGGTTGCTGTGAACGGAAGGTTTACTCCGGCAGCGCGCTTGGCGTGCAACGACAACTGCTGCAGCAACCGTCCGGCGCGCTCCGGGCCGCCTTCAGCTAACACATAGTCGAGGGAATCAAGCCACTCCCGAGTCTCGAGCACTTCCAATCCATTCGTCTGGGTCTCAGCCACGTCTGGTTTCTCCATTTATGAGCAGGAATCTTCCATGATAGACAATCGCGAAGAATTTTGCTGGCGACTTTCTGGCGAAGCTGCCGGCGAGCCCATAATTTGTGCTGAAACAGGAATCCTTGGGTGCTTCGGAAACATCCATACTGGCGAGTGGTAGACCCCAAGTTACACATAGTGCCGACCACAGCCGTAGCGGTTAGAGGACGGTTACAGATAAAGTTGCATCCAAGCCAGGCAGAACCAGACATTGCACTAAACTCGCGATAAACAGGAGACTCCCCATGCCGAAAAAACCTGCTTCGAAACTTAATGCCCAGCCACGCATACATCAGCGGGCGCGCGAAATTCAGGAGTATGGCACCGTGAACCATGCGTTGCCTTTGGAACTGGAAGAGCCGGTGCGTCTGGAAATGACCGAACGACTCAACCTATTGCTTGCCGACACCATGACCCTCCGCGATCTGTACAAGAAATCCCATTGGCAGGTCGCTGGTCCGACGTTTTATCAGCTTCATCTGCTTTTCGACAAGCATTTCAATGAGCAGTCGGAGCTTGTCGACACCATCGCCGAACGGATTCAGTTGCTGGGCGGCCTCAGCATCGCAATGGCTCCCGATGTGGCAGAGACTACACGAATCGAACGGCCACCCAAGGGAAGGGAAGAAGTTCCGGTGCAACTCTCGCGCTTGCTCGACGCCCACCAGATCATTATCGGAGACTGCCGCGAACTGGCGAAACGCGCCTCAACCCTGGGCGATGACGGGACCAACGATGTGGTCGTCAGTGATGTTTTGCGGACGAACGAACTACAGGTGTGGTTCATAAGCGAGCACCTGGTGACGATGCCTCTGGTGGAAGCCGTTGACAGTTCCGCTGCCGCAGACTGACTTGCATTGTAGCGAAAGCTCTCGACAAGGGCTATTCAAGGGCTGGTCCCAGACCGGCCCTTATTTTTGGCGCTAACTAACCTGATTTACGCTAACCTGATTTACTTGACTTCGGCGAAGCGCGCGTTCAAGATAGGAGGCACTTTTGGGGAATCACGTAGAAGCTGGCGGAATCCGTTCTCGTTACGAATTCGGAACAGAAACAGCGGCCCGCCGATACCCGCTTCTCATAGTGCCGACTCGAGGCGGGTTTTCGCGATAATAAATGCAATTATTAGCGCTGTAGATGACTCTAAGTTGCTATTATTGCAGTTACTTCTGCCGGTGTGCGAGGGGGCAAAAATGTTTCCAGGCGGACAGAACTTGCGCGTGCTGCGCGAGCAACTCGGATTGACCATGAGGGATGTCGAAAACGCCAGTACACGGATTGCTCAGAAGCGTGCGAACGACGAATTCGCCATACCTCCGAGTCGCCTTTCGGATGTTGAGACAAAAGGGGTGATCCCCAGCATTTACCGTTTGTATTCGCTGGCGGTCATCTACCGTAGGGACATTCGGGAATTGCTGTCCTGGTATGGCGTCGATTTGAATGGAATGGCAGCGGATCTGGATTTCGTGATCCCGCCGAAATCGCATGTTTCCGAAGCCTTGGCGAACCTCTCCAGCATTCAAATGCCGATCCGTCTGGATCCCAGCTTCGATCCCCGCCGCACGGTGAACTTCGGACGAATGGTGGAACAGTGGGGCCAAGTGCCCCTCGCCTACCTGTCCCAATTCGCCACCTGCCAATACACCTATGGCTATATCGGCAGCGACGATTTGACGATGTATCCGATTCTCCCGCCGGGGAGTTTTGTGCAGATCGACGAGTCGAAGAGCAAGGCGGAAGAAGGCGGCTGGAGGTCGGAATACGAACGCCCGATCTACTTCGTGGAAACCCGCGACGGCCACACCTGCTGCTGGTGCACGATGACACGGGAGGAGATTATTCTGCAGCCGCACCCTCTTTCGCCGGTTGCGGCTCGCGCCCTGCGCTACCCGCAAGAGGCGGAGATCATCGGCCAAGTGGTGGGGGTCGCGATCAGGCTCGGGGATTGGCGTCCGCTTTTGGATTCTTCAACAAGCTCGAAAGCGCGTGAAGTACTGAACTAAGATGGCGGGCGGAGCCGGCCCCCGGCCCCGGCGGCAAGAGATTGGGGCTCGAGGTTGCGAGTCGTTCCACGTAAGCAACCGGTGAAACTCCCGCTATTTCACTGGACTGTTCCGCATCCTGTACCAGCTTCCGGATCGGCATAGCCAGAACCTTGGAGAGTAGAGAGCGGTGCGCTCGCACCAGTGCTTTCTGCGCCGCCAAATCTCCGTATACGCGGGAAAAACCCCAGTGGAAGTAGCTTCCCTCTTTGTCCCGCAACCCGGAAAGATACTCCAGTCGGTTCAGACAGCCAGTAAAGGCTCTCAGCGTGGTATCTTGCAGGTCCTCGAGTGCCGAATGCAGGGTCATTGTTACATTTTTGGAAATTCGAAATTACTTTAGTACTCTATCCAAAAAGGCTGGCGGGAATAGATTATCACGAGGTAATCCCACATTGGAAAGGAATTCACACCGTGAAAATAAACCTGCGCTGGTTGGCTGTTGCGACGCTCCTCGCCACGATTTCCGTACCGGCAAGTCTGATGGCTATTAATGATGCTCCCACAGGTCCGGCTCCCAAGGGCCCGATTACTGTTCCGACGCCCCCGCACTGCCCGACCGACGGCAACCCGACCGGGCCGCCGAAAGTTGTTGCGGGACAATAGATTTCGCTAAAGCTGTTGTTGTGGGCTGGCGCAAAAGGGTGTATATTCTGCGCGATAGCCTATGCCTGCCTCGCGTATGCTTTGGTATTACCTGTGGGTAGCTCCCCACGTCCTACAGGGCATTATTTTGTTTGCGATGGTGCGTCGCGGATTGCTTCGTCAGTTTCCGATGTTCTTTCTCTATACCGGGTTTGAGATTTTGCAGAGTGCTTTGCTGCTGGTGGTATCCCATTTTGTGTCCTATTTCGGCCCGGTGTACTTTCAGGTGTACTGCGTGGGACTAGCGCTTAGTACCGCAATCCGGTTTGGTGTCATCTTCGAGTTGTTCAGTCACTTCTTCCAGCGTTATCCGGCACTCAGTGGAGCTGGGAGGTTTTTGTTTCGCGGGGCGACGCTGGTACTCCTGGCAATCGCTGTGGGACTTGCCGTCTCCGCACCCGGCAATGTTGTGGATCATGCTCTGAAGGATGCTGCGTACGCCTCATTGAAGGCGACGACGTTCGCGGCGGATCGAGCTGTGAGCGTCTTGCAATGTGGTTTGCTGATCTCGCTATTCTTGTTCTCGCGTTATTTCGTACTCTCCTGGCGAAGCCCGGCATTCGGTATAGCCTTGGGATTGGGAACGTTCGCGATCGGAGAATTAGCCACGACGGCCATTCGGCTCTATGTAGACGCTAGAGACGAGCCTTTCGATCTCGCCGCCATGGGAATCTATCACCTTTGCGTGCTGGTCTGGATTTTCTACCTCGTGCGAGTCGAGCGAGAGCCTCGATTCACTGTGAAAACTTTGCCTAAATACGACTTGGAGATTTGGAACCAGGAGTTGGAGCGTCTCCTACAATGATTATCACACTCATTATTGTTTTGATTTCATTTCTGGCTTTAGGCTTCCTGATCAGGGTGGCAAAGAGCCGAGTATCGGCCTCCAAGGTTTTGGAAAACCCGACCGAGCATATGCGGGCGGTGGACCTTGAGGCATTTCAGAACTTGGTCGATCCCGACGAGGCGGAGTTTCTACGTACCAACCTTCCTTCGGCGGAGTTTCGCAGAATTCAGCGAGAGCGGCTGCGGGCTGCGGTGGAATACGTCTCCTGCGCGGCTCAGAATGCAGCTGTTCTGCTGCGTCTGGCCGACGCCGGTCGGCGCAGCCCTGATCCGGCGACAGCGGAAGCGGCGGAAAAACTGGTTCAAAATGCGCTTCGTCTACGGCTTTACGCTTTGCAGGCTATCCCGAGGCTCTACCTCGGTATGGTTCTCCCCGGCGCGCGCATCTCTCCAGTCGGCATCGCGGAACGGTACGAACAGATGACCCGACTCGTCGTATTGCTTGGATGCTTGCAGTACCCCACACGGGGCGTCTCCGCCGCGCTCTGACCGGGGAGTAAGAGTTTTAAGACGGACCAACCTCGGTGAATCTTGAGGTGTTTCCCATTTCAGTGGATGCTATCGATGAATCCGCTGATTTGGTTTTCCAGTTTCTGCCCGCCGATTCCGACGATGCCATTGTGATCTGCTCCGGGGACAAGATACAACTCCTTGGGCTGATTCGCTTGCTGCAACAACGCCTTTGCCATTTCCGGAGGCGTTAAGGTGTCTTCGGTCCCGACGGTAATGAACACGGGCAAGTGTACCGAGCCGATCTTCGAAAGGTTGTCAAACCGATTGTGAACAAAAAGTGATAGGGGAAAGGCTCTCAGATACCAAATTGCTTTTGCCGCTTCCGGAACGCTGGTGAACGGACTCTCCAATATCAGCCCCCCAGCATTAGGATGTTCCACCGCAAGTTGTGTGGCTGGCCCGGTTCCGATCGAGCGCCCCATGAAGATGACATTGTGGACGCGCACTTGGCGTTGCGTGATCAGGTACGCCAAGGCCGCGCTCGCATCCTCGTACACGCGAGTCTCGTTAGGGGTGCCCGGACTGCTGGAGCCATATCCGCGGTAGTCCACGAGCAGGAGATTGGGACCGAGATGATGCAAGGATTTCACTTCGCCCTCTGGGCCCGCCGCCTGCTCCAAAACATAGCCATTGCCGTGAAACATCAGCAGGACTTTGTCTGACGGCGGACTTGCAGGGATCCACCAGGCGTGCACCTGCTCTAATCCGTTCACCGGAATGCGAAGGTCTTGAAACGCGATCCCAAGATCCGCTGGACTCGCCTTTGCATACTGCGAGGGCGCGGGAAAGGTCATTTGATCTTGCTGAAAGTAGAAGAGCGCTCCTAACCCGACGTAGGTCAAGATGAGGACGGTCAGAAGTATCTTGATGAAGGTGGGCAGAGAGTTTTCCTGTTCTTAGACGCGGTCCTATTGTATGCGGGCGAGTTCAAGGGCAATTCGCCGGGGCCGGCCGTCCCGCGAATCGCGCTTCAATCCACGTAATCTGGTCCCGCACCGAGTCGCCGATTACGCGACCTGGTTCGAGATCGCGATATCGTTCCCATTGAACCCGGTCACCCTGTTTGCACATGCGAGCGATGACGGGTGCGGCCACGGGCACGGTTCGATCGGCGTCGGCACTGATTACCAGGATTGCTCCGCGCGCTTGAGTCTGGCCAAGAGTGTTTCTCGCGAAATATTGTTTAACGAATTCATTATTCTCCCATCCCGGTTTTAGGGCTTCAGCCGCCTGGCCAACGATTGCTGTCTCCCCGCAGTTCTGGCCGACCTGCTGATAAAGTGCGAGCGCTTTCTCCGTCAACATGTCCGTCACTTGAAACTGCGGATACACCGTCTTGATGCCGTAAGCCAGGAATGTGAACATGCTGCTTGCAGGCGCTTGCGTGGAATGCGCGAATATTTCTTTCGCATCCGCCAGACCAGAAATTGCGATACTGCCGAGATAGCCTGCGTCGCGGATGTCGTTTTGCTTCTCCGCGACGGCGACGGCCGCTAAACTCCCCTCACCTTCTCCGATAACCATCCACCTCGCACCAAGCTGTGGCACGGCAGCGCGGGCCGCAGAGACCGAGCCGATAATATCAGTCGCGTTGGACGGAGCGTCCAGAAATGCATTCCGAAAATTGGTGCCCAGCCCGGTGTAATCCGTGGCGACCATGGCGTACCCCAGGTTTACATACATGGAGAGGAACGGTCCGTGGCCTACGTTCCTCATCAGCGAGGGAGCACACTGGCGAGCCACGCCGGTCGCCTCGTGGGCCCACGCAAGGACTGGCCAGCCCCCGGCGGGAGGTTTTTCCTCGCTGGGAATCAAAACTACGCCCGACGTCGCCACGTCCTCCCCGGAGGCAGAACGCGAGTGATAGAGAATGCGAACCGCTGACACCTCAGGTGGGAGTTCGTATTCCTCGAACGATTCCGAGCGAATCAGTTCCCCCGGTTTGCCAGCGGGCAACGGATGAGGAGTGTCATAGAACTTCGTCAAGGGCAGCGTATGTAAGATCTGCGATCGCTTAACCGGGGCCGGAGCTGGAGCTTGCGCGAAGGTGGGGTTGGCGACGAACAGGATTGCGGCCGTTACGGCGAAGGCTATTAGGAGGGTCGCGAGAAATAACTTCCGACACAGCACAGGCTGAAACCACATGGCCGCCGGAGACTCTAGCCCTTCCAGAACACCATGATTCCGAGCACCACCGGAAGATAGAGGACGGATGCATGAAGGACACGGCTCGCCAGCACTTTCGATCCCGACGCCGTCAGTTTGCCTACGTGGTAGAACAGGAACGCTCCGGACAAGCACATGCCGACCCAATACCACAAGCCAGCGCGATCCACGAGCGGCAGCATGGTTGCGAGCACCAGGATCACGGTGAAGCCTGCAATCTCGGCGCGAGTGAAGCGAGAGTCGAGATCAAAGTCGGGCAGCATCTTATAGCCCGCGCGCGCGTAGTCGTCGCGGTACATCAAGGCAATCGCCAGAAAATGAGGGAACTGCCACAGAAAGAGAATCGAAAAAAGATACCAGGCATGGCGGTCGATGCCGTCGGACGCGCCAGCCCATCCGATCAGCGTCGGCATCGCCCCCGGGAAAGCCCCCAGCAGCGTGCACAAAGGCGTCTTCCTCTTCAACGGCGTATAGATGAGGAGATACGACAGCAGCGTGGAGACGGCAAGAAATGCCGACAACAGGTTCACTGTAATCGCCAGATACAGGCCGCCAGCAACGCTTAACAGAATGCCAAACAGAAAGGCCTCGCGAGAGCTAAGTCGTCTCGAGGGCAGAGGGCGCGACGCGGTGCGGCGCATTTGGCCATCCCAGCCCCGTTCCATCCATTGATTGAGGGTTGCAGTCCCGCTGGCGACCAGCAGCGTACCAACCAGCGTATTGATCAAGCCTAAAACCCTGAATGGTCCACGAGAGGCGAGGTAATAGCCGGCTGACGTGGTCATCAGAATGAGGAGGTTCACTTCGGGCTTGGTCAGAGTGTAATAATCCCGGAGCTTGGCGGTGAGCGTCTGCGGAGCGATGGAATTTGCCATTAGATTAGTGGTCGCCATTTTACCAGTCTTCTGCCGCGGACTCTTCACGCTTAAATCGATTGTTCCTTCTACGCACGATGAAAATCATACCAATGGATCCCAATGTAGGGGGAATGACCATGACCAAAATACCACTGCGTAGAGCCTCGATCATTCTTGCCCCGGCGGAAGACGCCTGAGTATAGCAAAGCGCACAGTTTTGGGAAAAAGCAGGCAGAGGTAGCAGCAGCACGAACAGCGCTGCCAACGCAATGCCCATGAGTCGGATTGTGTTCTGAAACTTCATATCTCCTTCCCAGGAGGGCTCTGCCGTCGATTAAGATTTCGAATAGCTAGACCAAGGTGCTCCGAGCAACTCGCGGAAGCTGTCCGTCCACCCATATTGCATCGCCAACAGCACGAAGACGGTGAAGACGACGACAAACCACAGGAGCCCATGATTATCCGACAGGTGCATGAAAAACAAAAGCGCCAGCGCGGCCTCGACGACCGCCAGAAACAGCATCCGTGCGAACATCTGCGACGCAGTGATGTTGGAGTAAGCAATCACGAATTGCAGGCATGCGATGGCAAGAATGCAAATGTAAACCATCACGTACCTGCCCGCGTTACTCTTGTGCCCTTCTGCCATAGCCATTGTTTTGCTCCTGTTCCGTTTTAGTGCGAAAGGTTCAACAGGTAAACCAGCGGCACGACGAACATCCAGACCAGGTCCACGAAGTGCCAGTAAAGACCAGTGATTTCGAGATCGTCAGCATTGTAACGGCCGCCTTTATAGCGGATGCCAACTGCCACGAGCGCAATCACGCCGCCGGTAACGTGCAACAGATGCAAGCCGGTGATGCTGAAAAACGCGGCGCCAAACAGGCCGGTGCCCCATGGGTTCTTGAGCAGGGTCATGCCTTCACCGATCAGTCCCAGCCATTCCCGAATGTGCAACAAGGCGAAAAGCACACCAGCGCCGGCGGTGATCATCGTCCATTGCAGCGCTTTAGCTTTTTCTCCCGCCTTGGCCGCATCGATCGCCAAAAGCATGGTGAGGCTGCTGGTCACGAGAATAAAGGTCATCAGCACGACATTGGTAATGCTGTGGAAGGGTCTCGGCCAGTCGGGAGTGGCATTGCGTAGGAATCCATAGGCAACCAGACAACCGGCAAATGTTGCGGTGTCGGCGATAATGAACAGCCACATCGCCATCTTTTTCGCGGGAACCGAAAACGCAGGCTTCTCCATCACTCCTGCGTGTCCTCCCATTGTATCGGCGTGGCTCACGGTGCCTCCTCTTGTCGTCAAGTTTGCTACAGCTTGATCCATAGCAACAACAGCAGATACACCCACAGCGCATCCATGAAATGCCAATACAGGGAAGTGGCGTCCAGCGTACTCTTCCGCAGGATCGACCGATTCATCCTGTGAATGACGCGCACCAACCCGCCCAACCCACCCAGCACATGCAGGGCATGCGCCGCGGTCAGCACATAGAAGAATGAGCTGTTGGGGTTGGTCGCCAGGAACAACCCCTGGGCCCTCAGTTGAAGCCACGCCCCATACTGGCCGGCTACGAACAACAAACCCAAGAACAGCGTGATATAGAGCCAGCGAGTAGGGTTGGCGATTCCATCTCTTCGCCCGCTCATAAAACCGCCAACCTGACGGCGGGCCACTTCCAACGTAATGCTGCTGGCGAGGAGGAGCAAAGTATTGAAGAAAAGGATTCGGGGCAGACTGAGATGTCGCCAGTCCAGTGCCGACCCTTGACGAACGATCAGGGCGCTGGTAAACGCCGCGAAGGTCATCGTGATGGAGGCCAGCACCACCCAGATTCCGGTTGACGCAGGAGGCGGCGCATGGTCCTTGACCGAGCGCAAGTCGCCACCCGCCGGGACTAGGTTCCGCCGGCCACCATTGCCGGAATCGATTCCAAGTCTCGACGGATCGCGTCGTTCCTCGATCTTCGGCGGTTCGGGGACTGTGGTCGCCATAGACTACAAAACTCCTTTTCCTATCACACCCTCGTTCGATTACGCCTCGTCGTGGGCCGAGTTCACTTTCTCGGGCGAGGCCTGCATTACGTAGTCGCCCGTAGAGCTCTCGACACCGTACTGGTAGGGATCGTGGAAAACCTCCGGCAGTTTGTCGCCAAAGTTGTTATGGGGCGGCGGTGTCGTAGGAGTGCTCCACTCCAGAGACGTAGCCTCCCATGGGTTGTCGGTTGCAGGCTTACCCCAGAAGCGGCTGTGGAACAAGTTGTAGAGAAAAATGAGCTGGGCCGCTCCTGTTAGCAGAGCAGCGATGGTAATGAAGCGATGTACTGGGATCAGCGGTTGCAGATAGTCGTCCACAAAAGCCTGGTAGCGCCGCACATTGCCCGCAATTCCGAGGTAGTGGAAAGGCATGAAGATACTGTATGCGCCGACAAAGGTAAGCCAGAAGTGAACCTTTCCCAAAGTCTCGTTCATCATGCGGCCGAACATTTTCGGGAACCAGAAGTAAGTTCCCCCGAAAATGCCGAAAATGGCTGCAACCGCCATCACCAGGTGGAAGTGTCCCACCACAAAGTAGGTCGCGTGGAGCATGATGTCGATCGAGGGCTGCGCCAGGAAGAAGCCGCTTACCCCTCCGCTGATAAACATCGAGACAAAGCCCAGCGCGAACAGGGAAGCGGTGTTAATGCGCAATTTCGATCCGTAAATGCTGCCCATCCAGATGAGGACGATGATCGTGGACGGGATCGTAATGATCAAGGTCGGGAAAGAGAATGCCAGCGACGACACCGGGTTCATGCCGCTGACAAACATGTGGTGTCCGTAGACCATGTAGCTGAGGACCGCGAGCGCTCCCATGGAGTAAACCAGGACTCGGTGACTCAGCATGGGTCGCCGCATGTTGGTGACCAGGATATGAGACACAATCCCCATGCCGGGGACAATCGCGATGTAGACCTCCGGGTGCCCGAAGAACCAGAACAGGTGCTGCCAGAGCAGCGTCGATCCGCCTGAGTGTGGCTGCAATTGATCGTTGAGCACGAGGCCTGAGGGTACAAAGAAGCTGGTTCCAGCAACGTGATCGAGAATCAGGAGGATGGTCGCGGGCATCAGCACGGCGAAGGCAGTGAGGCCCATTACCGACGTGATGAACCAGGCCCAGGCGCTCAGCGGCAAGCGCCACATGCTCATGCCCTTGGTCCGCATATCGAGCGTCGTGGTGATGAAGTTCAGCGAACCCAGCAACTGGCCGATGCAGAAAATACAGATGGCCGCCGCCCAGAGAACTACACCCGTGCCTTGGCCGGGGCCACTAGCCGCTCCGATAGCGCTAAGCGGTGCATACTGCGTCCAGCCGCCAAGGGTGGGCCCATCGCTCACGAAGAACGACGACATCAGAACCAGGAAGCCGACGAACGTGACCCAGAATGACATCATGTTGAAGTGCGGAAACGGCATGTCCTCCGCGCCCACTTGGATAGGCAGGAAGTAGTTGCCGAAGGCAGCGAAGGGTGCCGTGGTCAGAACGAAGAAGACCATGATCGTCGCGTGCATAGTCATCAGTTGCAGGTAATACTCCGGCGTCATTACATTACCGGGCGCACCGTTCGCGGAAAGCAAATGTAGACCTGGGATGGGATAGTTCGTCCAGGCTAAGTGAATGCGCATCAGCCAGGAAAGCACCATTCCAACCAGTACGGCCACCAGGGCCAAGCCGTAATACTGCTTGCCAATCACTTTGTGGTCGAGACTGAAGACGTGCTGACGAATGAAGCTGGTCGGCGCGTGGTGTTCTGCCGCGTGTGCAGACATATCGTGCATATGCTCACCTCGAAAGAGATGTCCCATCTCACGGAACGCGACGGGATCTATTGCAATGCCGCTTGTTTCTTAAGCCAACTATCGTAGTCATCCTGGGACATCACCTCAAGATATGCCTTCATGTTGTAGTGTCCCAAGCCACAAAGCTGAGTGCAGACAATTTCGTACTTTCCAATCTGGGTTGCGGTGAAATGCAGCGAAAGATCCAATCCCGGGACAAAATCCTGCTGCACGCGCAAGGCTGGAACGTAGAACGAGTGCCCGACGTCCTTCGCGTGCATAAGCAAATGAACCTCCCGGTTGACCGGAATCGCCATCTCCGCTGTCACAATGTCGTCTTTGGAATCCTGATCGTGGGCTGTATCCAGACCAAAGAAGTTGGCGTTGGCTTCGCTGATCAGGTCGGGATGGAGTGGACCGAACGTTCCATCCGGGCCGGGATAACGAAAGTAAAACGCGAACTGTCCGGCTTGCACCTGAACCGGCATGGCGTTTGCTGCCGGAGGAATTAAATAGACATCAGCCCACGCCTTGACGCCAAACACGCCCAGAGCCAAAACTTCAGTTCCCACCAGCAGAAATGCGGCCCAAACCACGGTCTTGGCACCGCCGGGGAAGGTCTTGATCTTGTCACCGGGACGGGTATTGGAAAATTTCCAGATGAACAAAGCCAACAGAATCTGCGAAGCCAGGAACGAGATTCCCGCCTCAGCCATCGTCTCCGACATCTGCTCGTCAATTCGAGCGCCATGGGTTGAGATATCGGCCGGTGGGTCCCAGGTGTGACGGAGGATGGGAATCGCGGAAAGAATTGCAATCGCGATAATAGTCGCTGCAAAAATTTTTGCCATATCGCCTCGCCTCTGGCCGGCTGTCCACCCGGCCGCAACGGCTTCTTCAAGGCAGCCGCCACCGCATTCGGCGGCTGTCCTTGTTTGAAGCGGCACGCCATCTTAACTCAAGAAACCGAACCCCAACTGAACGCTTCATGAATAATTGTTCATTTTGCTTTAAAGGAGAAATTAGCGGTCGCCGGTTTGCCCGCCGCGACCGTCACCTTCGCCGTCTGAGTTCCCAGATCCTCTTGCCAGGCGGTCACCGTATAGCTGCCCGCAGGGACGCCGTGGATCGTAAAATTGCCGTCTTTATCGGTGGTTGCGTAGGGCCCCTTGACCACAGCGTGGTAGCCGTGCATCCAGGGATGAATGTTGCATTTCACCGAAATCATTTCTGGTGCTTTCCAACTGGTTTCGATGGGCGGTGCTCCGGGTGGCTGAGACTTGTTCCAGGGGATATTGCCGGTCATCGCGTTGGGCAGCGGGTGGATATTGTGGGTCGTCTGATCGCTGGTGGTGACCTTGAATTTCTGGTCGGGATTCATCGCGATGACGTGCGGGATATATTGGCAACCCTTCTGGTCAAAAACCGGCTCGCTTGAAGACGGTGCGCTCGCCTCATTGCCAGTCAAACCTTCCGAGATATAGAGAACGACGTTCGCTAACCCGCCGTTTGCTCCAACCACAACGTTCTCGAGCGTAATCGGGCTGTTCTCGTGTTGCTTCACACAGTAAGGGTCCTTCGACATATCGATGCCCTTCATGTGCGGAGCAGCGCCATCGAGCTTCACGGTCCCAGCGATTGAGCCTTCCGCGGCAGCGCTGACATTTTGGTCGAGGCTTAGCGCCCCGAAGCCGACGAGTACTAGCCCCGATAGTATTGCTGCAAACTTCGAATAGTGTTGCTTTTTCATTGACGCTCTCCTGTGAACAAGACCTCGCTCGATCTCAGATTATTTTATTGTGGACTAACCGGTTTTAATCCCAACTGCCTGGCGATCTGCTTTTCCTTGGCGTTGTACGCGTTGTGGGGCTGCAGCGTGCGCAGATAGAACACCAAGTCCCACGCCTCATCCGGCTTGATGTTATCGGAGAATGATGGCATCGGTGTGCCATCCAGCCCAGTCATGAAGATTTTGTAGATATCGCGGTCCGTGCTGCCGCACTTGGGTCGAGATCCATCGGTGAAGTTGTAGGCCAGAATTGGGCGGCCAAGATCATCGGTGAGGGTTGAGGCGGAGGGACCATTAGCCATGCCTTGCACGCCATGGCATTTCCAACACTGCACTCTTCCGTAAACTTCCTCTCCCGCTTTGACTCGCTCCGGCGTCACCTCGGGCTCCGGAGGAATCTCGATTGGCGTGCCTGCTTTCTCTTTCTGCCAGCGGGGAGAGAAGTGCTTGATCCATGCCACTAGATCGGCACGCTCATCTTTCGTGAATGTGTTCCAGATCGGCATGTTGGATCGGTCAAGGCCACGGGCGATGGTGTCGTAAAGGTCTTCATCCGTGGGCAAGGTACCAGTCGGTGTGGAGCGGCATTTGAATATGGCCAACTGGAAATCACGCGGCTTGGGATCAAGCCACACCGCATTCTCGCCATTGCCATCGCCCAGTTCACCGTGGCAGCCAACGCAATACCTACGATAAGGCATAGCTGCAGCGTGGGCGTTCCCGGTGATATTGCCGATATGGCTGGTCGCCGCCGGCGAATTCAGCCACTCTTGCAGTTGCAAGGTTGTGAGTTGCGCTCTTGCGGGCAGGGAAAGCGCGAGAACAGCAGCCGCGCTCATCAACAACGAACACCGCAGGAATGATTTTGTACGCATTTGCTGTTCCTCTCTAGAAGTCGAAGTCAAAGCCGATCAACAATTCGCTCGAGTTCACGTTTTGCCCGGGTAGAGGGCCGGTACCATCCTGGTGCAGCCAGTTGTATTCGTTGTGCCAGGCGAAGCCCGCTCGGCTCGTCATAAAGGGGTTGTAGCGATAGCCGATGGTATAGGTCGTGATATTTCCCAGGTTGGACGCAGTCCCCACGGTTCCCTGTTGTGACATCCGCTCCAACTCAAAGCGCCCGATGAAGATCAGCTGCGGACTGTATACGTAGTGAGCTTCGAAGGTGGCGCCGTTCCAGCTGGGCGCCCGCGCGGTCGCGGGAAGAACCGTTCCCGGCGTAGCGTTCGGAAGGTCGTTCGCCGGAGTCCCGTTGCTTGGGTCGGTTGCGTTCCCATAACCCTGGCCGAACCAAGCGTTATCCGCGCCATGCTGAGTCACGACTTGAAGGTCAAAGTGGGGGCCGAAATAGAATTGTCCGACGAAGCCAATGCGATTGAATCCTTTGTTACCAAGTCCCGAACCAGGAATGGGCACGCCGGCAGAAGTCCGATACATGGTGGCTGCCTCTCCTACCATTTCGTAGAACCCGATGCGCTCCACTCCCCATTTGCCCGCGTCAAAAGCCTGGCTCGCCGTGAAGAACCCGGTATAGGAGTTCGCCCCAGTGATCAGGCCCACGTTCCCGTCGCTCGAACTGATAAGGGCCGCAGAAACCCGCGTCCGGTCGTCCATCGAGTGTCCCATATACTCGACGCCGAGTTGGTTGTCTCCGATCTGGCCGAAGATGTTGTTGTCGCCAACCGGAATGAAGTGGTAGGTCTGATAAATTCCGCCGTTAGCGGTCAGCGTCAGGATGCGCTTTTCGGAAAGGAGGTTGTCCAGTTCGAATTTACCCAGCTTTACGTTGAGCCAGGAGCTGCCGAACACATTGTCTAAACGACCCATCACCGTCTCAAAGTGAAAAGATGCGGTGTTGTCGGAGGAAGGCAGCACGTAAAACGAGAAATTCTTTTCCAGTGTGCCGCCGGTGTGGAAGTCGAGTCCGCTCAGGTCGAAGCCTGAGCTTTCGATCCTCGCCACGCCATTGTTTTGACCGGTCCCTTCGTCCACTGCCACTTTGCCGGTGCTCACCCGGTGCCAGATCGGCGTGATACGGAAGGTGACCGGCCAGTAGGAGGGATTCTGCCAAATCGGGGCGTCCCGATCATTCATCAGCTGATAGCCGTTGTCTTTGAACTTTTGTCCAAAGTAATTCAGCATCGGCCAGGATTCGTGGCACGCCGAACACCGCAAGCCATACTTGCGAGCGAACGCGGGTAACGCATGAGCATCCTGGAAGCAGCTAAAGACAAGAATCAGGAGTAGCAAGCTACCCGCAAGACTTCTCCGGAGCGAAATCATCTAGTCCTCCTAAGCGCAAAATCACAAAGGCAAAACTACCGGGCGAATCAATGGACGGCACTCGAATTCGCTGAGTATTCTTTCGGATCTAACAATCACTTTGTCTGTTAAAGTCCGCGCGGAAAACGGTTTTGTTGGCCTGGTGACACGAAGGGGTGCCATTCCGCAGTACTGCGGTAAAGACAAGCACAGCAGGTGCGGTCATCTCGTCCCCCTGACACAACGTACAAGTCAGACAGCGAAAAAATACCCGTGAAGTGCGCGTGGACGCACTAATTATCACGTTCGTTAGAGCAGTGTCAAGAAAAATGAGAAAAACGAATCTTCGGAATCAGGAAAACGGATCAGATCACTGAGGAAACCGCAGGGTTGGCTATCAGAGTTTTGGCGACCGCGGCCGCCATTTTCTTCGCTCCCGGGAATTCATGCCCGAGCAGCACAGGCCGTACAAAGCCGAACACGAGGCCGAGCATTCCGACTGCCTGCGCCAGGGCATCGATTGACTCTTGCTTCAGGGCGACACAAGATTCGTAACGCTTCAGACGCTCGGAGATCGCTTTGGCCCGCCCTGAAATAAGTGCCCTATTCATGAGATTTCCCACGGAAGGATCAACAATCGCACGAGGGATGAATACACGGAGGAAATCACGGTTTTCCCACATGCGCTCGACTTCCCGATCGACCAGTTGCAGAAATTCATCCGCGAGGGTGGAAGCTGGCCGCAATTGCTGGCTGAAGTCTAACCCTTCTTTCGAAACACGATGTTCGATCATGGCCGCGAGCAGGCCAGACTTGCCCTTGAAGTAGCGGTGAATGAGGCCTTCCGCACAGCCGGCCGACGCGGCAATTTCGCGAGTCGTCGTTAGTTCATAACCCTTGGATGCGAACAATCCCAGGGCAGCCCGAATGAGTGCCTGTTTCTTAGCGGCACCATCCCGCGTCCGCTTTGGACGAGTTCCGTTCCCGCTTCCAGCCAGACCAAGCTTCACCCGCCCCGTCGCTTGCCCCTTGCGCCTTGTTATTCTATCCATGCCTCGTGAGCCTCAAATCAACGTATTGAAAGCGACGGTACCATTGACTCCAAAATCGAATGTGATAACTTCGTCTATATTTTGTAAAAAGATTGTCAGGAATTTGTCACGAGCGCGACTTTGGCTGTCGCGACATTCGAGAACGCGAAATTCGAGAAGTTGACAGTCCACCGGGGGCGAGAGTATGAGAGCTAGAAACCGAGAGATCGCATTAGTCAATCGCCGAAAGACTGAGAGACACGGGCCAGCCGTTGGAGTGCATGCGGAAAATCGATAAAAGGGCAGGAGTTTCCAGTTCCACGCCCGCCAGGGGATATCTACTCGCTCGAAGCCACTGCGCCGTGCTCGGCCGCAAGCTGGCTCTGCTATGGGTTTTCTGCCTAACCTTTGCCGTTGCTCCGGTTCATAGTCGTGACCACAAGAAGCACGAAGATTTCGGCACGGGCCTCTCCACGGAAGTCGCGGCGCCGGAGCGCGAGGTCATAGAGGCGGTCGAGGCCATTGTCGACAACGGAACCATCCAGGGCAGCTTCGAGTACAACAAGGACAAGTACATCGATAAGGCTAACGCCGTCACGTCCTCGTCATTGTTTCCCGAATGGAAAGAACCGGGCACGGTTTTTTACAAGGTTCGCACCAAGGTTTTGGCGCCCGCAAATTTCAAGGAAACCAGGGACGAAGGCACGCTGGCGGTGCGCTATGTCGTGCAGAGCAAAGACGCAGGCAAAACGATTTTGCGCATCGACGCGGTCTTTGTCGAAGATTTTCGCCGCACCCCTCATCCCTCGGATGGCAGCGTGGAAAGCGCCGAGTTCAGGGACATCCAGGATCACGTTGACGCTTTGGAATTGCAGAAGAGTCAGGCGCAGCAGGGCGAAAAACACCGGCAGGAAGAACTAGCCAGGCAGGCACTCGAACGCAAGAGTGAAGAGCATGAGGCTCTCGCCCTTGCCTCCGCCCAAAATTCCGTACAAAGCTTGGAACAGCATGTCCAGGATCTCCGGCGCCAGGCGGAACGCGTGATTAAAGCCCCGGGTGGCCAACTCAAATCCGCTCCCTTCCACACTGCGTCGATTTTGAAGCCCCTCGATGCCGGCACTGAAGTTGTGATTGTCGTGTCCACTTCGTACTGGTTCGGCGTGGAAACCGAAGACGGGCAGCACGGTTGGGTTCATCGCGACCAACTGGAGCCTCTGCCGTGAGACCAACGCACCGCACGACAGTTTCGGCACGAGTATTGTTTCTTCTCGGCTGCCTCGCCCTTTCGATCGCGCTGGCTCCCCCGATCCATGCCCAAGGTGCTCCCTACGAGCGAACGTTTGTGCAATCGAAGACTGCGGTAGAGAGAGCTCTCAAAGACCTGCAGTCTGCGGCCTCCGGACGGTTGCCGGTACTGGATGGTTTCACGCGTCCTGGCGATCGTCCCTTGGACCGCTTCCAGCGCGGCTTTTATCAATGCGCGATACAAGTGACTTCCACGCCCTCGGGCGGAGCGTTGGTGCGAGTCAGCGCCAAGATTACCGCTTGGTACGCGGATCCTGATTCAGCGAGGTCCGGCTACCAGGTGCTGCCTTCCAATGGTCGCCTCGAGACCGATCTCCTTGACCGCCTCCAGGATGCTCTCAGCGGCCAAGTATCATCTGGGACTCCGACACCTGGGGCTGCAACCGCGACAACAGGAACTCCGACGACCGGGACCGCAACACCTCCCGTGGTCTCAGCGCCTTCGCAGCCCAGGAACAAGGCCGCCGTGTCTGTGCCCAATATCTCTGCGCCAATGCCGAATACCGGAACTTCAGCAGCCCCGATGGCGGGCTCGAAGCTTTCCACAACACCTGCTAACTCACCTTTCAAACTGGGGAATGGTGTCAACTCGGATATTGCTACCTCGTTAGCTACGCAGAAGGCGGTGGCTGACAAGCACATGGAAGAACTCACCAAAGAGGCCAAGGGTCTGGAGGAAATTCTCCGCAACCAGGCGCACCCAAAGAATCTGGTTGCAGTCAAAAAGTCGAGCACCCCGGTTCTGGTAAGTCCGGTCGAAGGCGCCAAAGTATTGTTTCTCGCCACCGCGGAGGACGAGTTTGAGATTCTCGACTTGAACGCGAACTGGGTTCACGTGCGAATCTCGGGCATCTCCCGCGGATGGATCCGGCGCTCCAGCCTCGAAGTGCCGGACACCTACGCATCCGATGCGAAGGTTGAAGATGCCCTAGCGCCGCCCAGCACTGAACAATTTCAGGTAAAGAACGAAGAAATCGCGTCCTTCCCCGGGGCCTGGGAGCCGCTGCGAGGGCAGACCGTCAAGATCCTGACCGTGCAGAGAGCCAACCTGGGCGCAGCGGACACTAGTTCGCGCGCGAAGTTAGAATTCGCAAAATCCCTGTTCGAAAAGGAATATGCCGAGCTCACGCGAACTCCAACGAGCGCGGTCGGAGTGGTGCTCATTTTCGATTCCGAGGATGGCGGGTTGATAGCGGCGACCTTGCCTAGTCTCCAGCAATGGAAAGCCGGCACGCTTTCGGACCAGGCTTTCTGGCGCCGTTGTTTTTTCGATCCTCCGGAAGCATTCATTTCTCCGGCCGGACAATAATCACTGCCTCGAAAGCAATGCGATCAGGAAATTTTTTGTAATGTTTTGTAAATGGTCGCGTCGCGCGCACAACTTTGCAAATCGTACGCAGAGTTTTGCATCGTACCACTGAAATCCCGCTCCAGAAACGGATTCTCCTTGACACTGACATTCATGAGTGAAAAAATCCGTTTCTCTTTCCAACCGTTGGTTTGACATCTCCCGGAACGGAGATGATTTTGCTGCAGGGCGGGATAGAAGCTCATTCGTTCCTGCCCCTTATCACAGCCGAGCTGTTCGCAGATGTACAGCGCCGGATAGGACCAGTGGGAGTTACTTCCGTTGCTACAACACCCGAGGTTGCGAATTCCGGTGTTCACCTCAGCCAACTCAACTCTAAAAACGGAGGAGATAGATAAATGGTTAAGTCACCACTCGCACGCTTACTGCTTTGCCTGGCCGTGCTGGCGCTCATCGGCGTCACCGCGCTGGCTCTGGGAACAAAGCAAAATTTCATCACCACCAACAACGGAAGAATGGCAATTGCAACCAAAGGTCCGTCGGCAGTTACGCCACGGGACATCAATTCGAACGCGGGTCTCAAAAAAATTTCCGGCAACCTCAGCACCTACCCGTTCGGCACGTTCTTCTGCTGTTTCGGGAATACCATTGCCCAAGAGGGATCGAACGGCTTTCCTTTCACAACGTGGGTAGCCATCCCATTCACGCCGACCGCTAATGCCACTGTAACCAGAATTGAAGCGTCGGTGGGTACATTCGGCGGAACCAGCGAGTTCGAACTTAGCATCCGTGAAGACAACGCTGGCGTGCCGGGGAAACCGCTCAAGTCCTTCCATATCACCGCGCCTCCTACATACGGAGCATGCTGCACACTCGACGTGGGTAACGACAAGGCCGGCATACCGGTCACCGGCGGAACACAGTATTGGATCGCCGCCACCACCACTGCCAAGGACGTTTTCGAAGGTGGATGGGCCTTCAACAGCACCGATATGAGATCGCACCGGATTGCCTCCTATTGTAAGGGACCGTCCACCTACTGCGGCACGAAGGACAACGGGAAGTGGGTGGCAGGCATGAGCGGCGACCCGCTACCCGCCTATGCTGTGTTAGGACAGTAGAGTAAACCTGTCGCTCGGCTTTGACGTGAGCGCCAGGTGACTCACATTTCATTGCGGTCTGCCGGCCTGCGCGTTCTTTCCATACGGTTTGGGGAGGGGCGGGGCCGGTTTTTTGCGCCGTCCAACTTTCACACAGGCTACGAGACAACTCCATCGCCTCTGAGTAGGCAAGACGTCTTTCTTCTTGAAGACTGCGTGAGAAATCCGCAGGAACTCTTTGGGGACACTGCTAAATCCGCCCACTGCAAGCGGAAGTAACGCCGACGAAAGATTGGAGGCGCGGGTCGGAATCGAACCGACGCATAAAGGTTTTGCAGACCGTTTCTTAGCAACTCCAAACCCTTCTGATTCAACGCAGGTCTTCATCAAGTTAGTTTTTCGTCCGCTTTTTGTCCGCCTTAGCAACGAATACTCGATCAAGCCGAACTGCTGTGAGGCGTCCGACAACGTTGATGCATGATATTCGGCTTGCGATTGTACTGGAGAGGTAGTGGCTTGAGACCGGCCTTCGTTCGAGCTGTGCACGTCACAGAACCCTTGATTTTCGAGCCTTTCTGTGGCTTAAGCCTATGGGGGGCACCCTATTGTGAGAACTGTCCGGTTGCGTTATCGTGCACCCGTACCCCTGTTGGCGCTTTCTTACGGCGGAGCAGCCTTGACGAACTGCCGCAGTTTATTAATGTGCTCAAAGAAACGCAGCAACTGCCGAAGGCACGTTGAATGAAATGCAGGACAGCGGAAACGATACTCACGCCCTCGCTTTGGCTGCTGGAACCCAGGCTGAAGCTGCCAAAAAGCAAGCTTAAGCGGTCCCGAGCTTGAGCACCCAGGACCGCAAGACTCAGGTTTAATCCCAAATTTCCTTTTTGAACTCTGAGTAAGTGGTTGTATGATCGCGCCAACGCCAGTATTCATGCGGCTTTGAGAGTAAAACGAACTCTGCGGAGGCTCGATCCAGTCGGTGAGAAACAAAATCAGCCATTTCAGTTCTCGTTTAACCCCCATTTGAAAGTGGATTTCCAAGGTTCTCGCGTCACCTCCGACAGTGGTTTGCTTTTGGTGCGCGAGTTGGATGAGCGTTTGGGATTGAGTGCGCTCATCGCCGAAAACATAATGGACGGTCGGCGGGGAAAGAACACGCAGTTGCCGCTCCCGGATCTGCTGCGACATTCTCGGATCCAATCGGGCGTGGCAGATGAAAATCTGCCCACATATTGCGACTAAGCGAAATGGGTATACAATTGCCGCTGTTTTTGGAAGCAAAAAGGAGATTCCAGTTCAATTTTCGGGAGGATGTCATGCATCGCATTCGCAACGCCGTTCCCATGCGATTGTTTCTCAACCGCATCGCCACGGTAGCAACACTTCTAAACTTTTGTGTCCCAAGCGGCGCTATGGCCCAGGTGTCTGAGTCGCCTGACTCATCCGGTCAGCCCTCCGCGACGGCTCCCGCAGCGTACATTTACTGGACCAACTACCGAAGTAGCTCTGTCGGGCGAGCGACAAAAACCGGGACTGGCCTGAACAACAAATTCATACCCTCGGTCGGCAGCCCCGGAGTAAGGGGTGGAGGATTGACCGTGAATAGCCAGTACATCTACTGGACCAGTGCCAACGGAGGAACAGCGACCACGATCCTCCGAGCCAAGCTCAACGGCACCGGCGTGAACAAGAAATTCATCACTGGCGCCCACAATCCATGCGGGGTGACGGTCAACACCTCTTATATCTACTGGGCCGGTGACGTAGGTCTCTCGATCGGTCGCGCGAAGCTCAATGGTACCGGCGTGGACCAGAACTTCATCGCGACCGGCACCGGAGTGTGCGGAGTCGTGGTCACCAGCTCGAACATCTACTGGGCCAACTACAAAACCAGTTCGATCGGGCGGGCCAACCTTAACGGCACCGACGTGAACCTGAACTTCATTTCGACGATGGGAGCAGCTGGAGTTGCCATCGAAGGTCCGTATATCTACTGGGCCAACGCTAATACGGGCGCGATCGGTCGGGCGAAGCTCAACGGCACCGGCGTCAACCAGAACTTCATTAAGGGCCTGAACGGCGAAGTTGCGTTCCTCGCCGTCGACAGCGCTCACATCTACTGGGCGGACTGGGGGAACGGTGGCACTGGAACCACAATTGGGCGCGCCAACCTCAATGGCACCGGCGTCAGCCAAAGCTTCATCAAAGGGACGTTAGGAGCGTTCGGCATCGCGGTGACTGCGGGTAGCCCGTAAAAATCGTGCTGGGGCTCCGTTCAGCAGCTAGGTGATGAAGTGCGCTTTCGAGACAACGTCACATCGAACGAGTAGAAGCCTCCTTAGAACACAGCCGAACTGATGCGGCTCTTGGAGTCCGTTCCGTCGTGTTGCCGATGATCAGGAATTTGACCCGGAAGATGACTCCTTCCCGACCATTGAACAGATGGCGAATTGGGCGGGCTTGTGCCGTTATACGCCTCTTGAGTTCAGCCCGTTGCTGGACAACATTGCGCAAACAACGGCGGCGGGAACGTCGTGCTCACCATCACTTGCGATGCCTTAGGCATCTCGGTTTCTCGGTGGAGATCAGGCTGAGTTCCGAGTCCACCCCGCCCGACACAATCAGCCGGTAAGTGTTTTCGGAACAACCGGCATGAAGTAGAGGATGAAAGAGCCTTACGAGAAAGGAATAGCGATCCGCTCGGCCTCGAGTCTTGCGCTGGGTATCGCGAGGTAGACAGCGAAGCGTAGACAGAGGATAAGCGGGGTGGGTATTCAGCTCCGCAATGCAATCCGGGCAACCCTCTATTTCTAACCAAGCATGGACTGAACTCGCTGACGCAGTTGAGTGGTGGAAGTGCGAAGCTCTTCCAGTTTTGGAAGCTCTAGGAAGTTGTCAACGACCTGCGGCATCTGCTGACGCACCAGGATCGCAAGCTGAATGTGATCGAACAGAAGCTTCTCCGTAATTTCGAGGTGCGAAGACAGAATGCGCAATAGGGCCTGCTCGCCGCTTTCGATGCTTGTCATGGCGGCAGGAATTATACGCCTCTTGAGTTCAGCCCGTTGCTGGACAACATTTTTTTGCCCGTCGCTCGGAGGAACTGGGGCACGCTAGGAATTCGCTGAACTGCGGTAGCCGCCAGCTCGCTTGAATAAACGGAGACATCAAGTCAATCTGCTCGGGGTCCGGGGAGCACCTAGGTCGTCAAACCCATACGAGGGAGGAGGCTCTGAAAACGAGGGTCGGAACGCACGTCGTCCCAGAACGGGTCCACCTTGAGGTAGATGATGTTGGTATCGTGCTTCTCGCGTGCCCGCTCAAGTGACTCGAAGGCAGCGTTGAACTCGCCCAAGCGAACCTGCACCGCTGCCACCTCAACGTTTTGAAATGAGCGCGGGAAGCGGAACGTAAGCCTGCTCACGATGGAGATCATCGCTCGTGGGTTCAAGCTCTCGGCCTCGCAGCTGCTCAGAGGACTTTCGCGGGCGGATTCGTTCATGTCAGGACTTGGGACTACTGCCCGGTTTCGGCAAGGTCCTGATGAAGTCATCCATTTCTCGCAGTACCTCGGATTCGTTCGACTCGAAGACATCAGGAGGGTTCCCAGCGAGATCCGCTCAAGCCTGACGAAGACTTGGTCGGGGTAATTCAGACCGCTAACAGTGACCTCGACATTCTGGTTGAACGCGTAGATCGCGGAAAGGCGGGAAACGTCTGGCTTTTCTCCCGGAAGACCCTGGCCTCGATTCCCGATGCTTTCCAGGAGCTGAATAAGTCCCCCTCGTATGGGTAGCGAACGAAAGGAACATTTCAATGACGCGACCCAAAACCAAAATACTGGTGGATGGCGGCGATCCGCAGGAGACTCGGCGGGTCTCTTTGTCGGGAAAGTATCCGTTTGCGAGGAACAGCCACATAACTTATGTAGCTTTTGGGGCCGCAACTCTTTGGAAATTGACAAGCTAGCAAAAAGCGGACACACTTGTTTGCGCGTTTCGGGTGCCGTCTCCGGGCAAAGAAACTTGTTGTAAACGCTTAGGAGGAACTCATGGTCAACCCTCAAGGATGTTCTCAGGCGATCACCCGTTGTGCCTTCTTTCTTCTCACGTCTTTGTTGCTCTCCGCCGTAGCCAACGCCGAGCCGTCCATCGCTTTGTCGAAAAAGAGCGGACCGCCCACGAGCAGGATTCTGGTTTCCGGGCGAGGCTTCGAGGCAAACGTGGGCGTGGACATATTTTTCGACACCAAGAACAAAGCGCTGGTAGTCACCAATGGAAAGGGAGAATTCCACGACGCAGCGATCAATGCGCCGCGCAGTGCGCATCCGGGCGAGCATTGGGTTACCGCACTTGAGCGAAATAATGACACGGGTGCCCGAGCTCCTTTTCTCGTGCGCACCAACTGGCAGCAGTTCCAATTCGATAACGATCATTCCAGCGTGAACCCATTCGAAAACGTTATTAGCCGGATGAATGTTGCGAGCCTCACGCAAAAGTGGGTGTACACAAGCGGCGAAGGTCTTGTCTTTTCGACTCCGACGGTAGCCAATGGAATTGCCTACGTCACCGCGATTGGTCTCTATGCCGTGGATACGAAGACCGGCGCGTTGCTGTGGAGTTTTGAGGCAGGCTCTCAGACATTTTTCTGTTCCCCGGCGGTGGTGGACGGTGTGCTTTACGTAGCCTCGCCCGATGGCTATTTCTATGCGCTCAATGCCGATACGGGAGCCGTAATCTGGAAAGTTCTGGGAACTTCCTACAACGGGGATACCGCCCCGGCTGTTTCCAGTGGCATCGTGTACTATGGCGGCAACCAAACCATTTATGCAGTAAACGCCAAGACGGGAAAGGTCGTCTGGACCTACCCAACCGGTTCATACACGCGCTCGGCTCCAGCTGTAGTTGACGGAATCGTTTATGCCGGGTCAAACGACGGGAACCTCTACGCATTGGACGCGCGTAAAGGAACCCTGGTCTGGCGCGCCGCAATTGGGTTGATTGATAACTCCTCGCCTGCAGTGGCCGAGGGGGCTGTGTTCGTGGGAGCGTACGGGGGTACCTTCTATGCCCTCGATGCCAGCACAGGCGCTACGCTCTGGAGCTTCCCAACCACGCAGAACCTCGAGTCTTCCCCATTGGTGAACAATGGCTTGGTTTATGTGCTGTCGGATGAATCAAACCTCTACGCTTTGAACGCAAGCAATGGGAATGTGGTTTGGAAATATCCTCTGGGGGGGAACAGCTTCAACTTGCTATCTCTGGCTCTGGCGAATAATGTTCTCTACCTCGGGTACAATTCGCTGTACGCATTCGATCCTACGAGCGGCAAGCTGCTTTGGAATAGTCCTGCGTTGGGTTTCGGGTCGCCCATTGTTGCGGACGGAGTTGTGTACCCGAGCTCCTTCGGTGGGCTAGCGGCATTTTCTTTGAGTCGAGGCGCAAGAAGAGGGATAAAAGTAGTATTTTCGTCGCGAGGGGAAGCCGCAAGCACAGCACCCAGTCCTTGACAGTGCCCGCTCCGTAAGAGATGGGGTTGAAAAATCCTGTATTTCGCTCAAAATCCTTACGGTTAAAACGCGCCCGTGTGGGCGGAGGCGAACAGACGGCGCATCGCGTTCGGAAAAGCTTGGAAGAGGAGGAACTGTTAGTGAGATAAGCGAAACCTCTTATTGTCATCCAGCGGGTGCAAATCCCGGCTGATCAAAGTCGAGCAGACAGGTCAGTAGTGAGTCTTGCCACTCACCGGGCGACTGGTGGGTGCGAAGCGTAGACAACAAGGTAGCAGGCCGTGAGGATTCAGCCCCGAAATCATGTATGGTTGCGAGGCCGACGTGTTTGCGCCAGCGGAAGGCAGTATCTG
>Ga0210401_10001004_pt1 | contig 33963 bp, 31 predicted proteins | sample IncBWH32MmetaG_FD_150866 | JGI IMG/M metagenome (GOLD analysis project Ga0210401, IMG submission 150866) | Forest soil microbial communities from Barre Woods Harvard Forest LTER site, Petersham, Massachusetts, United States - Inc-BW-H-32-M | ecosystem: Environmental > Terrestrial > Soil >... | reverse complement strand
AAGGCGCCGTGCCAAGGTCAGATTCTCCTGCACATCAAGACTGCCGATATTGTAAACCTCGCCGACGCGGCCGCGCTCTAGGACCGCCAGTATCCCCCGGCAATTGTCTTGGACGTGGAGCCAATTCCGTTGTTGTCCTCCATCACCGTATATGGGGAGTGGCTTGTCGTCGAGCACGTTGGTGATCATCAGCGGCAAAAATTTCTCAGGAAACTGGTACGGACCATAGTTATTTGAAGAGCGCGTAATCAGTGCCGGGAATTCGTACGTTCGCACATAAGAGCGCACCAAAAGATCGGATGCGGCCTTTGAAGACGAATAAGGGCTGCTGGGTTCCAGAGGTGAGTTCTCGTCCGCGAAGGCCCCTACCTTCAAGTCACCGTACACTTCATCGGTGGAGATATGGACGAAACGCTCGACCCCGATTTTTCGAGCGACCTGGAGGAGAATAAAGGTACCAGTGACATTGGTTTCAATCGCGGTTGCTGGCTCGTAGATGCTGCGATCCACATGAGACTCGGCAGCAAAGTGAACCACGACGTCGCAGCCGCGCATAGCCGCTTCCACCGCGATAGCATCGCAGATATCCCCTTTAATAAACCGGTAGTTCGGATTCTCCGCGACCGTCTTGAGGTTTCGGAGATTTCCGGCGTAGGTCAGCTTGTCGTAATTGATGACCGCGTAGTTTTGGCCAAGTCCTAGGACGTGTTGAATGAAATTGGAGCCGATGAAGCCCGCGCCGCCCGTTGCGAAAATCTTCACTGGCCCACGGCCCGCCGGTCAGAAATATCGGTGCGATCCGCGTGTGACATCTTATTTGCGCCCGTCTTCGCGACGAGATTATTGGCGCGGAGTAAGGAGTCGAATGTGCCAGCGTCGGTCCACCAACCATCGAGAATTTCATAGCTCAGCTTGTCTTCCTGAATATAGAGATTGTTGACGTCGGTGATTTCAAGCTCGCCTCGTCCCGAGGGCTTCAGACGGCGAATTTTTTCGAATACAGTCGCGTCATAGAGGTAGATGCCTATCACTGCATACTTGGATTTGGGAGCTTTGGGCTTTTCTTCGATACCGACCACGCGCTTGTCTCGAATTTCAGCGACACCAAAGCGATGCGCGTCTGTCACTTCTTTTAGAAGAAGTTTCGCTCCACCTTTCTGCTTCTTGAAGTTCTCAACAGCCTGGCAAATATTGTTCTCGATGATGTTGTCGCCCAAAACGACGCAGATCTCTTCCCCGTCCGCAAGGTATTCCGCCAAGGCGAGCGCCTCCGCGATCCCGCCTTCCCCTTCCTGATAAGTATAGTTCAAGTGCTTCAACCCGAAGTCGCGGCCATTTCCGAGCAGCCGCAAAAAATCGCCGGCGTTCTTCCCGCCCGTGACTAGAAGAATCTCTTCGATTCCCGCGTTTACAAGGGTTTGAATGGGGTAGTACACCATCGGCTTGTCAAAGACGGGTAGCAAGTGCTTGTTTGTCACTCGCGTAATTGGATTTAGTCGGCTTCCAGTGCCGCCGGCGAGCACAACACCTTTCATATGTTTCCGCATCTCCCAGGTGCTGATTCAAGCTTTACATCGATTTAGAGCACGTTTGGATTATCGCTTCGAAGGGCGTGGGCCGCAAGCTCCTAACATGGCTTCCAACTCATCCGCGAGACGTACCCATCCAAGGCTCGAACCTACTTGCTGTTGAAGCTGATCAATGCTGGGAGGCAGCGTTACCTTGCGCGCCCTATTTCGACAGGACCCGGTGTCTCGTGGGACACCAGCAGGATAAGGCGTGTCCGTTGTCCACGCAAGCGCCATTACGAAACCAGGCGCACTTTAACAGAATGGCCGTCTGGCCAAACCACCCCGCCCAGCGAAGACTGGCCGGCTGATGATGGGCTATAGGAAGAAGGAGCCGCACTGATTGTTAGATTCCCAGATCCTCACATTCCGTCGAAGATCCTGAAAGACTTCGGGGTTCGGTTCGCCCCTGCGGCGACCCAATGATGGGATAGAACTATAGACTTATGACGACAGCACACTCACCGGCCACTCTTCGTGAATAATACGAATTTTGCTGGTGTATCCCTTCAAGCTAGCCCATTTCACCATCATTCGCATGGACTGGATTCATTCCTTCATCTTCGCAGGAGCACGCTTTCCTGCATTTGCACTGCTTAGAAGTTGCCACATCGCGGCGGCGCTGTGGTCCAAGGTACATTGTCTCGCAGTGCTGATCGCGTTTCCCGCAAGGTGTTCCCTGAGGGATGGGTCGCCAACCAGTTTCCGAACCAGATCCGCTAGCTCCATAGCATTGGTCGGGTGCCACAACAAGAGGCCGTTCAAACCATCGTTTATGACTTCACTCACGCCAGCTTTTTTGCTGGCGATGACCGGCAGGCCGCTGGCCATGGCTTCGATGACCGGCAGGCCATAAGCATCTTCAAGCGATGGACCAGCGTAGGCATCCGCAGCGGCGTAAAATTTCATGACGTCCTCGGAAGGAGCCAGAAACCTTACCCGACCGGAAAGGCCAAGCCGTTGAATTGTTGCTTCGAAAGGCTTCACGTCATCTTTTCCAACTACTAGAAGCTGAATCGGCAAATCCTGGCATTCACCCAGCGCCTCGATTAAAGTCTGCAACCCCTTTTTCCGCCAGTCATTGCCGATGAGCAAGAGCACAAATGTCTCGGGTACAAGGTTCAACTCAGCCCTAGCAACTGGGCGTCGCTGCAAGCGAACCTGAGGCTCGAAGCGCTTGGCATCGACACCATTCGGAATGGAAACCGCATCATGACGGCCGAAATGTGCGCTAAGTTGTGCGACAACCATTCCAGAAACACCTGCCAAATGGACCTGCTTCCGCCGGTATATGCGTCTTTCGAGCCAACGGATCAATCCATAATAGAGGCGGCGATGAAGGAGCAGGGGCCAACTAGCAGGCGGCGCGTCCCGGAAGAGCAGCTGCGGCTTCACCTGCTGATAGAATTCTTCAAACACAATATGAACATGAATCACATCGGCATCCCAGGCATTGATCCCAGGTGAAAACACCAAGTCGGGAGAAAGTTCCCCAAACCGGACATCCCACCACCTTTGGAAAGAATTTACACCGAACCACCACATGTATTGGATCAGGTGCGGTCCTGGGATGGACACAACACGGTGCCAACGGATATAGCCTCGCCCGGCCTGCGGCGTTCCATCCAATGGCGTGAGAAGGAGATCCTCGACGCGCTGGGAATAGAGATGAATTTCGCAGCCATAATCCCGCGCAAGCCGTTCGATAAGTTCCGAAACAACGCGCTCAGTTCCGTGCCTCCTGTCAAGGAACGGAGAAATGACGACAAGTCGCACGTCACCGCCTCCGACCGTCGACCAGCGCTTCGGCCAAGCGGGGACTCTCTCCGTCGAGCGCGAGCTGCGGCAAACGGAAGAGGATACCAATCAGCAGCCACAAGTAGGTATTCACAACGTAATTCTGAAAGACGGACAAACTAGTATAGAGCATCGGGACGAGCAATAGATTGGCATACAAGAAGATGGCAAATCCTGGGGGGAACCACTCGTTTACTTTCAAATTGTGGCGCACCGCTCGAATCGCGGAGATCGGCGAGGCTTCGGGCAAGTGAAAGAACCATGGTTTCAACGCCACCCACGCTCGGCGCGAAAAAATGGAGTAGACCAGAACCTTCATTGATGGAGTTTTGACGTAGCGGCAGGCGTGTTGTGGGGAGCCGCGGAATCAGCCAGTGTCGCCGCTGGACGGCGGCCCACTTGCGTGACGCCGATTCGAATGGCATCAAGGGTAGCAGCGATATTGCGCTCGGGCGACCAAGTCTGGATATGTGCGAATGCGGCGCGAGCGACAGATTGCAGACGCGTACGATCGGTGAGGGCGTCCTTCAGGATAACCGCAAGAGCGTCAATATCACCGCAAGGAAAGACGAATTGGGGTGAAACAGGCGAGACAAGATCAAGCGCGGCGCCGACACGATTACTCGCTACGACAGGGCATCCACAACACATGGCTTCATTGACCACTACGGCGAAAGGTTCGTACTCAGAGGGTAGGACCATGAGATCAGCGGAGGCGTAGACAGCGGGCAGCTGGGTTTGGTTAACGAACCCAAGAAAGCGGACCCGCGAAGCGACGCCGAAAGCTGCGGCTTCGGATTCGAGCTGCGGACGAAGCGGACCTTCGCCGGCGAAAAGAAGGAGGGTGTTCGGAATATCTGCTTTTGCGAAGGCGCGAAGAAGATCAACGGGCCGCTTCCAGGGCTGGAGTTTGGCGCAGAAGAGAATCACAGAGTTGTTTGGTGAGGCGCCCCACGCGGCGCGTGTGGCGCCTCGATCGACTCGCGAGGATCGTTGGATCCACCAGTCGTTGTCAACGGAATAAGGAGTGATGGTAACCCGCTCGGAAGGAAGGCCAAGTGAGAGCATAAGATCGCGGGAACCGGAAGAGGGGACGATCACTTGATCGGCGAGACGAAACAAGCGGGGCCAGAGAATTTTCTTGAGGATGATTTTCCAGTTGCGGCCATCGCGAGGCGCAAGAGTGGTTGCGTCCGTACCAAAGAGAAAGGCGGTCTTCGAAAGTCTTGCGGCAAGGAGAGCGATCCAAAAAGTAGCGTGACGGTAGCCGGTGAAGCATAGGAGAGCGTCGAAATTTCCGCCGCGAATGAGTTTCCGAAGGCCGGGATTCCACAGGCCAAAGAAAGATTCGGAGCCGGAGCCGCGATTGGCGACGTGGGACCAGGAGTAGCCGTCGAGGAGAGGAACGTCCCATAGGACGTCGGTGCCGAATTCGGGGTCGTGGGCTGCTTCGGCACCGCGAAGAGTGCAATAGGCGACTTGGAGATTGATGGCATGGTGGGTGGCCATGCGGCGGAAGATCGGGGCCATGTATTGAACGGGATGGCTCGCGACGGCAAGGACGCGGTAGCGCGGGTCAGGCATGCCATACTCCCGGGATTTCGGCATGCCTCATGGCAGTCCGAACCACGTGACGACGAGGGCGGCAACGAAGTTGAAGCCGAGAGAGATTCGTTTTTTTGCGAAGCCGGTCGAGGAAACACAGAAACAGGAAGCCCAGGCCGAGGACAAAGGCGAAGAAGATTGGAGCGCTGACGAAGAAGATCGATTGATTCATGGCAAGCGAAGTTGATGCAAGATTGTCACGGCGGCAATTCTCATGATGAAACCTAGCAACAAGCCAACGATGATGTAACATCTCTTGAATCTCTTCCGCTGGAGAACATCATGCGCGGTGTCATTCATGCGGTGAATTCTACTACATGAGATCTAAGATTAGGCAAGGATGATAGGTATGCGCTGTGCTACCCACTCGTCGGTAAAGCTGTGCGTGCGCTTCTATCATATGGCTCCGTGAATACCTGTCGAAGATGCGACTTCGAGCACGGCCACGAAGCGCAGACGCAAGCGCCAAATCATCAAGAAGACGCGCTATCTGTCGGGCAAGGTCCTTTGCATCCCCCACGTGAAACGTAAGACCAGCATCACCCAGGACTTCAGCGAAGGACCCAAGATTTGATGCTACGACAGGGAGTCCCCGAGACATGTTTTCAGCAAGGACCAAACCAAAGACTTCACCACCGAGCGATGGCACCACGACAATGCTGGCCTTTGCAAACACCGAATCGAGGTCGGCTGTAGCAATCCTTCCAGCAAAACACACACAAGAAGAGAGCTGCAGTTTCTCGGCGAGCTCTTGAATGGCGGCGCGTTCAGGGCCGTCGCCGATAACCAGAATTTCGAATGCTCGATTCTCTGAGCGAAGAATGCTCGCTGCTTCCAACAGCACGGGCAAGCCCTTCGTAGTTACCAATCTACCTTGAAAGATGATGCGAGGAGTTCCAGGCGAACGCGGCAACTCGGAGTGGTGGGCCACCATTTCGATGCCGTGCGGAATTGATATGGCGTTCGGAAGGCGAATTAGCCCACTGAGCCATTCCGTGGGCATGATGTTCGTAGCAACGCGCGAGCAAAGGAATCGGCGAACAAAGGTTAATGACCAAAGTTTCCAGGAGGCCAGCCAGTTGTTGTTAGAGCGGCAACGTAAACACTCAAGGTAACGTCCAGCCATGAAATGACCGGGACAAGGGGTGCCACTCGGCTCAATAAGAAGCTGACCTGTTGGGCAGATCGTTTGAAAACCATGGTGTTCGATAACAACAGGTTTGCGGGACAGCCACCCGAGCAGAAGAGGAGGTAGGGACGGGCCAGCAATGTGAATTATGTCAGAGGAACTGATCATCTTCAGCAACTGGGAAAGGCTGGGCTGCCGGAAAACACGAAATGGAAGTAAGCGATCATCGAAGTTTTCCGCCGGTGTCTTAGTTACAAGAGTGAGGTCGAATTCATTCAAACCCTCTGGTGTACGTACCTCTGTGAGACCTCGGGCGAGCGAGAGAACGATGCTCTCGACGCCACCGATGCTTGGCGCAAAAAAATGGGAGTACAGAAGAAGTTTCATGCTGTAATGTTCAGAAAAAATCAAACGCCACGAAGGGTCCGGCCCTTACGTGCACCGACGTTACGAGCGAAATCATAAAATACATTATTCCATAACACAGCATCCGGGAAGTCACCCCAGCTCCTCAAGGAGCTTGTATTGTCGTCCTTAGTTAACTGCACAAACCGTGTATGCTTTCTTCGCGAGCATGTTCCCTATCACCCAGTATTCGAACGGACCCGGGAGTCATACTCTCTCTTCCGAGCGGATCTTTCACTCAATATCGAGAGCGGGGATCTGTCACAAAGCGTCGTATACTGTAACGGCTATAGATTGGTTCTCATAGCGGCAGAGAACTTGATCGCACGCGGTTGTGGCCAAGGTGGTCAGGCTTCCGTCCCGAGCGGGATTGGGTCCGCAAGCCCAACCCGGAAGGTACCAGGACTTTGATGACAAAAGCTATTGTAAAGCAAGATGACCTTCCGCTCGCCGTCGTTCCTGTGCTCAGTTCTTTTCCTCGATCGTGAATATGCCTGGAGCACTAGCATCGATACGGAGTCCGCGTAGCCCTGTCAACGCCTTTGTGTCTCTCGTTCTGGTGGCGCTGGCGGCTTATGAGGTGGCAGAGCTCATTCTCGGCGGGGACATTAATTCTCTCATTTACCTCGGGGTGTTCATCGCCGGTGCCATTGGCCTTGTCACCGTTCTGAACGATTGGCGAAAAGGGGTCTATCTCTTTCTCGCCTGGATCTTGTTCGAGGACTTCGTCCGTAAGTATCTCGGCAACAACATGGCCATTTACTTCCTTAAAGATGTCCTTGCTTCTCTACTCTATCTTTCATTCTTTAGGGCGCAACGTACCAATCGGGTCGAACGATTCCGGCCTTCATTCCTCGTTCCGCTGCTCTGTTTTTTCTTTCTCGGCATGATCCAGGTGTTTAACCCCAGTTCCACGAGTCTTTTCTTCGGTTTGATGGGAATGAAGCTATATTTTTTTTACGTCCCCTTGTTGTATGTTGCCTACTACTTTATCGATTCAGAGCGTAGATTGCGTAACTTTTTCGCATTCAACTCCATCCTAATTCTAGTTGTAGTGTGCCTGGGCATCGCCCAAGCTATAATTGGCCACACCTTTTTAAATCCAACGGTTATTCAAGAAGATATACGGGATTTGAGCACAACCTACAGGGCCTCTCCAATCACTGGTTTGATTGCATATCGTCCCACTTCCGTATTCGTTAGTGCAGGACGCTTTCAGAACTTTCAAATTGTCTCCTGGATTCTGACCCTGGGGTACGGAGGATTTCTCCTCCTACGAAGTCGTAGAGGGCGACTCATCGCCTTTACGTGCATCGGTGTTCTCGCGGCGGGCACTTTGCTAACCGCTTCTAGGGGTGTCCTATTGTGGAATTCCCTAAGCGCTCTCATTATTGCTGCAGGATTTTTGTGGGGTGCGGCGTGGCACAATCGTGAGGGAGTTCGAGTAATCCGGACAATTCAGCGTGCGGCTATTTTTGTCGGCATTGCAATCATAGCGCTTATGACGATCTTCCCGGAACAGCTTTCAAGTCGTCTCGCGATCTATTCCGAGACACTCGATCCGACGAGCCCCGCAAGTGAACTCTTCTCACGCTCTGGTAATTATCCTTTACAAAATCTTTTATTAACCTTTGGGTACCCAAATTGGCCCTACGGATATGGAATCGGCACAACGTCGCTTGGAGTGCAGTACGTCGGCCGCATCATGCACGCGGCTCCTATGCGCATTGGCGTGGAAAATGGATATGGTCAACTCATACTCGAACTTGGCATCATAGGTTTGCTCCTGTGGATTGCATTGGCGACCTCTATATCTCTTTCAGCCTGGAGGGCAGCCAAAAGTCTCAAGGGGTCTCCTTGGTTTCCGATTGCTTTTGCGATTTTCTGGTATGCGTTCCTGCTTACGTTTCCCCTCAGTTTTTATGGATTTATCGCTTACCAAGATTTTATTATGAACGCTTATTTCTGGGTACTTCTGGGCATCCTATTCCGTCTCCAGGCCGTCGCAAAAAATCCGGAGTTCTACAGTCTTGAGAAGTGAAACGTCCCTCTGGGCCGGAAACTACATGAAGAGTGCCGCGCCGGGGCAGAGAAGCTGATCAAGACTTTCGTATTCGTGAGCCTGCGATCCCGTAGTATAGGCAGGTGTGGTCGCGCCGGACCAACGGTGCTCGGAAACCAATCACAAGAGGCTTCCTAAACTCCTGGTGAGCGCCGCGGCGAGAATCGCAACTCCGTTAAGCCGCCAGTCCCCGAGGTGCCCAGCCCATAGGGAGCAAATCCATCTTCACAACTCATGCGTGTGATATAAATATTGTCTCATTTCATGAACTGGCTATTTCAGAATTTTAACAATCGTGTGCGCTTTGCACTCGAGAATCCCCTTTATGCCTTGAATTCTCTCTATCGCGAGCTGACTTTGGCCGATGAGAAATTCCTTAGCACTATCACGAACGTCTCGGCAAGCCGGATTCGTGGTTTCATCGAGGAACCTACCCAGAATGAGTTTTTCTCGGCGCGTCTCCGATCGGTAAAAGCTGAATTGCAAAAACTGGAGATATACAGCGCTGATCTATACGCAAAGAAGGTCCTCCTCCAATATGCAGTAGTCCGGGCGTTTCAGCCGAAAATCGTCGTGGAGACTGGTGTAGCGAATGGTGTCTCCTCCACCTACTTACTGCTTGCACTCCAAGTGAATGACCACGGAACCTTATACTCCATAGGGCTTGACGATCCACAATATCTTCCGGCGGGTAAGTCCCTCGGTTGGGTCGTTCCTCAAGAGCTTCAGTCCAGATGGAAACTACTAGTTGGTGATTCACGAACTATCTTGCCCGGACTTCTTGGTGAGATTAGCTCTACAGATATCTTCATACACGATAGTCTCCATACCTATGAGCACATGCTTTGGGAGTACCGCGTGGCTTATCCGCATCTGCGTCCTGGCGGTCTGCTGTTTTCGGATGACGCCAAGTGGAATTCTGCCTTCGCCGAATTCGCCATCCAAGTAGCTGCACCGCGCGCAAAGATTCTCCGCGGCGTCGGTTTTCTCCAAAAAAACGCAGGGTGAAATCCCTGCCCCATGGAGGCAGGCATTCTGAAAATCCGGAGAAATAGTATCCTAAAGGCGACTCGGGACGTTTAAACAACCGTTGTAGGCTTTAGTTGGATTGGGTGCAAGGGCAACATTTGTAGCCATTGAGAATTCTTCACCGTTTTCAAGGTTCAGGTGACGATAGAATCAGTCTGTGCGGGATCGAGGAAGCCTACAAGATGTACTCCTCAAAGAAATACTGGTCGAGTTTAGCCAATGGTCGTGATTCGATGGATGCCTCAGGATTCGCTCCTATCTTGCATCCATTAGCTCCCCCATGGTTCAACCAGCTCATCGACAACTTGCAATATCGCGCTCTTCGGCGTGCGCTCGCACTTGCAGCGGTCCCGCTTGGGGCGCGGTTTCTGGATGTGGGTTGCGGGACCGGTCGTTGGGTCCGACGCTATGGAGAACTCGGATTCTGTGCCGTGGGCGTGGATGCGACGATCGGAATGCTTCAAATCGCACGCACTCTTGGAACGAGCGCTCCCCTCGCGACCGGCCTAGCCCAAAGTCTGCCTTTTTCTGATGCTGCGTTCGATTGCTTATCGGACATCACCGTAGTCCAGCACATCCCTTATGAGCTTCAGTCAAAAGCGCTCCAAGAAATGGTTCGAGTTCTCAAGCCAGGGGGCCGAATGATATTGATGGAGGTAATTTGCGGAAAAGATCCCCACATTGGAGAAGATTCACACGTTTTTCCCCGAGAGCCGCGGGATTGGATCAGCGAAGTCGAGCATTGCGGGGCCTCTTTAATCGCGTGGTTCGGTCAGGAATTTCTCCTTGCTGATCGCCTCTATGTCCGCTTAGCACAAATCCTATTCGGACGAAAAGGCAATCTCGTGGAACAAGTACAATCCGCTTCCCATCATTCCTCATCGCGAGAATATTCTGTCGCACATCGCGTCCATTGGCAACTGCGCCACGTTACTGTCCCTTTTTCGGCCTGGTCCGAGTCTGTTGTAGCAAGAATTTTCCCCGCCTCTTTAGCGACACATGGCATGTTCGTATTTCGAAAAGAGCTGTAACCTGCACTTCTTTTGCATGCACCGGTTCGCTGCGTCCATCCAAACGAAGGTGCGGTTCTAAGTGATTGCAACGACGCAAATAGAACCGAAAGGGACAGCGAATTCCTGGACAAGCGGCCTTCCCCGCCATCTTAGGGGTGCAGCGGATGCTACAGCGACCACTGGTCTAGATGGGCTTGCAGCAATGAACCTTTCGAACTGAATTTCCGATCACTTCTGACCGTGTCCAATGGATGGAAATTGCCCTGAAATTCCTTCTAAGAATTAGGTCTCTTTAGGACCTATGGATTATTCTACTGCCCAGAAGTTGTCGCTTGTCGACTTGCGTGAGTTCGGGCTACGGTTGTGGGAGAACTGGTTGAAACGGGCAACCCCAATATTAGGAATCCTCCCATGGACGGCGCCTGCATTTCGCGAAGACTGAAAGTGAATTGGTCTCAGGAGAAGAAAGTAGCCTTCGGCGTTCTGCTTTAGTGTTTGCATCGCGGATGGATGTTTTTCATCTCGATTATTGGGTTGGTTTCGATCGATTGCTCTGAGGGTTCCTCGGACCGCGGACGGGTTTGTAAAACGGGAAGTAGTTTGGGAAACCGTCACCTTTGGGCAGTTTGCCAGCAGATCGAGGAGGAGCGATGCTTAAAAAGTTTGCGGTTGGACTCATTGTGACCGTTCCGATGATTGGATCAATCTTCACTCAACGTGGATGGGACGGATCTAGAATCGGATCGACGGTGACGCCCTTTTTTTCGACCAGCGCCCATCGTCAGGTTGCTCCGTGGAATACGGATCAGGGCGCAGCTAACAGCCTGTTGCCTATGCCCGAGTCAGGTAGGGCAAGGATTGAAATGCAGCACAAGCCTGAGCCCGCGCCAAGTCTTCTTCCTTTGAAACTCCACGACCAATACGAAAACGCCGGGACTTACAGGATTGCTGCATCGGAAGATACTGCGGGGCAGAGTGCGGTAACGCCGAGAATTCCCGAGACGGTCGCAATCCGATATGTCGCGAATGGTGGCAGTGATGCAAATGACGGATTGTCATGGGGTACCGCCAAGCACACGATTTACGGGGCATTAGTCTCTCTGCCGGGTGGCGGCACAAACACAGCAGGTAGCGGCACAGTTTATGTTGGTCCTGCATCCTCGGCTAACCCCACAGCAGGGGCTGGTATCTGGCTCATGGCGTCAAGCGACCCAAACTATTCCAGCCCTCCTACGGGATGGCTGAAGTGTGATGGTTGTGAGCTTAACATCATCGGTGTTGCTAACTCGGCAGGTGGTCCCAACGGCCACAAGCCACGCGTCCAGCTGGTTGCTGGTAGGGGTACTGATAACTACCACCCTGCTATCTGGCTTTCTGGATTGCAACAACCTACCCAAATCGCCAACTTTGAGCTTCAGTATCCGGGCCGAGCCGTAGTGATTGGAGAGTGCTCTCCCGTTGGCTCGAAACATGATCGTACTGGAAGGTGCGGTGTTTCCAGTCAGATCCTTGATAACATCGGTGCAATAATCAACCGAACGGCCACAACTGGCCCTTGCACGGACATCGTAAGCAATGTTTTCTGGCTATGGATGCGCGACTATGGCTGCGCCGGGAATGCCTATACCGCCAAGGGTGGAATTACCGCCGACAACGCTGCTGCGATTTTAATTGATGCCTCGGCTGGTGCTGGTAGTGGTCTAATCTACATCGAGGATACGAACTTGGCTTCTGGCGGCATAAAGGTCAATTTTGGAACAAACGGTGGAGGACTCTACGCGAAGAACGTTATTCAGGAAGGAGACTTCACATCTCCCTTACCACCAACAGTTTGGTTTACAAGTTGGTGCTCATATTGCGATGCCATCCTGGAGAATATTCAGATGGCTGATGGTAGCTCTGGATCAATGCCCCTTATTCAAACGGACGCATTAGCTAATGGTAACAATGGTCCAACGATAATCAATAGCGGGAGTACTAAAGGTCCTGCTACGATAATCAATCCAGTTACAAACAATACGAATATCCGCACAATTAGTCCGACACGAGAAGGACAGTCGGGATTTTTCAACAGTTACGTAGTGGGAAGAACAGATGTGGCGCGACGAATTGCAGGTTTGATTCCCACTCGCTTTATTAATCATGCGCTCAGCAGTACATCAAGTTGGATATTTCCTCAAGGTTCGACTGGCGTCACGTTCACTCAAGGCTTAACCGACCCATATGGAGGCACGAATGCAGCGAGCGTAGCGTTCAGCTCATCCTCCCAGCAGGTCGTTCAGATGGGTGGATTGGCTTACACACCCAACGCAGGAGATTGGGTCGTGCTAGGTGTATGGGGCAAAGGATTAGCGCAGAACAATAGCTTGAACACAAACTGTTGGGGACAGCCCGTTCCAACCTTCAGTGAGTCCTTCCTTAATTCAGGGATGATTGTGGGCGACGGAAATTGGCAGTATCTTTGGGTGGTTGAAAAGGTGGCTTCCGGCTCGGCTACTTATGTCTGCGCTGACGTTAATTTTACTAATAAAGTTACACCTACGCTCTACGGGCCGACGCTCTATGTCATCCCTTCTGGCACGCTCTCTGACAATGAAGTGCTGGAGTTCGTGTCCAGCATGAACTCGGTTGATCCCAGCTGCCAAGTAGGGCAGATTTGCAATGTCGCAGGGCATCCACTGGTCGTTTCATCTTACGGTACGTTGTCAAATTGTAGTTCAGTTGCCTCGCCGGCGAGGTGTGATTCCGCCCCAGCGGGTAGCTTTGTGCTGCGTGTAGGATCTATGACTGCTAGAGTGAATACTAGAGCCGTGACAGCGAATAGTCAGATCCTAGTCATCGAGGATTCTTCGTTAGGTGCCAAACTTGGCGTTTCTTGCAATAAGACGGCCGGCCGAACATACATGATCACGGACCGCGCCCCGGGGCTCAGTTTTACTGTCAGCTCAAGTTCTGCTCCAACAGACAACCCGGCATGTCTCTCTTTTCAGGTGTTGAACTGAGCTCAGCCTCAAATTGCTTCCTTGGTGACCGGCGGTTATGGGGTTATGGATAGGCCGAACTCGGAGGTACACCAAGGCAAAACAAGGAAATGACCCGATTCAAGCCTTTCGTTTGGCTAAAAGGCTATTTGGCGCATGAGAGCGGCTTCGGGAGTGTCAAAGTCGATGGTTCCGGCCTAAGAGCGTTCCGTGGATTTGAAGCAGTCCATGTTATTCCGAAACACAGAATTTGAACGTATGTATGTGAAGTCGCGGCTCTCGATCGCCTTGATAATTCTCGAATAGTCGACCAGCGGTGGATGAAACTCGATGATAATCGCATTTGTATGATCTAGCCAGTCCAAGGGACCGTCAAACAATTGTTGCTCGCCACCCTCGATATCAATCTTGACCAACCCAAGCCTTGGGCATGCAGACTTTCCTAGGATAGTGTCGACAGTGATCATCGCCACCGGCACACCCTTCTCGGATAGCTTTCCTAGATTAGAAATTCTGCTGGACTCGAACCTCGCTGTTCCTTCGTGGGGCCCGATCGCAGCTTCGAGTACTTCACTCTTGATTGCGTTGAGCTCTAGATTTCGCCGCGCTAGCATGGCATTGTTGCCATCTGGCTCGACTGCGATCACTCGCTCGATTGGGTATCTTTTTGCCAGCCATACGCTTGTTAGTCCGATATTTGCTCCCAGATCGAGAAGTGTTCCGGAAGGATCTTCAAAAGGCAAGCGGTAGGCTTCATCAAACCATACCTCACGAATGCTGTGCAGGTCACCCTTGTTCAGCCGGTAGCAGAGTTGGACACCTTCCTGAAATCGAACTTTTCGAATCCGGTCGACTCGGTTCACAGGGGATATCGACAAGAAACGAGACAGCGCAAAATCAAGACCTAACTGAAGCGCTGACCGTGGGTCAGCACAGAGTCTGGCGCAGGCTCGCCATTCTCGGATGAGAGCATGAATTACCGATGCGAATCTCTTCAGTCGCTGCATCTGTTTGGGTTCCATTCACAAATCACGTTTGCAAATAGACTGTAGCCCAATTGTCACCAAAAGTGGCGCACAACTGACAAACCTGGGCAATTCCACAAAACAGAAATTCCTCCGACGGCTGGGAAAGGGATTTAGTCGATTTCTCTCCCAGATAGCCAACCCGCGATTTATTTTTCAACCGCGCCGTTTTCAACCCCTCACCTACTCCTCCGCTTTCACTCCGTAGCGGTCGCGCACGCATGTCGAGGGCGCGGAAGCCCGCAGAAACATTAGCCCAATCGCGCTTGGTAGCTCACCGTCACAAACCGTGCCAATGCCCCTAGTTTACGCTTTGCAAACGCTGGGTGTGGTCGGCGATAAGCTGGCGGAAGATTTCGTCGAGGCCGATGGTGATGTTCCAGGCGGGATAGTGAGACTTGAACTTGGCAAAGTCCGAGATGTAGCAGATGTGATCGCCCTTGCGGTTTTCCTCGGTGTACTTCCAGTTCAGTTTATTCCCTGTCATTTGCTCAATTTTGCTTATAGCCTCGAGCATCGAAATGCTGTTTTCTCGGCTGCCGCCGAGATTGTAGACCTCCCCACAACGCGGTTTGGCGGCAAACTCTTCAATGGCACGGACCACATCGTAGCTGTGAATGTTGTCGCGGACCTGCTTGCCTTTATAGCCGAATACGTAGTAGGTCCCGCCCGAAATGGCCACCTTCACCAAGTAGGAAAGGAAGCCGTGAAGCTCGACACCAGAATGTGATGGCCCGGTGAGACATCCGCCACGGAAAATGCAGACCTTCATCCCAAAGTAGCGGCCGTATTCCTGGGCCATCAGATCGGCAGCCGCTTTCGACGCGCCAAACAGGGAATGCAGCGTGCGGTCAATGCGGCAGTTTTCTGAAATTCCCCTGTAATCGTCCGGTCGCGCATATTCCCACCGAGTTTCCAGTTCCTTGAGAGGAACTTCATTGGGCGCGTCGCCATAAACCTTGTTTGTACTGAGAAGGATAAAGACCGCTTCAGGACAGTGGAGGCGGGTGGCTTCTAGCAGATTGACCGTGCCAAGCGCATTCACTTCGAAATCGAGAATGGGGATGTCACGTGCTTTGTCGTGGGAGGGCTGAGCCGCGCAATGAATGATAAGATCGAAGCGGTGAGAACGGAAGAGCGTCTCGAGGGCGACACGGTCGCGAATGTCTATATCGTGATGATTGAATTTCTGAGTGACCGTGCGCAAGCGGTTCAGATTCCATGACGTGTCACCGGCATCCCCGAAAAAAATCCGACGCATGTTGTTGTCCACGCCGTGGACTTCGTAGCCCTGTCCATCAAAATGTTGAACTGCTTCCGAACCAATTAACCCGCTGGAACCGGTGACCAAAACGGTCTTTGAGGCCATGATCTGAACTCTATCTTTCTGACAGAAGCATGAAGTCCAAGAGAACTAGCTTATTCTCTCCAGGCTGACCGCGAATTGCCAAGAGAACTGAGGCGGGATCTCCAGCAAGATCGATGCTTTAGCAAAGGCGCGAATTCGATCCATTCCATTTCAGTAGCTCGGTATTATTTCGATTATACTATCGGGACTATAGTATCAGTACTAGCGCCAGGAAAAATGCATGCTATAAGGCGACACATGTCAATCGTCCCCGAGTTTATTATCAAGCCGTTTCGACCATACCTGCGCGCGATCCTAGGCATCCAGGGATCGGCATCCTTGACGAATACTTTTCTCTCTTCAATGTATCGTGAATCGCTTTTGTCATGTGAGCGCAATCGCGATCCTAAGAGGCTCCTCAGATATGGATTCCATGCGTACTCACAGCATGATGAAGACGGCATGATACATGAGATCTTTCAGCGGATTGGTGTCTCAAACCAAACCTTTCTTGAATTCGGCGTCGGAGACGGGACCGAAAACAATACGCTCTATCTCTTGCTCGCCGGCTGGCGAGGCTTATGGATAGATGGTAATGATAAGAATGCCGCCTCGATCAACCGACAGTTTTCCTCTTTTGTTCAATCAGGTAAATTGACATTTCTACATCGGTTCGTTAATCGCGATTCAATCAATGAAATCATAGAAAAGGGAAATTTGTCGGGAGAAATAGATCTCCTAAGTATCGATATTGACGGTAATGACTATTGGGTATGGGAAGCCCTTTCTCAAATACAGCCCCGCGTTGTAGTCGTCGAATATAACGCGGTGTTCCGCCCTCCCATCGCGGTAGCTGCCGACTACGACGCAAACTTCATGTGGGACGGCACAAGCTACTACGGAGCAAGCCTGAAGGCGCTCGAATCGTTAGGCTCACGAAAGGGTTACGTCCTCGTTGGTTGTTCGCTTTCGGGGATAAATGCCTTTTTCGTTAAACGTGATCTGGCCATAGACAAATTCTGTGCCCCGTTTACCGCAGAAAATCATTTCGAACCGCCGCGATTCGGATTCTACAAAATTGGAGCACTCGATATGCATCCTCCTGGAATCGGGAAATATCAGAAGGTTTGATTGGCTTTACTTTCCGCTCGCCAACTGTTGGTTGGCCCGACATTCGAGCTTTCCTGTGCATCTCACACCTCCCCCACACTTCCATAACTCCTCCAACGAGAAGATCGCCAAAGGCAGATGGAGGTAACAGTTCAAAAACATTGGGCGAACAGAGGTGAAATCAAATTACCGACGCTGCAATTTTGGGTGGCTCGGCTGGTCCTCGTCTTCGCAAGGAATCCTTTTTGCCTCCCGTTTCATCGCCATGTTGGTGCCAGACTGGTTCTCGAGTTGAGGGTGAAGTTGAGTTCATGCATACTCGTTGTCGGGAATTCGTTTATCTTATTCTCACGTTGAGGCGCAAATGTGTCCGCCCGACGTGCGAGCCGTCATTGCGGAGCTCTTTGATTCTAATGACCTAACGGAATATACCAACTCGATGGAGATGCAAATCCATATTGCTATCAAATTTTGCCACATCATCCCAGAGGTCTGAATGGAAAAGCCAAAATCGATAGCGCATTTCGACAAGCCCCTTCGGGGATAGAGTCCTGCGCGATTTGTATTTTCTTGAAGGAGCCAGCTTGCGCGTCACTAGCGCAACTAAACTGCTTCCCAGAATTTGCGAACGAGGTAATTAACACACTTGGCTGACGAGATCTTTATTCTCAATAGCGGCCCAATAGACCGGCTGGGCGGGATGGAGCGATTCCTGCAGTACGTGGCGAGTGGGTTCCAAGAACGCGGTTATGGCGTTCGCGTCTTTCATGCAGAGAACTCATGCCCGGAGCGGTGGCAGCACACTAGTTTCGATAACAAGCTTCAATCCTTAACAGCCTCGGGGCTTCATGGCTATTACATCGGTAAGGCAGCGAAGCAGGCGCTTCACCCCGGGGTCCGGTTGGTGCTTTCAAATTCCACAGTGGGCTGGTATCCGCTTGGCAAAGGGGTAAGACACGCCCAATTTTTTCACGGCACATACAGAGGCCAAGCCGAAGTCATCCGACCGTTCATCAAATACCGGGGCTATTTAAGACTGAAGTGGTGGGATTCGATGCTCCTCGAGCGGCTTTCGGGGAAGAATAGGATTGCGCTCTGCTGCTCTGAGCAAATACGGACTGAGATTCGCCTCTACTTTGGGTATGAGGCTCAAGTCATGTGGTACCCTATCGATCTTAACCACTTTCGCCGACTGGATATGGAAGACTGCCGGAAGCAGTTGGGAATCGGGTCGAAAGCAGTAGGGCTGTACGTGGGAAGTGCCCATCCGATGAAAGGCTTCGGGACGGTCGTTCACGTGGCAAAGAAGTTCCCCGAAATGACTATGTTGGTGGCGGTGCGTGGTGCAGTGCCCGACGAGATTGAGAAGCTTCCGAACGTACGCGTGTTTCACAACGCCACTTATGATCTCTTGCCAATTCTTTATAACGCTGCGGACTTTTCCATGTGCCCTTCACGCTACGATCCGTTTCCCTTTGTGGTGGCTGAGGCTCTCGCTAGCGGGACTCCAGTGATTGCTTCGCCGCATGGCGCCAGCCTGACCTTTTACAATGAAGCCGTTCTAAAGCCGCTACTGACATCTTCGACGGATGATCTTGAGGGATTCGAACAGGCGGTGCAGCAGGTACTTTCGGACCCACAACGGTGGCGCGAGTTAATCCAATCTAGGGTGCGCCCACGATTGGAAGATATGATGGCCCCGGTAAACTGGTGGAGCCGATTTCAGCGCGTTGTCGGCATGTGAGACGGGCAGGATTCACCGGAGGGTTTACGAGCTTCGTGATGCGTTCGTACGTGATCCCTTGCAGGAGACGGCGATTTGAGATTGACGGTAAAGGCAGTTTCGACATGGTTTTCAGCAACGCTAGAACAAAAATAAGAAATTTTGCATTACGATTGCAAGAGCGTAGCTCTTACCTCCAGCCTGCCCCCAATGCTCTGATCGTGGGCATCTGCAGATGAGAAACAAGCGGCTGGACATTCTCCGCTGTATTGCCGTCATCACCGTGATTCTCCATCATTCAGGAGAATCCAGCTTCTTCACACGAGTAGGATGGACGGGTGTGGACCTGTTTTTTGTGTTAAGCGGTTTCTTGATTTCCGGCCTATTGTTCAGCGAGTATAAGAGACGCCATTCGATTAGCTTCAAGCGATTCTTCATTCGGCGAGGTTTGAAGATCTACCCTGCTTTCTACGCTTTCCTTCTCCTCACAGGTATCACTGGAGAGTTGGTTTTTCATTCGCATGCAACTAGTGGGCAGTATCTCCATGAGATTTTTTTCGTGATGAACTATGAGCACGGAGTCTGGGACCACACGTGGAGCCTCGCGGTAGAGGAGCATTTTTACATCTTCCTCCCCCTATTTCTTTTCATTCTTGCGAGACTTTCCACGAATCGCGAAAACCCTTTTCGCTCGATTCCTCAGGCCGCCGCCGTGATTGCGGTCCTCTGTCTGATTTTTCGGGCCGTCTCCGTCTTTGTTGGAAAACCAAACTTTAACATGGCGTATATTGGGTCACATGAGCGGATGGACGCACTCTTCAGCGGCGTGCTCATTGGCTACTTTTATCACTTTCGGCCAGCAGTGCTTGAAGAACTGATGCGCCCCACAGGGAATCGTGTTGCAATCGCAGCAGGTTCCCTTGGTCTGCTTTCTTCTGTGTACCTCTCCGGTCGGGAGAGCGTGTTTTTGGCCACCTTTGGATACTCTTTTATTTACTTAGGATTCGCTGGCGTTTTGCTACTGAGTCTTTACGTCCGGGGAATCTTTTCGGGTAAATTGGGATGGATTATGGAACTTGTGGGGAGTGTGGCCGCTTACGTGGGAATGTATTCCTATTCGATCTACTTGTGGCACGGCCCTACCGCGGCTTGGCTGCCCGGTTTTTTTCGACGCACGCTGGGATTCCCTGTCGGAGAATACGGTCGCTTCGCGGTTTATTTCATAGGAAGTCTGGTGATCGGCATTGGAATGTCGAAATTGGTTGAGTATCCAATCCTTCGTCTGCGCGATCGGATCTTACCGGCTTCCAACATCGTCCCCGTGGCGGCGCAGGTGGGAATCGGACCAGCGCCCACGACAACGTTGGATGCCCCCGTTCCGACGACGTGAGAAGGCAGCAGGTACTTATAGACCCGCAAAGGGTGGCGTGAGTTGATCCAGGCTAGGGTGCGCCCACGATTGGAAGAAATGATGGCCCCGGCGAGCTGGTCATGACTCCAAGGGAGTAACAGAATTAAAAAATTCAGAAATATTCTTTTCACTGTAAATTAGGTAGGTGATCGTGAGGATCCCTTGTCCAGCAAGCCCACATTGGTGAGACAGGACGCGACACCAGAGGGGCGAACACATTCGCTGCTCCGCCACCCCGTTTTTGCTTTGTTGGGCTTTAGGCCCATCTTGGGACAGCATACCCATGCAGAAGACGCTGCTTTGAGGGAATGGGCAACTGGAAGGTCGAGATTGGTCGAGATTGGTGTCGCAGAGGGTGCCTCTGCTGTCACGCTCCGCAGGGTGATGTCGCCCGAGGGAAGCCTTTGGTTGATTGACCCGTTCCACCTCAGTCGCATGCAACGCCTCAACGCCATGAAACGCGTGGCACACCGGGCAGTAGACGATATTAACAATGGGCTCGTTGTTTGGATAAACAGATTTAGCTTCGAGGCGGTAAAGGACTGGGTCGATCAAATTGACTTTTTATTTCTAGATGGTGATCACTCTGAAACGGGAGTTCAAAGGGATTGGGATGACTGGCATCAATACGTGATCCCAGGAGGGATAGTCGCTTTCCACGATGCAGCGATATTTCAGGGGGGGTGGACTCAACCAAATTGGGGCCCAGTCAGAGTTGTAGATAGACTTTTTCGCTCGCGGGCTCTCTCAGGATGGAGAATTGTTCATGAGGTGGATTCGCTGGTAGTGGTCCAGCGATCCTGAACAGTACTGGCTTAAACCCAGCCAAAACTGAGTTCACAATACTTTCTTTTTGTGCTCATTGGTGCTTTATTGCTTCTTTTTGATATGTAGTTATGGAATTGCTGGAACTGGTACAGATTCTTATAGAGCTCGAGGAAGCGGACAAGGCTAAATAGAGTAGTTATCAATCATGAGAGGAACTGATCATTTGCACTCTTGTCCAAGACATCGCGTAAACCCTTTCAGGTCGAATCTGTGAAGATAGCTTTCAGCTATAATGCCTCACGCCGGCATGTGACCGAGAAATATCTTTCCGATACACTTGCTCCTGGATCCGCAATTCATTTCGACTTGGATCTATTCAGGCCCAACATCAGCGTCTTTCAATTGCTCGAGATTGCACGGAGTCACAACGAAGTTCCCGACGTATTTGCCCACCTCGTCCATACGCCTGGCCTTCCGCGCGATCTTACTCTCGCTCCTGTGCCTACAGTATCTTTGGACATCGATTCGTTTGGATGGACTGCCTCGCGGATCAGGTGGTCAATGTTATTCGACTACGTATTTGTTTGGCATTTGTCATTCGTGCCTTTGTACCAAGCGGCTGGTCACCCAAAGGTATTCGCTCTTCCGCACGCCGTTGATGCAAACCTATTTAGTCGAGATAACTCCAAGACGGCTCGCCCCTTAGACCTCGGGTGGATAGGTGAGTTCGGCTACGGTCATTACGCCAGGCGGCGAAGAATCATTGAGTCGCTTGCGACTCGATTCAAAATGAATGACTTCCGGAAAAGATGCACCAAAGAGGAACTCGCCGAAGTCTACCGCCAATCTAAGATTGTCGTGAATGTGAGCCGGGACGATTTCCCTTCAGAAGCCAACATGCGTTGTTACGAAGCGATGGCCGGTGGAGCTCTTCTGATCACTGGGATACCCACAGAGCTGACAGAGTGGGGCTTCTGTGAGGGCACACATTTCGCAGGGTGGCGCAATGAGGCGGAAATTCCCGATCTCGTCGACTATTATCTCCACCACGAAAAAGAGGCTTCCGAAATTTCTCACACTGGCCAAGAATTGACGCTCAGCAATTTCACGTTCCAGGGTTGTAGAGACAAGATGATAACCGCGCTTCAAGAGCATCCGCGTCAGTTTTTTTCGCCGGCGCGAAACTGGCCGGCTGAAGATGTCTACTTGACTTATCTTGAGTATTATTATCGATATCAGTTGCTTGATGCTACGGTGGAGGAATTTACTAGATTGAGGAATGCAAGTCCGCGGGCTTACCGGAGGGGACTCCCGATGGTGCTCAAGACTTTGCGCCATGTTCTAGGTCGTAGCCTGTTTTGAGTGCCAAGGTGGGTATCGGTTTGGAGTTAGGGAGGAACTTGCATGCGAGCTTTGGTTACGGGTGGAGTCGGTTTCATTGGGACAAATCTCTCCCATCGGCTGTTGTCCGATGGATATGAGGTTATTCTTTTTGACAACCTTAGCCGCGCGAGTGTTCAACACAATCTCGAGTGGCTTAAAGCGAAACATGGCAAACAGTTGCAGTTCGTCCAAGGTGACGTACGTGATTTCGATGCTGTTCAGGCGGCAATACGAAATGTAGATGTAGTATTCCATCTCGCAGCTCAGGTAGCGGTCACAACGTCGGTCTCGAATCCGAGAGAAGATTTTTTGATAAATGCACAAGGGACTTTGAACGTCTTGGAAGCAGCCCGACGCCAAGAACCAATGCCTGTCGTGCTATATACATCGACGAATAAAGTGTACGGCGGTCTCGACCATTTGCGCGTCGTTGAGCGTTCTTCCCGATACGAGTTCGAGAATCTACCGGATGGTGTGGCGGAGACTTGCCCACTCGACTTCCACTCGCCCTATGGGTGTTCGAAAGGCGCAGCCGATCAATACGTACGTGATTATCACCGCATTTATGGCTTGCCCAGTATCGTCTTCCGTATGTCCTGCATCTACGGGCCACACCAGTTTGGTAATGAAGACCAAGGCTGGGTAGCGCATTTCTGTCTTACTGGAATTCGCGGTGGGCACATAACAATCTATGGCGACGGAAAACAAGTGCGCGATTTACTCTACGTGGACGACCTTGTTGAACTTATGCTTCGCGCCTACAAAAATATCATTCGGATTGCCGGTCAAGTATTTAATGTCGGCGGAGGACCCACTAACACTATTTCCGTTTGGACCGAGTTTCGGGATGTTTTGCGACCACTCATCGACAAGCTGCCTTTGATGGATTTCGACGAATTCCGTCCAGGGGACCAGAAAATTTATGTAAGCGATATCCGGAAGGCGCAAACACAGTTGGGTTGGGCCCCCAGTGTGAAGATCGCGGAAGGCTTAGGGATGCTCATCAACAGTTGGAAAATGGATCAGCAGAATTCCCGTGTTTAGCAGATTCTGACCCCGAGGATTTTCACATCTGCTTACATTCTCCTTGTTAGATACCCTCGGAATTAATAACTAATATATTACGTAAACGTAGATGCTTATTGAACTGGTGTCTGGATTCTTCGTTGCACACTGGCAAGGAGTGTGGGATGTGGGGGCAAGCGCTACAGTTTACATATGTCTCTTCATGCAGAATGCCCTGTTCATGTTTACGGCGTTCTATTCGGGCTCCATCGCCCCTTCTATCGGGACTTCCTCAGACCCTCTCGCCGGGGGAAGTGATCTTGGTTCTCACCGACGTCCAGACGGCCATGAGATGACGCTTACTTTTAGAGTCTCTAACTGCCTTAAGTCTTGTTCGCAAGGAAATGCCGTCGCATTCCGAGCCGATGGCGAATCGGCCGAGTAACCTTCAGGAACGAAAACCAAATCCAGTAGAAACTAGAAGCGACTCGAGACTTGATCGGGCCGAGCCATCCCAATCGATTGGCCCTAAGGTGCCCTCGCAGCAGTTTGTCCGTCGAAGCATCAACGGTGTAGTAGTGCCACGCTGAGTCGTCTCCGAGACTCCAGTTGTAGCTCGCCTCTGCATCGCTGTGCAAGGATGCGGCTCCCTGTCTCAAGTAAGCGTAGTCGTGGTTTTGATGCACCGCCATAACCATCCGGCTCGCATCTATCAATCGCGCCTTACTCTTGCGGGCAAACCAAATCAGCCAGGGATCCCAACCGTTACGACCGATTAAGAAGGGTGGCATTTTTCCGTAATAGAGGTCGCGGGAGAAGCAGAAATAGTCGATCCAGCTCGGCCCATTCTGTTTGCCGCTGCGAAGGGCAAGGGACCGCAATCGATGGTCCCAGTCAGCTTGCCCAAAGTCCCATGGCTCCGTAATATTCGTGTCCCAGCGCCGCCCGATCAGAAGGAACTCAGTGTAGGTTCTGGAAGTCAACTCAAGTGCCGCGCGCAAGTCTGATGTTAGCATTATGTCGCAGTTCGCATAACAGAGAAAGTTATGGCGGGAGATTTCGTTGGCACGGTCGAACATGTAGCTGAGGTACTTGGTGCCATTTTCATTACGGCGCACTTTGGGTTCGTGCCGAATGCCTAGATCCCGACAAGTCTCGGCGGCGCCATCCTCATCTCCAAACAGTATCACCTCCACGTCCGGGTGCAGCAGCGTCCAACTCTTGAGAGCGTTCCGCTGGATGATGCCGCTGTGGCCCTGAAAGGGCTTTGAGGTTGAGAAAACGGTCAGCATTCGAGTGACACTCTCCTAGCCATGCCAATGTGTTTCCGCTCGGCCGTGACGAAATCCTGAACAATCACCTTTAGCATTATAGGCCAGTTTCGATTGTGAGAAGTGACGCAGGAGGTGGTGCGATCGCTGATGTAGCAAATAAAGTCTCTTTTTTTAGGTGTATCCCGGCGCTCTCAGCTCACGTTCTTTTCAGAGCTTCCAGCACATTGGTCGAATTTCCACTCGAGCTGATTCCGATCGCTATGTCCTCTACTCGGCCCAGCGTCCTCCGTAAACTGATGCCTAAAAGCGCCTGCGGTCTGCCTTACGAGTTCGCGCTCGGCCGCCGGAAACTTTCCTGCTTGCTCAGGGCGCACCCAGCATTCGAATTACCCGCGCATATGCCCGTTCGGGCCAATGCCTTTGCCGGTAGCCTACAACAAGCGCGCCGAGCGCCCGCATCAGGTTTACGAGTCTCAGCTTCCAGCCCATTTCGGGAAAGTAGTGTCGACAGAAGTGGCATCTGTGTAGAAAGAATCGCCAGCGGCTTGGAGGAAAGACGGCGAATTCGTTATCTACCAGCGCGAACTCCCAATTCATAAAATGCGTGCGCATTACCTTGCCGGGTACGTATAGATTATGACGAAGGTTCCAGTCTGCTATGTAAGTCAGCGATTGCTTGGCGGCTTGGATCCGTTCACGGGGATCGAGCTTGAAAGGCACGCGGCTGAGGACCTCATTCACTGCGGTCTTTTGGGTAAGCGTTTCTGGTGGGGCGACACGAGCCACAACCGATAGCATCACGTAAAAATATTCAGCGATGCTTAGCGCTCCTGCTGCGGTGCGGGTGCGGGCATTTTCGCGGTGTGACCGATAGTAGTTCAAGGGCTCAGCAAGATAAGCGATTTTGCCTTCGAACGCCATTGCAGCAAAGACCTTGTAATCGCCACAAAGGCGCAATCCCTCATCAGCTCGGCCCACCCTCTCGTAGACGTCCTTGCGAAAGAGTACCGAGCTCGCGTTCGGGACTGGCGCGGAAAGCACAAAGAACCGCCGGCATTCCTCGAAACCATCCACGACAAAGTTGGCCGTCCAATGGTTTGCGTCCAGGTAACCCAGGTACGAATCGGCAAAGCCAAAGCACTTATCATTTTCCCCAATGCTCCAAGAGCGGCAATAAGCAAACGTCACTTCCGGCTGCTCGTCAAGAAGCGGAACCATCTGGGCCAGGAAGCGAAAATCGGCGTAATCGTCGGACTCAGCGATCCAAATGTAGCGCCCACGCGCCATCTGCACGCCCTTGTTCCACTGCTTGAACGGGGTCCCGGAATTCTTCGCGTTGAATTCGATCCTCACTTTGGGATTGTCCCTATAGGACGCAAGAATCTCGCGGCTATTGTCGGTCGAGCAATCATCCAGCAGGATCACTTCGAAATCCGGGTACGTCTGGCACAGCACGCTCTCAATCCGCTGCCGCAGATAGCGCGCGTGGTTATAGTTCGGGATGATGACACTTACCTTTGGCGCTGCCTCTGGTGACATGATCTTCTTAGCGGACTGGGGCTGAAACCAAGTATGTTGGAACGGCCCTACGACACACGGCCTTCAAATCGCTGCCGAATCAATCGCAGCTCCTTTGCCACCTTTAGCCGGACTGCTAAGTACATCTCGCTAGATCGAGATTTGAGCAATCTGCCGATATCGCGACAAATCCCTTTCACAGATTCGTGCTCTCGCCTTTGTTGCTGCCACTGTCGCCGATATAGAAGGCCGTGCTTGCTCGCAACGAACGCCTCGATCTGCGATTCGAATCCGAAGGTGAGAGTCGTCATCGATCGTTCGGACTGGCGATAGTCAAAAAATATCTCCGGTATGTATGCAAATTCCCAGCCGTGCTCCAACGCACCAAGCCAAAAATCCCAATCTTCATACCCTTGGACGGGCATCGTGCCATCATAACCGCGATTCTCTTCCCAAATGCAACGCCGATACATGGCGCAAGCATCTATGTAATTCCATTGTAACATCCGATCCCATTCAAACGAGCCAACATGCCAACGGCCGGTACGCATCCCGATGTATTCCGCATCACCATAGACGACGCCAACTTGTGGATTGGCATCCAAAATTCGGATTCCGCGCTCGACATAGCCGGATCGCAAACGGTTATCTGCATCCAGGGGAAGGATATATTCCCCTCTTGAAATCGCGATCCCAGCGTTCCGCGCCGCCGCTAGCCCCTTGTTTTCTTGCCGGATTACCTTAATCCCCCGAATGGACAGTGCATCCATTTCTTTGCTCGTTCGCTCATCGATGGAACCGTCGTCTACGACAATTAATTCAATGTCCTCCCGCCCGAGATTAGCGACGCTAGCGGTTGCCTCAGGCAGAAATTCACCATGGTTGAAACAGGGGATTACGACGGATACCTTACAGGGCTTGGTCATTGATGTAGCTCAAGCAACCGGCGATGTATAACCTTGCAACTTGAAAAGTTTCCTTTATCGGCCGAGAGCCGTCGCGTTGGTCTTCGATCCATTCGCGGATGCGACCTAAGTTCTATTGTCCATACCACTCTCTTGCGTTGCAGAAAAGACGTGGAGGCAGCCAAGACGCGCTAGCTTTTCGAGGCCTCGTCCCAAAAGGTTCGCTTCCTCTCACGTTTAGATTATCCTGTAACTGCCACATCGTCGCAATGGTCGGCGGGAGAACGTCCGCATGAAACTGAGCGCACGAGCTCGTCGCCAAGATAGCAATCGCCAAACCACCGCGTTTGTTCTACGCGAACCTTCTTCACCAGGACACAGGCTACATCGTTCGGAAGCAACTTCAGCTAAGTATTCTCTTCCTGCTCGTTGAACACCTCGATGGTCTTCTGCCAGCGAGCCTGCGCCGAAGCGCTCCGCTCACCCAGATAGCAGATGTTCCGCTGTCGCGAACCATCAGGTGTGCGGACGATCTCAACCAGCGACCAATACCCGTGCACCTAAACTGTCATTGCTCCGTTTGTGTTGGTGCAGAAACATGCTGCGGTGATGGTGTCTGGAGAAAAGCTGCACTTCAAGTAGGTTGGTCTGCACTACATCGCGTTTCCAATTGATCGAAGTTGAAAACAAAACACTTCCAAAAGAAAAATGGAACACAATGTCAAAATCACAGTGTTGGTGGCGAACTTCGGCTAGGCGATTGGAGAACCCATGGCACGCTCATTCGTTAAGTAGAAAGTTTAGAAGATTTCGATTCCCCCAGGGAGCGCGTTTCCTCCTTGGGTGATTCGGCGCGCTCGGGTCGATGTACTCATCGCTTGTCGGTATCATCGACTAGAGCACTTAGCTCGCGAACGAAGTCTTCGCTCGGATCTTTGGAAACCCATTGGCGAACATCGGTCGCTGCAGTGTTACCCATATCCATCAGCTGACGCCGGCCATGCCAGGCGCGGTTCATCACTTCGTCCAATAGCTCCACGGTTGGAGCCTTCGCCAGGAACCCGTTGATGCCATCCCGCACCAGCTCCCGGTTTCCTCCCACGTCTGTGACGATGCACGGACGGCCGCAAAGCATCGCTTCCACTATAGTCAGTGGCAAACCCTCGAACCGCGACGGCAGCACCAAGGCGTGATGCTTGCTCCAAACCTCTTCGATATCGCTCCGATAGCCCAGGAAGTCCACACTCGTCAACTTCAACTGCTCCATACGGCGCTGCAGTATGCGTTCGTTTATTCCTTTTCCGACCAGCGACACTCGAACCTTCCGTTCCCGCCAGTGCGGAAGGGCCAGGAGCTCGAGCAGCAAATCCTGTCCCTTTGTCGCCGCGTCTAGTCGCGCAACGCATGCCAAATACAGTCCTTCGGAGGGGTCACCAGGCCAAGCGGGTCGCGCGTCATATCGCAAATTGAACGGATTCCGGATAACCTTCGCATTGCGCAGCGGCGTGGCAAATTCGCGGCGGCTCAAATCAAGATTGGCCTGCGAGACGAAGTAAGCACAGCTCGCCCCCTCATAGCACACTGCCAGCCTCTCAGCTCTATCGTCATCTGGCCAGAACAACTCCGTGCCGCCCTCGGCAATTACCGCATACTTGTACCCTGCGGACCGAGCTGCCTCCATCCACGGAAGTCCGTCAATATTCGAGCCCTGCGAGACAACGACCAGGTCCACGCCTTTCCCAGCCGACCGCACATGCGTGCTCAAATACTCCGGCAGCGGGAAAACTTTGCGCCCGATACGGTAGAGAAGCGAAGCTACCCTCCTGTAAAGAATCTGGCAGCCTGCCGAGCGCAACGCCTCCACTTCCTTTATCGCCCTGCCAAAATCCGGCACGCTCACACGCACCTCCATCCCCCGGCGGGCCAACCTCTCAGCTGCTTGACTCCAAAGTAGCTCACTTCCGCCCCAGTTACTCCATTCGTTTGCGGCGATGAACAGGTATTTTCGCATCTACCGTCGACTCCTGAACGCTGCGGCCAGACGCGTCAATGCCCCCTTGACCGGCCGAACCGCGATAATAGGCCGCACCAGGACTGCGCGTCCAGCGGCAGCCAGCGCTTTCCGGCGCCGGCCCTGGCGATAATGGATGCCCGCCGCCTTCAGCCACGCCTTGGCGAGCACGGAACGGTCGAATCTTTCGGCACAGGACAACTGCAAGAGCCCGTCAATCACTCGAAGAAACTTTGGAGGATTTGGTCATTGCGAAGGATGCCTCAAGGACGTTTGAAGACGATATTGCGAACGCGCCGGAGCCTATTGTGGCAACTGTTAGTTCTCTGCCAATTTCGGAAAGAAACTCCAACTCTCGCAAACCAATACATCCACCCAGCTCTCTTATCCCCAGTCGCTTGCCATAGAGCCAATAGAATATCGGACGTCTGTTTATCATTTCGGCTGTATATCTGCCCCGCCAAATTCAACAGCGTCCCGGTGAGCCTTGATTTCTGATCTTCTTTCAAATCCCCGAGACCGAATTGCTTGAGGCAGATCTTAAATGAATCCTTAAGCATGCGCCCTGGATCGGAGCGCGAAAATGACTTTTCGTGAATTCTGTATTTTGCCGATGGTGTCGGCGAATAAAGGAATGAGTAGTGACGCGCAATCCGCATCCACATGTCCCAGTCCTCCCATGGCAGATTTTCGTCATACAGTCCAACTTTATCGTAGCAGCTTCGCCGAATCAGCGTAGTGAGCCCCGGGATAAAGTTGCCTTGCAACAGCGTATCTAGTATCTGGCCTTGCGGCATCTCAGGCAGATTCCAGTTGGCTGCGATGAGCGTATCGGGTAAAGAATGTCCATTTACGTCCATCCGGAAGGCTTCGCTATATAAGACTCCCACCTGATCCGGCTGGGATTCCATTATCTCCACCTGATGCGCAATTTTATCAAGCAGCCAGACATCATCTGATGCCACTATGGAGATGTATTTTCCAGTGGCGACTGCTAGCGCAGCATTGAGTGATTTACAGATCCCCTGGTTTTCTTGGTGGCGGATAAATGTGCAACGCATTCCAGTTTCCTGCAGCCAGTGTTCGATGATTGCGACCGAGTCGTCCGAAGAATAGTCATCAACGATGATTAATTGTGTGGCTTTGTATGTCTGGGCCTGGACACTTGCGAGGGTCTCCAACACGAATCGGGAATGATTGTAGGAGAGAACAATCGTACTCACCAAAGGATCGCCAGTTTCAGTCATCATAATCACGTTCCGATGTTAACAAAGTTGGCGGATCGCCTGAATCGCGATTTCCTGACTCTTTGGCTCAAGATGGGGCCCAATGGACAGGCTCAATTCCGCCTTGGCAATTTCTTCCGCTACGGGAAAGTCACCCGGCTTCCAACCCGCCTTCGCATAGGCTCCGGAAAGGTGCGGAGGTATCGGATAATGAATTAGCGTGCCAATTCCGATCTTGGCTAGAGAAGCTTGAAGCTCATCTCGGCGGGGGTGGCGTAACGCGAAAATATGCCAAACCGGATCAACCCCTTCCAGAACGAATGGCAATTTCAACCCGACTATGTCTTCTAACCCGCTTAAATAGCGAGCCGCAACAGAGAGGCGACGAGCGTTCCATTCGTCCAGTCTCTTCAACTTCACCCTCAGAAAAGCGGCTTGCAGTTCGTCCATTCGCGAGTTATAGCCTTGGCAATCGTTGTGGTATTTCACTCGTGAACCATAGTTCCGCAACATGCGAACGCGATCCGCCAGCTCGGCGTCGTTGGTGGTGAGCGCACCCGCGTCCCCAAACGCTCCGAGATTTTTCACGGGATAAAAGCTGGTGGCAGCCGCATCCCCCAAAGAGCCGGTTCGCCGGCCCCTATATCTAGCCCCCTGCGCCTGAGCATTGTCTTCAATGACCTTCAATCCATGCTTTCGAGCGATGCTCAAGATGGGATCCATGTCCGCCGGTTGCCCATAAAGATGCACCGGCATGACAGCCTTAGTCTTTGAGGTGATAGCTGCTTCGATGCGTTCGGGTGCGATGTTGAATGTTTCTGGATCAGGCTCAACCGGCACTGGGGTGGCGCCTGCGTAGGAAACCGCGAGCCACGTCGCAATGTACGTATTGCTTGGAACAATCACCTCGTCGCCGATGCCGATATCGTAGGCTTTTAGAATCAAATGCAGGGCCTCAAGGCCGTTCCCAAGCCCTACGCAAAAATCCGCTTGGCAATAGGCTGCAAATTCAGTCTCGAACTGCTCGAGTTCCTTTCCCAACAAGTACCATCCCGAATCCATCACTCGATGATATGCGGCATCAAACTCGCTGCGAAGCTCGTCATAACCAGGTTTAAGCTCAAGAAAAGGTACTTTCATAAATTTCGGGCTTGAACAAATTCCTCGTAATCCCGGTAATAATCCCCTTCGTCGTAGAGATTCGACGCAAGGACCATGCAGACAGAAGCCGATGAGAAATTATCCAGTTCGCGCCAGATCATTGGACAAACATACATTCCGTAATAGGAACGGTTCAAATGAAAGCGTTTTTTTTGCGTACCGTCATCCAAAATCACATCAAAACTTCCCGAAAGCGCGATGATAAACTCGTACAAATTCTTGTGTGCGTGGCCGCCGCGCTCCGCTCCGCCGGGAACGTCGTAAAGATAATAAACGCGCTTGATCTCAAAGGGTACATGTCGACCACCTTCAATGAAGGTGAGATTGCCTCGTGGATCACTGATTTTGGGGAGGTCAATAATCCTGCATTTGGTTAGACTCATGAATTTACTTCTTCCACTTTGCTTTTGTTCCTCAAACGGTATCGCCGCCCGCAATCGCAGACGGCGGAGCTCTTTCCAAAAGTAAGATTCTGGCCGCATTGGCAAAGCCAGCGCCGAAAGCGGGCTGGGTTACCCACAACCAGCGCGAAATCGGCAACGCTCCGCGTCACCACTGCTCCGGCGCTCACCATCGCAAATCGTCCGATCGCGAGTCCGCCTAGAATAGTTGCATTCGCCCCAATACTGCATCCTTTTCTGAGCAAGGTTGCGGTGCATTTGAAGTGGATATTTCTGCTGCGCGGCCGCAGATCATTTACAAACGCGGCGGCCGGACCGATGAAAACGTCGTCCTCCGCTACTACACCGTCCCAGAGAAACACACCGCATTTGAGAGTGACGCGGTTGCCCAAACGGACCTTCCCTTCGATAAACGCGTGGTCGCAAATATTGCAGTCCTCGCCCACAACTGCCCCTTTGAGGACATGGGCAAAGGCCCAAACGCGCGTCCCGGAGCCGATCTTCGCGCCTTCATCGATTAGTGCATTGGGGTGAATGAAAACAGGGGCATCAATTTTGTTCATGACCATCCGTTGTTTCTACCGTGATATTGGGATTAACCAATGAACATTTTTCCTTGAAGGAGTGTCGCCACGATAGCATTGGTCGGATAATACCCGGCGCAACCCCCATGTTTAACCCCCTCCCAGTCGCAGTGTTCTCTACTTCAAAGGAGACAACCTCATCCATGCGGAACAAGACATATCGCTGATCCTTGCCGAAAACCACGGTTAAAGAATAACGCCCCGCGTTAAGCAAATGCGCCTGTATTCTGCCTGTTAAATGATAGAACCCATGGCGGGAATCACGATCCGAACTAATAATGTGACCGGATTCAAAGATAAGAACACCGTCGTTACTGATCAGGTAAACCGTGCAGTCAAGATTGATATCCTCCCGCAAGTTATCAAAACCGATTTCAATCAAAACGCCAGTATCGATGGTGATCGTCGTTTTATCTTCCGGAGGAATTATTCGTACGTAAGAGATACGGACGTTTTCATTGCCTGGGGCGGTAGCTGGATCCCGCCATTCTTTAGCGCTTGTGCCGGGCGCAGTGCCCAACAAATAATCGTCAACGACATCAGCGACCATGCCAGAGGCGGTGACAGTACCATCTCTCATCAAAACCGCCTTGCTGCACAAGGTTTTCACCGCCGCCATGTTGTGACTCACAAACAGGATGGTCCGACCTTCACGCGAGACTTGTCCCATTTTGCCGAGACATTTTTTCTGAAAAGATGCATCACCCACCGCCAGCACTTCATCCACCAGGAGGATCTCCGGTTCCAGGTGCGCGGCCACGGCGAAGGCGAGACGGACATACATGCCGGAGGAGTAGTGCTTGACGGGAGTGTCAATGAATTTTTCAAGCTCAGCGAAGGCCACGATTTCATCGAATTTGCGGGTGATTTCGGCTTTGCCCATGCCGAGGATTGCACCGCTGAGGAAGGCGTTCTCGCGGCCGGTAAGCTCCGGGTGGAAGCCGGTGCCGACTTCGAGGAGGGAGCCGACGCGGCCGTGAATCTCCGCCCAGCCGGTGGTGGGGCGGGTGATGCGGGAGAGGATTTTCAGCAGGGTGGTTTTGCCGGCGCCGTTGCGGCCGATGAGGCCGAGGACTTCGCCTTCGCGGACTTCGAGGGAAACGTCTTTCAAGGCCCAGAAGGTTTCGTCCTTTTTTCGGTGGAGTGAAGCTATGGGCGAGCGGAGGAAATCTTCGAGCGCATGGCGGAGACCGCCGTCCACTTGCAAGCCGCGACGATATTCTTTGCCGAGGCCTTCGCCGTGAATCACTACGGCCGTCATGCTCACACCGTGCCTTTCTCCGGGCCGAGGTTGACCGTCGCGCCTAGAGCTTCTCTTTCCTGAGCCTCGTAGTGCGTATGGTGGCCGAGCTGGATTAAAGGCTTCTCGAAGAACACCCAAGACAGGCGGCAGATGAGAAGAGTTGCGGCAAGAGCAACGCTTGAAAGCAAGAATTCTCGTGGAGACCAGGTCCCTGGCTGGCCTGACGAGAGGAGACCGTAGAGGACGCCGCGGACAAGTTCGTGGAAGAGGTAGACGCC
>Ga0210401_10001002_pt1 | contig 34009 bp, 30 predicted proteins | sample IncBWH32MmetaG_FD_150866 | JGI IMG/M metagenome (GOLD analysis project Ga0210401, IMG submission 150866) | Forest soil microbial communities from Barre Woods Harvard Forest LTER site, Petersham, Massachusetts, United States - Inc-BW-H-32-M | ecosystem: Environmental > Terrestrial > Soil >... | reverse complement strand
CTTCGGGCAGCGCTTGCGGCGATTGTGGTGGCTCTTTCTACGCCGGCGCAGTCAACGACGCGCGTCGTGGGATCGGGTCGCCCGTGTCTTCCCGCAGTGGATTCCAGCTCCCCGCGTTCTGCATCCTTATCCTACAGTCCGCTTCCTCGCTACTCATCCAAGGTGGGAGCCGTATGCGTAGAAGCGCTCGTACGGATCTGTGCGGGGGGCGATCAGCGATGGTCGTCCCTACCGCGTCAGCTTGGGCTGTGGGACTCGACTTTTCAAACCTATTCCAGTCGTGGCCATTCCAGGTCACTTTTCCTCTTTGTACAGGTGAGCTTGAAAGAAATGGCACACCACCACCTAAGTTGAGGCAGACGATGAAATTCCGCGATTTGGGCGCGTAAATCGAGAACCCGCCCACACCAGGGCTGTACGCCCACGTAGTGCCCAATTTCAACATCGCATCGCCATTCACGACATAGAAATAATCTGTTTTTTCCACTCCTTGGTATATGGCTCCCTGCACAGTCTTCTTATCCACTTGCAACGGGAGGGATGTCCTTACAAAGTGGACAACCGACCCGCTATATTTCAACCTCTCCACTAGAGACGCACTCCATTCGTTATCTTGTTCGGACATCCCATATGTCGTAAATGAGCGAGAAAGGTCGGTACTGTAGTGAATCGGACCGCTGGCATCATCTCCGGCCATAGCGAGACTCGCGGTTATGCTCAGGCAAAGAATGACGACGCTCATGAATTTGGGCTTCGGCACAGTGCGCGACTCCTCTGAAAGAGGGAGTGTACTACTGGAACGTTCACTCGCCCAACTCCCGATCACTCGCGCAACAGGACATCTTCCCGGCGAGGCCGAAGGAACCTTCCGGTGAGGGCGCTATCGGCCCCTGTGCGACTGTTCCGCTTGTTCACCCACACAGTTAACGCTAGAATCATCACTCACCTCGGGATTGCCGCGCATGGAGTTAGTCAAATGCTTCGAGCAATTCGCCTTTTTTCACTTCTGCTATTGGGAACAGGGACCGTTTTGTATAGCCCTCAAGCAGCCGCACAAGCACTGAACCCCACTGGGTTGGAGGAATGGGACTCCACCAACCAAGTTTTGTTTTTCGTCAATGGTCACCCAGGTTCTCCCATTCGGGCTTATACCGACTACAATCAACGTGGTTCGGACATTGATGTATTGAAGGATTTTCCAGGCGCTCAAGCAGCGTATGTGGATAGTGTGACTGCCGGGCCGGACGGCTCCACCTTGATTGCCGTCACATTGGACTTCGGGAACCGGAATATACGAGACCTGATTCTCACCTATGATTCGTCAGCCCAGTTGCTAAAAACTTGGGACCCCGCGCCACAATATATTGAGGCGATAGTCTACAGCAAAGACGATGACGCTGTATTTGTGCTCGGCGGACTTGATCTCCCACCCGGTCCGTATGCCCCTAACTACCCTCTACTGATCGAGTACAGCCGCGATGGCCGCGCGTTGAAAGCGATGGCTCCGGCAAGCCTACTGAGGGACCGCGAGTATTCCTTCAATTTGAGGAGCCAAAACGGCCAGCCCCTGCTGAGGGTCACTAAAGAACGAATCTATTTTTACGCTCCCACGAATCACGAGGTCGTGATGTGCGACCGCGATGGAATCGTCCTTGCATATCGGAGTTTCAGCGAATCTATCGAAAGAATCTCAACGGAAGATGGCTATCACCTGGTTCAAACTCATCAAACGGATTTCGCAGAAAATGGTGATCTGGTATCCGAACTCCTGCTTTGGAACGATGAGAACAACACCTCTATGGCGGAGGTCATCCGCCTGAGCATGAGCACTGGTGAGGCCGTCTCAGTTCACAAGAATTCAAATAGTCGACTCCGGTTTGTCGGAATGAAAGACGATCAGTACCTCTATCTCGCGGGTAGCAAGAATTTGTACATTCAATCATCCGCCGCTCAAGAACGCGTGCCTCTTGACACCAAGTAGATTGATTTGAGCGAAGAAGTTGGGGAACGCAGCGCAAGCCGTCGGCCAGTGCCCGATCACTCGCGCAATCGGACATCTTCCCTGCGAGGCCGAAGATAGCTTCGGGATACGTTTCCCAGGCATTAAATGGTAGGGTCCTAACTTCGTGGCGGAGCATCGGGCAGGTCTAGTGTGAACGATGATATTTCGGCGGCTTTACAAGCGAAGCGTAACTCGGGTGTTCGGTCGATTCATTCCTGAACAGAGGATCAATGAAATCACAGATAGTTTATCTGAATGGGAGAGTTTCAAGTTGTTGCTGCCCCGTCCGATCTCCCGGCTATTCTTCACTCCCGTTATGTCAGAGATCGACGCCTTGCGAGCGGTTCAAAACATGCTTCGCGATGTGCTCCGTGATGAACCAGAAGCCGCGGGGGATAAGCGCGACGGCCCCCGAACTCACGGATGAAGCCAAATTAGAACACTACCCATTGAATCGAGCGCTTGTGATAAAACCCTTCTCGACTGCACCGACGGACAAAGAGGATGGCGAGGTCTGAACAATTTCGGATAGATTTCTCAATGAATCAAAGAAACATATTGATCGAAAAACTCGTAAAGACTGGCCACTTGAATGTGCCGGAACGATTGGCCCTTAGAACCGAGAGCGTGTTGTCGTCAGAAGTTGCTGAGGTTATAACAAGAGTCTTGGAAATCACTGGGTTCTTCCCCGAAGCCGCGAGGCTATGGACTCAGGGTGAGCAGGTTCACGAACGAGCGTTACTTCAACGATCCTCCGAGTCAGAAGTACGTCTGATTCAGCAACGAGCCGATCCCGTAAACCCGACAGTTTTGCGTGAGCAGAAGATCACCGATTTTGTGGATGCGAAATCCGCTATCGACGGATTCATAAAGGCGGAGTGGCCTACGAATATCGACGGCATTAAAATTGTGTGGAGTTCCTAAATTCGAGGATCAGATTACTAGATTCCTTTGTAACGACTCGTCGCTTCATAAGCTACTACTGAGTTCTGGAAATTTTTGCGGTAGGCGTACCTCCCGATCACTCGCTCAACCGGACATCTTCGCGGATAGCAAGATCGAATCACCACCACACTCCTGGCCGCGCCCACCATCGCTTCGTAAACTGGATGTGTAACCAAATGAGAGGAGGGGCAATTAAAAAATTAGGCCAGGACCTATGGGTGAATCCAAGCACAACAATGTTTATCAATGAGGTAACTGCCCAACTTTGGGACACAAAAACCCAACCCCACCACGGGTCATGGCGCGATGCATCTTGATGGTAGCTCAACATTCCAACCGTCCACAATGCGAGACAGGCCACGATTGGGTACTCGCGCCCAATGTGGTCGATTAACGGCCCATGAGTGAACCAAAACACCAAAAGGCCGATCAGAGATGCGCCAGCGAGAATTTTCCACAAGAATGACCACGGGGCGTCGTGCTCCGCATCTTGATCGTAGGTCAACATTTCAATCGCCCACGCAGTGTATATACCATGAAAAGTCAGCAAGTCTGCCAGGTTGTGCTCCATCACTCGCGCAACCGGACGAAAAGCAGCCATGCCAACACACAGCATATCGCCAGGGTCGATATCGTCAGCCACCAGTGGCTAAACGGGAGTCGAATCCAAATAACGAAGATGACCAACAACAACAACCACCACGTCGGACGCTTCTGCGAGGGAGGTGGATCATCACCGTTTGTCTTTGCTGGAATCTGCATTACCGAGGTTGCCGCTGCCTTGAAGAAAGATGCCGAATCGCAGTCTATCACCATTTGAATCTTGAATCGTTGGCCGTGCCACCGAACATCTTTGCGGCTAGCACTTCACTTCTGCTGTAAGGGCTTGTGGATTATGAATGGAGAATACTCGGCTTCGTATGGCAAAAATTGCCTTACTTTCGGGGTTCTGAGCCTTCGGCGCGGAGGCGATCTTTGAATGCATTGAATCCCGGCGTCGAGACGATGGCGTCTGGCTGAGGGGGCAAAATTGTAGAGATTTCCTTCTGCAGAGCCGCGAGTCGTTCGTCCACAGGAGGGAATGAACGGAGCGGTTCAAAGACTTCTTGGTCGGTCGCGGAACTGGTATTACCGATCCGCTGGACCAACTTCATTAAGCACTTCGGATCGTAGCCCGCTTTGTACATATACTGCGCTCCGAAATAGTCCGCGTCCAATTCGTCTATCCGTCTCATCAACGCAATCTCCATCCAAACCGCTTGGGAGGCAGCGGTTCCACTCAAATCGCCGGTAGCCACCTTTGCGGCTGGAGTGATAGCCGCATTCGTGAGTTCACCCTTGGTTGCGAGTATCGTGGCAGAACGTAGCGCCGTGTGAGCAACTCCTCGCGCGAGCACGCTTGCCAGTTCTGCTTCGCTGTCCAATTGAAGAAGTAACCCACGACTGACGTACTGGTATCCTCCCGGGAGAGTGAAAGCGTTTACCTCATCGCTATCAATCACCGCGACGGTAATAGGCATTTGGACGTCCGAGTTTTTGGCGAGATTCTGACCCACGCGCTCGATGTACTCCGTCACCGTCGAATCGTTTAAAAACTTGTAGAACCGTTCCATTTCGCCCGCAAGCGTTTTGCCTAGCTCTTTTTCCTTTTCGAAGGAGTAGAAATTGGGGCCGTGCTCGATGCGCCGATGTCCGATTGCATTGATATTGGCGTCCGATTTCGAGCGATGGATGTTCGGAGGGTGCGATGCCAGTGCTCCATACCCAGGCAAGAGAACAGCAATAGCTAGAACCATCAGCGAGTTCGTTAGTCGGACGCTCATGTAGGTCCCGGCCCCAATCTTAACGACCGTTTTAGTTTCTAAATGTAGCACCCAAATCGCAAGTCATCGCCACAATTTACGCCTTACACATAGGAACTGACGCATCTCGCGTTACGCAGTCTGATGCCCAAAAGTGCTTGAATAGTTGCGCGTCACCGGACATCTTCGCGGCTAGGACTTCACTTCCACGGTAACGGCGTCAATCAGGTCAGGCGCTACTGAGAAAGCCAGACTGAGCAACAGCCTGCACCGCGTCGTCCGCTACGAGTTTGTGGGTTGCTGGCGATGGCTTGGGAATTTCCAGAGAATTTGTGAGAAGAGCACTAGTTCAGCTGAGTTAGCCACGACGTAAATTACTAACGGAAAATGTCCAATTCGGGGGAGAACAAAGATATAGACCGCAGAATGGCAAACGAGCAGCACCGCAAGCACTGTCCAATACTGTGCGTTCTTCCACGCATGTCTGAAACAAGAAATCAAGAACCCGAAAACAATTGCTGTATTGAGAACGAGAGGTATCCACATTCCGTTTGGCCTGTTCTCGGTGGGAACCATGAAGAGGTAAGTGACGAATGCGGTGATGAGTATTACAGCGATTAGCGTCTCGACGGCTAGGTCCCGAATGCGTTTGAGGAAACTCATGCGTTAGAGAAATTCTTGCTTGAAAGGATGGTCGCTTGCAAGTCGAAACTTGGAGCAGTGACTTTGGGAACCAAATGTTGGCTGACTCCCGATCACTCGCGTCACAGGACATCTTCCGAAGTGAATCTCGGGACGATTTCACTTTGCGGGAAGGGCATTAAGCAGACCTGAGGGAGAAGTGTCCGAATGTATGAATCCAAAGGAGTGAATCACAACATTAATTTCAGGCTGAGTGATCTTCACACCGCGAAGTTCGTCACCCTGGATATTGACTACGAACCAGTGGTTTGCCGTATCGAACAAATTCACCGTCACGTCCTGCCAGTCATGCGATAAACCGCTAAGTTCAAAGCCTCGGTAGTCATTGGTCTCAAACGAGAAGATGTCCGGCGGTGCCGTATTGTGCTCGAACCACAAACCTTTAATCTCTAGGAGAATCCAAACACGGGCGAATTCAGTATGCCATCGAAACGGCGACAACTGGCTCGGCGTAGTCGATAGGACAGCCCTAAGTTGGTCATATTTCGATTCGCTGATGCCTCTCCCGAAAGCCATTTTGAAGCTGTCGCGGTCGTCTTTGGCGAAGTCGCTATTTATCGGGTTATTTTGCGAATATTCAGGGTTGTTAAACGTAACAGTCTCTCCGGTTTTGAATCGGACCCTTACCGTACGTCCGTCGTTCCATTCCTTGTCGATTTCTTTCCAAGGGACCTCAAACCGATAGCCGTAGAAGGAAAGGATACTGACCTCAGCAGTCGAAACTTTCGTGTCGGCAAGCGGTCTTGGAACAGAACTCCAACCCCGTGGCGGGTAATCTGTCGAGGTTAGTAGCAGTGGACGCAATCTGAAATAAGTCACCGTTTGTGGCCCGAAGTAAATGCCCCCGGCAAGAAGAACGATCCCGAATGCACACCAAACGAAGGCAAGTGGGCTGCGCCAGCGCATTCGTCAACCTTCTCGGTGTTTAGGACTCACATCCACATTCCTATTAGACACCCCGGCTATTAATGGTGTGCCAACTTTTATCGGTTTTAGTATCGTCAGGCTAACCCATCTGATTGGTTCTCTTCACTTGATCGGGCTAACCCGCTCCTCGCTCTGAGTTCATCTCAGAAATTTCTGATTTTCAAAATCCTGTCCGGGAACACCCATGTTCAATATCTTTTTTGCTTAGGACGAAGCCTATACTCGGACAAAATTGGCGATTTTTTCTGAAATTGGGCGCAGTTTATCGCGCTACTGCGAACAACGAGGAAAAATCATGCCAACCGTACCGGAGATCATCACCGAAAACGTAATCAAGCAACTGGAACAGGGCGTTGCACCTTGGAGAAAACCGTGGTCTACGTCGGTTCCGCGAAACCTCATCTCGAAGAGACCCTATCGCGGCCTGAATGTGTTCATGCTGGCGACTCAGGGGTATGGCTCACCATTTTGGCTCACGTTCAACCAAGCGAAGCAACTAGGCGCTCACGTCCGGCAAGGCGAGAAAAGCACACTGGTTTCGTTTTGGAAATTCAACGAGTATGCGAGAGAGAACGGCAAGACCGGAGAACTTGAGAACAAGACTTCCGTTCTGCTTCGCTACTATCGCGTTTTCAACGTCGAGCAATGCAACGGTTTGAAAGCACTCTACGGCGACGACCGCAAACCAGTGAATCCGATTGCGGAATGCGAGTCCATCTTTGCCGCAATGCCAAATCCGCCGCGAATCGAGCAACATTCGCAAGCCTTTTATCGGCCTTCGGCGGATATGGTCGGGATGCCGTCGCGGAATTGCTTTGAATCGCCGGAAGCGTATTACAGCACGCTGTTTCACGAACTCACGCACTCTACCGGACACAAATCGCGTCTGAATCGTTTCGAGGAAAAGGCCACTGATCACCAATTCGGTTCTGAGTCGTACAGCAAAGAGGAACTCGTTGCGGAGATGGGCGCGGCGATGCTAGCCGGAATCGCTGGCAGTTCGCACGCGACTCTCTCGAATTCCGCAAGCTATCTGCAAACGTGGATCACTCGACTCAAGTCTGATTCGCGGTTGATTATCTCCGCCGCATCTCATGCGCAAAAAGCAGCCGATCACATTCTCGGCAAGACTCAGGACGAAGGGAGGGACAGCCAATGAGCGCGACTCTTCCGTTTCCGATGCCGCTTGCAGAGAAATACCGTCCGCTCGCGATTGCTGATTTTGTTGGCTTGGACAAACCGAAGCGCATTCTCGGCAAATTCGCGGCGAATCCGTACTCGTCCGCGTGGCTGTTCGTTGGTCCGCCGGGAACGGGAAAAACCACGATGGCTCTCGCACTCGCGGAGACGCTTCGGGCGGAACTGCACCACGTCCCGTCGCAGCAATGCAACGTCGCATCCGTGGAAGATGCCATTCGGCATTGTTGGTATGTTCCCGCGTCGGGCGGATTCCATCTTGTGCTGGTGGATGAAGCGGACAGGATGTCGAACGCGGCACAACTGCATTTTCTCTCTAAGCTAGACGCCACTGCCTTTCCGCCTCAGACGGTTTTTGTGTTTACCTGCAACACGACCGATGGCCTAGAGATGCGATTTCTGTCCCGGACACGGCAGATCGAGTTTTCCAGCTACGGGCTTGCAAGTGAGGCCACACGATTGCTTGAAGGAATCTGGCAGCGAGAAGCAAACGGCGCATCCGCACCAAACTTCGCCAGGATCGTGAAAGAGTCGTCGAACAACGTGCGCGATGCGCTTATGACTCTTGAGACTGAATTGCTTGCGAGTTGAACAGGACCCATTACGGGTGGAATCAACTCCACCTCACAGAGGGTCCAAGACGAACACTCGAACGCTTGGATCACCCAAACCGGAGGCACCAAAGATGCGAGTCGCTATTTATGCGCGAGTCTCAACGAACAACGGGCAGGACCCAGGAATGCAGACACGAGAATTGCGGGAATACTGCCAGCGTCGGGCATGGGAGATCGAAGGCGAGTACGTGGACGCGGGTGTCTCCGGTGCTAAAGAGCGTCGGCCACAGTTGGATGCGCTTCTCGCTGCGTGTCGCAAGAGGCGGGTGGATGCGGTCGTGGTCTACCGTTACGACCGTTTCGCCCGGAGTCTGCGGCAACTTGTGAATGCGCTCGAAGAATTCCGATCGCTCGGGATCGAGTTCATCTCGCTCCATGAGGGTGTTGATACGAGCACGCCAAACGGTCGGCTGGTGTTCGGCATCTTTGCGAGTATTGCCGAGTTTGAGCGGGAGTTGATTCGAGATCGAGTCAAATCCGGCATTGCCGCTGCAAGATCAAAGGGGAAAAAGCTCGGACGGCCAATGGTGAGCGTGGATGCCGCGAGAATTGCCGCTCTGCGCGATTCCGGCGCTTCGTGGAGCGCGATTACTCGACAACTCGGCCTGAGTGCTGGAACAGCAAAACGAGCCTATTACAACCTGTCCAAAAACCTCTCTTCGGAAGGCGCTGCAAGTGTCTGATTCGACGTGGCTGATTTCCTCAAGTCTGCCTGTCCACAAACAGATGTTTCTGTACCAAGTGATTCGCCTGACCGCATAAGCATTTGGTTCGGCGCTTTCAGCGGCTTCTTACTAGATCGTCGCCGCCGATATCGGTAAAATTCTTCGGTCATACCTGAGTAACCTGGCTGATGCCTTGACCTCAGCACCTACCAATAAGCCGAATGTAGGCACTAAATTGCCCCAATGTCCAAATTGCGGTTGGAAGTTCGACTATTCGCGTGTTGATCTAGTTAAAGCATTCAAGTGTCCGAGTTGTGGGAGCAAGCTAGCGGTTTCCGAAGCGTACATGAAAAATCTCAGAAGAACGACCGAACTTGTGACCCTACTTGTCTCCGTGATGTTAGGACTGCGAAATGCTTTCCTCCTTCTTCTCGCGCCAGTAGTGCTCTTCTTAGTTAGCATGGTCGGAGGCATCATCAGCAAGCGACTCTTCCCCCCGCATATTGAGGATGTCGTCGCCCGGTCTAAAGAAGCTAGGTACACACCCCTCTGAGTTGGGAATGTTGGGTCCACGTTTGGGTCCAACTTGGCTTCCAAAAGAGCCAACAAAATTGAGTCAAGCGACACCGAATCCGGGCGCTGTCCGAATTTGAGTTTTCCTGCTAGGGAGGAAGATAAATTCAATGCTGTAGGCCATCGTCTGTCGGCTATTCAAATATAAGCTACGGTGCGTTTATGATAAGGCTACCACCGTGGCCGCAGTATATCCGAGGCCACATTGAGGCTCTCAAAAAGGCGAAACCATGACAATTGGAATAGGAGTGCTCTGTTCTTCTAAGCCGCGTCCTTTCGTTCCTAGACCAGATGCTGTTATTTTGATGGCCGATACGATGGGTTCAACGGAAACTGATTCCACGCCAGAACTTCATAAACTTTATGTCGAAGGGAAAGAGAATTTGTTTGTGGTTTGCGCTGGTCGGGTCGAATTGGCGTCGGAAGTGGTTTCAATGTTTCAGCGGAAAATGTCCAATCTCCCCGAGAGGTCGCACGGAAATATCTGGAATGCTCTCAATGAAGCTGTGCATGACCACAGGATGGAACATTTTAGATGGGACGTTGTTGCGGCCAGGCACTCGTTTTCGCCGGGAGCCGTTCTTCAAAGTCAACACGACAAACTAATCGAGGACTGGCAATCTTACGACCCTGGTCTGCAAATGATTGTAGGGACGTTTGACGACAGCAGCATGGCACTTCTCTATTATGTAGGGCAGCTCTATGATGTGCCGGGGTGGGTTCATTCCTGTGAATTTCCAGGGTTCGCGACAATTGGAAGTGGGGCTACCAATGCTAATTTTTGGCTCAACTTTCGTCACCAACAATTAGGATTAAATCCAAGGCAATCCGCTTATCACGCCTACGAAGCAAAAGTCATGGCGTCGAAAGCTCCGACTGTTAATAGGAACTTGGAACTAGTAATTGGCTTCGCCGATAGGCATTACTTGTTGACTGAAGAAAACGCGGCGATGGATGGTTGTCCAATTTCAATGCCTGAGATGAAGTCAATGTTCAAGAAATACGGGCCACAGGAAACGAACGAACTCGGCCATATTAAGCCGTCAGTTTCTGGAACGCGAAAAGGTGGCAAGTAGCATGAATCCACAATTCTGGCTTTCCTGGATTTGAGTAATCACCGTTGGATACATCATCCTGCTGCCGGGAGAACCCCTCCCCAGGTAATGGGCGCCGTGATTCGATGTCAGGTTTCGGGACGGACTTGAATTGATCCCAAAAATCCTCCGAATTATCTTAGCGATTAACCTAGCGGCATTTCTTGCCCTGTTTGTCAGGCAGGTTTCGCCGCTTCCGCACTTCCGCAATTCTGCGCTGGCGAATTTCATTGCAGATTGGTGGATCGTATCGACGGCGGTGGTGCTAATTCTGTTCATCGTACGTATAGCGCAACGGGTACGCAGCAAGCAGTCCGGCGGATTCTGGCTGGATGCGACCCTAACGGCGACCTGGATCGTCGCAGTGGGAATCATAATTCTGGTGGCCGGAACGGCATTTGGCGGATTCTAAGCGACACCGAAGCGGTGAGACGAATTCATTGCGATGGAGGTGGTTCGTGGGTCGCTTACCCCGACACTGAACTCACTAGCGTGATCTCTGCACCTCAAGTAGGCCAATTTAGGGGCAGACTTCTGGAAGCGCCTAAAATGGTACTATCACGCGGGAAGGAAGATGACGATGAGTGACAAGATTCCTATGTTCCCGACGGCGCACCCTCCAAGGGCCGATGAAGACACGGCGACAATTGAGCAGGTCATGGAAGAGGTTCCTGGGGAAATCGAATTAGACAGGATCGTCAAGGCTCAAACGTCTGGACCTCAGATCGTAAGGCGAATGGTAGAGTTGGAGAATTCTATTTGGTCGCTTGTTCGTATACTTCTTCTTTTGCCAGAGGCCACCCGAGACAAGATTGGCGCGACGGAAGCAATCGACCAGGCACGATTACTTCTTCATCGAAGCATGGTGCTGGACCATAACTTGGAGTTACCACCAGGAAAAAAAACAGAGTGACGCGCACGTCTCGTCACCAGAGCCTCGCAACTCCCACGGCTTATTGGGTCCACCTTTGGGTCCAACTTGACCTTCAAAACAGCCAACAAAATTGTGTTGAGCGAATCGTCGGCACGAATACTGATCGGAATAGGACCCTTTTGAGGTGGGATATTGAACTGGTTGCATAATCGGTTGCATAGAAACTATTCCGTCAATAGCCAGCATCGCTCCGTGCGGAAATCATGAACCTGGATTAAAATCCGCACCTAGTAGAGGTGTGCGCGGTGCCGGTGCCTTCATTTCCGCAGTTGCCCGACGACGATCCTATCGCATCGCTTAGGTTGGTCCGGGACTATCTACGAGACCTCGAAGCTTACTTTTCACCGATTAAGATCGCCATATCCCTCGTCGCTCTTACAATGGTCGCCTGCGCTGTGGCTTATTGGGCTTTGGGTTTCGACTCGACATTGTCTTGGGCATCCGACTTTGTGCCCCTCTTGTTTGCGGTGGTTGGGATAGTAGTTTCTGTGAAGAAACTCAGAGACGAGCACCAAGCCGCAGTTATCTCGTTCATTGTGATCGTAGGCGTCTTGGGCACTGTCGTCGAGATTGAACCAGCTAGCGTGATCTCGGGACCTAAAGTAGCCAGATTTAGGGGAAGATTTCTGGAAGGGCCTACCGTACCATTTCCGTACGTGTTGACCGAGGGGTAGGGATACAATCCCCGCAATGGGTACGTCGAGCGATTGGGTGAAGGTTGCAATTGACTCCGTCGGGTTCTCATGTTCCATGTTACTCGCGGTTTTCATTCTCCGTGCAAAACCACCAGCAATCAAAACTAGAGCGACGCCCTTCTACGTTTTAATTTGGACCTTTGCAGGACTATTTTTCGGTATTTTGAATACGTTCGGTTGGAACGCCTTTCGGTGGCCTCTTGTTTTGTTGCTTGTCGGGTCTGTCATTGGGTTCGTTGTTTTCGGAAAGTTGGCTCAACGGAATCTCCGACATTCGGCCAAGACGCGCTGAACATCTTTAGCGCGAGTCCGTCAAGACATTCACTGGAATAGGACCCATTAGAGGTGGACCTTTTCACTTCCTTTTCGCGTAACCCGATTACGGGAGCAATCTCAAAAATCTACTCAACACTTACTTCACAGAAGCACCCCCACTAGCCCCAAAAACCCGATCACCGCCGACCACTGCATAAGCTAACCTACTGAAAACAAACGCACCGAGACCGCACGATTCGTCTTGAAAACCGTTAGGCCCGAAAGGGTCTCGTGGGTTCGAATCCCACCCCCTCCGCCATTCTTTGTGTTTTGTTTTCATTTAGTTCACGACCTCCGCTGTTCCATGTACCTCTGGTGTACCCTTCGTTTCGAGGAGCACGATGGAATCTTTCGTCCAAGTGCGCCGAACATCGGCCTCCGCCTGCTCTTGGCGCGCTCGAATCCACGGGTTGTAGTGCTTCTCGGTTATCTTGATGCTTGCGTGTCCAAGCAGAATTGAGACGCGTTCAAGAGGCACGCCCGCGAGCAACAGTTCCACGGCAAACGTATCGCGAAAACGGTGTGCGTGGCCATCGCTGACTTTTGCATCGTCGAACAGCGTCTGAAGCCGTCCTTGCCAATCGGAAACGGCAGTCTTAAGTTTGCTGTTGCCCGTCCAGAACCAATGGCGCTCGCTTCTCTTTGGGATTGAATCAAGTTCTCCCACCACGAACTCTGGTAGCGGGCAGTGAACATGCGTTCCCGTTTTCTGCGTATAGAGCCGCAGCTTGCCTTCTGACAACCGCTCGACGGAACAACTCACGGCGTCCCCGATTCGTAGACCGCTGTATCTCAGCAGAAGCACGAGAGCCCGAAGTCGCCGAGCGTTGTTCTTGCCGTCAGATTGGCTTTTTTCAATTGTCGCTGTCGTGGCGGCAAGGATGCGAACCATCTCATCTTGCGAAAAAGGTAGAGTTGGCCGCGTCGTTACTCTCGGATTGCTAAGTTTTTCCGAAGGATTGGTCGCAAGCCACCCATTGTCGCGAGCGAACCGGAAAAAGCTGCGCAGACGTTCGAGTTTTTTTAGAGCGGCCAGGTTGCTGTCCTTCCATGTTGTCCGGAACTTTCTTAACGTGGGAGTGTCGAGTTCTTTGAGAAAACGAACGCCTTGCAATTCGGCGAACGCCTTGAGTTGGCGAAACAGCAATCGATACTTGTAGACGGTCCTCTCGTGAAGCTGTCGCGCCTCGGCGTCCGCAAGGTAATCCTTGCCTGCCTGCTCGATTGTCGTAGGCTCCCGGTCTTTCTCGTCCGTTTGAACCCCTTTGTCCTCCCACGCGCGTATCGTCGACTGTGCTTTTTCCCAGTCGCGCGTTCCGAGGGATCGTCGAACTTCCTGGCGACGAAGAAATCCGTCCACCCAGATCGGACAGCGGCAGCGACGATAATTTCGGCCTTCGTTTCGGTGCCCACAATTCTTTAAATGTCTTCGGTAAATGGTCAGCATGGCGCGCAGTCTACACCTTCGAGAATCTCCTGTGAACTCGTTCTAAAACAAACTCTGGAATTCGCAATGTTGTGTAGCGCCGCTTGCGGCCGTGTGACCGCTGATCGCCGATCACAAGGACGTCCGGCTCCGTCTCGAATATCTTTCGCACCGCGTCATCACTAAGGCTCCAAAGCGCACTTATTTCGGAAACTGTGTAGTGTCGCATCGCATAGCGCGGCGTTTCACTCGCAGCGTCCTCAATGCGGCGTCGTTCGGGTTGGACTCGGTTTGCCATCAGTTCTCAGTTCATTCTATGGATTGGCGGCGAAGCAGAACCGCTTGCCTGTGCGCTTCTTCTAGCTCATGGCACAAGCGATCAAATTCGTTAAATGGCACCTTGGCGTCCCAGGCATGCGATATCCGATCGGGCAGGTATCGCGTCAGACGGTCATAAAGATGAGGTGCAGCGGTTTCGAGCCACAAGATCGTGCCGGCCGGATATTCCAGACCGCAGATAATTTCAAACGCACGGTTGAGGCGCCAGCCGTACTGATCACCATATCCGCAACAGAGGCGCGATAGTGCTTCCTCGTCGTACTCTTGAGGTTCTGCGGAAATGGCTTTAGTAGGTTTTGTAGGTTCGCCTTCGGGAACTTTTCCTATTATCTTATCGCACGGCTCAGACGGGGTTGGCATTTTCTCCCCTTCTGAGCCTGGAGTAATAGATAAACCGGTTGATGGGGAGCCTTCAAAACCTACTTCTGGCGTCCACTCCAGCCACTTATTTTTCATGACGCACCGCCTTCGGGTTGACCAGCCACTCTTCGGAAGGGCGTCCTCCGCCTGGACGTGGTGCGCACTCAACGCGGCGCACCCATCCCGCACCTTCGAGCAGCGAAAGTGCTCGGCGAACTCGTTCGGGCGTATCCAGGCCGCTCCAACCCTTAAGATAGATGTTCCTTGGCGTGAAGCCTTCCGGAACGTCCTTGGCCAGTATGTGGCGCGCCAGCTCGCGGGCGGCTCTACACTCGGGCGTGATCACGCACGCGTAAATGCGCCGTGCGTGGCTCTCCAGAAATTCGCAGAAAGCAGCCGCCTGCCGTGTGTGTTCGAGACTGATGATGACTTCGCCACACAGATTTCCATCACCTGCTGCAAGATCAGCGAGTTCAAACAGCCCGCCGAGGGTAGGCAGAAGACTGCGATACTTAGCGAAGTGAGCAACGAGTGCAGGTGCCAAGCTGGAATCACTGCGTATCTTGTTCTCAAGCTCACTCAGCCACTGGTTGAACAGGCTCTGCGCGTCAGGGCAGAAACGCATTCGCACTGGCGTATCAGCCGACAGATTCGCGAGCCGCGAAAACACCATCTCGGCCGCGACCAACGCCGCAGCATCAGGCGAGCGGTCAACGAGTCGCCAATTTCTTGGCGCGTCCGGCCATACGAGTATTTGAAAGCGCTGGAAGAGTCCGTCGTCGGTCGGGCCGCCTTCGAGCACATCCGAGAGGTACCAGCGCAAGCGACTGGGTTGGATGTTGCCGAGCAGACTCACGCATACTGCGGGCACGTGGATCGAGCCGCGGCCGATTCGGTCGACAGTGTATCCGCCATCGCCGTTCCAGGCTTGCAAGAAAAATCCGCGCTCTCCTTCGCGCCCGTGTTTGTCGAGCTGTGCGAGCCAACCGGTCAATTCGTCGCGGACCATCAGGATGCCGGCGGGGTTCTCTGTCAGGATTTCGTGCAGCTTTTCAAATGTTACATCAGTTAGGACGAGTCTCCTCGGCACTGGGCGACAGATCGTATTATCCGGTTGAATCGGACAGGGTTGATTTTTCTTGAAAGCTCGTTTGCATTCTTCTCGCCAGGCCTGATGTCGCAACTCGGCCTGCTCTCTAGCCTCTTCATACTCGCTTGATGCCACTGAATACTCAACGCGCCACAGGTTTTCAATGTTGGCGAGTGGACGAGTTATGGCCCGCAAAACCGGCGATTTCAAAAACCCCGGTGGACCGACGATCGCTCCCCACAGATTTGGAACGACTGAAAAGGACGAATCTTCGGCTTTCGGTGTTATAGCGGCGCGGAGGTTCACACAGCCGGCGAGCGTGACGATTGCGGCCGCTGCCGCATACTCGAGCGGCGTTTGCATACGATCCGATAAGTCTTCAACGAGCGGCCGGAAACTCGACGGGAGAAGTTCCGGCAGGAAATCATCGACCAGAGGAAGCTCATCGCCGAGTGGCGCGGGGTCTGGCCAATCCGACTGTGTGAATATTTGCGCGCCCGGTTTTACGTCCGGCTCCCGATTTGGCAGCTGCCAGAAATCCTCGACGGAGTAAAGAAGCAGAAAGTCGTCGAGTCCTACCTTGGTGTCGCCCGTTCCCGGAGGAAGGCGCTTAATCAGAACCCGTGCCCTACGCTTAACTAGAAACGCAGCAAAGTTGATCTCGGCCGCTCGCACCTGGTGATTCGAAGCAGCATCGGAGTCGAAGCTAATAAAAATACTGCGATCCTGAAGCGGAAAGAGGTCGAAATCGCCGATCGGAAAACTACACTCGCCAATGCGGTCGAGCCAGCTCCACACACCCGGGAGCGCGATGCAACACAGTCCAGCCTGTGCGGCTGCTTCAGCCTTTTTCTGCCCTTCGACAACGATCAGGGGTACAGAAGGGTCCTGAAGTTTTTCGCGAATAGACAACGGTGCATGGATGCGATTGCGCGACCGAGGTCGCGTTTCGTATTTGATAACCCGTCCGCGTTCATCCCGCCTCGGCAAATCAGGTTTCAGGATCACGACATTCAAATTGGGAGTTGCGAGATCGGGCGGGAGGACGGGTAGCGCCAGGGCCGGGGGATCGAGGTGTCCGAAACCAAGCTGCGCGAGAACCCATTTTTGCTCGGTCGCAATCGTATAGCAGCCCCAACGTTCTAGAGTTTGGTCAGATAAGCCGCTGGCACGAAGGTCAACGAGGTGATGCGGCAAAAGTGTTGAGAGGCTGGAACCAAGCCGTATTTCGGCATTTGTCTCAATATTCATCGGTTATCCCCTTACTGCAACCAATCAATTCGCACCGCTACTCTCGCGTTAGAGCGTCGTTTGTCTCAATTTCATTTGCGGCTAAGAAGTCTGTAATATCGGAGACACGGTAAAACACCATCCTGCCGAGCCGGATAAACTTCGGCCCTCGACCCTCTTGGCGAGAGCGCCGTAGCCACGGACCGGTAAGACCAAATCGTTGCGTGACCTGCTGCTCCCTGAGTAGTTCTAGATCTTGCATCCCACGCCTCCTACCACAACGAGCAGTCTATTTGCACCTTGAGCATCCATGGGTTACATTCGTAACACACGGTATTACAAGATAGCCGTGTGTTACACAATAGCGTCTTGCGCGAGGAGGGTGGGATGGAAATTCACAAGAGCCGAGCATCACACCACATTTTTAAGGGAGAGGCAGACGGTCGGGCGGCGGCCGAATGGCTGAATCGTAACGGCCGGACTAAAGAAGGATATGCGGTCGTCAAATTGATCAAGAACATTCGTGATCTGACTCCCGATATTCCGACCTCGCTGTTCAGGGCTTTAGTGCATGAAGACTCGTCACACGGACAGTATGTAGCGGGACTAAACAGAGTTAATCAACGCCTGGTGAAATACGCCATGTGGCCTATGATCGTCAGGCGTTCGACAGAGGTACGCAAATGGGGAAAAAACCGCCCCGCGGAAGCACGGACCAAGTTCCACTGGAGATGGTCCCACGGATACAATCAGGACACGCCTACTGTCCACTGCATAGCAAGGCTCGGGGAGCAAGGTTTGTTTTTTCGGCTTCGGCAGTGTCCCCTATGCGGGAAGTGGTATTACGCTCGGTTTGATCACCAGTTGTATTGCTCTAACCGATGCCGGGAAAAGCGTTTCAAGTCGACGCCCGAGTGGAGAGCATTACGTCGCGAATACATGCGCAAGCGCCGAAAAGAGCGACGGGATGAAGGAGCTAAGAAGATTTCCCTTGTCAAGCGATCGGGAACTTATCGCCAAAGAGGGTAATAGCGCTAACTCTAGAACGCTAAAATGCATTTCAGCATGAAAAAACAGGTCGTCGCCAGGCGCATGGTCTGGACGCCGATTTGAACCCCCCGCATTGGCTCTCTGAAGGGTTTAGACTACGGGCGCGAGAATAACGGCTCCTAACGAGCCGCTGACGTTATTTGAACGGCCCCTAGACATCGTCCCGGATACCCAAATGACTCAGTTATAGTACTGTTCGCGTCGAGCCTCTTGCAAAGAGGCACTGTTGACTGCACATATTAAATATGCTATATACGTTAGCGTTGTGAAGATGTATTCAACACAGCAAGCAGCGAGCCGAGCAGGAATTCATTGGGTCACACTCCACCGCTGGCTCGCTAGCAAGAAAGTTAGGCCCTCGGTCGCAATTCCGCTCCAAGGGCGCACCCTCTGGCGGTGGACGAACCAGGACATCAGGAAGCTCGTGGCCTATAAGGCGGAACATTACAGGAAAGGCAGAGGAAGAAAACCGAAATCTCGTCTGTGAGAGTGCGGGGCATGGCCGCGCGTCAACGCGAACACGCCCCTAACCAATCCGGCCTAATAAGGAGGTCGAAATGGCTACAAGAATTGTACGTCAGCAAGAATCCGCCTCAAGCAAGATCAGCGCAGCGATCTACGCGCGGGTCTCCACGTTGAATGGCAATCAAGATCCGTCGATGCAGACGCGAGAGCTGAAAGAGTACTGTGAGCGTCGAGGTTGGCACGTATTTGACTGCTACATCGACAACGGTGTTTCCGGCAAGAAAGATTCCCGACCACAACTAAACCGAATGATGCGGGACGCTCACGAGCGGAGATTCGACGTCGTCGTTGTATGGCGTTTCGATCGATTCGCTCGTTCTGTATCGCATCTACTTCGTGCTCTCGAAACCTTCAACTCGCTCGGGGTCCAGTTCGTCTCGCTTTCAGAACAGGTCGACACAAGCACACCTACAGGCAAAATGATCTTTACCGTGCTCGGCGCCGTGGCTGAACTTGAACGCAACTTAATCGTGGAACGCGTCCGTGCTGGATTGCGTCATGCGCGAGCGAAAGGGAAGCGGCTCGGTCGCCCCAGGAAATCAGTTGACGCGGCTGAGGTCAGGTCGCTACGTGCTGCTGGTGAGTCGTGGCGAACAATTGCCCGCAAGACGGGCGTTTCCGTCGGCACAGTCTTTGCCGCAGCTCAAGACCGTCGGGATACCATTTGTGCACACCGGTTGCAGGAACCCGAATTACCCAGTAACCACGACCGCAGTGTAAAAGAAAAGGTAAGATGCCCGCTACCATGAAGGCATCCTCCATCTTCGTTTCACGAAGCAGACTGTTTCAGGCCCTCCAGATGGCAGTTCTTGATCTTGAAGAAGGCCATGCCCCAGACCCTTTTCGATACGCTGATTACAATCTCCGGGACCCTAGTTTTCTCGACCGACTAGAGATCAGTTTGAAGCGAGGAACTTTCCGACCAAGCCCCCCGTTAGAACTGACGTTTCCAAAATCTGAATTTGCAATCCGACCTGGCAAGAGGATAGAGCTGGAAGACCTCGTCGCGGTGTACTACTGCCTCCTCGGCCTAAGCCAGGACCTTGAGGATAAGCTCAAATTCGGCGTTACGGCCTATCGAATCCGAAAAGGAAATCCTCCACGCGTGGCTCAGGGAGCAACTCTGATTCTCCCGAAGTACTTACGGAAGCAGTGGCGCTTGATTTTTCCTTGGTACACTGCATGGCCGCATTTCATCAAGCGTCTTAGACGGGAATACGCTCGCGGCAGGCGATTGATCGGAACCAGCGACATTACGTCTTTTTACGAAGACGTTGACCTTGAACTCCTCAGAGATGTTCTTAGAACTCGCGTCCGGAAAGCGAACCGACCCCTTGCTAATTTTCTGATCGAACTATACCGAGATTGGGCGGCACGCGACATTCATTTCATGCGTCAAGATCGTGGTCTCCCGCAAGGAACCAACTCGTCAGGTGTGGTCGCCAATTACTATCTCATGCCGTTTGACGAAGAGCTCGACTCCTACGCACGACGAAAACAACTTCGCTGGTACAGATACAGCGATGATATGCGGTTGCTCGGAGCCAACCGAGAACACATTCGGTTGGGACTTCGCGCTATCGGTCAGCACCTTGCTGGTCTTAACCTAATTCAACAGGGATCGAAAACCAGAATTCTGTCAGGCGCGTACGCCCGAAACGAGCTCTTCGAGACGCGCCCAGAAAAAGTACAGGCATTAATCTCTCGAATTGCTCGTACGAACAAGCTCTATCCCCGCTCGCGACAGTCCATCATCAGGAAACTCGACAAAGTATTAGCTAGCCTCCGTTCTGGAGACAAAAGTGACTCAAAGACGCTGGCGATGCTTTACACGGCTTACGGGCGACTGGGATCCGACCGCCTATTGCATCGCTGGAAAACGGACTACTTTCGAGAACCAACTAGGGCACATACCATTCTGAATTATGTCGAACGATTTTTGGATCGCCGAGGCCAATGCAGGGCTTTGATCGCCATCCTAAGTCGGCAACGACCGACTGCAACCGATTGGGAACTGGCTCAGTTCCTTCGCATGTCCCGAAGAATGAGATACCTCCCTCCTGTGGCTATTGCGCTCTTCCGTTCGATTGCTCACAGTAAGAGCGCTAATTGGTTTGTCCGTCAGCAGGCAATCCTTACCATTGGCTGGTTTTGCCTCGCTTCTGAGGCGCGCGCCCTTGGACGACTACTCTCGACGGAGTGGGACGATGAAGTCCGAAGAGCCATAATCACCGTGCTATTTCTGCTTCCGCCAAAGGAGGAAAACCAGTTGCTTCGCCGATCTTCCAGAGATTTGGCCGTCAAGGTTTCCCGCATGTCGAACTACACATTGAGGTTGAGAACTGATCCTCAGTTCGCGCAAGCGTCAATGAAGCAGTTCAAACAACCGAATGAGGTTTTCTTCACCGACTGCTTCTGGCGGCTATACCAAATCCGATGGAACAAAGAGGGCAATACAAGGCGCATGCTGAATCGGATTGTTGATAGGAGCCTACACGAACTACCCAGCAAATACGCCAAAATTCATTGCGACAACAGTCGTCCGAGATAAGCCGCCGCTCCTTCCTCCGTGGCAGCGACCACGAATTCCGCTACGTGCTGTTCGCGCGAGCAGCACCCCTTGTCACGGTGGAGTGCATTCGGGATGTTTTGCTCATTCGACTTTCACAAGTCGCAAGCAACGCAATCGAGCAACTCCACAGCGGTCGGCCTGTAAAAAATTAGGAAGAAAATTTGCTTTCACGGATCTGGTGTTAAGATCAGACACGCTGCCGTGGTCCGTTTCGTCTCAAGCCGACAACGAGCGGTGTTATCTCAGCCTGAACGCGAGTTATGGAACGACACCCTCAAATTCCTGAGTCAGCCTGGCAGTTTCTGCGAGAGATCACTCGAAACGATTTCGTCGAAGCACTCATTCTTTTCGGCTCCCGTGCGTTTGGAGACCACGAAGATCGATCAGATGTCGATGTGGCCGTCTGCGGACGTTCGATCACTCGCCTTCAATGGGCCATGATAAGAGATGCCGCATATCGCGCCCAATCCCTATACTGGATATCTCTCGTCCACTTTGACCGCAACCCACCGGCGCTGAGAGAGCGCATAGCCGATACCGGGATACCGATCTATGTCCGAACGAAAACTTCTCGATAGTCTGAACAACCTCCGGAGTGCCTTGGAGAACCTGGAGCGTGCTGTACAAATACCGAAGGACCGGGAACTCGTGGCGGAAGGCACGATTCATCGCTTCGAGATGACAATCGAGCTGTTTTGGAAAACCCTCAGGCGTGCCATCCAATACGAAGGAACGCGGGTCGAGACCTCTAGAGAGAGCCTCAAAGAAGCCTTTCGAATCGGCTGGCTCGATGACGAGCAGGTCTGGCTCGACATGCTGGACAGCCGCAACACGACCTCCCATCAGTACCTAGCGGAGGAGCTTGCTAGCAACAACTATGAAGACATTAAAAAGGTGACACCCATCCTGAGGAAAGCCTTCGATCATCTCCGGTCCAGATACCCTGAGCCGTCTTAAATCTCAACCCTTACGCAAACAACGGCGAGTTTGCCTTTTCCTCACCGCCGTGGTGTAAAGTGGTGATCCTGAATTAAGCGCGTCGTAATTACAGAGAAAAGACGTGAACAATCAGGAGACAATGTTGGTCCGTGCATCGATCAGTTTTCCTCCCGATCTCTACGAAACGCTCGAAGAGATCGCGAAGCGGAAAAAAGTGTCCTTGGCCTGGGTCGTGCGTGAGGCGTCGGAGAGATATGCGGTAGATCAAACTGGACGAACAGGCCACCGTACCGGAAAATCAACACGAAGGTCAACATGACCTGCATCGACGATCTCCAGTTACCGGTCAGCGGCTTTTTCTTCGCGCCCCCCAAGCCGGGGATTCACTTGTCATGATGAAACTAGAGACTCTCAAGGCTGGAATATCGCTGGTTGGCATCGAACCAACCTTGATTGCCACCGTAATTGCTGTGGTGCCTATCGGCGACGGCGCCGTGCAGCTCCTTTACAAGACTCCGGAGGGGACTATTAAAGAGAGGTTGCTGGGCCGTGTGGACGAGGCGAGCATCAGTGTTGCTACGGTCGAGCGCCCATGGGCCTTCGATGGTAACGGCGACGACTTCAAGCTGGCCGTGGAGGCGAAGCGCATTGACCTCGCATTCCTCTTTGACCCCATGATGGCCGTCCACACATCAAACGTGGACCCTCTTCCGCATCAAATCACGGCTGTTTATGAGTCTATGCTGCCGAGGCAGCCGTTGCGCTTTGTTTTGGCGGATGACCCCGGTGCGGGTAAGACCATCATGGCCGGTCTCTACATCCGTGAGTTAATCATGCGGGCCGACGCCCGTCGCATCCTCGTGGTTGCACCGGGCAGCCTTGTGGAGCAGTGGCGCGACGAGCTGTATGAAAAATTTGGTTTGGAGTTTCGAATATTTTCGAAAGAACTCGAAGCCGCCTCGCCTAGCGGCAATCCATTTGCGGACCACGATAACCTAATTGTCCGGCTTGACCAGATGTCGCGCAATGAAGACTCCCAGGATAAGCTCTGCCTCGCGTCGTGGGATTTGGTCGTATTCGACGAAGCCCACAAACTTTCGGCGCACTTCTTCGGACGGGAAATGAAGCGCACGAAGCGGTTCAACTTCGCCGAGAAAATCGGCCAGCACACGCGACACCTGCTGCTCATGACCGCCACGCCGCACAACGGCAAGGAGGAGGACTTCCAGCTCTTCTTGTCCTTGCTTGATTCCGACCGCTTCTATGGCAAGTTTCGCGACGGCGTCCACAAAGTGGATTGCTCCGACCTCATGCGCCGGATGGTGAAAGAGGAGATGGTGAAGTTCGACGGCACCCCCCTCTTTCCCGAACGCAGGGCCTACACCGTAAACTACAAGCTTTCCGATATAGAGGCCGCTCTCTATGAATCGGTGACCCATTACGTGCAAACGGAAATGGGCAAGGCCGACCAGCTTGATGGCTCGCGCAAGGGTTCCGTCGGTTTCGCTCTCACCGCCCTCCAGCGTCGGCTCGCTTCGAGCCCCGAGGCCATATTCCAATCGCTCAAGCGACGCAAAGAACGTCTTGAACGCCGCCTTCGCGAGGAAAGGCTGGGCATTCGCGGGCAGCAAATCTTAGCCGAAACGCTCGCGGATATTCCCGAGGACGACGACGACCTCAACGCCGAAGAGCAGGAGAACCTCGAAGAAACTCTGGTCGATCAGGCCACCGCTGCCAACACCATCTCCGAGTTGGAGCAGGAAATCGTGATCCTCCAGGCACTCGAACACCAAGCCAAATCCGTAGTCGCCTCTGGGCAGGACCGCAAATGGGACGAACTCTCCCGCATCCTGCAAAACGACCCTGCCATGCACGACGCCGATGGCCGCTTGCGCAAGCTCATAATCTTTTCCGAACACCGCGACACACTGAACTACCTCCACCAAAAAATTGCCGGGGTACTAGGCAGCGCTGACTCCATCGTCACCATTCACGGCGGCACCCATCGCGACGAGCGCCGCCGCATCCAGGCGATCTTTCGTTCCGACCCCGAAGTACGCGTTCTAGTCGCCACGGATGCGGCCGGTGAAGGCGTCAATCTCCAGAACGCCAACTTGATGGTGAACTATGACCTCCCGTGGAATCCAAACCGCCTTGAACAGCGCTTCGGACGCATCCATCGCATTGGCCAACAGGAGGTCTGCCACCTTTGGAATCTCGTCGCCAAGGAAACCCGCGAAGGTGATGTGTTTTTCCGCCTTCTTGAAAAGCTTAGTGTCGAGAGCGCCGCGCTCAACGGCCGTGTCTTCGACATCCTCGGCGAAGTTTTCGAGGGCATTAGCCTCAAGGATCTACTCCTGGAGGCTATCCGTTACGGTGACCAGCCGGAAGTTCGCGCCCGTCTCCGCCAGCGCGTCGAGAACGCTTTCGATCGCGACAAGCTTCGCGACATCCTTAACCGCAACGCCCTGGCACAGGAGTCGATGAGCGCGGAACGCCTCTTCGCGGTGAAGGAGGAGATGGAGAAAGCAGAGGCCCGCCGCTTACAGCCCTTTTTCGTGCGTTCCTTCTTCATGAAAGCCTTCGAGGCGCTGGGTGGTTCCATTCATCCAAGGGAGGCCGCACGCTTCGAAGTCACGCATGTTCCGGCCTCCATCCGCGAGCGCGACCGCATCATCACCGGCCGTAACCGCCGGGAACTCGCTCCCGTGCTCAAGCGTTACGAGCGCGTCTGCTTCACCCGCGAGGCTGTCCGGCCACTCGACAAGCCAGGCGCGGCCTTCGCCGCAATGCTCCATCCTGGCCACCCGCTTATGCTCGCCGTGAGTGACTTGATTTTGGAACAGCACGGCAACCTCCTCCGTCAGGGCACTATTCTTGTGGACCCTGCCGACGATGGCGAAGAGCCGCATCTGCTTTTCTTGCTCACCCACGAGATCAAATCCGGCGATGACCAAGTGCTCTCCAAACGCCTCCAGTTTGTCCGTGTCGCAACTGATGGATCAGCAACGTTTGCGGGCTGGGCGCCGCACCTTGATCTGGAAGCCCTCGCGCCTGCCGACCGTGCGCTGCTGAACGAAGTGCTTTCCGCGCAGTGGATTCGCGCCGACCAGGAGCAGCGCGCCCTGGCTCTCGCCGCTGCGACGCTCGTGCCGGAACATTTTCGCGAAGTCGCCGAACGCCGCATAGCTCATGTGGACAAGACTCTTGCTGCCGTTCACGAGCGCCTTACCAAGGAAATCGCCTTCTGGTCCGACCGTTGGATAAAGCTCAAAGAAGATCAGGAAGCTGGCAAGGACGTGCGACTGAACGTTGAAAATGCCCGCCGCACCGTCTCCGATCTCGAAGGCCGCCTTGAAAATCGAAAGAAGGAACTCCTATCCAGGCGCCACGTCACATCGGCCACACCCGTGGCTCTCGGTGGCGCGCTGGTTGTTCCCATTGGCCTGCTCCGTCGCCTGCGTGGGGAATCTCCCGAAGAGTACGGTTCCCCATTTTCCGCCGACCCCGTCGCCCGCGCTCGCGTCGAAAAACTGGCCATGGACGCTGTTCGCCATGCTGAGGAGGCGCGTGGCTGCCGCGTGGTAGATGTGTCCGCGCAGAAATGCGGCTGGGATATGACTTCCTATCCGCCCGCCGTGGACGGCAAGCAGCCCGAAGCCCGCCACATCGAAGTCAAAGGCCGCGTGCAGGGCGCTGGCACCGTTACCATGACCCGCAACGAAATGCTCTACGCCCTCAACCAGGCCGACAAATTCCTCCTCGCAATCGTCCTCGTGGGCGAGAGCGACACGGTAGATGGCCCCCACTACCTGCGAAATCCGTTCGAGTCCGAACCCGGTTGGGGCGTCTCTTCCGTGAACTACGATCTGAAGGCCCTGCTCGAAAAAGGAACACGCACATAATGAGCTACCCCGTCAAATCGCCCCGCAAGCTCATCGAGGTTGCCCTGCCATTAGATGCAATCAACGCGGCAGCAAAGGAAGAGAAGGCAGTTCCGCGTCACGGTCATCCTCAGACGCTTCATTATTGGTGGGCGCGCCGGCCGCTCGCGGCGGCTCGGGCCGTCCTCTTCGCCCAGTTCGTCAACGACCCCGGCTACCAACAGGGTGGTGGATTCAAGTATGGGGTGAACAAGAAGGAAGCCGCCATTGAACGGAAACGGCTCTTCAAAATCATGGAAGACTTAATACTTTGGGAAAACACCACTAACGATGAGGTCTTGGAGCGCGCCCGAGAGGAGATTCGCCGGTCCTGGCGTGAGGTGTGCGAACTTAACGAAGACCACCCGCAAGCAGCTGAATTATTCAACCCGACAAAGCTCCCAAGGGTCCGCGATCCCTTTGCCGGCGGGGCCACGATACCCCTGGAAGCGCAGCGCCTCGGGTTGGAATCCTGCGCCTCCGACCTCAACCCCATTGCGGTCCTAATCAACAAAGCGGCGATCGAGATTCCTCCCAAATTCGCCGGGCGACCCCCGGTCGGGCCACAACTCGCGGACCGGACAGAGCCTAACAAGCTTGGCTTCTCGCAATCCTGGCGTGGTGCGACGGGACTTTCGGAAGACGTCCGTCGCTATGGGGCCTGGATGCATGCCCAGGCACAGAAGCGCATCGGCCACCTCTATCCGTCTGCCGAAATCACTAACGAGATGGCCCGCGAGCGACCTGACCTGAAGCGGCTCGTTGGCCAGAAGCTCACTGTCATCGCTTGGCTCTGGGCGCGCACTGTCAAAAGTCCCAACCCCGCCTTCTCCCACGTCGATGTGCCCCTTGCGACAACCTTTATTCTCTCCCAGAAGGCGGAAAAGGATGTCTATGTAGAGCCGTTGGTGCAGGGCGACCGCTATTGCTTTAAGGTAATGACTGGCACGCCGCCCACTGAGGCAGTCGAAGGAACAAAGGCTAAAGGCTCAGGCGCGAGCTTTCGTTGTCTAGTGTCCGACACACCCATTGACGGCGACTATATAAAGACCGAAGCGCAGGCCGGGCGAATGGGAGCGCGGCTCATGGCCATCGTTGCAGAAAGTTCGCAAGGCCGGGTGTACTTGGATGCTACCGATCACCAGGAGCAGATAGCTCTCAAGAAAGAGCCGACATGGAGACCAGATGTTGAGTTCTTTCAGCAGGCTTTGGGGTTCCGCGTCGGTAATTACGGAATGTCGAAATGGAGCGATCTATTCATGGCACGACAGTTGGTCGCGTTGACGACGTTCAGCGACCTGCTAGGGCAGGTGAGAGAAATGATCCAGTCTGACGCTCTTGCTGCCGGCCATATTTACGAGGGCGGCGGTCTAGCCGACGGTGGCACCGGAGCTAAAGCTTATTCGGAAGCAGTATCAACATATCTTGGTTGTGCCTTAAGTCGATTGGTCACCTACAACAACACCCTCTGCCTATGGAATATGAAGGGTGGAAGTGTTGCTCAGATCTTCGCCAGACAAACCGTTTCGATGTCTTGGGACTATATCGAAATAAACCCACTTCAAAAGATGAGTGGCAATTGGGCCGGAGGAGTTGAGTGGGTTAGTGACGTTGTCGAAAAACTTCCGGTCGGCGCTTTCGGTGTCGCTAAGCAACTGGACGCTACATCTCTGCCCGACAACCAGGCTAAAGTCGTTTTTTCCACTGACCCTCCATATTACGACAATATCGGATACGCTGATCTCTCAGACCTGTTCTATGTCTGGCTCCGACCGTGCCTCAAACCGGTCTTCCCTGAAATATTCGCAACGCTGACTGTCCCAAAAGCGGAGGAATTGGTGGCCACGCCACACCGTCATGGCGGAAGAAAACTTGCGGAAATTTTTTTCTTGCAGGGCATGACCCGTGCTATGCAGCGGCTATCTGAACAAGCGCATCCCGCCTTCCCAGTCACCATCTACTACGCCTTTAAGCAATCTGAGAAAGACGGTGATAAAGGCACCGCCAGCACAGGGTGGGAAACTTTCCTTGATGCTGTTCTCCGAGCTGGATTCACTATAGACGGAACGTGGCCAATGCGAACGGAACGTGACGGAGGCGTGAGAAACGCAAACAGAAACTCGCTTGCGTCCAGCATCGTGTTAGTCTGCCGCAAACGTCCCGCGGATGCCCCAACCGTTTCCCGCCGCGAATTCCTGCGCGAGTTGAACGCCGTGCTTCCCGAAGCGCTCGATGAAATGACCAAAGGCTCCGGTGATGACCGCTCACCCGTTGCCCCGGTCGATCTGTCGCAAGCCATCATCGGGCCTGGTATGTCCGTCTTCTCAAAATACGCCGGAGTGCTCGAGGCCGACGGCACGCCGATGAGCATCCGCACTGCCCTCCACCTCATCAATCGCTTCCTTGCCGAGGACGACTTCGACTCGGACACCCAGTTCTGCCTTCACTGGTTCGAGCAGAATGGCTGGGGCGAAGGCCGCTTCGGCGATGCCGACACGCTCTCCCGGGCAAAAGGAACGAGCGTGGATGGCTTGAAGAACGCTGGCGTGGTGGAATCTGGCGGCGGTATCGTCCGCCTACGCAAGTTTTCTGAATATCCTCCCGACTGGAACCCGCAGAACGAGACCCACCTGCCTGTATGGGAAACGCTGCATCAGTTCATTCGTGCACTGAAGAACGAAGGCGAAAGTGGTGCGGGCCGACTCCTTGCGGCCGTTAGTGGCAAAGCCGAAGCAATTCGCCAGCTAGCCTACCGCCTTCACACGCTCTGTGAGCGCCAGGGATGGGCCGAGGATGCGCGCGCTTACAACGAACTCATAACTTCCTGGAGTGGCATTGAAGCTGCCGCCAGTGCTGTGCCGGCGGAAGAAACACAAGGCAGTCTCTTTGAGTGACCTGCCATTAGACTGGAGCAAAAATCGATGAAACCGTGGCGCGAGATAGCCGTTCCCCATCCCGACGTGCTCGAAGGCACATTCCTTCAATCGGAGTTCGCTGCGGACATAACTGCCGTGTACACCGGTAAGGCAACGCCCGAATACCAGGATGCAGCGGCCTTTTTTCAGCGTACCTTCATCACGGAAGGCATGGGATTGCTGCTCACTTCCGTGGCCAGACGGCTGAATGGACAAGGCGGCGACCCTATAATTCAACTGCAAACAGCCTTCGGCGGGGGCAAGACGCACACGATGTTGGCGGTCTATCACATGGCCACCCGCAAGTGCCCACTCAAGGATCTGCCGGGCGTGCCCGATCTGCTTGATCACGCGGGCGTCATGGACGTACCAAAAGCCCGTGTAGTTGTGCTCGACGGCACGGCCCGTGCGCCCGGCCAGGCGTGGAAAGATGGCAAGCAAACCATCAAGACCCTTTGGGGTGAACTCGCGTGGCAACTCGGCGGCGACGAAGGCTATGCATTGGTGAAAGAGGCTGACACGACCGGCACATCGCCCGGCAAGAACGTCCTGAAGGCGTTGCTAGAAACCTATGCGCCGTGTGTGGTGCTTGTAGATGAGCTAGTGGCTTATATTCGCCAGTTTCCAAATGGCCAGACTTTGAGCGGCGGAAGCTACGACAGCAATCTCTCCTTTGTGCAGGCGCTGACCGAAGCTATCAAGCTGGTGCCCAACGCCATCCTACTCGCGTCTCTGCCGGAATCGGACATCGAAGCCGGAAGTAATCGTGGAATGACGGCGCTGCAAGCACTGGAGAAAACCTTCGGCCGGTTGCAGGCGCTATGGAAGCCTGTCGCAACGGAGGAGGCCTTCGAGATCGTCCGCCGTCGTCTCTTCGAACCTGTACGCGACGCATCTGCCCGCGACGCGGTATGTCGAGCCTTTGCCGATGCCTACGTTGCCGAGGGTGCCAAGTTGCCGTCGGAGACGCAGGAAGCGCGGTATTTCAATCGTCTGGTGCAGGCCTACCCCATCCACCCGGAAGTTTTTGATCGCCTTTATGAGGATTGGACGACCCTTCAAAGTTTCCAGCGCACTCGCGGGGTGCTGAAGCTGATGGCGAAGGTGATCTACCGGCTTTGGAAGGATCAAAATCAGGACCTAATGATTCTGCCTGGCAGCTTACCGCTTTACGATGGCAATACACGCAATGAGCTGACCTACTACCTTGCACCGGGTTGGGATGCAGTGCTGGAAAAGGACATCGACGGCGAACGGGCTGAGACCACAGAACTCGAAACGAAGGAACCGCGCTTTGGTGCCATTAATGCCGCTTGCCGTGTGGCTCGTACAATTTTCCTAGGCAGTGCGCCATCTGCCGCTGTAACACAGAAAGGAGTTGTTCGCGGTCTGGATCGCGCCCGTGTGCTCCTAGGTTGTGTCCAGCCAGGACAAGCGTCTTCAACCTTCTCCGACGCACTCAATCGGTTGGCCGACCGGCTGCATTATCTGAATTCCTCCGGCGATAAGACTCAGGACGCCACACGATTCTGGTTTGACACGCGCGCCAACCTGCGTCGGGAAATGGAGGACCGAAAGGGACGGTTCAACGACCAGAATGATGTGCGTGGCAAGCTGGCCGATGTGCTGCGCAAGCTCATGCCTGGCGGCTCATTCTTTGAGGGTAGCCACATCTTCACGCCGCATGCGGACGTACCCGATGACGGCGCATTGCGCTTAGTGATTTTGCCGCCCGAAAAGTTTTACAGCAAGCAGGAGATGCGCATAGCCTCTGAAGAGGTGCTGGAATTTGTGCGCAACCACGGCCAAAAGCCACGATACCGTGGAAATAGGCTCATTTTCATTGCTCCAGATCATGCCTCCTTGACCCGTGTGCGCGACTGTGTCCGCACAGCGCTTGCCTGGAACTCTATCGTGGCGGACGTTAGAGAAAAACGGCTGAACATCGACGGCCTCCAAGAGGAGCAAGCGAAGAAGGAACTCCAGTCCGCTGAAGACGTGCTGCCTCGGGTCGCACGAGAGTGCTACAAGTGGCTCCTGTGCCCGGTGCAGGCCACACCCGCGGATCGCCAGCCCACCATCGAGGCATTTCCGCTGAACACGAGTGGCTCAGCTTTGGGTGCAGAAATCCAGCGCGTGTGCCATGACAATGAGCTGGTTATCAGCGCTTGGTCTCCGATACATTTGCGCGACACCCTAAAGAAGCTCTACTGGAAAGATGGCAAGGACGCGGTGGGCGCAATGGCCTTCTGGGAGGACATGCAGCGCTATCTCTACCTGCCACGCCTCAATGGCCGCAACGTGCTGGAACAGGCCATCGTTAAGGGCGCCAGCAGTAAGGATTTCTTCGGAACCGCCTACGGTCAGACCGGCGAGGTTTTTGAGGGATTCAAATTCGGTGACGCCAACGTACAATTTGACGACACACTGATGTTAATAGACCCGGAAATTGCGACGAGATATCAAGCAACTCTGCCCGTAGACCTGAAACCCTCTTCGGACTTCATCGGCGGCATCGCCCCGCCGCCGGGAGCCACTGGTGTTCGCTCTAGGCCGATGCAACTCCCAACCGTCGGAGCAAGCTCCGGTTCTGCGGGGGCAACATTTTTTCATGGTTCCGTGGACGTGAATCCAGTGACGGCGAAGATGCGTCTTGTGCAATTGGCCGAAGAAATTATCAACAATCTAGCTTCTGATCCGCAAGCCGAACTCAAGATCACAGTAGAAATCAGTGCCGATTTTCCGAGCGGTGCCAATGACCAGATCAAGCGCGCAGTTTCAGAGAATGCGAAAACCCTTGGGTTCAAAACTTCCTCATGGGAATGAGGTTCTCGAACGTCGTAAAACTATCTGTCACCGTCATCATCGCTATTTGACAACCGTCAATTGACGCTATACGTTTGGGCGTATGACTACCACAAAAATTCCTCCCCATCCAGGCAAGGCCGTCCGCGAATTATGTCTTGAGGCGAGTGGCTTGTCTGTGACGGACAGTGCGAAAGTCCTTGGCGTGACACGACAGGCCTTATCCAATCTAATTAATGGCAAAACGGGCATATCGCCTGACATGGCAGTTCGCCTGTCGAAAGGCTTCGGAGGTACACCTGATAAGTGGGTGGAGTTGCAAGCGGCCTATGATCTAGCCCTAGCCCTCAAACGCCAGAAACAAATTCGCGTGCGCCGCTACGAACCTCGACCTGCCGCTTGATATTAAGACGGGATACACAATGCGCACCACGATACAGGGAGAGAAACTGAAGCATCTGTTTCAGGCGTATCGTGATCACGACGACTCCGCGTTTTTGAGAGCTGCCGAGGCCATTATTTCGGAGGAGTTAGCCGCAAACCACTATAGCTCCGCAACCGATCTCCAGCGCGCGCTACGGAAGGGAAAAGAGCCTATGGACAATGGTGCCAAAGTGACTCAACTGACAAGGATACCGCCGAAGGACAGGAGGAACGGCGAAGATCTTCTGTGGTTCGTCGATGCTCAAAGACCGCCGGTTATTTTCTTTTCTTCGGCAGCAGAGAAGAAGATCGCGCGCGTTCTGGACGAGCATCGGCGAGGTAGTTTACTTAGAAAACACGGATATGCGCCCAAAAGCAAATTTCTTTTCTGGGGGCCCCCCGGCTGCGGAAAAACACTCACCGCACGTTACCTTGCCGCCGAACTCGGATTGCCTCTTGGGATTGTTCGGCTCGATGCCGTCATTTCGAGCTTCCTCGGCGACACAGCATCCCACCTTCACAGAATCTTTTCACAAGCAAACAACACTCCAATGGTCTTGTTGCTCGATGAAGCCGACGCGCTCGCGAAGCAGCGCGATGATCCGAACGATGTCGGCGAGCTCAAGCGCGTCGTGAACAGTTTTCTCCAGGGAATGGACGGATTTTCCGGCACACAAAGCATTCTGATTGCTGCAAGCAATCATCAATACTTGTTCGACCCGGCGCTATGGCGACGATTTGACGACGTCATTGAATTCGCGCCGCCTGAAGCCTCCAAGCGAGAGGCGTTCATAAAGACCCTTCTCAATGGCATTCGATTTCAAGGCTCCCATCGTGAAGCAGTCAGGAAAATGGCGTCCCTGTCGTATAGCGACATTCAACACGTCGTTATTGAGACCATTAAGACGATGCTGTTGACCGAAAGCGATACCCTACAGACTAAGGATTTGTTGGCGGAGATCCATACGTGGAAAACATCCGTCCAGAAGGCCCGAAAGCGTAATGGAGCCGCGAGAAAGTGAATCAGGATTTCCCGCCACTTCAACTGCCGCAGCCTCAGACAGCTATCCGGCGCGCCGAAAAGTCGCGACCTGTCCCCCTGTCGCCCGAAACGCTGGCGCGGCGCAGCGAGATCGTCAATCGTTTAAAGCTTCAAATCACGCCCCTATCCGATGCATTGAAGGCAATGACCGATGCCGAGCGTCGGGCTGTCTTCTACAAGTTAGAACACGATGGCCCCGTTTCGCTCGCGGGCACGGGCTTGAAGGCAGTCTCAGAACCGTCCGAACGATTCACTTTGGCCGTTCCGACCGCGGATGACTTCTCAGCGTTTACTAAGAAGCTAGAACAGTTTGCGGCCACCGTGCCCAAGAAAGGCGTCGTGCCGCATTCGCGCCTCGCGACCGCGCTAGAGTCGGTTCAGCTTGGAGAGCCAACGGACCGGCTAAGTCAAGAGCTCCTCGAAAACTACGAGAACCTGATAAAACAGAGACAGATCATTTGCGAAGTGGAACTTCTGTCCCTCCATCTCGGCAAGAATCAGCAGCGTCAAGAATTAGAGCAGTTTCGCCATCTCCTCAAAACCGAGCTCGACCGCGACAGGGGTGTAGGTGCTTTTTTCGAACATGAGGAAATCAAAGGAACGTGCCGCGTGGTCATTCGCTGTACTGGACCACTGTTTCGAAGGCTGGTCGAAGATACCGAATGGCAGCGGCGCATCTACTGGTTCGAAGCCCGCCCAGAGTTTCAGACATTCGATCGCATCGTTGAGGATTTCACTGTTTCAGCACTCGGACCGATTACTGGTCCTCAAGAGACTGCGCCGACCGTATGTATCGTCGATACCGGGGTTAGCGCCGGAAACCCGTTCTTACAACCTGTGGTTCGCGAAGCCCTTTTGCGGTCCTTTCTCAAGACTGCACCGGAGGACCCCTCGGACCAATACGG
>Ga0210401_10001001_pt1 | contig 34014 bp, 29 predicted proteins | sample IncBWH32MmetaG_FD_150866 | JGI IMG/M metagenome (GOLD analysis project Ga0210401, IMG submission 150866) | Forest soil microbial communities from Barre Woods Harvard Forest LTER site, Petersham, Massachusetts, United States - Inc-BW-H-32-M | ecosystem: Environmental > Terrestrial > Soil >... | reverse complement strand
CTTGATCGGTGCTGGGATCGCGGGCGCAGTTAGTTCATCCACACATCAAGTGGGATGGAAGCTGTCCCTGTTCATACTGCCGCTCATGTACCTGGTCTATCGGTATTACCGGATTTGTCTGTCGAACCGGTCACGATTGGTGCCGGCTACTCATTAGAAGCAAGCTCACAACCCCGCGCAGTGATGTATCCCTCAGGTGGGTCAATCTCGAATTGACCCACCACCAGCCTCCCAAAACGAACTGATCAATAAAAATGCCTGCCCGCCGGCCGCCGCTAAACCGGCACTTCCGCTCCATCCTGGCAGATTTCCAGGATTTCACCGGCGAGCTGAATCCATCCGTCCAATTCCGTAGGCTTGGCGCGATACAAACGAAGTCCCATTTTCCGCACCTCCGTCTCCTCCGCCGGGCTGGCTATGCTGGTGAGAGCGACGACATGTATGTGCGCGAGCCTAGGCTCGCCTCGTATGGCCCTCAATACCGCAGCTCCATCATGCTTGGGTAGGTGCAGATCCAATACGATGGCACAGGGAGCCGGATCGCTGGCAAGCGTTCGTTGCTGCTGTACAAACAGGATTGCCTCGGCGCCATCTCGAAGCACCTCGAGTTGATACTCCTCGCCGTGCTCATCGAGAGCATGTCTGAGCAGAAATACATCTGCCTGGTTATCTTCCACAATTAGGATTCTGGCTGGTGTGGGCTTGGCCTTACTCATGTAACGTAACTTAGACGCCCGTCGGAATGAACCGTTACACCTGGCAAAAACCCGAGTTTTTGAATGTCTGCTAGGCTACGGCGTGAGACCTATGAACCCTACCCAGACATTCCTGGACTATCTGCGCCCGGAAATCATCAATCTTCCTGCCTACAACGCGGGCGTTTCTACCGATTACGTGCGATCCAAATATCAAGTCCGGGATGTCGCAAAACTGGGGAGCAACGAGAACTCTCACGGAACCAGTCCCAAGGTACTTGCCGCTATCGCCGCCGCGCTACAGGATGTGGCGCTTTATCCAGATCCGTTTGGCAACCAGCTTCGCGACGCACTCGCACTACGGTTGAACGTCACTCGAGACAGGCTGGTCCTCGGAAACGGCTCGGACGATCTGATTGCGGTCGCGGCTCAGACCTTCTTGGCGCCAGGCGACGATGTATTAACCGTGGCGCCATCCTACGGCCTTCATGTTATTTGGCCGCAGTCGATCGGAGCACGTGTTCGCGCTATTTCGGTACAGCAGGACTATAGTCTTGACATTGGCAAACTCATCGCTGCCCTCACACCGCGCACGCGGATGATCATGTTTAGCAATCCATCCAATCCCGTGGGAACATCCATTACAGCCTCGGATATGTCCCGCCTTCTCGCCGCTACAGGCGACAGCGGGCTGCTTGTCTTCGACGAAGCGTATTTTGAATACGCGGCGGAGGACCCTTCTTACCCGCCGTTCGCGAAAATGTTGGAGCAGCGCGCAGGGCCCTGGCTGTTGTTACGGACCTTCTCGAAGGCCTATGCATTGGCTGGCCTGCGCATCGGCTATGCGCTTGCTTCTGACCCAGCTCTGATAAATCTGATGGACCGCGTTCGAGGGCCCTTTAACGTGAATCGTCTCGCCTTGGTTGCTGCGTTTGCCGCCCTGAAAGAGCGCGAGTACGTCCAGAACTGCATCTCACGCACCAGCGAGGAGCGAGAGCGAATGCAGCGGGCACTGCAGGCACTCGGATACCGCCCAGCCCCGTCCTTGGCGAATTTTCTGTTCTTCGATGCGCGAGAGGACTCCTTCGAGCTCGCCCAGCGCCTCCTGCCCGAGGGCGTAATCGTGAAGCCTTGGCGCGAACCGGGTTTTACGACGCACATCCGGGTATCGATCGGATCGCGCTGGGCAAATGATCAATTTCTGGCCGCATTGGCGAATGTCAGGCTGGCGTCGATCGCATGAACTCTTCGGGTCTTTTGACGCTCTACCGAAACGCGAGAATTTGCCCGTCCGGCGATATGGACGAGATCATCGAGCATGGAGCGATCGTCGTTCAGGCAGATCGTATTGTCTGGATTGGCAACGATGGCGACATTCCGCGCGAGCTCTCGGCTGCCGTGCTACGAACTCACGACCTCGCGCGTCGCTGGATTACTCCGGGCTTGGTCGATTGCCACACCCACTTGGTCTATGGAGGCTGCCGCGCGGACGACTTTAGGATGCGATTGTCCGGCACAAGTTACGAACAGATCGCCAGGGCCGGCGGCGGGATTAACTCCACCGTCCATGCCACCCGGTTGGCCGGCGAGGGGTCACTCTTTAACCAAGCTGCTCGGCGGCTCAAGGCTTTACTCGCCGAAGGAGTGACGGCCGTCGAAGTGAAATCCGGCTATGGACTGAATCTGGATGACGAACGCAAAATGCTGAAGGTGGCGCGGAGACTCGGGGAAAGTCTTCCAGTCACGGTGTATACGACCTTTCTCGGCGCCCACGTCATTCCTCCCGAGTTCGCCCGCCGGGCGGACGACTACATCAGTTCGGTCTGCAATGAGATCCTGCCTGCTTTACAGGCCGAAGGCCTGGTGGATGCGGTGGACGTTTTCTGCGAGCACATTGCCTTCTCGGTCTCCCAAGCCGAACGGGTTTTCAAGAGGGCCTCGGAGCTTGGATTGCCGGTCAAGATCCACGCCGAACAGTTGACCAACATGGGCGGCACTCGTTTGGCGGCGCGCTATCACGCCTTGTCAGCCGACCATCTGGAGCATCTCGACGAAGCGGGAATGCTGGCCATGCAGAGCGCGGGCGTAGTTGCGGTTTTGCTTCCATGCGCCTCTTATTTCCTTCGGGAAAAGAAACTACCGCCAGTTGATCTGCTCCGCCGTCACAACGTCCCCATGGCGCTTGCAACCGACAGCAATCCAGGAACTTCACCCACCACATCGATTCTGCTGGCGATGAACATGGCTTGCACCCTGTTTCGCATGACGCCCGCGGAAGCCCTGAAGGGCGTAACACAGCATGCCGCTCGGGCGCTTGGCAAGAGTACCTCGCATGGTCTGCTGGCACCGGGCCGCTACGCCGATTTCTGCGTGTGGGATATCGATTCGCTCTCGGAACTGGCCTATTGGATCGGGTTCAATCCGCTTCATGTGGTAATACGTCATGGCGCTCCAACCTCGGGAGCACGCGAGCTAGACTGGCGTTGACAGTCTGCAGTTGCGCTAGTAGCCGTCTCTCTTTGTCCGGGCTCCATTGATGTCCCATAACCGTGGTTTTGATTTCACCGCGGCGGCTCAACGTAAATAGCCAAAATACGAGACACCCGGTGGAAACGGTCACCGGAATTGCGCTGAGTTCACGAGACCAAGCGGGTGACACGTTGCGCAGAAAGATAGCTGCGGCCTTGGTCAAGAAATAGACCGCGTAGGATCACCAGGACATAAGCGCACACAATCAAGCCCTCGCTGAGCCTCCACCAATTGCCATAAGTCAGGCTACTATACGGAACAAACGGTAAAATGGCGGTCTGAAGCAAAGTCAGCAGCAGGTAGCTGAAGAAGCACGGATAGATTCGATACGGCCCGTTCCACCAGAGACGAAGGATTAGACCAACTAAAGCGCAGGCTTGGGGGCCAGAAGCGGTTGTTGATCGAGCGGGATCCCGGACATAACTCACAAACTCTATCGGCTACCGATCTGGTCTTATAATTATCTATGCGCTCGAGATTACTGGCTACTCTTTTCTTGTGCGGGTCGTTGATGGCCGAGACCTTTCAATTGATCCCGCAAACTTATTACCGCACATTCGCCCATAACAATCCCGTACTCAAACGAATCCGCCCCGGCGACTTAGTTATTACCAAGACCCTCGACGCGGGAGGCCAGGACTACATGAGCGAGCAGCGTTCCGAGCCAGGCAACCCGTTGACCGGCCCGTTTTTCGTCGAAGGCGCCGAGCCGGGCGATTCCTTAGTGGTCACTTTGCGGCGCGTGCGGCTGAATCGGAACTGGGGCTATTCGGCGTACCGCTTGGGACTATATTCTCTGATGCCCGAATACGTTGAATCCATTTACTCCAACCATTACAAAAAGGATCTGGTTCGCAAGGGCAGTGACACACAGGTGCCATGGGACATCGATCTCGATCGCAAGACGGTGCGTTTGCGCGAGCCGGCCAGCAGCCGCGTGAAACTCGAATTTCCCACTCGCCCGATGTTGGGATGTATCGGCGTCGCGGCGCCAGGAGATTTTGCGCCCACCTCGGCGCCCGCCGGCTCGTACGGCGGCAACCTCGACTACAACGAGGTAGTGGAAGGCGCCAAGGTCATCTTTCCGGTTTATCATCCAGGCGGCTTGTTGTTCATCGGAGATGGACATGCAATCATGGCCGACGGAGAGCCCACCGGCACGGGAGTCGAAACCTCGATGGATGTCGAGTTCTCAGTCGAGGTCAAGAAAAATACCAAAATCACCGGCCCGCGCCTGGAGACATCCGACTACCTGATCAGCGTGGGCGCGCAGCCCGAATTCGCCAGTTCGCTCAATCGCGCGCTGCAGCTAGCTACCACCGACATGGCTCATTGGCTAATCGACGAGTATGGCCTGGAGCCGTGGGCCGCCCATCTTTTGATCGGTTCGGTGGGTAAGTACGATGTCGTCACCGTTCAGGGCACCATGGCGCTGAAGGTTCCTAAGCAATATGTTGTAACACGGTGACAATCTCGAAACTTTCGGTGGGCTGGTTAATCCATTTACCTGTATGACCACATTAGCGACCATCAATGCTGCCGCCAGCGGCACCTTCACAATTGGGGGCGATTTACCAATCCACAGACTCGGCTTCGGAGCCATGCGTATCACTGGAAAAGGAATCTGGGGCGAACCCAAAGATCCAGAAGAAGTGCGTCGTGTGCTGCGTCGAGCAGTGGAACTCGGGGTCAACTTTATCGACACGGCAGATTCGTACGGTCCAGCGGTAAGCGAGCCGCTCATCGGCAGCACGCTGTCGCCTTACCCCAAGGGGCTTGTAATCGCGACCAAAGGTGGGCTTACCAGGCAGGGCCCGGACGCCTGGGCGCCGGTCGGACGTCCTGAATATCTGCGGCAACAACTGGAGATGAGCCTGCGGTATCTTCGCGTGGAACGAATTGACTTGTACCAGCTCCACCGGATCGACCCCAAGGTTCCCGTCGAGGAGAGCTTAGGCGTCCTCAAGGACGCCCAGAAGCAAGGCAAAATCCGGCACATCGGGCTCTCCGAGGTCTCGGCCGCCGAGATCGAGCGTGCCCAGAAGACGGTTACCATCGTAAGCGTCCAGAACCTCTACAACCTCCTCGATCGCCAGCATGAGCCAGTACTCCAATATTGTCAGAAGCACAACATCGCGTTCATTCCCTGGTTCCCGGTCGGAGCCGGTAAACTCGCGCAGCCCGGCGGACCGCTCGATCAGGCCGCGAAGCGCCATGGCGCGACTGTAGCGCAATTGTCTCTGGCGTGGCTGCTGCACCACTCGCCTGTTATGCTTCCCATCCCTGGAACATCGCGCGTTGCGCACCTGGAAGAAAACATTGCGGCGGCGAGTCTGCGCCTGGACCACGCGGAATGGGCCGCGCTCGAAAAAGAACTCGCAAAGTAAGCTGAATCACGGATCTAAGCCGTGACCGCAGGGAACGGTCTTTCCTCGTCCGCCGTTACGCTATAATTCGAGGCTTCTGGAGGACCCCATGCGCCGCCCCCTGAGCAACGTCGCTCTCGGCTTGTTAATAGTCGCAGGTTTCATCTTCGCTGAAACCGCGCCGAAGCTGGATTTCGACAAAGTAGATCCCCGCAAGATGCTGACCGACCCGTACAGCTATTGGTCGCAGCCCTATAATTTTTACTACTTCCATCACATGGATAAGGTTCCCAAACAGCGGCTGGATTGGGTTCGCAAACCCGGCCAGGCGTTCCGCTTGCTGGAGACCACGGCGCCTTTCTCACTCACTTACACGGTGAACGACAAGACTTACTCGCTGGACGACTATCTACTGCAAGGTGATGTCCTGGGATTACTTGTGATGAAAGACAATCAGATCGTCTATGAGAAATATCTTCACGACGCGATGCCCGAAGACCGCTTCCTCTCGATGTCTATCTCGAAATCGGTCGTTTCGGTTCTGATTGGTGTCGCTCTGGAAGAGGGTAAGCTTCACAGTGTCGACGATCCTGTAACCCAGTACCTGCCGTACCTCAAGGACAGCGCTTACAAAGATGCCACTTTGAAGAACCTGCTCCAAATGGCGTCCGGTATCGAATTCAATGAGGATTATCTCGACCCCAAGGCGGACATCCACCGGGTGATCTTCGATCTCATCCGCGGCGGTGAACCGTTTAAGGAAACAGCCGTGGCTTTGAAGCAAGAGCGGAAGCCGGGTACGGCGTTCCACTATCAAAGCATCAACACGCAAATGCTCGGATTGATATTAGAGAAGGTCACCGGCACGCCGCTCAATAAGTACGCCGAGGAGAAGCTCTGGAAAAAGATCGGAGCCGAGAGCGATGCTTTTTTTTATGAGAGCAAGAATCAACCGGAGATCTGCGCCTTCGGTTGTTTTAACGCGACGCTCCGCGATTACGCGCGCTTTGGCCTGATGGCGATGAACTACGGCAAGCTGGGCGATACCAGAGTCGTCAATGATGCCTGGATGCGTGAATCCACAACTGCGCCCGCATTCAACCCCGGCTACGGATATCAATGGTGGCTAACCGCCAACAGTCCCGACCACGTTTTTCGAGCGATCGGAATTTACGGACAGACCATTTACATTAACCCGGCCAAGCACGTCGTGATCGCGCAATTCCGTGCGCTGCCAAAGCCAAGCGGAGCGCTGCATGGCATACCCCCCAGTCCATTCGAGGCGATCGTCGGCAAGCTAGCTCCGTAGCAGATACTTGATGAATTGCGGAGGGCCGGCGCCAACGCTACCCGAGCCGCATCTTGGGCAACTGCCGCGAGGACGATAGCACTCGGAAAAACGATCTGTAGTGGAAACAACTCGGAGTGAACAGCTACAATAGAACGAACGGAATGTCGAAGCGTGTGTGTCCGGCGCGCCGCCGCTTGGGTGCGCTGACGATCTTTTTCAGTCTTTATCTGCCCGCCGCTCTTGCCCAGGGGACGTGGATGGACCTGATGCCATTTCCCGAGCCTCATGAGGAGGTGATCGGGCAAGCGGCCAATGGCAAAATGTATGTCTTTGCGGGGCTCGTTTCCGCGCCGGTATGGCAGCCTGTGGGAATGGTCTATGAGTATGATCCGCCCGCGAATAAGTGGACCAAGAAGAAAGTCATGCCGCTTCCGGCTCACCACCTCTCTCTTACCGAATACAATGGCAAGGTTTACGTGTTCGGCGGTTTTATCGCCGGGCGAGTAGGGAACCTGACGGCCTGGGCTCCAATCAACAACGCCTTCGAATACGATCCGGCCAACGATTCCTGGAAAGAGCTGGCGCCCATGCCGACCAAGCGCGGCGCCGGCGTGGCGGCGACCGTGGGCGACAAGATGTATGTGATCGGAGGCGCGACGGTTGCTCCTGGCGCCACCAATCCTGCCATCCATCCCACTACCGCTCAGCGCGTGGTAGGAACTGTTGAAGAATACGATCCCAAAACGAATCAATGGCAGGCTCGCGCCAGCATGCCAACTCCACGCAATCACACCGGAGCCGGTGTAGTCGACGGGAAGATCTACGTGATCGGCGGAAGAATTGGGGCCGCGTTCGTCGCGGCATCTTCGAATTTGAATAACGTCGAAGCCTACGATCCGGCTACTGACACCTGGAGCGTTCCACTGGCGAAGATGCCGACAGCTCGCAGTGGTTTGTGCGTCGGTGTTCATGATGGCCGTGTCTATGTCGCGGGCGGCGAGTGGCAGAACGCGGTGGAACAAACCGCCTATCGCGCATTTGAAGCTTACGATCCCGCCACCAATAGCTGGTCCGTAATGCCTCCCATGGCGCTGGCGCGTCATGGCGTGGCCGGGGGCGTGATCGGTAATCGGTTTTACGCGATCAGCGGCGATGTACAGTCTTCAGGCACCGGAATCGAAGTGTCGACTCCGGCCGTAGCCGCGTTCGAGTTCTCAAAATAAAGTGAGTCACATTATTAATGAAAAGAGACAACATCTAACTTATGGCAAAAACAACTCAATCGGCTCCGCCGGCGAAGAAAAATGGCGGAAAGAACGGCGGGAAATCAGAAAAGACTGAAGCGCAGCCGCAGGCGCACGGTAACCACAACGGTTACGCTTTGGACACAACTTTCATCGGCAAACCGCACGAATGGGATCCCCGGAGGCTCTACAGCCAGACCGGCGCGGACTGGCAGTACCGGGTCGATTTCGAAAGGTTGAGAAAAGATCGCCTGGCCAAGATGCAGGCCGAGATGACTAAGCGCGACATCGGGGCGCTGGTGCTATTTGCCGGTGCGAACGTCCGCTATGTCACCGGTTCCTACCAGGGAAACTGGAAATACAATATCAACATCCGCTACGCCGTGGTACCCAACGGCGCCGAGCCGGTGCTCTTCGAGACCGCTGGGTCCGATCTGGTGTGTGCCAAAATGGACCTGCCCTGGATGGAGAATCGCATCAGTCCCGCGATCACCTGGCAGTGGGCCGAAGGCGCGGTTCCCTACATGGCCGGAAGAATGGCCCAGAGCGTCGTCGATGTTCTCAAGCAGCACGGTCTGTCGAAGGAGCGGATTGGCATCGACAATCTCGACATGGCCGCTCTAAAGGCATTTACGGAAGCGGGCGTGAACATTGTAGACGCCTGGCCCTGCATCTCGGCCGCGCGCGTGGTGAAGACTCGCGACGAGATCGAGTTGTTGAAAATGGCTTCCAGCATCGGTGACGCCGCCATGTGGAAGATCAAGTACGAATGGCTCAAGCCGGGTGTGCGCGAGCGCGAGATCGAAGCCAAAGTGCACGAGTTCATGCTGGAGCGCGGCTGCGAAATCATTTACGACATCATTGTGGCTTCAGGTGGAAATACCAGTCCGTATCGACGCTGGGCGACGGATAAGCTGATCCGTCAGGGCGACTTGGTGATCGTCGACATCAATGCGGTCGGCCCTTCCGGCTATTTCATCGATTTCGTGCGCTGCTTCAAGGTCGCGCAAAAGATGAATCAGAAAGAAATCGATCTGTACCGCGAAGTCTACGATTCGATGTATGCCGGCCTCGAAAAACTGAAGCCTGGAAATACCACCGCCGACGTCGCCAACGCATTTCCAGTGTATGACGACGACAAGTACGGAACGGTAACGTTGCAGCAATTCGCGCACAGTATCGGCTTGACGCTATACGAAGGTATGTGGATCTCGCGCGCTTATTCGCTGAAATATCCAGCGGAGATCAAAGAGAACATGTACTTCGCCATCGAAACTTTTGCGGGGCATCCGGGCCTGCAGCAGACCGCCCGCCTGGAGGAGAATGTGCTCGTCTCGGGCAAAGGCCCGGTGGTCTTCACCATGATGGAACACATGGAGGAGGCGATGAAGCGATAGATGGTCCAACGGCTTGTAGCAGTCTCTGACTCGGTTTTCCCGAACCTGGATCCAGCCGGAGCTGTGTTGGCGAAAATCGGTGCTGAGATAAGGCTCGCTAAGGAATCGAAGGCGGAAGCGATCCTTGAGGTAGCACGCGACGCCGATGCGCTGCTGACAACTTACGCCAAGATAACAGCCGACATGATCCGGCAGATGACAAATTGCCGTATCATCGCTCGCTTCGGAATTGGCGTGGATAACGTGGACATCCCGGTCGCGACCAGCCAAGGCATAGTCGTTACGAGGGTTCCCGATTATTGCCTGGATGAAGTCTCCGAACACGCCATGGCTCTGCTATTGGCGTTGGCACGGAAGATTCCGTTCGCCAATTCCCGAACCCATGCGGGCAACTGGAAAATGCCCGAGGTGGTCCCGATTCACCGGCTGCGGGGAAACGTGCTCGGGTTGGTGGCTTTCGGGCAAATTCCGCAGTTAGTGGCCCCCAAGGCTAAAGCGTTCGGAATGCGGGTGGTGACTTATGACCCTTTTGTTCCGGACGACGTTCTTTCACGTTGTGCCGTACAGCGGGTTGATTTCGATGAGTTACTAAGAATCTCGGACTACATTTCGATTCATACGCCCCTGATGCCGGCGACCCACCATCTGTTTAATACCGATGTCTTTAGCCGTATGAAGCCGAACGCTTACCTGATCAATACTGCGCGAGGGCCTATAATCGATGAGGCAGCTCTGGCGCAGGCGCTGGATATGAAACAGATTGCCGGCGCTGCTCTGGATGTCATGGAAAAAGAGCCGCCCGGTGAATCAGCGCTATTTGGACGCGATAACGTAATCCTCACTCCGCATACGAGCTTTTACTCCGAAGAATCTTTGGTCGACTTACAGACCAAAGCCTCCGAAGAAGTGGTGCGGGTTCTAACCGGCCAGACGCCTAGGAATCCCGTAAATCCAGAAGTTTTTAAATCGGCAGCACGCAGTAGTAACTAAAATTTATTATTGGAAGGAACATAGCATGTCTCAAGAACCCTGGAAAACAGATAAATGGTTTGTCAGCCCGTGGAATTTTACTGATGCGGTGCGCGAGCAACTGCATTTCCCGAAACAGGTGAAATTTCACGACATCACGCTCCGCGACGGCGAGCAGCAGAGCGGCGTCATCTTCACCAAGGATGACAAGATTCGAATCGCAGAGGCGCTGGCAGCCGCCGGCGTGCATAGAATCGAAGCCGGCATGCCTGTCGTGTCACCCAGCGATACAGCGGCCATTAAAGAGATCGTGAAGCGCAAACTCGGCCCGCAGATTTTTGCTTTCTCACGCTGCATGGTCGATGACGTGAAGCGCGCAGTCGATTGCGGCGTGTCCGGCATCGTCATGGAGGTGCCGTCCAGCACGCACATCATCGAGTACGCCTATAAATGGCCGCTCGAAAAGGCCATCGATCTGTCGATTGAATCGACCAAATATGCCCACGAGCAGGGACTCGAGGTGGTATTCTTCCCTATCGATTTCAGCCGCGCCGATATGAAGTGGGTGCTGGATCTGATCATGCGCGTGGCCACTGAAGGCCACATGGACGCTCTGGCGCTGGTGGATACTTTCGGCGTGCTCGCGCCGCATGCCATCCAATACCTGGTGCGCGAGGCAAAAAAGCGTGTCAACAAGCGGCTCGAAGCGCACTTCCACATGGATTACGGAATGGGTATCGCCAACACGATTATGGCGGTAGCCGAAGGCGTCGAAGTCATTCACTCGACTGTACTCGGATTGGGCGAGCGCGCAGGCAACGTGCCCATGGAAGAGACCGCGATGGCGCTTCTGACCTTGTATGGCGTCGATACCGGTCTCAAAGTCGACAAGCTCTATGGACTGGCACGGCTGGTGGAAGAGCTGTCGGGACACAAGGTCGCGAGCAACCGGCCCGTAGTCGGCGAGCAATTGTTCCACATCGAGTCCGGCATCATCGCAAGCTGGTGGCAGAATTGCGGTAGCACTCGCCCCACCGAGCTGTTCCCCTATCGTTGGGATGTAGTGGGCCAACCCGCTCCTCGAGTGGTGCTTGGAAAAGGCAGTGGCATCGATTCGATCAAGGCGGCCCTGAAGGCCGTCGGCGTCGACTTCACTGAAGAAGAAGCCATGCAGGTCGTGATGGCCGTGAAGGAATCGTCGTTAGCATCGAAACGCTTGCTTACTGACGAAGAATTCCGCGGCATCGTAGAAAAGACGCTTCCGCACAAGGTCGCCGGCGCGGCTCACAGTTAGTACCGTCCGCGGGGCGTGGTTAATCGGGAAGCGGTTGACCCTTGGTTTCCACGCCCCACGGCAACAACGCTAAACCCACCAGGAACGCGAGCGAGGTGATGGCCACCGGTGTCCCGATGGTTCCGTAGTGCGACACGCCCGCACCCACCAGGAACGTAAAAACAGCGCCGACAAACCGCCCCACCGAAGTTGTGAAACCAAATGCGCTCGCCCGGCACTCAGTGCGATACTGCTCCGGCAGCCAAAGCGAATACATGGTGTGGTTGGCGCCGCCGAATCCCATGACGAACAGCAGCACCAGGAACCACGCCAGCGCGTGTTCCCGCAAGTAGAACGCATAGCCGAAGCCGAGCGAGATCGAAAACAGCATCAAGCTGTAGAGGAACGCTTGTGTCCAGCGCCGGCCAAAGCGTTCGGCCAGCGGCGGCACTGCAAAACATCCGAGCACAGTTCCAACTGACAACAGAATCGTTCCGAACGACGCTACTCGCGCGGAGCCGGCTTCGTCGAGCCCTTCCCTGCCCGCCAAGAACGTGAGCGCCGACGGCGCATAGACCGAGCCCGCCCACAGGCCGATGATCGAGACCAGGATGTACAGCGAGTTCAGAATAGTGCGCTTGCGATATTCGTCATTGAACAGCATCGCTATGGCGCGAGTGGCAGACTCGGCCGGCTTCCAACGCTCCGGCTCGTGCACACCCTTGCGGATGAAGATCACCAGCAGCGCCGGTAATCCGCCGACCGCAAACATCGCTCGCCAACCGAAGTGCGCGCCGATGCTGGCATTCAGCAAGCCCGCTATCAGAATGCCGACGTAGTAGCCAGTATGCATCCAACCCGCGCCCATCTTACGGCGATCCTCCGGCCATTCTTCGGCGACGAAGGTTCCGCCGAGCGTCCACTCGCCGCCGATGCCGATGCCGCCGAGTAAGCGAAAGGCCGCGAGTTGCCAGACGTTGGTAACGAGCGCGGACGCGAAGGTGAAGACCGAATAACAGAGAATGGTCAGCATCAGCGTGCGCACGCGTCCGAAACGGTCGCCCACTGGCCCCCACAGTAGCGAGAGTCCCCAGCCGACCAGGAACAACGCAAACAGGATTCCGCCGTAGTAGCCGACCTCTCCAGTGTTCGCGGGAATACCCGATCGCGGTAGCAGTTCGCGCAACGCCGGCACCAGCACCAGAGCGTAGATGAACGAATCCATTCCATCCAGGCACCAACCGCTCCAGGCGGCCCAGAATCCGCGGATCTGATTGCGGTTGAGTTTGGTTTTTTGGACGGAAAGTATAGTGGCCACTGCTACGGCCGGGCCTCGTTCATCGAGATCGACGCGCGCGTAATCTGCGCAATCGCCGGAGTGCCGCACTGCCGCATGGTCAGTTCCAGTTCGGCGCGCAGAATATCGATCACTCGCTCGACGCCCTGCTGCCCGAATGCGGTGAGTCCATATATATAAGGACGCCCAATCCCAACGGCACGCGCGCCCAACGCCAGCGCCTTGTAAATGTCGGTACCACGCCGGAAGCCGCCATCCACCAGCACCGGAATCTGGCCGCCCGCTGCTTCCACCACTTCGGGGAGGCTCTCTATAGTGGGCCGAAGATCTTCGGCCGCTCGACCGCCGTGATTGGAAACCACGATGCCGTCGACACCGTGCTCGCGACAGAGCTTGGCGTCCTCGTGCGTCTCGATGCCCTTCAAGACCAGCTTCATCTTGGTCAACTTTTTCAAACGGTCCACATACTCCCAAGTGGCGCCAAGAGGATTGATTCCGATACTGCCGTCGATTCCCGCGAACATGACGCGGTTGCTCATCGCGCCGACCCCGGCCGTGTGGCAGAGCGAGCAATCTCTGGTGTCCGTGCGCCCGAGACGTGTCGCCGTCTCAGTATTTCTGCCGCCCAGGAGATCGATCGTCCAGACTAAGACCGGGCATCCGGCGGCCTCGACGCGCCGCACCAGTTTCTCGGTCGCGTCCCAGCGCAGCGGCATGTATAGCTGATACCAGGGCGGCCTGCCGAGAGCCTTCGCGACTTCTTCTACTGGCGTGGAGGTGACGGTCGAGAGGATCTGCAGGGCCTTCTTCGAATTGGCCGCCCGCCCCACCGCGACTTCGCCCTCGGGGTGAAACATTTTCTGACTGCCGACTGGGCAGATGAAAATCGGAGACTCCCAGTTGACGCCGAACAGTTCGGTGTGCAGATCGATTTTTGATACATCCACCAGACGCCGCGGCCGAAGTTGGATGTGCCGGAACGCGCCTATGTTAGCCTTCAGCGTCGCATCGTCGTCGACACCGCTGGCCATGTAGCCCCAATGCGCCGGCGGCAGCGCCCGGTGCGCCATCTCTTCAAACTCCATCACGTTGAGAGCGTCTTTCGGACTGGCCAACGGTGGTTGAGTCTGCTGTGCCAAGGCGCGCGAAAGCAGCGGACTGCCAGCGAGAAACTGCAAAAAGCGGCGGCGGTTTTGTGCGGAAATCATCTTTGCGGCTAATTGTATCGCGATTCGCTACATCGCAAAACTTGCCGGACCTATCACTTCACCGTAATCGGCACGGACGCGATGTGATTCTCCCACTCCAATTGGAGCTTGGCTTTATTGCCGCCGAGGTCGGAAAGCGTGTACTTCATTTTTTCGATGAGAGCCGGCGGTTTGCTCATAGTCATCTTGACGCGGCCTAGATCCCGCGCGGCGTCATAGCTCATACCCCACTGGCCGGTCTCTTTACTTACGATGAGCTCCCAGGCCTCGGGATCCTTTATGAGCACCCAAAGCGTATAGTCGCCCTTCGGAACTTGAACACCACCCAGGTCCAGATTGGCGTCGGTATGAAATGCCGTAGCTTCGTTTGCGCCGGCGCGCCACACCGGATAAGTGGGGTCGTGCGAAATGACGCCTCCCGGGACAAAGATCTTGCGGCCGCGTACCGAGGGAGCGGAGTATTTGATGCTGAGATTCTTACCGCTAATGGTGACGGTGGCCTGCGCAGGCGGGCTCTGAGCGGACGCCAGCCCGGTAGCGACAATCAGCACGGAGGTGCATTTTAGGACGACTTTCTGCATGATTCTCCTCAAGCCGTCAATATACACTACCTGCCTGGCGCCTCCGTCGAGGGTTATCGAACGGCGGCGGAAGTTTCGGCAGCGGTGGATGGATTGGGTTCAACCACAACCAGCCCGCGTATGGTGATTTGCGTCCCGTTGGCGAGCATGATGTAGGTGACTTCTGAATCGGCCAGGACGTGCGTGATCCTCTGGCCGCCCAGGGCGTCGGCTAGGAAACTCATAAACTGTTATCGGCAGAGCCGAAGGGAAGGGATAGGGTATCACGATTTCACATAATATCCAACAATTGTTTTGGGTTAAAAAACGGAAATGTTTTCAAGGGACGCGGCGAGTCGCGATAGGCTAACGCCGCCGCATACCCGGGGGCCGGAGTTAGATCATGCAGCGTCCAAGCTTGAGCCGCGATGCAATCCTGCTGTACGTGGACCATCCCCGCCGGCGCACCCGGTCGAAGCGTGACGCGAAAGGCGTCCAGCGGCGTTGCTAAACCATCCCCCGTGGCTTTGATGTATGCTTCTTTGCGCGTCCAGCACAGAAAGAAACCATGCTCGCGCTGGTCTCCTGAAAGTGACATCAGTTCCTCCGTCTCCTCTGCGCAAAAGAAACGCTTGGCAACGTCCTCGATATCCGGCATCGAGCGGATGGGTTCCACGTCGACGCCGATCTCGCAATCCATCGTGAACGTGAACAACGCCAGATCGCCCGAATGCGAGGCATTGAACTGCAGACGATTGTCGGTCGCAAGAGCTGGTTTTCCCTTGGAGCCATAAGCGAACTTGATGTCGCCGGGCGCGGTGTTCAGGTATCGTCCTAACAGAACCCGCAAAGCGCCTCGCGCGAGCGTGAATGATTGCCGCAAACGAGGGAAACGGAACCGGTCCGCGCGGTCTGCTTCATCGGGTGCGAGAAGCGCCCGGAACCGTTCGACCACTGCATCCGGCGCGTAGGTCGAGACCGGCCAAACATGCACTGCACGACCGGTGAGTTCATGCTCCACGTGTCAAGGTAGCATGCGGCGCTGTTTAGTAGCCTGAGGCGCTGCTCTAGCGACTGCTGAAAACGGATGGCCGCGCGTTGCGCCAGAGCGTCCATGCGATCCACGCCACCAGTCCCAGTGCCGCCAGGCTCCCAACCACCGCCGGGCCGTAGTCATTGAAGAAGTTCTCAGGGACAACCACCGAAACCGAACGCGTCAACACTACCGGAGTGCCTTGCACGTCACCAACGGACAAAATACGTGCGCTGGGTGTAACGCTGAGCTCCAGCTTGTGATCGCCTGGATTCCGAGCCGCAACATGCCAAAGCTTCTCCCCGGAGGCTGGATTGTTAGGAGCAGCTGCGCGGATATCGAAAGCATTGTTGTCCGCGGAGATCAGATCCGCTCGCACCAGAACACTCGCAGCGCCGGCCTCAGATGCCTGCACGCCCAGCTCGAGCAATTTAACTCTGAAAAAATCGTCGAGTCCTTCTTTGGTTTTGAAGTGGCACTCAGCCGGTGCGCCGACGCGCATATGGTCCGGACACAGGAAGAGAAACTGATCCGCTAAAGCCTGCAACGCGGCGTGGATGGTTATTTCCGCTTCAGGACGCATTGTCCCGTCGCCGGTATTCACCAGAAAAGTGATCTTGTCGATCTTTGGAACATCCTTTTTCAAGGCGCGGACGTCGGGAGCGAAGCTCATTCGGGGCGGCTCCAGAAGCAAAAGATTCACATCCGAAGCTGAACGTTTCAGCTGCGCCACCTTCTTCGAGGGTTCTTCCGGCTTACTTTCAGCTATCCCGGGCGCAGGAGGGGCCGCCGGGACACTCAACGCTGGAGCCGGCGGAAAAGGCGTGGCCACTGGAGTCAGCTTGTGTTTCGCGCAGTTGACCAGGATCAGCAGGCAGACTGCCGGCAGACAGTACTTGCAGTACATGCTCCCCACCATTTCAAGCCGCCTCGGCGCAAACGGAGCAATCCGAGGTCCAGAGATCGAACCAAATGTATTTCTGCTAACGACTTGACCTGGCAGGCATTTAATGTCAGTTGCGGGGCTAGGCACGGCAACGGCGGGTACTTCTTACTTGGATATGTCCCGGCGTCTATGCCCGAAGGATGGAGACGTCATTTTACGCCGAAGTCATAACCTTTTCCAAGCAGCCCTTTCTTCTCATCGCCGCTCCCCAAAATGAAGAACAAGTACTCACCTTTACCGACTGGCGGGACTGCCAGACGGAATAGTCCCGGCATGACTTCCTTGGATTCGAATTGGTGGATGGACTTCGCTGGAAAGACGGGCTTGCCTACCTTGGTTCCAAAGTCCAGGTTCCGGCCGCCTTTTTCAGGTTCCAGGCTCAATAGGACAAAGTCTTCCATAGCGGCCTTTTCTCCCGGACGCGCATAGAAGGTAGCGGCCCCTTCGCGACCCGAGCCATAGCGGCTGGTCCGATTACCGAACCGACCACGTGCCCCTTCACCGGACTGAACTTGGACATTTTGCCTGGCTCTCTTAACGAGACGACCGGCTTCAGATCCAATTGGATAAACTCATCCGCGCCCTTCAAGTAATAGACCTCTGCGGGTACTTTCAGAGCGAGCGGGTCAGATGGTGGCTTGGCCGGAGGACCCGCACGTACCACGGTGGGAGGCGGAGCCGGCGAATAAGGCTGGCTGGGGTCTAACAGATACTTGATAACCGTTTCGCTTACATTGCAAGCCTCTCCAAGGGGAACTGCCGCTGCTGCGAGTCTCCGTGGACGCCCAAACCGTGGGCGATGTGATTTCGGCCTGGACCGGCATCCCGGTAGGAAAATGATCAAAGACGAACTGACCACGGTACTCGAGTTGGAGGATCACTTGGGGCGCCGCGTTCTCGGCCAAGATCACGCTCTTACTGCCATCAGCGAAAGAATCCGAACCTCGCGGGCCAGCCTGGACGATCCCAGCCGCCCGGTGGGCGTGTTCCTGCTGGTCGGACCCAGCGGCGTCGGAAAAACAGAGACCGCTTTAGCTCTGTCGGATTTACTTTACGGCGGCGAACGCAACCTCATCACCATTAACATGTCGGAGTTTCAGGAAGCGCATACCGTTTCCACGCTTAAAGGCTCGCCGCCCGGATACGTAGGCTACGGCGAAGGTGGTGTCCTCACCGAAGCAGTGCGAAGGCGTCCTTACGCTGTCGTCCTGCTGGACGAAGTGGAAAAAGCGCACGGCGATGTGCTGGAAATGTTCTACCAGGTTTTTGACAAGGGAACGATGGAGGACGGCCAAGGCCGTGAGATCGATTTCAAAAACACCATCATCATCCTGACGACCAACGCAGCCACCGATACGATGATGAAACTCACCAATGATTCCGAGGAAGTACCGGCGCCGGACGTGTTGTGAAAGCCATCAAACCGGAGCTGAATCGGATTTTCAAGCCAGCGCTGCTCGGACGCTTGGTGATCGTTCCCTACTATCCGGTCTGGGACGAGACGCTACAGCAGATCATTTCGCTCAAACTCGCCAAGATTCAAAAGCGATTGGCGGAAAATCACAAGGTCGAGCTGTCGTGGGACCAAGCCTTGGTAGAGGAAGTGGCCACCCGCTGCACTGAGGTGGAAAGTGGAGCGCGAAATGTGGACAACATCCTGACTAACACCCTGCTTCCGGACTTGTCGCGCCGTCTGCTCGGTGACATCGCCCAAGGGGCTAAGCCTTCGGCGATTCGCGTGGGGATCGGCGAGAACGGGGAGTTTGTCTATTCTTGACTCGCGCTGCGGTTTTCTAAGGCGCCCGATTTGAGGCGAAAGAGTACCAATTTGCGCGGTACTAAGGGCCATTCCTACGCGGTCTGAAAGCTGGTATGCTGATTTCCAATAGTTAAAAATGGCTACGCAAGCCCCCGTCGCGGACAGGTACGAAATTAAGGAGCTCCTCGGGGAGGGGGGGATGGGTGTAGTCTATCGCGCCATCGACTTGAAAACAAAGAGCTTCGTTGCACTAAAAACGATGCGCGATGTCTCCGATCCTACGGCCGTCGAGCTATTCAGCAAAGAGTGGACCGTCCTGGCCAGCATCAGTCATCCCAATATCGTCGACATTCGCGACGTCGGCGAAATTGAAGAGCGCGGACAGAAGAAGCCGTTCTTCGTAATGCCCTTGCTGCCGGGAGCCACCCTGTCGAAACTTATCGAGACCTCCAGCCCCCGGCTTACGGTGGAGCGCGTGGTCGGCATCATTGATCAGGTGTGCCGCGGTCTTCAGGCTGCGCACGAGCACGGCTTGGTACATCGCGATATCAAGCCCAGTAACATTTTCGTGATGGAAGACGATACTGCCAAAATTATAGATTTTGGCGTTGTTTACCTAACCGGCTCTAATTCCATTACGGGGCACAAAGGCACCCTGCAGTACATGGCGCCCGAACAGATCGACATGAAGCCGGCTACGCCCGTGACCGATCTTTTCTCCCTCGGTGTAGTCTGTTATGAAACGCTCACGGGCCGCAGACCGTTTGCCCGCAAGACTCCGGCCGAGACCGCTGAAGCGATCCGGCACTATATCCCGCCGCCGATTCTAGAAATCAATCCGTCCGTCTCCCAACTAGTCAGCATGGTAATTCATAAGGCCATGGCCAAGCAGCCCCTGCATAGGTTCTCCAGCGCGCGGGACTTTGGAGACACGCTTCAGAAGGCACTTCGTAACCTTCCTATTGAAAGGTTCGATCGAGCTAAGATTCAGCCTCGCATTGACCGCGCCAAAAAGGCTCTGGGCGAAGGCGACCCGGACTTCGCTTCCGAAATCCTGACCGAACTGGAAAGTGAGGGGCACGTCGATCCTGAAATCGGCCTGATGCGAGCCAAAATTGATCAAGCCAGCCGGCAGAGGAAAATCCGGCAACTGCTGGAAGCTGCCCGCACTCGCTTGGAACAAGACGAAATCCCGCTCGCTCTTGAAAAGCTTCAGGAAATTCTTGAGATCGACCCCGAGAATGCCGACGCACAAGCGCTGCGTGGTTCAGTTGAAAAGCAGCGCAATGAGCGTCAAATCGAAGGCTGGTTGAACCTGGCGCGCCGCCACTTGGAGCGGCATGCCTTCGCGGAGGCGCGCCAAGCATTGACTGAAGTCCTAAAGATGCGCCCCTCCGACGCGGTCGCTCTTGACCTGCTGAATGAAAGCGACCGCCGTGAGCAGGATGCCATACGGATTCGGACCGAGAGGGAACAGCTCTACGGTTCGGCGATGAAGGCTTACCAGAATGGCGAGATCAGCACCGCCCTCAGCAAACTGGAGCGGCTTTTGGATCTCGGCCGCCACACTCCGGATGCTGCCGTCCCCGACCGGGACGCCATTTATCAAGGCTTCTACAATCAGGTCCGGTCCGACCGCGATAGCATTCACAACGCGTATGAGGAAGCCCGGCGTCTTCTAACGGAGCAGAACTTCGCTCGGACTCTGTACATCTGCGACGAATTCATCAACAGATATCCTAGCGATGCAATCTTTCAGGCCCTCAAGCTCGAGGCGGTTGAACAACAGCGGCAGGAGTTGTCCGGCTATATTGCCGAAATCGGCCGTCGCTTAGATGCGGAGCCGGATCTCGAGCGCAAGGTCAACATCCTCAAAGAAGCTTGCGAGCGATGCCCCACCGAACAGCAATTTCAGCAATCGTTGAAGCTCACTCGCGAACGGCGCGATCTGGTGAACTCGATCGTCGCTAAGGCGCGCCACTATGAAGAAAAGAGCCTCTTCACCGAGGCGATCGGCCAGTGGGATATTTTGCGCAACATCTATCCTAAATATCCGGGCATTGAGGTCGAAGTCACGCAGCTCGTCAAGAGGCGCGACGCCCAGGTCAAGGATGAGGCCCGGGGCCGTCTGATCGAGCAGATCGACCGTTCGCTGGAGGCCAGTGATTACACGCGTGCACGCGATCTGGCGGTTGGCGCTCTGGCGGAACATCCTCAGGATCCCGAATTAAACGGTTTAGAGCGTCTCGCGCGCCAGGGACTCGAGCGCAGCCTGGAAGCGCGAACGCTATACGCCGCGGCGCAGGAACTTTTAACCGCTCGTCGTTTCGACGAGGCTGCTGAGAACCTTCGCCGCGCTTTACAGTTAGATCCCAAGAACCGCGGAATCCGTGAAGCTTTGGTCAATGCGCTGTCAGAACAGGCCCGGCCCCTGGTGGAAAAAGGGGATTGGAGAACCGCTGAGCCGCTGCTGCAACAAGCCTCCGACCTCGATACGTCACATACCGTAACACGCGGACTGCGAACGTTGATTGCCGACAATAAGCGCAAGGATTTCGTTTCTCAATGCCTGGCGGACGCGCGTGATCTTCAGGCTAGCGGGGATCTCCCAGGGGCGCTGGCAAAGGTGGAGTCTGGGCTGGTTCAGTATCCGAACGAAGGACGGCTGGCGCAATTGCAAGCCACGCTGCAAGGCTCCTTTCGAGAAGTCCGCCGCCAGCAGGATCGTGCAGGCGATGTCGAATCGCTGCGGGGCATTGTACCCAAGGCGGGGCAGGCCACACCCGTGGAGCGAAATGCATATCTTGAGCAGGCCAGAGAAATCTCGCAGAAGCATCCGGACGATCCCGAAATCGGCTCCCTCGCAGCCGAACTCCGGCAATCCATGAGTGCTTCGGCGGCGAACGCCGCAGGCGACGCTTCCATCTTTTCACCACCTACGGAGATGGCGACTAGCACTGTTGTCCGGGTTCAACCGGGCGCGGATCAGAAAGGTAACGGAGCCCCCGCTGTTCCTGTCCTGGAAACTGCAGCGAAGACAATTCCACCGGCGGCCGTAGCCACTGCACCGCCCGCTACGCCCAAGCCCCAGCCACGGCCGGGATTCTCACGTTTTCAGCTCGCGATTTGTGCGGTCCTCTTGCTTGTGATCGCCGCCGCAATTCTGTTTTCTACGCTGCGCCGCAAGCCGGCTGTTAAACCTCAAGCCGCGCTACCGGCGAGTACCCAGGTCGCCGTACAGGTTCACAGTGTCCCCGCGGACGCCACCGTAACCGTGGATGGCGTGGTGCGCTCCGGGATGATTGAGCTCGCTTCCAATCGGACTTACAACGTCATGGTTGCGCGTCCAGGCTTCAAAACGCTGCATCAGCAGAGCATGCACCCCGGCCCTCAATGGAGCTTCACGCTGGAGCCGGAGCCTTTGCGGCTGAGCTTTTCAACTTCTGAAAAGGAAGCGCAGATCTTCATTGACAACAGTGAAAAGGGAGCATTGCAGAATGGGCTGTTGCAGAACATGGAACTGCCCACCGATGGAAACGAGCACGCCCTCGCGCTGCGTAAAGGGAATAGGGAAATCCTCGCATTCTCTTTCACCGCCAAGCCCGCGGAAACGGCGCGTGTCACTGGTCTGAAGCCTAAAGATGCGATTGTGGTGAGCAGTCTGGGAACTCAAGCGATTGTGTACAGCGGCGGGTCGCCAGGCCTTCGCGCAAACTTGTCAGGCCAGGAGCAACAGCCTATCCCGCCGGATGGCCTGAAACTGACTGCCGTCACCTCCGCCAATAACGAACTGGCATTTAACAATAACGACCTCGCCAAGATTGCGGTGGATGTTGGGAACGCTCCGGCGCTGTATGTTGCGCTCAATGCCGATACCAACATCGCTTACGCGACCGTCCAAATGAATGTCCCGGCAGCGCACCTCTTTGTAGATGGCGTAGAAATCAAGCCCCTGAAGCCTGGAACATGGCGGCCCATCGCCCGCAAGCCTGGGAAATACACAATCCTGGCCACAGCGGAGGGATATGAAGACAGCCAGCAAGAAGTTGAGCTGGCGAAAGACAAGCCGGTGAAGCTCGCTCTGGAACTCAAACCCAAAGTTGTGGTCACGAGTGCCACCTTGATCGTTGAAGGAGGCACGCCCGGTGCCGAGCTACTGATTGACGGCGCGGCAGTCAAAGCACTCGATAATTCGGGCGCCGCCAGAGTGGAACTCCCTCCGGGTTCGCACCAGATTGCATTCCGAAAAGACTTGTTCGAGCCGTCCGCTGAAAAACAGATTACTTTGTCTCGCGGTCAAGAGACCAAACTGGGGGCCAGCGACGCCAAGCTGAAAGAGTTTGGCGCCATTCGAGTCAGAACTGTTCCGGCTGATGCACAGATCACTTATCGTCGCGGCGATCAGACCGGGCGGCTACGGGGCGCTTCGGCGCCGCTTCCGGAGGGGAGGTATTCAATCACTGTCGAGGCGCCTGGATACCGACCACAAACAAGGAGCGACGTATCTGTGCTGTCCGGCCAGACGGCCACGGTTGAAATTACTTTGATCGCCTCCGACACCAAAAAGCCCCCTCCTGCACCGCAGCCCACAGCCGACTCTCCATTTGAAAAGCCAGATCAAGTGGAGAAGGTGGGCGAATGGTATAAGAGCAATGGCATCGCCCCATATACTTTCTTGGGGTCAGCAGCACCTCATAATTTCGAGCTCGTATTCCTGGCTCCCGGTAAGAACGTCTTCGGAAAGCAGAAGAGAGTCGAGTGGGTGATCGCCTACGCGAGCGAGCAACAGAAGCTTGCGTACGAGTTCGATGGAAAGAAGCTGACTCGTAAGGCCAGCTTCGGAGACAAGCCCGAGACGTCCTCGGTCGCGTGCAAGAGCGATGGTACAGCCATCCAATTCGTCGTCTCGGTCGAAGCTAGCCGCGTTGAGGTGAAGTCGCCATCCTGCGAGCACGCGGATACTTACGATTCGCCAAACAGAGATCTCACGAAGGGGAAGATCGGCATCAAATCGAATCCAGAGTTCGTTGTCAGGCCGATCCAGTAAGCCAAGCAAATCAGAATTTCCCACATGAACCGCAAAATCGCGTTCGCTCTCCTGATGGCGCGCTTGGCATTCGGGCAATTTCCACAAGCGGAACTTTCCAACCCCCAAATTCGAGCGAAGCTCTACCTGCCCGATCCGCAAGCCGGCTACTACCGTGCCACGCGGTTTGACTGGTCGGGCGTGATTTCCAGCCTGGAATGGAACGGGCACAACTATTTTGGGCAATGGTTTAATCGCTACGATCCGAAGCTTCACGATTCGATCACGGGGCCGGTGGAGGAGTTCCTCACCAACGCCAGCGGGCTAGGCTACGACGAAGTCAAGCCGGGCGAATCTTTCGTCAAGATCGGCGTGGGCGCGCTTCGCCGGCCAGACGACGCTCCATTCCGCCAGTTCGCCACCTATGAGATCACCAATCCGGGCAAGTGGACCGTTCACCAATCGGCCGAAGAGATCGAGTTTACGCACGAGTTGGGCGACACCGGAGGATATGCGTATCTTTACCATAAGACCGTTCGCCTCGAGGGCAACCGGCTGATCCTCGAACATCGCTTGCGAAACACGGGCCGGAAGACGATCTCGACCAGCGTCTACGAGCACAACTTTTTCATGCTCGACGGACAAGCATCCGGTCCCGATACTGTCTTGCGGTTCCGTTTCGATCCGCACGCCAAAGCCGATCTGCACGGTCTCGCGGACACGGAGGGAACCGACGTTCGTTACTTGCGCGAATTGGAGCGCGGACAGTCGGTCTTCACTGAGTTAAACGGATATGGTGAAACTGCGGCCGACAATGACATTCGCGTCGAGAACACCAAAACCGGCGCCGCGGTTCGTCAGACCGGTGATCATGCCTTATCGAAATTGGTTCTATGGTCGATTCGCACCACGGTCTGCCCGGAAGCCTACATCGACCTTCAGGTGGAAGCTGGTAAAGAGGTCTCCTGGCGCATCGCCTACGAATTCTACGCCGCACAGGCCTCCCCGCCCGCCAAGGCGACGCGGACAAACGCCGGCGACCGGACCATGTACGTCGGAACCTACACGCGCGGCGCCAGCAAGGGCATCTACGGCTATCGCTTCGACAGTTTGACCGGTAAGTCGGCACCCATCGGGCTGGTCGCGGAAACGGAAAATCCTTCCTTCCTGGCGATTCATCCGAGCCAGCGATTTCTGTATGCGGCGAATGAGATCTCCAAATATGAGGGCCAATCGGCCGGCAGCGTGAGCGCCTTCGCGATCGATCCCGGCACTCACGCTTTGAAGCTGCTCAATCGCGTTTCTTCGCGCGGCGCGGGACCATGTCATGTCGCGGTCGACAAGACCGGGAAATGGCTGTTCGTCGCAAACTATAACAGCGGTAGCGTGGCGGCTTTTCCGATTCACGAGGATGGATCTTTGGGCGAAGCGTCCGCGTTTTTCCAGCACGCCGGATCGAGCCTAAATAAAGAACGCCAAAGCGGACCACATGCGCATGTGGTCGCGTTGTCTCCCGACAACCGGTTCGTACTAGTGGCCGATCTGGGACTGGATCGGGTGTTCTCCTACCGGGTCGACTCTTCTAACGGCGGACTCGCCGCTAACGATCCGGCCTTCGTGATGCTGGCGCCGGGATCAGGCCCACGGCACCTCGCGTTCCGGCCCGACGGAAAATTCGTATATTCGATAAACGAGATGCTATCCACCGTCACCGCGTTCCGCTACGACGCTTCGCGCGCCCGCCTCAAGGAATTGCAGACACTTTCGACCCTCCCGAATGGCTGGAGTGGGAGCAGTACCACCGCCGAGATCGTGGTGCATCCAAACAGCCGGTTCCTATATGCTTCGAACCGTGGGGACGATTCGATTGCGATCTTTCGGATAGACCCGAGCCGAGGCGCCCTCACGTTCGTTGATCGTACGCCCACGCAAGGAAAAACGCCGCGCAACTTCGCCATCGATCCTTCCGGGGCATTTCTCCTGGCGGCGAATCAGGACTCGGGCAGCATCGTTACGTTCCGCATTGATCCGAGTACCGGCCGCCTGGCATCTAGCGGCGATGCGCTGGAAGTCCCCTCACCGGTTTGTATCCTGTTTGCACAGCCGCAATGAAGTTTCGTGTTATGTTAATCCAGACGTGGTCCCCGGAACGAAACAGCAACGGGATGCCCCGGCGCCACCGGTATTAGGGGCGGCCCGTCCGACGCATGTTCGGCACGTAATCCTGGCGCTCACAGTAGCTGCCTATGTAATTACTTACATGGACCGCGTGGTGATCTCTACCGCCGTTCCCTCGATTCAGAAGGAGTTCGGTTTTTCCATCGTCACGATGGGCTGGATTCTCGGGTCATTTCAGTGGGCCTATGCTCTCTTTCAAATACCCGGCGGATGGTTTGGCGATCGCGTCGGCCCCAGGCGCGCCCTTACTCTGATCGTGATGTGGTGGTCGGCATTCACGAGCGCCACCACACTGGCCTGGAACGCGACCTCCATGGCGGCGGTGCGCTTTCTCTTTGGAATGGGCGAGGCAGGAGCGTTTCCGATCGCGACACGGTCGCTATCCCGCTGGATGCTGCCGTCCGAGCGCGGTTTCTCACAGGGCATTACCCACGCCGGTTCACGGCTGGGAGCTGCTCTTACGCCGGCGCTGGTCGCATTCCTCATTGCCGGATATGGATGGCGTACTCCATTTGTCTGCTTCGGCATGCTCGGACTCCTATGGGCGAGTGTTTGGTTCTGGTATTACCGCGACAGTCCGGCCGAGCACAAGCGCGTGAACCGAGCTGAGCGCGAGCTGATTCAATCGGCTCTCGGGAGCACCGCTAATGTCCGCCGAGCCGTCCCCTGGAAGCGCATCCTCTCCAGTCCGCAAATGTGGATGATTTGCGCCATGTATTTTTGCTACGCCTACAATGTCAGTGTCTATCTAACCTGGTTTCCAAAGTACCTCAGCGACCATCGTGGCTTCAGCCTTCAGAAAATGGGCCTGTACGCGAGCCTGCCCCTGCTCGCCGGTACGCTCGGTGACCTTTGTGGCGGCTGGGTTTCAGATATTTTGGCCAGACGCCTTGGTGACATCAAAGTGGCGCGGCGCGTTGTCGCAGTCACCGGTTTTCTTTTGGCGGCCGTGAGCATTGTGCTGGCATCCCTGACTGCGGACTCTCTCAGGAGCGTGTTTTATTCCTGCTTCGCGATGTTGGGATTGGAGTTGACCGTGGGAGTGTCGTGGGCCGTGACGATTGATGTTGGCGGAGAAGCCGCAGGCTCGGTCTCGGCGCTGATGAATACATTTGGCAACACCGGCGGCGCGACGGCTTCGGTTTTGACCGGTTACTTGGTCCAGGCCGCCGGTTGGAACTTACCTTTCCTGATCGTCGCCGGGCTTTCGGTCGTGGCGGCCCTGCTCTTCACCCGGATCGATGCGGGCAAACCTTTAATTGACCCAGCGGGCATTCCCCGCAGCCCGATCCCTTGATCCTCACGACGGCTGCCCGTCTAGCGTGTTATGCTGGCAGGTTCGCGCGCGGAATCTCGCAGCGTAGCGACCAGCTTAAATGACGCTTTTCGCAAACTATATCAACGGCGAGTGGGTTTCGAGCGGGCAGACCTTCGATAACCGGAATCCCGCCAACATAGACGAAGTTGTCGGACAATTTGCAAAGGGCCGCCCTTCGGACGTTGCCGACGCCGCTGAGGCGGCTCATCGAGCATTGCCGGAGTGGTCGAACCTCCCAGCCCCGGCGCGGGGAGCCTATCTGTTTCGCGTTGCCGAAATTCTGGAGAGCCGCTTCGACGACATCTCGGCGGACATGACGCGTGAGGAAGGTAAGACGCTTCCCGAATCGAAGGGTGAGGTTCGCCGATCGATTAATATCTTTCGATATTTCGCGGGCGAAGGCTCGCGCCTCTTCGGTATCCTCGCGCCTTCCGAGCGGGCGCGGGTGCAGATGTTCGCGCTCCGCAAATCCATCGGCGTGATAGGCCTGGTAACCCCGTGGAATTTTCCCAGTGCCATCCCGGCCTGGAAGCTGGCTCCGGCCCTGATCTGCGGCAATACGGTAGTGGTGAAACCCGCATCGGCCGCGCCATTGAGCGCTTGGCGCCTCATCGAAGCCTGCCACCAGGCTGGCATGCCAAAGGGCGTAGTGAATTTCATCGCTGGCTCCGGCGGTGAATTGGGAGCTGCCCTCGTAGAAGCGAGCCCGCTGAAAGCTGTCTCGTTCACGGGATCCTGCGAGATCGGGCACTGGCTCCACGAGCGCGCCTCGGCCCGTCGTCTTCGCATCCAGTTGGAAATGGGCGGCAAGAACCCGACCATCGTGCTTAGCGATTGCGATTTCAACGCGGCCGTCGAGAATACCGTAAATGCGTCATTCTTTTCGACCGGACAAAAATGCACCGCTACCAGCCGGGCGATCGTCGAGGACTCGATCTACGATAAATTCGTCGACGCGTTAGTAGACCGGACTCGAAAGTTGAAAATCGGTAATGGAATGGAGGCTGGCATCGACATCGGTCCGGCGGTGGATCAGGGGCAGCTTGACACCGACTTGAAATATATCGAGATCGGCCGGAAAGAGTGCGGCGAGCCTCGCATTGGCGGCCATCGTTTGACTGGCGGCGCGTACGACCAGGGCTATTTCATCGAGCCCACCATTTTCGCCGATGTGACCGCCGGGATGACGATCGCGCGCGAAGAGATTTTCGGTCCCGTACTAGCGGTCATGCGCGCCCGCGATTTTGAGGATGCCATGCGAATTGCCAACAATATTCCGTTCGGGCTGTCGGCATCTATTCAAACCACAAATCTGTCGCGCGTGTTCGAGTTCATCCACCGCTCCGAAGCCGGTCTGTTGACAATCAATCTTCCGAGCGCCGGAGTCGAGTATCAACTACCGTTCGGCGGAACCAAAGACTCTAGCTTCGGCCCCAAAGAGCAGGGACCTGCGGCCATGGAATTCTACAGCGACTATAAGACCGTCTATCTGAAATATTAGAATGCGTTTAGGCCAAATCAAATGGAATGGCGCCGTGACAGCGGCAATTTTCGAGGGCACCCAGGCACGCCCGATTCCGGCCCACTCCCTCTATGACTTGCTCTCCCGAGCGGAGCGGGAAGCTAGGCCGCTAGACGCGCTGGCGAACGAACTGGCATCGAAGACTTCGGTAGTTGCGCCGCCCGTGATTCCGATCCATCCGCCGGAGGTGTGGGGCTGCGGTTGCACCTACGAATCCAGCGCTTCCTTTCGCGACGCCGAACATGGTACTCGCGAAGGATTTTACGCGCATGTATACCGTGACGCGCGCCCGGAAGTTTTCTTCAAAGGTACGGCCCGCGTGTGCGTCGGACCAGGGGAGGCAATCGGAATCCGCTCTGATTCCCAATTCACGGCCCCTGAGCCGGAGCTTGCCGTATTGCTGGGGAGCGGTGGCAAGGTCCTCGGATACACGCTCGCCAACGATGTTTCGGCCTGGGATATCGAACGGCAGAATCCCCTGTACCTCACCCAATCGAAGATCTACAAGGGAGCATGCGCATTCGGCCCCGTGTTCGTTACGCCCGATGAGCTGGGCGATATACGCGCGCTCCGGATGACCTGCCAGATCGTTCGGAACGGCAGGACGCTGTTTTCTGAGACGGTCGGAATCAACAAGCTGAATCGCGCCATCGAGACGCTGATCGAGTATCTCTTGCGCTGCAATCCGGCGCCGGCCGGTACACTGCTGCTGACCGGCACTGGCATCATCGCCACTCAGGAAGCGGCGCTGGCTCCCGGCGATGTCGTAACCATTGCGATTCCTGAGATTGGTGAACTTCGCAATCCGGCGGCCGTCTGTCTATGAACGAAAGTCGCAGGGCCTTTCTGTCGGGTATGACCGTATTAGCAGTGCAGAACCTCATCGCCCAGCCTGCGCCGATCCCGATCATCGATACCCACATTCACCTGTTCGATACCACCCGTCCGCAAGGCGTGCCTTATCCTGACAAGAACAACGCTACGCTCTACAAGCCGGCACTCCCAGCCCGATATCGAAAGATCGCGCAACCGCTCGGCGTCGTCGGCGCGATCGAGGTGGAAGCGAGTCCCTGGATTGAGGACAACCTTTGGGTCTTGGATGTCGCCGCCAAGGACAACATCATTGTGGGAACGGTTGGGGATCTCGAACCGGGCAAGCCGGAATTTCCAGAGTATCTGGAGCGCTATCACCGGAACCCACTGTTTCGCGGCATCCGGTATGGAAACTTGTGGGGCCGGAACATCAGCGTGGAACTTGGCAAGCCTGAATTTATCGCGGGCCTGAAGCTTTTGGCTGACGCGGGCCTGGTGCTCGACACCGCCAATCCGCGGCCAGATCTAATTGAGGCGATGGTTCGTGTGTCGGACCGGGTCCCTAACCTGCGCATCGTGATCGATCATCTGCCTCAGCTCGATCCGCCCACTGATCCTACGGCGCTGAAGCAATACGAAGCGAACCTGCGAGAGTTGGCCAAGCGGACTCAAGTTTATGTGAAAATTTCGGAAGTCTTGCGCCGTGTGAATGGCCGGGTGCCGTCCGACTTGAATTTTTATCGTCCCCGCCTCGATCAGCTCTTCGGTATCTTCGGCGAGGATCATTTATTATTCGGAAGCGATTGGCCAAATGCCGATAACTGGGCGCCGTATGAAATCGAGCTCAGCATTGTCCGGGAATACTTTAACGGCAAGGGACGCGCCGCCGCTGAAAAATATTTTTGGAAGAATTCCGTCGCCGCCTATCGATGGATTCGCCGCGACCCCAGCCAGCCTCAAGCCTGATCGTGCTTACGAAGCCTCGATATCCCACCCTAATCCAGGACGTTCGGAGGGACGCGCATAAATGCCCTCGGGCCCGCGCGTGATGTGATTGTCTTCTTCAAACCTCTTGTATATTTCGTCCGGCCCGCCCGGAGCCGGCATAAACATTTCCGCCCAGGGGCTATTCGGCGTCGCGAGAATGAAGTGGATGGAATCGAACGCGCCGCCTCCGTGCGGAATCACCGGGATATCGTAGGCAGCGGCAAGTGCGGCGATCCTCCGCAGCTCCGTTAATCCGCCGCACCAGTGGACATCGGGCTGCCAGATCGCGGCGCCGCGATGGTCCAACAATTGGCGGAAGGCGTAGCGCGTATACTCATGCTCGCCGGTTGCGATACGCGTCGACTTAATCGCGGCACGGAGGCGTCCGAAGCCTTCGTAATCGCGAGGCTGCAAACACTCCTCCATCCAGTAAACGCGATAGGGCTCAACCATCGAAGCCATCTCGATCGTGTATTGCTCGTTCCAGGCCATATAGCAATCCAGCATGATGTCGCCATCCAGACCGGTCAAATCACGCGTCCTCTTCACTAGATCGACATTCTTCTTCTGACCTTCCCGCCCGTCGGCGGGACCATACGGCATGGCAAGCTTCACTCTCTTGTATCCAAATTTCAAGTGCTGCTCGATGTCATTGCCGGTGCAATACGCGGGAATCCGGCTCTTGGTGTCACCGCCAAGCAATTGGTAGACCGGAACAGAAAGCGCCTTGCCAACCAGATCCCACAAGGCCAGGTCGATGCCGCTGATCGCATTAATCGCAATGCCAGCCTGTCCGTACGGCATCGTGGACCGGTAAAGAATATCCCAGATTCGTTCGATGTTGAACGGATTCTCTCCGAGGAGCAGCTTCACCAAGTGCTGTTCAATTACGGCGCCCCCGCCCGCGCCGCCAGTACCGTATCCTTTCACTCCCTTGTCAGTCGTGATTTCAACTGTAAACCCCTCCAACTTACCCGGGTCTGGGTTCCACAACGAGCGCGTCGCCTTGTACTCCGGGTAAATCGACATCGGATTAGCGACCTCTACCCCGCCCGTTGACCACGACCCTGGCGCGGGAGTATAGCTCGGCAGTGGACGTTTTGGTCGCGGATGCACGAGGCGTACACCGGTTATTTTCAGGTTGGTCTTCTCGTCCTGAAAAGCGAGAGCCGGAAGAGGGAGCGCAGAGGCTCCGGCAAGCGTAAGACCAAGTTTATTAAATGATCGGCGATTCATCGCCTTTCACTTAGTCGCACGCGAGGCGGACTCGGCCGGCGTGACATTGATGGTCTCGGTCCAGGTGACCATCATTTCGTCCTCACTCCGGTCTCCCCAACGAATTGCCTTCGACGGCTCCGGATTCGCCGGATTGTTCGGACTGTTGTCGTAATGGAATGTCACTTCCATCCGGCTTCCCTTCTCCATCAGGACCGCCTTCTCGAAGCGATACTGTAACTGCCAGTTGAAGTCGTAGTGCGGCACCACCAGGAGAATTTCGCGCTTGCCGCTCGCGTGAACCAACTCATAAGTCGCGTCCTTGCCCCGGTAATGCATGTGCGGCGTGATCGCCACCAGCAGCTTGTCCTGCTCTACGTCGTAGCACCGCTTCACTTCGTGATTGCGAGCCCCCGCTGGAATAAGAAAGAAGCGATTCCGCAGATCCACGCGCCTCAGCGGCTTCTCCGGCGCCTTAGCCACGGTGTAAAGCCCAACGCTGGTCCGATCGGTTCCGGGCTGATCGACTTTGGCGTAGTGGATCTGGAACCGCAGCTTTGCCCCGGCCGGTATGTATTTCGCGGTGCTGCCGTCACCGAATACGTCGTAATTGTCCGGTGGCTTGCCGGGCAGCATCGTGGCCAACGAGCCTTCCTCAAAGCCGCTCAGGTTCGGAAGATTGGCGTTGGCGGCGCAGGCGTCATTGATCACCGGGGCGTCGTCGCGAACCCGCGTTAAACCGTCTTCAATATCGGCAAACCCACCCAGCGCGGGTGCCCTTTCGGCAGCCGGCGGTTTGAGTTCCTGCTTCGCATCGTTAGCGCTGTCAGCTACCACGAACACGTGCACATGATGCACCAGCCTGCGATTTCCCGGCAGGACCTGAGCCGCGCGAATCCACTTGCCTTCCGTGAAATTGGTGGAAACGACAAAATCTTTGTACAAGTCTGTACCCGCCGGCACCAGGAAATCCTGTCCGATATCAATCACCAGATCAGGCTTTCCAAACCGCCATCCGCCGGCGAATTTAGGGGGCGCGGGCAGATCCTTCGGATCTCCCTGGGCAACGCCTCCATCCACCCACGCTTTGACGGTTGCAATCTCGGTTTCTTTCAACCGAGTGTCATTGGAAAAATGACCATATCTGGGATCGGCAAACCAGGGTGGCATCTTGCGGGTAGCCACCGCTTCCCGGATCGCTTTAGCCCAGGGACGTGCCGATTGGTAATCGAGCAGTGACATTGGCGCGATCTCTCCCGGACGATGGCAGTTCACGCAGTTCTTGTAAAAGATGGGTGCGACATCTTTCGTAAATGTCGGCGCGGCCGCGGCGGATACGGCGCAGAGGAGCGTCAGGCCAATCGAGTGCACAAGCATTCGTTGAACCTCCTCAGTACCGTTTAGTATACACTAGCCTTCATTGTAGGAGGTTTCCAGCAGATGAAGAAGTCGAGCACAACGCGGCGGACCGTTCTGGGCGGATTGGGCGCCGGCCTCGCGGGGGCGTCTCTGCTCAAGCCACAACAGGATCCGTTTCGCGATCATTCCCGCATTCCGGCAATGAACGAACTCAAAACTGCTGTCGAATTTGAACCGGTGGCCTTCGCCAAATTACCGCGCGTGACCTACACTTACACGGCTTACGGCTCCGAAGGCGAATTTACGCTGCGCCGGAATCGGGAGGCTTTCGATTGGGTCGAACTTCTGCCTCGTGGAGTTGCGGACGTCAGATCAGTCAAGACGGCTACTGAAGTTCTGGGCACTGCCATGAACTTCCCGATGATGGTGTCGCCCAGCGCTGCGCATGGCGCTCTTCATCCTGATGGCGAAATGGGCACTCACAAAGGCGCAACTTCGGCGGCCAATACGCCCATGATTATCAGCGCCAATGCGTCTTTTCCGGTTGATAAGATCGCTGCGGCCGCGGCCAGTCCAGTATGGTGGCAGCTTTATCCGCAGGAGGATATGGAGTCGACCAAAGAGCTGCTCGATAAAGCGCTGGCAGCGGGGGCCAAGGCGATCGTGATGACGGTGGATCAACAGGCCTCTTACTATGAGCGCGCCATTCATGATCGGCATTTGGACGGCGGACCACTCGGTGGAGACCGACGACCAACTTCCCGCGGGCGCGCTGCGGCTACGGCAGTCAGCAATCCCTATCGAGTGCCTCCGGGAAGGCTCTGGTACAACTGGCAGTATGCCGATCAGGTCCGAAAAATGCTCAGTGTGCCGCTGGCCGTGAAGGGTGTCCTGACAGGGGAAGATGCAAAGGCTTTTGTGGATCACGGGTTCGATGCCATCTATGTTTCCAATCATGGTGGCCGGTCGCTCGATTATGATCCCTCCACACTGGAAGTCCTGACAGAAATCGTGGACGCCGTCCCGGCC
>Ga0210401_10000997_pt1 | contig 34103 bp, 33 predicted proteins | sample IncBWH32MmetaG_FD_150866 | JGI IMG/M metagenome (GOLD analysis project Ga0210401, IMG submission 150866) | Forest soil microbial communities from Barre Woods Harvard Forest LTER site, Petersham, Massachusetts, United States - Inc-BW-H-32-M | ecosystem: Environmental > Terrestrial > Soil >... | reverse complement strand
CGCGATCCTGCAGCCGGCCGAACCCTTTCTCGATCTCTCGGGCGAGGACATCCGCAAGAGCCTCTATCTCACCACCGACGCGGGTGGCGAGGAATTGTGCCTGCGTCCCGATCTGACCATTCCGGTCGCGCGGGATTATCTTGCATCCGCCAAGGCCGGACAGCCGGCGGGCTTCAGCTATCTCGGCCCGGTGTTCCGTTTTCGCGGCGGCCGGCCCAGCGAATTCCTGCAGGCCGGCATCGAATCCTTCGGCAGGCAGGATCGCTCCGCAGCGGATGCGGAAATGCTGGCACTGGCGCTCGAGGCCACGAGTGCGTTCGGCCTGACCGAGGTCGAGATTCGCACCGGCGACGTCGCGCTGTTCACGGCGCTGATCGACGCGCTCGATCTTTATCCGGTCTGGCGGCGGCGGCTGATCAAGGATTTCAACCGCAAGATCAACCTTGCACACGACATCGAACGGCTGACGCTGGCGACCGCGCCCGGCCGCAACGAATATGAGGGCGTGCTGGCGGCGCTTGCCGGCTCCGATCGCAAGGCCGCTTTGGCCCTGGTCACCGATCTGATGTCGATCGCCGGCACGACCAATGTCGGCGGTCGCACGGTTGCCGAAATCGCCGACCGCTTCCTCGAACAGTCGACCCTGAAGGGGGGCGCGCTGCCGCGCGACGCGCTTGGCCTCATCAAGCGGTTCATGGCCATCGCCGGCGAGGCAAACGATTCGATCGCTCGGTTACGCGCGCTTGCCGCCGACGCCAAACTCGACATCAACGCCGCCATCGATGCGTTCGAGAGCCGCGTCGGCTTCATGGCCGCGCGCGGCATCGATACCGGTGCGACGCGCTTTTCCACCTCGTTCGGCCGCGGGCTGGACTATTACACCGGCTTCGAGTTCGAGCTGCACGCCAAGGGCGACGGCGTCGAACCGCTGGTGGCGGGCGGGCGCTATGACGGGTTGATGACCCAGCTCGGCTCCAAAACCCCGATCCCCGCGGTCGGTTTTTCGATCTGGGTCGAGACCTTGACGCAGCTTGGCAGCAAGCCTCCCACCGGCGGGAGCGCATGATGGCGGCGCCATTCGTTCTCGCGGTTCCCTCCAAGGGCCGTCTGCAGGAAAACGCCGAGGCGTTCTTCACCCGCGCCGGACTTGCGCTGGCCAAGCCGCGTGGCGCGCGCGACTATCGCGGCGCCATCAACGGGCTCGACAATGTCGAGATCGCCTATCTCTCCGCAAGCGAGATCGCTGCCCAGCTCGCGCGCGGCGCGGTGCATCTCGGCGTCACCGGTGAGGATCTGGTGCGCGAAAGCATTGCCGATGCCGACAACCGCGTGCTGCTGATCGACAGCCTCGGCTTTGGCAGCGCCAACGTCGTGGTCGCGGTGCCGCAGGCCTGGATCGACGTCCGCACCATGGCCGACCTCGACGATGTCACCACCGGCTTCCGCGCCCAGCATAACCGGCGCATGCGGGTGGCGACCAAATATATCAACCTCACGCGCGCGTTCTTTGCCGCGCATGGCATCGTCGATTACCGCATCGTCGAGAGCGCAGGCGCCACCGAAGGCGCGCCGGCCGTCGGCACCGCCGAGATGATCGTCGATATCACAACGACGGGTGCGACCCTTGCCGCCAACGGCCTGAAGGTGCTCGACGATGGCGTGATCCTGCGCAGCCAGGCCAATCTTGTGGCATCGCGCGACGCCGAATGGTCGAACGAGGCGCGCGAGACTGCGCGCGTCATCCTCGATCATATCGCCGCGCGAGCGCGCGCCAGCAAATACCGGGAAGTCCGCACCCGCTTCGCTGGATGCGACGCGGCGCTATTGGCCGAGGCGCACAACCGCTTCGGCGTGGTGTCGCCGTTCGGCGGGCCGACGTCGTCGGGGATGGTGACGCTGCACTGTCCGCCGGCGCAGCTCTATGCGCTCGCCAGCTTCCTGCGCGCCCACGGCGCGGAAACGGTTTCGGTGGCGTCCCTCGACTATGTGCTCGACCGCGACAACCCGCTGTTCGCCAGGCTCGAGGCTTTCCTGCGGCGATAAGACCAAAAGCCGCGGCCCAGGCCCGTGGCGACAATCCATCCCATTTGCCATATGTTGGGTATCCGGATGGTGGAAACTGATCGATGATGCTGGGAACGGACGTCTCAGGCCTTTCAACGACCGCGGCGACGGCTGCGGCGCAAGGGCTGTCGATCGTGGTGCCCCTTTACAACGAGGCGGCCGGGCTCGCGCTTTTGCACCAGCGGCTTTGCGGATTGGCGAAGACGCTGCACGAGCGCTATCGGCTGGCTTGCGAGGTGGTCTATGTCGATGACGGCAGCGCCGACGCGACGCTTTCCATCGCGCGCGGACTTGCCGCCGACTGGCTCGACGTTCAGGTCGTGTCCCTGTCGCGCAACTTCGGCAAGGAAGCCGCCCTGATGGCGGGACTGGACCATGCCAAGCGCGGCGCCGTGCTGTTCATGGACGGCGACGGCCAGCACCCACCTGATCTGGTGGAAAAGCTGGTCGGTCACTGGATCGACGACGGTTACGACGTGGTCTATACGGCGAAGGCGCATCGCGACAACGAACCGGCGCTGCGGCGGCTTGCGGTGCGCGGCTTCTACGCGCTGATCAATTGGGGCGCGCGGCAAAAAATCCCCGAAGATGCCGGCGATTTTCGCCTGCTGTCGCCGCGCGCCGCGGCAGCCTTGCGGCAGCTCCCCGAACGCAATCGCTTTTTCAAGGGGCTTGCGAGCTGGATCGGCTTCCGCCAGATCCGCGTCGACTACGAACCCGGCCCCCGCGCACACGGCATGACCACGTTCAGCGCCGGCCGGCTGGTCGGGCTTTCGATCGAAGGCCTGACCTCGTTTTCGGTCGCGCCGCTGCGTTTTGCCAGCCTGCTCGGAGTCCTGCTTGCCTCCGGTGCCTTTCTGTTCGGCCTTTCGATCCTCTGGGAGACCCTGGTCGATGGAAAATCAGTTCCGGGCTATCCCTCGCTGGTGGTCGGCCTGATGACCATCGGCGGCGTGCAGCTCATCATGATCGGCATCGTCGGCGAATATATCGGCAAGATCCTTTCGGAGCTGAAAGCCCGTCCGATCTACTTCGTCGCCGAACATTCCGAGAAGCGCGCCGACGCGCGATTGGACACCGGCGCCGGCGAGAGGACCGCGGCCGAATGAACGATGGCGCGGTAGCCAACGTCATATCGGCTCCGCTGGCGCGTCGCATTTGGTTGTGCGCAGACGACTACGGCATCAGTCCGGGCGTCAACCGCGCGATCCGCGATCTGGTGGAGCGCGGCCGCCTCAATGCAACCTCTGTCATGGTTGTCGGCCCCGCCATCGGCCGCGACGAAGTGGGCGCGCTCAAGGCCGCGGCCGGCAAAAATCCGCGTTGCGCCATCGGCCTCCACGTTACCCTCACGGCGCCGTTTCGGCCTTTGACCATGCACTTTCGTCCTGTCGACGGCGGCATGTTCTTGCCACTTGCGAGACTGCTGCGCAAAAGCCTGATGGGAAGGCTGGACCCTGAACTCATCCACACCGAATTGATGGTGCAGTTTTCAAGCTTCCACGAATTGTTCGACCGCGCACCGGACTTTGTCGATGGCCACCAGCATGCCCACCTGTTTCCGGGTGTGCGCGACGCTTTTCTCGCGGCGGTGAAGCAAGCTGCGCCAGACGCCTGGGTTCGCCAATGCGGCCGCAAGCGACCTTTGGGGAAGCGGCTCGGCTCGCCAAAGGCATTGGCGCTCGACATCTTGAGCGCGCAGTTACGCCGCCGCGCCTTCCGCGCCAATGTTGCGTTCAACCCAGACTTCGCCGGGGCCTACGATTTTTCCGGACAAGCTGATTTCGGCGCGCTGATGCAAGGATTCCTCGATGGGCTGCCCGAAGCCGGTGTCGTCATGTGTCATCCCGGGTTTGTGGACGAAATTCTTGTCAGCCTCGATCCGCTGACGGACCAGCGCGAACGCGAATACGCCTTTCTCGGCAGCGAGGATTTCCCGCCTATGCTGGCGGCGAACAAAGTTACGTTGGGCTAACGGCCCGGGGGTCAACGGACTTTTCTTCTTTTTCCGGCTTACAATCAACCGTTTGGGTGTTCCTTTGCGGATTGGCCTTCTGCGACTGGAGGCCTTGCCGCCTACCTAAATTTAATGCGCGGCCACACTACTGGCGACACAAAGGACACCTACATCTGCGCCGCGCGCCCGCGAAGCGAGGGAGAAGCTCGATGACACCGCAAGAACGCCAGATGGTTGACGACCTTTTCGACCGGCTTTCAAAAACGGAAAGCGCGCCGCGCGATCCGGACGCCGTTGCCGCAATCGCGCAAGGCCTGCGCGTGGCGCCAAACGCAATTTACGCCCTGGTGCAAACGGTACTGGTCCAGGACGAGGCGCTCAAACGCGCCAACAGCCGCATCCAGGAACTGGAGACGGCGAACGCGCCCCAGCAAGATCAGGGCGGCGGCGGCTTCCTCGATTCAATGCGCGACACGATATTCGGACAAAATCAGCCGCGCGGCTCGGTTCCGAATGTGCGGCCGCCCGAAGTCGGCAGCCGTCCGGTCTGGAACAGCGGCCAGGTGTTGCAGCAGACGCAATATCCGGGACAGCAATATCCGGGACAGTATGACCAGGGCGCCTATGGGCAGCAATCGGCCTATGGGCAATCTTACGGCGGACCTCAGCCGGCGATGGGCGGAGGCGGCTCGTTTCTGGGAACCGCGGCAGCCGCCGCGGCCGGGGTGGTCGGCGGCTCACTGTTGCTCAACAGCATCCGTTCGATGATGGGTGGAAGCCGCCACGGTTTCGGTGATGCAAGCGCGATGACCGAAAGGGCTGCGGCGAATCCCGGGGCCGATCAATCCAACAGCAGCCTCGCGCGCGACGCCGGGATCAACGATATCGGCTCGTCCGGCGGCCGGAGTGACGACAGTTCGCGCGCCGGATTTTTCGATTCCGCCTCGAACGATGACGAACACGACGACATGGATATGGATTCGGACGACTTCGGCGGGGACGGAGACAGCGACCTCGCCTGACAGATGGTTCTGTAGAAAGAAAACGGCCGCCCGAAACCGACGGCCGTTTTTGATTCGCGTCTTGGTTATCGATCAGATCACGACAACCCTGGTGCCGACATTGACGCGGCCGTAGAGGTCGATCACGTCCTCATTGCGCATCCGGATGCAACCTGACGACACGTTGGTGCCGATTGTCCAGGGTTCATTGGAACCGTGAATGCGATAGAGCGACGAGCCCAGATACATCGCGCGGGCGCCGAGCGGATTTTGCGGACCGCCCTCCATATGCCGCGGCAGGTCCGGCCGCCGCACCAGCATCTCCGCCGGCGGCGTCCAGTCCGGCCATTCCTTCTTGGCGGAAATCTGCTTGATGCCCGACCAGGTGAAACCGGGGCGGCCAACGCCGATGCCGTAGCGCATCGCCTTGCCGTTGCCCTGCACCAGGTAGAGGAACTTGTTGGGCGTATCGACGACGATGGTGCCGGGGCTTTCCTTGCCGGAATAGTCGACGGTCTGTTTCTCGAATCTCGGATCGAACGCAGGACGCGCCGGCTCGCTCATATCCTGCTGGCGCATGGCTTGCGGATCCATTTGCGGCAACAGCGGACGCTGGTAGTAAGGCTGCTGCTGATAGGCTCCTTGCTGCCGATAGCGATCGCCTTGATTTTGTCCATCACCGAACAGGAACTCGATGAAGCCGCCTCCCATATTGGATTCCGCCGAAGCCGTTCGCACCGGTAAGGCGAGCGGCCTTGCAGCGGTTTGATCGGGGTGGAGCACCGTAGGTTCGGTAACAAACCCGGCTTCATTCGCGGCCGTCGGCTGGAGGCCGGAGCTGAGGAGGGAGACGCCGGCAAGCAGCGCAAGATAAATTCGGTTCGACATCGACGTACTCACACTATTTCGTCGTGGCAGCGCCGAAAGCGGCGCCCTTTGCACGCCAACAGCTAAGATCGAAAACCTCATCAGTTTGGTAAACGGAATCGACGTTTCGATTCACCACGTCATCAAAAGCGCGCAGTTTTCTCGGGTAGCGTTTATTTTCGGTGAACGCAGCAAGCGCATGGTTAATCGTTGGTGTGCGCTACTCGACACGCACTTGGTCATGGGTTCCCGGCGTGAACTTCATGTTAAATCGGGTCTGCTTTAAAACGCTGCGGAGTGAAAGGGACAAATCGCATGCCGGTTCATCGCAGACGTTTTCGTATCGAAGAGGCCATCGCTGGCGACATTGCAATGCCGCCGGGCGTTGACGGCGAGATCGGTCCCTTGCACCGCGAGATCATGACCGAGCTGCGCGCCATCCGCGCCCAGATGGCCTCCGTTCGCTCCAACGGGGCTGCCAATGTAACGGAAAACTCGGTCGTGCACGAAGTCGCCGAAGCGCAGGCGCTGCTTGATACCTACCGCGCCCAGATCGAGCAATGCGCGAAGCTCAAGGTCGAGCTTGACCTGATTTACGACGCCATCAGCCGCACCAAGCGTGAAATCGCGGTGCTCCACGGCAAGAGCTTCAACGGCGAGGAGATGGCAAAGGTCAACGGCGAACTCGGCGCCGTAGTCGGCGGCACCGAAGAAGCCACCCAGCAGATTCTGGAAGCCGCCGAATCGATCGACAACGCAGCGACCGCGCTGAGCAGCGTGACCTCGGCGGATCAGCAGAAACTCTTGAGCGAGGAAATCCAGGAACGCGTCGTCTCGATCTTCGAGGCCTGCAATTTCCAGGACCTGACCGGCCAGCGCATCAAGAAGGTGATGACGACGATGAAGTTCATCGAAAATCACATCACCATCATGATGGATATCTGGGGTGGGGTCGACGCCATCAAGGCGCACGCACCTGTGCTCGCCGACACCCGCGACGGCGACGCGAGGCTGTTGAACGGTCCAAAGACCGAAGGCGACGTCGGCCACGCGTCGCAGGACGATATCGACGCCCTGTTCGACTAGACCATGATCCGATTAGAATTAAAAAAGCGCCGGCGCAAAGCCGGCGTTTCTGTTTTAGAACCTCATTGCGAGCCGACACGCCGTATCACGCGCGCGGCGCGCAGCGGACGTAAACCATGTTGCCGTAGCGGGTCGCCGCATCCTTGTCGATGAAGCGTGTGATCAGGACCCGTCCATCGAAGGAGACGATCTCGCGGTCCTGTTCGCTGCCGGCGGGCCCAGGAGGACCAATATAATTCTTGCCGCTCGGGCTGCCCTTGAGGCGCAATTCCTGCGGCGTCGCCTGGTCGGCCAGATGCATGATCACGCCGCCATTGCCACCTTGACCGATGACATAGGGTTGCTTGCACTGCGCCTTCGCTGCGACCTCGGTGCGCGCGCGGTCGTTGGGATTCTGGAACGAGGCAAGACCCCATTTGCCGACGATTTCGTCGGCGCGGATCGTCGCCGGCATTTCGGCGACCGGCGCCGGCTCCGGCGCGGCCGACGGGGATGACGAAAAGGAGGGCAGGCTCATGCTGCTGCACGCACCGAGAAGGACCGCCATGGCCGAGGCAATCCCCAGATTGGCAGACGCGCGCGCGCTACGTGAACCGACCATGTTCTCCCCCAAGCAAATCCTCGGGCCGCACCCGTGCTGCAGCCAAGCGCAAAAACCCTGCCGGAGCAATGACGTCCACCAAATTACGCCGGCGCTCAGAATTAGTTTCCGAAGCATCCTATATCCGTCTCACCAAGGCCTTAACCCGCCTTTGCTTGACAGGATCGGCCTCACGCCATATCCCGGGCATACAATTGGCACTCTGAGAGTGCGATTGCCAAATATATCAGCTATTCTGCCCTCGGCGGTGTCGAATACGCCCGTATTCCCAGCCACTTTCGATGGCAACCCGACCAGCAAATCAAGCCTCCAGAGGAACTGTCATGGCTAAAACCAAATTTCGTCCGCTGCATGACCGCGTCGTGGTCAAGCGCATCGACGCCGAGGAAAAGACCAAAGGCGGTATCATTATTCCCGACACCGCAAAGGAAAAGCCCTCGCAGGGCGAAATCACGGCGGTGGGTCCGGGCGGCCGTGACGAATCCGGCAAGCTGATCGCGATCGACCTCAAGGTCGGCGACCGCGTGCTGTTCGGCAAATGGTCGGGAACCGAAGTCAAGCTCGATGGCGAGGATCTCCTGATCATGAAGGAGAGCGACATCATGGGCGTGATCGCCTGACGCCGCACCGCTAAGCCTCCATCCTGCGACGGCAGCAAAAAGCATCCGTCTCGCGAGACCTCATCGATACCCACCCACACCAACCTCATTCTTCGAGACGCGGCAAGCGCCTGCTCCTAGCATGAGGCATTCATCCAGACACCCAATGGAGTGATTTCAAATGGCTGCCAAGGACGTCAAATTTTCCGGAGACGCGCGTGATCGCATGTTGCGCGGCGTCGATATTCTCGCCAACGCGGTCAAGGTGACGCTCGGTCCCAAGGGCCGCAACGTCGTCATCGAAAAGAGCTTCGGCGCGCCCCGCATCACCAAGGACGGCGTCACCGTTGCCAAGGAAATCGAACTTGACGACAAGTTCGAGAATATGGGCGCGCAGATGCTGCGTGAAGTGGCCTCCAAGACCAGCGACACGGCCGGCGATGGCACCACCACTGCCACGGTGCTCGCCCAGGCGATCGTGCGCGAGGGCGCCAAGGCGGTTGCCGCCGGCATGAACCCGATGGACCTGAAACGCGGCATCGAGTTCGCGGTGGCGGCGGTGGTCAAGGACCTCGAGAAGCGCGCCAAGCCGGTCGCCTCGTCCTCCGAAGTCGCTCAGGTCGGCACCATCTCGTCCAACGGCGATACCGCGATCGGCAAGATGATCGCGCAGGCGATGCAGAAGGTAGGCAATGAGGGCGTCATCACCGTCGAGGAGAACAAGTCGCTCGAAACCGAGGTCGAAATCGTCGAGGGCATGAAGTTCGATCGCGGTTATCTGTCGCCCTATTTCATCACCAACGGCGAGAAGATGATCGCCGAACTCGAGGACGTCTACGTGCTGCTGCACGAGAAGAAGCTGTCGGGCCTGCAGGCGATGCTGCCGGTGCTGGAAGCCGTGGTGCAGTCGGGCAAACCGCTCCTGATCATCGCCGAAGACGTCGAGGGTGAGGCCCTGGCGACGCTCGTCGTCAACCGTCTGCGCGGCGGACTCAAGGTGGCCGCCGTCAAGGCCCCCGGCTTCGGCGACCGCCGCAAGGCGATGCTGGAAGACATCGCGATTCTGACCGGCGGTCAGCTGATCTCGGACGAACTCGGCATGAAGCTCGAGAGCGTCACGGTCGAGATGCTCGGCCGCGCCCGCAAGGTGGTGATCGACAAGGAAAACACCACGGTCGTCCACGGCGCCGGCAAGAAAAAGGACATCGAGGCCCGCGTCAACCAGATCAAGGCCCAGATCGAGGAGACCACCTCCGACTATGACCGCGAGAAGCTTCAGGAACGCCTGGCCAAGCTTGCAGGCGGGGTCGCGGTGATCCGCGTCGGCGGCGCTACCGAGGTCGAGGTCAAGGAGAAAAAGGATCGCGTCGAGGATGCGCTCAACGCCACCCGCGCGGCCGTGCAGGAAGGCATCGTACCGGGCGGCGGCGTGGCGCTGCTGCGCGCCAAGAAGGCCGTCGGCCGCATCCATAACGACAACTCCGACGTACAGGCGGGCATCAATATCGTGCTCAAGGCGCTGGAAGCACCGATCCGCCAGATCGCGGAGAACGCCGGGGTCGAGGGTTCGATTGTCGTCGGCAAGATCCTGGAGGACAAATCCGAGACGTTCGGGTTCGACGCCCAGACCGAGGAGTATGTCGACATGGTCGCCAAGGGCATTATCGACCCGGCCAAGGTGGTGCGCACGGCGCTGCAGGATGCTTCCTCCGTCGCCGCCCTTCTGGTGACGACCGAAGCTATGGTCGCGGAATTGCCGAAGGAGCCGGCTGCGGCGGCGCCCGGCGGCGGACATGGCCACGGCGGCATGGGGTTCTAAAACCCCCGTCCTCAACGACCACTCGCGACAAAGGCCGCCTCCGGGCGGCCTTCTTTTTTGGCGATTTGCGGCGAGCTTTGCTAGGAAGGACCTTGGGCTTGCGGTTCAATCGCGACCCGCAAGGCCTTATCCGAGGCCCTCTCTCCAAGGAACTGCTCATATGCGCGCGCTTCCGCTTCTGCTGGCCGGACTGATCACGGCCTCGACCAGCCTGGCCTACGGCCAAATGAAGCTCTCGCCGAAAGCCAGCCCGGGGGCGAACGAAATCCGCTATTTCACCGCCATCGATGGATTGATGGACGGCAACGCCGACGTGATCCTCAAGGAAACCCGGCAGGGCAAGACCGTTACCGCGGCCGTGCTCGACGTTTGCTACCCGATCGCCAAAGGATCCGACCGCAAGGATCGCTTTGTCGTCAACCTCGCCATCAGCGGCCAGACCTTGAGCGGCGCCACGCAGAGCATCGGCGGCAAATTGCCGGTCACGGTGAAGCTGGTGCGAAAGCCTGCCGGCGACAATTTTGAATTCAAGGGCCAGATCAGCATCGGCCAGGCGGTGACCGAGGTCAACTCGACTGACAATTCGGACCTCAGCGAGAGGGAATTCCAGGAAAGTCAGACGGTCGACGACGGCATTACCCCGCAGCCCAAGGATTTCACGGAAGTATCTCCGGAATCGATCGGCGTGCGTGTCAAGCTGGATGCGGCTTCGGATTTCCTCAAAGCCCTCAAAGGGCAGGACGTCGAGATTTCCTTGAGCAGCCTCGCGGTCACCTGTGACGCGCTGCGCGCCGGCGAGCAGACGATTAGTCTTTCCGCCGATCCCGATCGTGCCGCCGCGCTGATCGCCAAATTCAAGTCGGCGCCGGGCGTGGTCGCCGCCGGCTGGACCACCGGGGTCGTCGAGATGGACCGCACCATCCGTTTCCCGGCCGCCGACTGGCGCAACGGCGATCGGCTCAACAAGGAAAAACTCTCTTCGGCGATCTCCAGCGTTCTGGCCGGAACGCTTTCCGCAAAGCCTGCATCCGCGGAATGGAGCGCCAGCACCGGCAAACTGAAGTTGACGTTCAAGCGGCCGAGCCAGACCTTCCCTGCACTCGATCTCACCGACACCATCGAGGTGACGGCGCTCGCAGCACCGGAAAAGCCGGGTGCGTCCGATCGGCTGACGCTGTGGATCAGCACCCCCACCGTCTCAACGGCAGATGAGGCGGCCGGCCCAAAGCTCAATCTGGCCAACGATTCCAACGGCGAGGAAGAAGGCGAGCAAAAGGACGACAACGGCTCGATCGACGCGCTGGCGAAGGAATTTAGGGGACAACGCTGGGACGCCGACAAGTCGGTCTGGAAGTAGCTCGCCTCGCGCACATCCTGCTTTTGCGGAGTGCGCGGCTTTGCTCGCTAATTGGTGTTGATCCGGAATCGCAGCGGCTTTGATCCGATAAAGGACACCAGATCGCCCCGCCGTTTCCAGGTAGCGGCTTCACTCAGCGCCGCTATGAGTTCGTCATCGGCTTGTGCCCGCGCCGGCGGGCAGTCGCGGTCCTGGAGCTGGCCGGGTACGAAAATCACGGTATTGCCCGCCACCGAAAACTGGCCGTTGCCGCTCTTGCACCACAAATCGAGCTTCGCCTCGCCGTTGTCGCCGATCTCGAGCGTCGGAATCCGCTTCGACCCCGCTTGACGTGCGGCATCCAGCGTCAGCTCGAAGCCGAACGGAAACCCATCCTCGGCGCGCGCCGGACTGGCGGTGATGACTGCCGCCACCAGCATTGCAAGGGCGGCGCGCCTTAGGAAATCTGTCGTTGAAAGCATGCAGTTCCTCGAAATATCCGGACCACTCCGGCCGCGCCCTTGTAATGGGCAAGCGTGACATTGGCCAGATCGGCGGTGACAAAAATCGTCGCAAAAAAATCCCCGCGTCGATAAGACGCGGGGATTTTGATCGCCACCGCCCGGGCCGGCGACTTACTTCAACACCATCGCCGTGAACGGATAGACGTAGGCTTGCAGCATGACAAGAAGGCCAACCAGACATGCCAGCGCGATCGAATGCTTGAACACAAAGCGCAGGATCGAGCCTTCATGTCCATACCAATTGGTCGCGGTGGAGGCGACGACGATCGACTGCGCGTCGATCATCTTGCCCATGACGCCGCCGGACGAGTTCGCCGCAGCCATCAGAACCGATGACAGGCCCAGTTGCTCCGAGGTAATCTTCTGCAGATTGCCGAACAAAATGTTCGAAGCAGTATCCGATCCCGTCAACGCCACGCCCAGCCAGCCGAGCAGCGTGCCGAAGAAGGGATAAAGGATGCCGGTGGCAGCGAAGGCAAGGCCGAGCGTTGCGTCGACGCCGGAGAGCCGGGTCAGCGTACCGATCGCCAGCATCGCCGAAATCGTGATCAGCGAAATCGCGCAAAGTTTGACGGTGCGGCCATACTCCGCGATCATCTTGGCTGGCGAAAAGCCTGCCAGGAAACCGGTGATGATCGCCGCGAGCAACATGCCTGTCCCGGTGAACGACAAATAGGTGAAGCTGAAAATGGCGCTTTCTGCCGTCGGTTTCGCCGCCACCGGCGGCACCGAGTTGATCATGTTGTCCAGATCGGGTACCGGATACTTATAGACGAAGTTCGCGTTCGCCCAGTTCTTGAACCACCCGCTGCCCCAGACCAGCATCACCACGCAGACGATGACCCACGGCAACAGCGAGCTCAAGAGTTCGCCCCGGGTCAACGCCGACTTGTCGATCGGCTTGGCCGCCGCCATGGCGGCCACCGATTCATCCCAGTCGCGCAGCGACGGCGACAGCCAGAGCTGCTTCGGCTGCCAGACCCGCAGGAACAGGATCAGGCATCCCATTGAGATCAGCGACGCGCCGATATCGACGATCCAGGGGTTGATGTAGTTCGAGATTACGAATTGCGGGACCGCGAACGACACGCCGGTGACCAGGATGGCCGGCCAGACGTCCTTCATGCCCCTCCAGCCTGCGAACGCCCAAACCAACCAGAACGGCACGATCAGCGAGAACACCGGCAACTGGCGCCCGACCATCGCGCCCAGGATATTCGGGTCGAGTCCGGTGACCTCCGCTAATCCGACGATCGGGGTGCCCAGCGCGCCGAAAGCGACTGGCGCGGTATTGGCGATCAGCGAGAGACCCGATGCGGCGAGCGGCGAGAAACCGAGTCCGATCAGGATCGAGCCGGTGATAGCAACCGGCGTGCCAAATCCCGACGCTCCCTCGAAGAACGCACCGAACGAAAACGCGATCAGCAGCAGTTGCAGCCGGCGATCCTCGGTGACGCCGCCGACCGCGCGCTGCAGGAGCCCGAATTTTCCGGTCACGACCGTGATCTGGTAGAGGAAGACGACGTTGAGCACGATCCAGCCGATCGGGAAGAACCCGGCCACGACGCCGAGCAGCGTTGCCCGGATCGACATCCCGGCCGGCATGGTGAAGACGTAGATCGCGATCAGGTTGGTCACGATCACGGCGATGATGGCTGCGATGTGCGCCTTGACCTTGCCGCTCGCGATCAGCACCAGGAGCGTGACGACCGGAATGGCGGCTGCAACCGTCGACAGCACCGCGCTGCCCAGCGGGTTGTAAATTTGATTCCACATTGCGCTTCCTCCCTGCGGGCCTTCGACGCCGGTTATTGCTTGACGATCGTCGCCGTGAATGGATCGACATCCTGCAGCATCATAAGAAGTCCGACCGGACGGTACCAAAAAAATGGGCCGCTATCGGCGGCCCATTCAACGTGTCAATTGCTGCCGGTTGGGGCTAGCTTCGGTTCTCAATCAATCAGGACCGCTCATGCTCCAGCGCTACTAATGTGGCGGCAATACCGCGATGCTCGGGAAAAACAGATAGCAGGCCACCCCGATGAGCACCAGATAGACTAGCAGCACGAGGGTCCAACCGAAATTATGGCGGATCACCTCGCCCTCGTTGCGCACGAACCTGCTGGTCGAAACGCCGACGCTAGCGGTTTGCGGCGCGATCGGCTTGCCGATCTCGGCACCGACCGAGTTCAACGTCGGCAACAGCAGCAAGGGAAAGCCGAGCACCTTGCCGACCAGCGCCTGGAACGTGCCGAACATGGCGTTGGTGGAGGTATTGCTACCCGACAAAGCTACGCCGATGAAGCCCAGAATGGGCGCCACGATGATGAAGGCGGCTCCGAGCTTGGAGAAGGCGCTGGCAAGCGAGCCGGCCATGCCTGAGTAGTTGAAGACATAGGCGAGGCCGAAAATGAACACACCAACCAGGCATGCGCCCCACATCTGCGACCAGGTCTTGGCAAAGATTGCGGCGATCTGGCTCATGCTGACGCGCAGCACGATCACATTGATGATCCAGGACACCAGGATGGCCGTGCCGCCAACGAACGGCGTCCAGTTGAACACGGCGCTGATGGTCGCTCCCGGCGTGATCGCTGAATTGGCCGCGACGACATAGTGCAGCAACACGATCGAGGGCAAGTGCGACCAGGGCCCGGTCCAGGCGACCACCACCGCAATCAGTATCCCGATCGGCAGCCAGGCCATGCCTACTTCGCCGGCTGACAGTCCGTGCGCCTCCGCCTGCGTATCGCCGGTCGCTGGTGCACCGCCATACGCCAGGATCTGCGCAGGCCGCCACATCTTGAGCAGGAGCAGCAGCGCCGCGAAGCACACGATCGCCCCGATCACGTCCGGCAGATAGGGGCCGAGATAAATGGCCGTCGGCAACTGGCCGGCGATATAACCGAGCGAGCCGACGATCGCGAGCGGCCACGCCGTCCACATGCCTTTGCTGCCCGACACGAGATAAAGCAAGATCCACGGCGGCAACAGAGCCAGGATCGCCACGACCTTGCCGACCGAAGCCGAATAGATCGGCAGGAGTTCGACGAAGCTCATGCCGAGCGTGCCGGCGGTCACCGTAGCAAGCGCGATGATTGGTGCTCCCAGGGCGCCATAGGAAACCGGCGCATTGTTGGCAATCGCTGCGACGCGGATCGCGTCCAGATCGGGGATACCGATCGCGATCAGGATGGGTGCGACGAACGCCCACGGGTAGCCGAAACCGACCAGTCCTTCGAGCAGCGCGCCAAAAGCCCAGGCGAACAGAATGGTCTGCACCCGCACGTCACGGGTACCCTGCTGGATGAGCCAGCGGCGTAATCTGTCGAACCCGCCGGTCGTCACCAGCGTGTTGAACAACATCACGCCCCAAAACGTGATCCAGTCGACGTTCCATACGCCGGTGGCGGCGCCGTAGAGGTAGGCGCGCATGCCATCGTCGAGCGGCATCTTCCAAACCCAGAGCCCGAGCAGGAAGGTGACGATCGAGCCGATCAACACGGCGAGCCAGGCCGACATCCGCAGGCCTGCCAGCAGGAACAATAACAGGACCACCGGAATGAGCGCGACCAACCAGGTCAGGAACAGGTTTCCGGTTGGATCGAGAATTTGCGTGAACATAGACAATTCCTCCCCTCGCATGAGCCCGTAGGCTTTTTTCTTTGTGTCGCCATTCGACGTCTCGAAAGCAAATCAGACCGGCGGTCGTTCGCTCCTCCCCACGCGCTCTTTTGGCGCATCGACCCGCGTGAACGGTCTATGCGTCTGGCGTGAATGCCGAGGGCGAATTTGGTCGCACCAAACCCGCTCACAAACGCGCGAAATGTGAAGGCCCCCTGCCCCTCGCCATTGCCGGCATGCTAGAGTTGACTCCGAGGCCGGGACAAGCGAACGCAGACCGCAGAGATTACGACTTTAGTCTAGGCACTCCTATTTCCTTCATTTTCCAAGCCTTGTAGCCATCCTTCTGGAGACCGCAATCTGTGAACAACATCCGCTTGACACCTGCAACCGTATGGCGGATCGCTGCTCCCTATTTCCGTTCCGAGGACAAATTCGCAGGCCGCGTCCTGCTCGCGTCGGTGATCGCCATCGAGCTGATGGTGGTCGCGATCAATGTTCTGCTCAACCAGTGGAACAACCGCTTTTACAACGCCCTGCAGGAAAAGGATTGGGACGGCTTCGTCCGGGAAATCGGCGTCTTTTGCGTCCTGGCCGCCTTCTACATCGCGCTTTCGGTCTACCAGCTCTATCTCAACCAATGGCTTCAAATTCGCTGGCGCCGCTGGATGACCAGCCATTATCTGGGGGAATGGCTGCATGACGCCAATCACTACCGCATGCAGCTCCAGGGCGATGCCGCGGACAATCCGGACCAGCGCATGACCGACGACGTCAAGCTGTTCGTCGATCAGACGCTCGGCATCTGCGTCGGCTTTTTGAGCGCCGTGGTGACGCTGGCTTCCTTCGTGGTCATCCTGTGGGGCCTGTCGGCCGAATCCCCGTTGCACATTTTCGGCAGTGAGTTCGCGATCCCCGGCTATTTGGTGTGGGGCGCGTTGATCTATGCCGTGTTCGGAACCGCGCTGACCCACTGGATCGGCTCGCCGCTCGTGCTGCTTGATTTTCAATTGCAGCGTCTCGAGGCCGACTTTCGCTTCAATCTCGTGCGGGTTCGGGAGAACTCCGAACAAATCGCGCTGCTGCAAGGCGAGAGCGCCGAACGTGAGCGGCTTTCGGAGCGCTTCGGCCGCGTCGTCCACAACTGGTACGAGATCATGACCCGGACCAAGCGCCTGACGGCATTCACGTCGAGCTATGCGCAAGCCGCGGTGGTTTTCCCCTACATCCTGGTGGCGCCGGCCTATTTTGCCGACAAGATCCAGCTCGGCGGCATGATGCAGACCGCGTCTGCGTTCGACAGCGTCCAGAAATCACTTTCGTTTTTCGTTTCGATCTATCGCGCGCTGGCGGAATGGCAAGCCGTGGTCGCACGGCTGGAAGGATTTGAGGCAGCGATCGCCACTGCCACGAAGCTGCGGACGACGGCCAGATCGATCGGCGTCGTGCCTTCGGCGGGCGACAAGATCGAACTTAGGCAACTTCTGGTGCGGCTTCCCAACGGAACTCCATTGGTTGCCGCGGACGGCTTCAGCATTCACAGCCACGAGCGCACGCTCGTCACCGGTCCGTCCGGCTCCGGCAAGTCGACCTTGTTCCGCGCTATTGCCGGCGTCTGGCCGTTCGGAAACGGCGAGATCGCCATCCCCGCCAAGGCGACGCTGATGATGCTGCCGCAGCGGCCCTATTTTCCGGTCGGCTCGCTGAAGGCAGCAATCGTCTACCCTGCCGAACCCGATGCATACAATTCGGTGCTCGTCGGGCGCGCGCTGGCCTGGGTAGGTCTGCCCCTGCTCGCGCCACGTCTGGAAGAGGAAGCGCACTGGAACCGGATGCTCTCGCTCGGCGAACAGCAGCGACTTGGTCTGGCGCGCGCGCTCTTGCATGCGCCGAAATACCTGTTTCTCGATGAGGCGACCGCTTCGCTCGACGAACCCTCCGAGGCGAAACTCTATCGCCTTCTGGCCGAACAACTGCCGGCAACCACCGTGGTCTCGATCGGCCATCGCAGCACGCTTCAGGCCTTCCACGAGCGCAATATCGTGCTGGCGCGCGACGGCGACCAATTTGCGCTGCGCGACAAGGGCGGCAAGCCGTCATAGCCGGCGCGAGGGCCACGGCGGACCTCAAAGTACGCGAGAAGAATAATTACTTCAGATTGGTCATGGCGGTCAGATCGGCCGACAGCTTGACGATCCCGACCGCGCCACACCAGTTGGAACCGAATCCATTGGGGTTGATCGCCGTCACATTGCCCGGGATGTTGGCGTCGAACGCGCTGGTGAGGGCAGCGCAATTGCCCTTGCTCAAGTTTGTGTCGGAATAGCGCAGATCGAGCGTGAACACCTTGTAGGTGAAGCCAACCCCGATATTCCAGGTATTGTAGCTGGGATAGGGGATTCCGACCGGAGCCGCCGTGACGCGATAGAACGCATCCGTCGTGCCGAACCACTGACGCCCGAATTCGCCCGACAAATACCCGCCGATACCGCTTGACCCGAACCATTTCGTCGGTGCGGCCGCCCTCGCCGCGATCGAGGCATAATCGCCCCACGCCTCCGAATTCAGGAAGCTCGGCGTGTAGAATTCATTGGCACCCACCGCGAAGGTATCGTTGATCGTCCAGTTGACCTTGGCATAACCCTCGAAAAAGCTCAGGTCTTTCTTGATTTGTGTGAAATCGGGCCCGAGCGCCAACGGCGATCCGGGCGGGCAAACGGCGACGCCGCCGGGAAAGCCCTCCTGACACTGTCCGCCCGGATAGAGGTAGCCCCAGAGGCCGAGGTCGAGGGCCAATGCGCCAAAGGTCGGCCGAACACCGCCATAGACATCTACTTCGGCCGCCGCGCGATTGGCAAAGGAAATGCTCTCCACCGACGTGCCGATATAAAACTGCAGATCCTTGGTGAGGTTGTAGCGCGGCTCGAAATAGGCCGCGACCGACGGGTTGTGGTTGGACTGGGTGATGCCGCGGAAGACGTAGTCGTTCATGACCGCGCCACCAAAGGCGATATCCCACGGATCGAACGACGCCGGAGGCGGGCCTTTGACGGCCTTCAGCGGCATGTCGGCGGCGAAAGCCGAAGCGGCCGTCGCCAACATCGCTGCGGCCAAAATCATTTTTTTCATGGAGAACCCCATCCAAAGGTCCGCCCGCATTCGGCGCCCAAAGGACAGGCCGCAGCCGAACTCGTTAATCGGAACGGCTATCTGATACGAGCAAACCGCTGCCGGAGGCTAAAAATATCATCATATGCATATTTTTTAGTCGTTATTTTGGCTCGGCCGGATGTTGTCTGGCGCCTGTTGTAGTTTGACAACAACTTACCGGAGGCAAGGGTCGGCTGGACAACTCTTGGGACGAGGTTCGCCGCGCAATGCTTGGCGGGCCCGCCAAAAGGTTCGGCGGAATCAGAAGCTCGTTCGCTGCCAATCCCGGATCAACCCTGCGGTGGCCCGCCCAAAACAGAAAAGGCCGCAGCGACGACCGCTGCGACCTCTTCAAAGTGATCCGGATAGCTCCGGGATCGGCCGTTTTAGTTATCGTCGTCTCCGCCGGATGGTCGCGACGGCGAGTGCTCCCATGACGGCGCAGGACTCGAGGTATGACTTGAGGTGTGACTTGGAGCAGCCGGACTGGGCGTTGCCCAACTCGATGGAGCGGGGGCAGGCGCCGGCTTCGGCGCTGCCACGGGCTTGGGTGCTGGTGCTGCCGTGGGCATGGGTGCTGCCGCAGGCTTGGGTGCTGCCGCCGGCTTGGGCGCCGCAGACTTGGGCGCGGCCTTTTTAGCAGAGGCCTTCTTCGCCTTCTTGGGGGCCGCCTTCCTGGCGGATTTCTTCGCCGACTTCTTGGCCTTTTTCGCCGATTTTTTTGCCGACTTCTTGGCGGATTTTTTCTTCGCCGTCAGAAGCTTTTTACTCTTCTTCGCCTTCTTGCCTTTTTTCTTTTTGCCTTTAGCCATCATCGTCCTCCTGTTGCCGCTGAGCCATGTCTATCGAGCGCTCTAGTCGTCCGCCTTCGCATAAGACCAATCGATCAGTTCAATCCCGGCCGCGGACCGCCCGTCGCCCAATCGAGAAGCTCAATCGTGTGCACCACAGGAACTGACGTGCCGCCGGCAATCTGCACCATGCACCCGATATTGCCCGCAGCAATCATGTCCGGCTCGACCATCGCAATGTTGGCGACCTTTCGATCGCGCAATTTGTTCGCAATGTCAGGCTGGAGAATGTTGTAGGTCCCCGCCGAACCGCAACACAAATGGCTCTCGGGTACATCTTTCACCACGAATCCGTTCTTGGAAAGCAATTCTTTCGGGGCTTGCGTGATTTTCTGACCGTGTTGCAGCGAACATGCCGCGTGATAGGCGACGACAATGTCGCCGTGGCGCTGCGGAGGCTGCAGATCGACGCCGCTCAAATACTCGGTGATATCCTTGGCCAGCGCCGAAACTTTGGCGGCACCGGCCGCAAAACCGGGGTCCTCGCGCAACATGAAACCATAGTCCTTGATCACGGTGCCGCAGCCCGAAGTCGTGACCAGGATGGCGTCGAGCCCATCCCGCTCGGCCTCGGCGAGCCAGACCGTGACGTTGGCGCGGGCGCGTGCCAGCGCGTCGTCGTCGCGGCCGAGGTGGTGGGTCAACGCACCGCAACATTGTTCATCCCTGACCAGGACCACCTCGATGCCATGACGAGTCAGAAGGTTGATGGCGGCCTGATTGATGCGCGGCGCCAGAACCTGTTGCGCGCAACCCTGCAGCAGGGCGACCCGCCCCCGCTTCTCGCCGATGGCCGGAAAAACGCTACCGCCGGCGGGTCCAGGCGCCGGCAGGCGGCCCGGCGACAGCGCCAGCATCGCCCGAATTCGCCGCAGCAAGGTTGGCGACGCCATAGCCTGCCTGGGCGCCGGCAGCAGCGCGACCAGCGGTCGGCCGAGGCGCGCCAGCATCATGCTGGCCCGAAATAAGGCGGGATTAGGCAGCACCAGGGCGAGCGCCGCGCGCAGCAGCCGCTCGATCAGCGGTCTCTTGTAATCCCGTTCGATCCTTACCCGCGCCTGGTCGACGAGATGCATATAATTTACGCCTGAAGGACAGGTGGTCATGCAGGCAAGACAGGAAAGACATCGGTCGATGTGCTTGACCACCTCCCTAGTCGGCGGCCGGTCCTTTTCCAGCATCTCCTTAATGAGATAGATCCGCCCGCGCGGGCTATCGAGCTCGTCGCCGAGCAGCACATAGGTCGGACAGGTCGCGGTACAGAAGCCGCAATGCACGCAGGCCCGCAATATCTTGTCCGCTTCTGCAATATCGGGATCGGCGAGCTGAGCCAGGCTGAATTCGGTCTTCATGCCAGGTATCCCCGCGTCATCCGGCCACGATTGAGGATTTTTTTCGGATCGAAACTGTTGCGAACCCGCTCGCTCAGAGCGGCGACCCCGCCTTGAGGCGGGTGGAACACATCGACATCGCGCCGCACCGGTTCGGGCGCCCGCAGCAGCATGGCATGGCCGCCGGCCGCCTCGACGCGCGGGCGCAGCAATGCCGCCTGAGCGTCACCCTTGGGAGGCAGCGCCGCCCAGATCAGGCCGCCGCCCCAATCGTAGATCACGTCCCCGCCGGTATCGCGCGCCAGCCGTTCGCCCAGGGCACCGCTAGCGGCCGGCGGACAGACGATCCGCCACACCGGCCAGGCGCCGAGCACGCCTTTGGCTGCGAATGGCTCGACATCGCGAATGGAACTCCAGATAGCCACTGAGGCCGTGTCTTGCAGAATTTCGACCGCGCCAAATGGCGACAGCACCTTGGCAAGCGAGGCCGCGCGGTGAGCTGCGGAGGCCGTGATGCCCTCCAGCCGCAGCAGGGTGACGGCGTTTCGCGGCGATCCAAGTTCGCCGAGCGTGCCGGCGGCGTCGCGAAAGGCCGAGTTCGGCACATGCGCCGCGCCGGAAACGTCGAATGGCGAGCCCAGCGCGGCCGTCATCGCCCGGTTGGCCGCGGCATCGTCGAGACCGCGCAACACCAGCGTACGCTGGCTCTCGGGCCTCGGCACGACCTTCAGCGTCACCTCGGTCATGACCGCGAGCGTGCCCCACGACCCCGCCAAAAGCTTGCAAAGATCGTAACCGGTGACGTTCTTCACCACCCTCCCGCCGGCCTTGAAACTGTCGCCGAAGCCGGACACCGCGTGCGCGCCGAGCAGATGGTCGCGGGCTCCACCGGCCTGAATGCGGCGCGGCCCGGCCAGACCGGCGCCGATCATGCCGCCGATGGTTCCCACGCCCGGCGTTCCCAATAGACGGGCGGTGTCGACCGGTTCGAAGGCGAACTGCTGATTCTTGGAATCGATCAGCGACTTGACGTCGGCGAGCGGCGCGCCGGCCTCGACGGTGATGATCAGCTCGTTCGGCTCGTAGGATTTCACCGCATTGAGCGCCGACAGATCGAGCAGCGCATTGGTCGCCATCGGCTGGCCGATCGACCGCTTTGAGCCATGGCCAATAATCTCGAGCGGCTGCTCGCCGGCGATCGCCGCGCGCACCGCCTGCTCGACATCCCGCGCATCGCGTACTTTGAGAATATCCACGCTTTGAGTCTCGCGCTCTTTCACATGTTCCAGGCCACCCCTTCTAAAGGCGTGGCTGACGGGCACAAGGGGTGAACCGATGCGCGGCAGCGCGGACATCTGCCTGTGCGCCGCACGGCCGGATCGGCGGGCTGCATCATCGACCCTCACAGCGCGCTGCCGCAGCCGAATCCACGATCATTGATCCGGCCCGCAAGCTGCAGCTTTACTTCGACCGTTATCGAAGCATTGACATGAACAATTCGGTTACTGTCGAATTGTACTTGTCGATCACGGGCGATTGCCATGCCCCGGTGGTTGAAGCAGAGCTGCAAGGAGAGAATCATGGGTCAATATGCGATGAACAAGAGCATCAGTGACGCCGTCAATGACGGCGGCCTGTTGGTGGTCGCGCAATGGGAAGCCAAGGAAGGACAGGCAGACCGGATCGCCGATATCCTGTCGCGGTTCCTGCCCGAGGCGCAGAGCGAACCCGGCGCCAAACTGTTCCTGATCTCGAGAGCCAAGGAAAATCCCGCACAGTTTCTATTCTACGAACTGTTCCGCGACGAAGCCGCCTTCAAGGCGCATCAAGAGAGCGCGCATTTCAAGACCTACATCGCGGGCCAAGCGCTGCCGCTGCTGGCCAAACGCGAGCGCGCGCAATACGCGTTGCTGTGATTGACGTTCCAGGCATCGCGTCCTTTGAGAGTGCCCACTATTTTGAGCCCAAAACTCTCTTGTCATCGTCCGCCGCCCGGTCCGGCCTTTGGCCGGCCGGATGACAGGCTTCAGCGGACGATCCAGTAAACGCAGGTGCCGGCGATGAAATTCGACGTCGCGGCGTACTGGATACCCCGCTTTCGCGGGGAATGACGATTGAAATTTCGGCAAAGGCGATCATCATCAAAACCGCGGAATATCCGGGAATGCCAGCTTGCCGCCGTGCACATGCATGCGGCCGAGTTCGGCGCAGCGGTGCAGGGTCGGAAATACCTTGCCGGGATTGAGCAGCCCTTCCGCGTCGAAGGCGCATTTGATCCGCTGTTGCTGATTGAGATCGATCTCGCTGAACATCTCCGGCATCAAATCGCGCTTTTCGATGCCGACGCCATGTTCGCCAGTCAAGACGCCGCCGAGTTCGACGCAGGCACGCAGGATATCGGCGCCAAAGGCCTCCGCCCGCTCCATTTCACCGGGCAGGTTGGCGTCAAAGAGAATCAGCGGATGCAGATTGCCGTCGCCGGCATGGAACACGTTGGCGACGCGCAGATCGTATTTTTTGGACAACTCGCGGATTTTCGCCAGCGCTTTCGGCAGCGCGCCGCGCGGGATGGTGCCATCCATGCAGAGATAATCAGGCGAAATCCGCCCCACCGCCGGGAACGCCGCCTTGCGGCCAGCCCAGAACAGGTTGCGCTCGGCTTCGGAGTTGGAGATTTGACAGGAGGTCGAGCCGCACGCTTGCGCGATTGCCTCCACCCGCTTGATCAATTCGTCGACCTCGACGCCGGGGCCATCGAGTTCAATGATCAGGAGCGCCTCGACGTCGAGCGGATAGCCGGCATGGACGAAGGCTTCGGCGGCGTGGATCGCGGGCTTGTCCATCATCTCCATGCCACCGGGGATGATGCCGGCGCCGATGATCCGCGCCACGCATTCGCCGGCCGCCTCGACTTGCGCGAAGCCGACCATCAAGGCGCGCGCCGTCTCCGGCTTCTGCAGGATTCGCACGGTGACTTCGGTAATGACGCCGAGTAGCCCCTCGGAACCGGTGATGATCCCCATCAGATCATAACCGCCGGCCTCGGCGGCCTTGCCGCCGATGCGCAACACTTCGCCCGTCATCAGCACGATCTCGCAGCCGAGCACATTGTTGGTGGTCATGCCGTATTTCAGGCAATGCACGCCGCCGGAATTTTCCGCGACATTGCCGCCGATCGAGCACGCGATCTGCGACGACGGGTCGGGCGCATAATAAAATCCGGCGTGCGCGACCGCCTGGCTGATGGCGAGATTGGTCACCCCCGGTTCGGTCACGACCACGCGGTTGTCGAAATCGATCTCGCGGATGCGCTTGAATTTGCCGAGGCCCAGCAGCACGGCGTCGGCCAGCGGCAGCGCGCCGCCGGAGAGCGACGTGCCGGAACCGCGCGGCACCACCTTGATGCCTTGTTCGAAGCAATATTTGAGAACCTGCGACACCTGTTCGGTGGTGTCCGGCAACACCACCACCATCGGCGGCTGCCGATACGCCATCAGGCCGTCGGACTCGTACGGAATCATTTCGGCCGCGCTATCGATCACGCCCTCGCCCGGCACGATGGCGCGCAGGGCCTTGACGATAGTGTCACGGCGATCCAGGACCGCCTGATCCGGCGCGGGCATCATGATGGTCATCAGAACTTCTCCAGCCCCGGGCGTGAGGGAAACCTGCGGCTTGGCCGTTTTATCATGAGGAATCAATCACGTCTGGATCGCTTTGGGTAGACCCGACAGCGCCGGCTCGGGCCGGCCATGTCCAATAGGCTGCGCCGGCCGCCGAAACCAACCCTTCGCGGGGTTGTCCACCGTGCGCGCCCTGTGCAACAAACAGGCCCCGTGCAACCCCCAGCAACGAAGAGCCCGACAATGAAAAAACTGACACTGAGCGCACTGGTCATCATCGCATCGTCGGCGGCCATACCGGCCGCACTGGCGCAGGACGCGGCGGCGGGCAAGACGTCGTTCAACAAGTGCATGGCCTGTCATGCGATCGGCGAAGACGCCAAGAACAAGGTCGGACCGGAGCTCAACGGCCTTAACGGCCGCAAGTCCGGCACTGCGGCCGGTTACAACTACTCGGACGCCAACAAGAATTCCGGCATCACCTGGAACGAGGCCGAGTTCAAGGACTATATCAAGGACCCGAAGGCGAAAATCCCCGGCACCAAGATGGCGTTTGCCGGCATCAAGAACGAGAAGGAAGCCAGCGACCTCTGGGCCTACATCTCGCAATTCGACAAGGACGGCAAGACGAAGTAACGCCGGCGCCTATCGCCGTCGTTGCGAGGAGCGAAAGCGACGAAGCAATCCATCTGACATCTTGTTCGATGTTGATATGGATGCTTCGCTCGCAATGACAGGAAGATCTGCTTCAGTTAGCCGCAGCCGCCGTCCCGCGCGCGGCATTGCCGCTCAACGTGCCGATCTCGGCGGCCACCAGATCGGGCGCGGCGTTCTGGATCATGTGGCCGACGCCCGGCAGCACGATCAGTTTTGCGTCACTGACCGCCGCGGCGAACGGGCGGGAATGGATATTCGTCGATACGGTTTTGTCGACATCGCCTGAAATCACCACTGTCGGCGCCTTGATTTCGGCGTAGCGCGGCGCCTGCTCCCTGACCGCTTCTTTCAGCGTCACGAGATCGCGGGCATTGGCCAGGAACTCGCGCGGGCGCAGCAACAGCCGTGTCGCGGTATCGCGGACGAAATTTTCCGGCACCGTCTGCGGCAGAAACACGTTGCGAGTCGCTTGCTCGGTCACAAAGAAGCCGAGCGGCAGCGTGATCGTGTAGGCGAGCAGCGGCCCGATCACCGGCGCGGTGACAAGTTCGTTGTACCAGCCGACGCCGCCGGGCCACGGATAGGCGACCGGCGCCAACATCACGAGACCCGCGACACGTTCGGGATAATCCAGCGCCATCCGTGCGCCGAGCGCACCGGCCCATGAATGCACGACCAGGATCGCCCGCCCGACCCCCAGTTTCGTCAGCGCCGCGTCGATCATCCGGCCCTGGATCGCCGGCGTCGAATCCGCCTCACGCTCACGGGTGCTCCAGCCATGGCCGGGCCGGTCGATCAGGATCACCCGATATTTGGCGGCCAGCATATCGCCCAGCGGCTTGCGCATGGCTTGCAGATTCGAGCTCGCGCCATGGATCAACACGACAGGTTGAGCGTCGCGCGGCCCGATATCGACGACGTAGAGCGTTGCGCCGGCGACCTCGATCATCTCACCTTGCGCGGGATGGAGGCGCTGCACGGCCATGATACCGGCCTGCGTGATCAGCGCCAGCAACACCAGCGCCGCCACGAAAACCACTGATATCATTGAAAAGATCCGGATCGGTCTGGGCACAAGGAAGTTACGGTTTGGAAGGCTTGCGGGTTTCGCGGGCGCAAGGCACTTGGCGGGTTTTCCACCGTACGGCGCCCGCCCCGCTGCCATCTTCATACAACCGTCATCGGCGGCTTTCTATATGCATGAGCGGCGCTTTTGCGCTTCCGTGAGTGCGCGCCATCGAAGCTTCCGCAATTTTGGCTATCCACATAATCCACAGCAACCGGTGTGCCTTTATTGGGTTATCCCGCGGGAACATGAGAGGGTTTTCGATGACTTCCGGACAAAACGAAGCCGCCATCGACGAAATCGTTGCCAGATGCAATGGCGACCTGCGAGGCGCGTTAAAGGCTCTGCTGCTGGTCAACGAGCAGTTGGAGGCGGAACTGCAACAGCTCCAGGCCGTGGTGGCGCATGGCGAATTGGCAGGACCGGGCAAGAACGTTCTGCACTAGCGCCGGATTTGCGACATCAGCGAGTCACCTGTTGCCGATGCTTCGCGATGCTGGCTCCTCAGCATGAAGTTCGTCTTCTCCCCTCCCTCCTCGCGAAGCGGGTAGAGGGTGGGGAGTTCACGACCTCTGCAATACCAGTTCGCTAGATGTCGCGGCCTTCGACTTTCTCGGTCAGGGTCTTGACCAGTTCCGGCACCTTCTCCAGGTGCGGATTGATGGCGAGCGCCTTGCGGAAGGCGTCCAGCGCGCGCTTTTCGTCGCCGAGGTCCTGCATGATCATGCCAAGCCCCGCCAGCGCCCCGAAATGGCGCGGCTCGCGGATCAATACCTGCTCGATGTCCTGCAGCGAATGGGTGTAGTCGTTCCGCAGGTAATACAACGTGGCACGCCGGTTCCAGCCCTCGATATAGTCGGGGCGCAGCTTGACGACGGCATCGAGCAGCTTCAGCGCGACATCCATTTGCTGGGCGTCCATCGCGGCCTTGGCGCGCAGCATCAGCAATGCGGTGGTGTCGCTCGGCGTCTGCAGCCACAGCGCCCAGATCTTTGCCTCGACATGTTTGGCACTGGCCTCATCGGGTGCGGCCTTCAGCGCGCCAAACAGGAAATCCAGCCCGCGAGCCGTCTTGTCGGCGCCGACCTTCGGCAGCTTGCCGGGGGCGTCCGGCAATTTCTTCTGCTGCCTCTGTGGTAAATCCTGCGCAAGCGCCGCAACCGGCACTGCGGCTGCGATCGCAGTGACGAGAATTGCGAGCCGGCCGCCGCGCGGGCCAAGGAATCTCAATGCCATGGAGCAAAGTCTAGACGCAGCAAAAGGCGCTTGCAAAGCAGCAAGGCGTCAAAGGCCTGTGATGGGGAATACCTGCGTACCCAGCCAGGAGCGGGTTCCGAACGGGATCGGCGTTCAGATTTGGCGCGGCTCAGCCCTGACGCGCCTTGAAGCGGCGCTGAACCTTGTTGATCACATAAACCCGGCCCTTGCGGCGGACCAGACGGTTGTTGCGATGGCGACCGCGCAACGATTTCAGCGAGTTACGGACCTTCATGGGACAATCCTGATGCTTTGAAAGGCCGCATTCGGCACGATCGTTCGGGAGTTCGAAATAACAAAATAGGCTTTATCCCGCCGGCGGCCGTACCGCCCGGGACGCGCGGTTTCTAAGCCATCGAGCGGCCGAATGTCAATCCGAACCGGCCGTTTAGACCCTTTTTGGCCGCCAAATCAGCGAGGCGGGAACTCGACCATGGCTTCCCCGGTTGCGACCTTCTCGCCCGCCTGGTTACAGACGAGGACGTCGATCAAGACCCACCGCGAGTTCGAGGTCACCTGTTTGGACTTCACAATGCCTGAGGGCTGGATGGTGTCGCCGGGGCGGACCGGCTTGACCCAGCGGGTTTCGAGGCGGCGGTGAATGGCGTCCAAGGGATAGGCCCAATCGGTGATCATCCGGGAGATCAGCCCGAAACTGTTCATGCCGTGCATGATGATGCCGCCGAAATTGGTCTTGCCGAAATCGCCCTTCATGAACTCGTCGTCGAGATGCAGCGGGTTGTAATCGAGCGAGGCGTCGCAGAACAGCCGAATGGATTGCCGGCTGACGGCGAATTTCGGCCCCTCGATGGCGTCGCCGGCATTCAGGCTTTCAAAGGTCGTCACGATCGCTCTCCCCCTCACGCCGGCCGGATGGTCCAGCCGCGGCCCGAGCAGATCACCTCGCCACGCTGGTTGAAGAAGACATTGTCATGCACGACGAACAGCCGCTCGCGCTTGATGAACTTGTCGAGCGCGCGCGCCTCGAGCGTGATGACGTCGTCCGGCCGCGCCGGAATGTTGTAACTCCAGGACTGTCCGGCGTTGACGGTGCCGGGCGAGCGCATCCAGTCGTCCGCCGGCGTACAGGCAAACATCAAGAGGATGTGGATCGAGGGCGGGGCGATCAATCCGCCGTAACGCGTGGTCCTGGCGTAGCCCTCATCGAAATAAAGCGGATGGTCTTCCCCGACCGCGGCACAATAAAGCTCGATGGCGTCTTTCGTTAGCGTGTAGGGAATGGTCTTGCGCGGCTCGCCGGGAACAATGTCGTCCCAGACCTTTCGCAGATTGGCATGCTTCCAGAAATCGGTCTCGAAGCTGTCCGGCTGCACCATGGCATCCACCCGTTTTGCGCTTGCCTTGTTCCACTGTCTTGCCAATTTGTTATAGCGTATAATCAATTCCCGGAATTCCACAATCAAGCAGCCCCCGGGAAGGCGGAAATGTCCAGATTGAAGCTACCCCAACTCGACGACGTCGTGGCGATCGACATCCATACCCACGCTGAGGAGCCCTGCGGCCTGCATGGCGACGATGGCTATGACGATTTCCAGGCGCAAATGGCCGAGTATTTCAAGTCGCCCAACAGGCATCCGCCGACGGTGCCGGAAACCGCGGCCTACTACCGCGCCAAGAAGATCGCCGCGGTGATCTTTCCGGTCGATGCCGAGCGCGAGACCGGCTTTCGCCGATACAACAATTACGAGATGCTCGAGGCAGCCAGCGAAAATTCCGACGTGCTGATCCCCTTTGTCAGCATCGATCCCCACAAGGGCAAGCTGGGGGTGCGCGAGGCGCGGAAGCTGATCGAGGAATTCGGCGTGAGGGGTTTCAAATTCCATCCGACTATGCAGGGCTTTTTTCCCAACGACCGCATGGCCTATCCACTCTACGAAGCCATCAACGATGGCGGCGCCATCGCGCTGTTTCATACCGGCCAGACCGGGGTCGGCAGCGGCATGCCGGGCGGCATGGGGATGCGGCTGAAATATTCCAATCCGATGTACATGGACGATGTGGCCGCGGACTTTCCCGACCTCAAGATCATCCTGGCGCATCCGTCCTTTCCCTGGCAGGAAGAAGCGCTGTCGGTCGCGACCCACAAGCCGAATGTCCATATCGACCTGTCCGGCTGGTCGCCGAAATATTTTCCGCCCATTCTCGTGCGCTACATCAACTCCATCCTGCAGGACAAGATGCTGTTCGGCTCGGATTGGCCGGTGATCACCCCGGATCGCTGGCTGTCGGATTTTGCCAAGCTCGAGATCCGTGACGAGATCAGGCCAAAAGTGCTAAAGGCCAACGCGCGCAAGCTCCTGAACATCTAGCGGCGACATTGTGAGAGGTCATTGCGCGACGATCAGGATACGATCTGTGCCCGAAGGGAGAAAATCAAAAAGATGGGGAAGCACTTGGATCGTAACGAAGCATCGCTTGAGGCTGCGCACCTCTCGGTCAGACGGCTGATCGCCGAAAAGCTGAGATACCTCGTGCCGATGACCATGATTTTCATGGTCAGTTATATCGGACTGACCGCGCTTGCCGGCTTCGCCAGAGAGCTTATGGGAACCAGGGTGGTCGGCTCGCTCAATCTCGGCTTCGTGCTGATCGCATTCAACTATCTGCTGTCATGGGTGCTCGCGATCACCTACGGGCGCATCGCGGCCGACAAGTTCGATCCGCTTGCGGCGAAGGCGGCGATGGAAACAACCGAACTGGGGAAACCGAGATGAACCTCACGCTTGGTATTTTCATCATCATTCTCCTGATCACCCTTGCGATCACCTATTGGGCCGCAAAGCGCACATCGACCACGGCTGATTTCTACGCCGCCGACAGCGCCCTTACTGCCGCGCAAAATGGCTTTGCGCTGGCGGGCGATTGGTGCAGCGCCGCCGCCTTTCTCGGTTTCACCGGATTGACCGCGCTTTACGGCATGGACGGCGCTTTTTATGCGCTAGGACCGCTGGTCGCGTTCTGCACCGTGCTGTTTCTGATCGCCGAGCCGATGCGCAATACCGGAAAGTACACACTTGGCGATATCATTCGCAGCCGGATGCAGACGCGCACCTCGCTCTTGGCCGCCATCGCCGGAACCGTGGTCGTCAATTTCGCCTATCTGATGCCGCAGATGGCCGGCGCCGGCGTGCTGGTACGGCTACTCACTGGTATTTCCTATGACTGGGCGGTGATCTTCGTCGGCGTCAGCATGATCGTATACGTCGCGTTCGGCGGCATGCTGGCGACCACCTGGGTGCAGATCGTCAAGGCCGTGCTGATGTTGAGCGCCGGCGCGATCATTCTGCTGATGATTCTGTCGCTGGTGCACTTCAATCCGCTTACTCTGTTTGCGGCGGCCGAGCAAAAATACGGCGCCAAATACCTGCTGCCGGGCAACTACCTGAAGAATCCGTTCGACCAGATATCGCTCGGGCTCGGCTACACGCTTGGCCTCGCGGGATTGCCGCACGTCATGACACGGTTCTACACCGTCCCGGACGCCAAAACCGCGCGTCGTTCGGTGGTCTGGGTGATGTTTCTGGCCGGCGCCTTCTTCGCAGGCACCACGTTGTTCGGTCTCGCCGCCGCGGATTTCGTCGGACAGGATGTTATCCGCGCCGCCGACAAGGGCGGCAACCTGACGCTTCCGCTATTGGCGCAATATCTCGGCGGAGGCAAAGGTACTTTCGGCGGCGACCTCATGCTCGGCTTCGTCGCCGCCGTTGCGGTAGCTACCATTCTTGCGGTTGTCTCCGCCCTGACACTGTCGACATCCGGCGCGATCGCCCACGACTTCTATGTCAATTGGGTCAAACGCGGACAGGTGGAAGGCAAGCGAGAGGTCTGGCTGGCCCGCATCGCCGCGGTCGCGATCGGCGCGCTCGCGATTGCGCTCGGCATTCTCGCCCAAGGGGTCAACGTCGCCGTTCTCGTGATCCTTGCCATTTGCGTCGCCGCCAGCGCCAATTTTCCGGTGCTGATCCTTTCGTTGTTCTGGCGGCGATTCAACACCGGCGGCGTCGTAGGCGGAATGACGGTCGGGCTTGTATCATCGGTCGTGCTCGCGATGATCGGGCCGGCAATGCGCGGCGCTGAGGCGCTGTGGCCGCTGGTCAATCCAACCGTGGTGTCGTTGCCGCTCGGCTTCCTGGGTGCCGTTCTCGGCACGTTGATGTGGGGACGCGATGCGGAAAACGAGCAGCGCTTTGACGCATTCCTGCTTCAGGTTCATACCGGGGTCGCGTCAGAATAGATTGCCAACAAGCCAAGTCAGCCAGCTCATGTCGTTGAAAGAGAGAGTATTCCCGTGATGATCAAGGCCGTTGTGTTCGATGCCTATGGCACGCTTTATGACGTTCAGTCGGTGGCGGCCGTCACCGAGGAGGCATTTCCCGGCTATGGCGAGATCATCACCCAGATCTGGCGCATCAAGCAGCTCGAATACAGCTGGTTGCGCTCGCTGATGCGGCGCTACCAGGATTTCTCCGTCATCACGCAGGATTCACTCGCCTACACCATCCGCCTGCTCGGGCTGACGCATGACGCGGCGACCTTCGAGCGCATCATGGACAAATATCTGCACCTCGATCTCTATCCGGACGCGATGGCGACGCTTGAAAAACTGAAGCGCTGCAAGCTCGCGATACTCTCCAACGGTTCTTCCGGCATGCTCAACGCATTGGTGCACAATACGGACCTGGACCGCGTGCTCGACGCCACCATCAGCATCGACTCGCAAAAAATATTCAAACCGGCGCCGGATGCCTACACCCTGATCGAATCGAGGCTTGGCGTGCGACCTGACGAGGTGTTGTTCGTGTCCTCCAATCCCTGGGATGCTTGTGGCGCCAAGGCCTTTGGACTAAACGTCGCCTGGATCGAACGGGTGACGCCGGAAGCGATGGCGCTGGCCTGCATCAGGAGCGATGTCGTCCCGCCGCTCACCATGTTCAAGGCGATCCGCACGCAAATGGACGAGCTTGGTCTCGAGCCCGACTACCGCATCCATGCCCTGTCAGAATTGCCCGAGCTGATCGCCCGTCCATGAGCCTTGAATCCGTCCGCGCGTTTTTCGCCGAGAGGGCGCCTGATATCGCCGTGATCTTATCGCCGAAGAGTTCGGCGACAGTGGCGCTGGCCGCCGAAGCCTACGGCGTCGAACCGGCGCGGATCGCCAAGACGCTGAGCTTGCGGGTCGGCGAACAGGTGATCCTGATCGTCGCCAGCGGCACCTCGCGGATGGACAACAAGAAGGTCAAGGCGCGCTTCGGCGGCAAGCCGAAGATGCTCGGCCTCGAAGAGGTCGCCCACATCACCGGCCACGAGGTCGGCGGCGTCTGTCCGTTCGGACTGAAGGTGCCGCTACAGGTTTACTGCGACATTTCGCTGAAGCAATTCGACGAGGTCGTCCCTGCCGCCGGCTCGATCCACAGCGCGGTTCGCATCGCGCCCTCCCGCATGGCCGATCTGGTCGCCGCCGAATGGGTCGATGTCTGTTGAGACCGGCCGACGGGCGCGGTCAGCACGACGATGACGCTATTGATAATCCCGCCGCCTCGGCGCCGTCTGCTGCGGCGCGCTGTTATTTGAGACGCTGTTATTCGAATCGAACACCGCGCGGCATGGCCCGCTGAGTTGCGGCGTATTTTGCTGCAAACATGCCACGATCCGGTTGACGTCGGGTATCTGCGCTCCGCAGAGCCGGAAAACGTCCGGCGTGCAGGCCATTTGTTGTTCCAGGGTTCCGCGGTATTCCTGCGAAAAGGCCGGTACCTCGCCGGCAACAACGCAAGCGACCGTGATCGCAAGGCTCAGGAAAATTCGGTGCGTTCGCATGTCCGATCCTCTTTCGAAATGGCGGGGGACGTGCATATTCACTCAGACAAGGCCGATCCGCGCATGGTTCAAAATGAATGCGGCAGGCGATGGTTCACACCAAACAACAAAATGTGAGGGGCGATGTCTGCCTTCATCCGCCACGGATACCTTTGCTCGGGCGCGGGCCCGTAATCGCGGGTTCGCCAATTCCACGCTGCCGATTTTCTTCGCGGCGGCATCGTGAGCAGGTGTGGTGGGCACGGCGCCTAAGGTGCCTTTGCCCACCCTACAATGCCTGAGGCCAGCGGCTACCCTTCATGCGCGGCGTGGCGATTTCAGCCGCTTCGACTTGGCAAAATGCGTGGCCAGAAAATCCGCCAGCACTTCGACGCGGGCGGGACGCGGACCGCCGGGCGGCGTCACCAGATGCACCGCGCCCTCGGGCTGCTTCCAGCCCTTCAGGATCACCTCGACCTCGCCCGATTCGACGGCGCCGCCTACGATGAAATCCGGCAGATCGGCGATGCCAAGGCCAGCGATCACCGCCGGCAACAGCGCCTCGCCATTGTTGACGCGCAACTGGCCGGCCGGCCGTACGCTGGCCTTTTCGCCGGCGGCATTGCTGTAGTGCCAGACGTCGGGCGTCGGCACATAGGCGTAGCCAAAACATCTGTGTTGCGCGAGGTGCATGGGATGAGTCGGCCGGCCGTGACGCTTCAGATAGGAAGGCGCCGCAACGGTGTGACGCGAGACGGGGCAGAGCCGGCGTGCGATCAGCGATGAATCCGGCAGCCGCGCGATCCGCACGCCCGCGTCGAACCCCTCACCGATCAGATCCACCGTCGCATCGCTGAGATGGAGGTCGATGGC
>Ga0210401_10000996_pt1 | contig 34122 bp, 69 predicted proteins | sample IncBWH32MmetaG_FD_150866 | JGI IMG/M metagenome (GOLD analysis project Ga0210401, IMG submission 150866) | Forest soil microbial communities from Barre Woods Harvard Forest LTER site, Petersham, Massachusetts, United States - Inc-BW-H-32-M | ecosystem: Environmental > Terrestrial > Soil >... | reverse complement strand
AGTTCTCTTGGTGATGTACTTCAGCCAGAGGTCGTGACTGCAGGCAGTCTTGAACTCCTCGCAGTGGTCGAGAGGCGCCTCGTGCGAGACGATGTTGGAACTCCTGAAGTACAGGCGATACCCGCAGTCGCACTGCGCGACTATCGGCTTGCTGGCGTACTCTTCCTTGGTCGGAGTCGAGAGTGGTCGGCCGCACGAGCACAGAACTCTGGAGTTCTGACTCACGGCGTCCACCCCTGCTTCTTGAGTTCGCCCTCGATATCCGGAGGAGTCCAGCCCTTCGGCTTCAAGTGTTTACCGTCTGCCCTGCGCTCTCCGCCCACCTTCGCCATGTTCGCGCGGTGCACCTCTGCGGCGATCGGTGCGCCGTCGATCCCGCAGGCCAGGCGCATGCCCTCGATCACGTAGTCGAGATCGGCGAGGGCGTCGGCGATATCGGATAGGTTTGCGTGACGAGTGGAGACGATCGAGACGATAGTTCTTTCCAGTGATGATTGTAGAGCGCCGGATGCTGATCGTTCACAACCGCATCCTTGTAGGAGTTCGACTATCTCTTCCGCGATGAGGCGCAGACGCAACTTCAGAGTCTCTGTGGGAGGGACGTGCGGAGGTCCCTCGCCTGTACCCTGCTCATGGAGCCCCATCATCCTGTGGAAGTCGATGACTCGACTCCGGAGACTGAACTTGTTTCGCCACTCCTTGAAGTACGGATCTACGACTACCTCGTGGTCGATGAGCGCGCCGCACTCGCAGCACCAGTAGACATCTTCCTTGATACACTGCAGGATCGGATCCTTGCAGCACGGGTTCCCGGTTTTCATGGTCTTACAACTCCAGAGTTCTCTTGCTCATCTCGTCGCACGTCATCGCCAACCTACCCGCGCTCGTGAGAGCTGGCATCATGTGGAGGTCTCCGCAGTTGCGGCAGAGGTCGAAGACCATCCTGTACAGTCCTCTCGTTGCGCACCTCTCGACGGCGCTCTGGTCGTAGTCGTCTGTGACGTCGCCTCGCGCGATGACGTCGAGTACGCGGCGCTCTTCCGGATCGAGACCCCTCATGGCAGAACTCCAGAGTTCTACTTTCGGACGACGAGCATGTCGTGACCGTCCTCGGTCATCATCGTCATGGTGGAGAACAGTAGCTCTGCTCTCGCGAGATCGTCGACCACGAAGGCGATGCGAAACATGAGGCTCGACACCTCGAACTTCTCGACGCCGTTGTCAGTGACTGAGCGTACAGTCCAGCACTTGTTACAGCACCAGACATGATCTTCGTTCGGATTGGAAACTCTGGAGTTTTGATTCATAAGACCATTATAGCATAATGGTGGAGAATGTCAAGTCTAATCATCCTCTCCGCTGATGCTCTGCAGTCCGCCCTGGTCCGGTTGCTCGGACTCCAGCAGTTTCAGCTCCTGGAGTTCTTTCACGAGTTCGGATATGTCCGTGACGCCGTATGGGAGGCTTTCGCCCTGGTCGTCGTGTAGCGCCCACGTGAGCATACGGCGCGCGGAGGTGCCCGGAGCGTCCAGCATGCGCGGGCGCTTCGGGAACGGCGAGTAGGAGAGTGCGCGAGGTTCGGGAGTGAGCCAGCGACCGTACTTCTCGTCGCGGACGAAGCCTCCCGACATGGCGTCGAGCACATGCTTCAGGTCGACCTTGCCCGTCTTCAGCAACTCCAGAGTTTCGCGCGTCTTCGTGTTCGGGCGGATGCAGCTCTTGCTGCCCCAAAACACGGACGGCTGCTGGACTCGGATCTCTGAGCACGGTACCTCGTCCCACGCGTCCAGCACCTTCGCGCGGTTTGCGTGCAGCGTGCGCACACCCATGCCGCGCGCTGCGGTACCCTCTACGGCCTTACACTGGCACTCGCGAGCAGTCTTGCCGCACTTGCTGCAGCTCATCTTGAAGCGCATCCCCGGGCGGATCAGGAACGTGTCCTCGCCCTTCGTCGTATTGTCCCAGGCCCCGAGAGGGAACTTGCCCTTCTCCTGCGCCTTCTCCTCTGTCCCGGTGCGCGGCGGGATCGGGAGATCGAGCGGCTCGGTCGACTGGATAGAGTCCGTGGCCACCCCGGTGATGTTCCACGGATCGGAGGCTCTCCCCATCCCTGTCAGCAGCATTCCGCGACAGGTCGAGGTGATGATCCCCGCGGTGATGATATCCTGGAACGGTGGGTGACCGATGCGTTGGGCGAGTTTGCCGTAGTCACTGTTCAGACCGAGCTTGACGACGAGACCCTTTCCGTCCTTGCCCCACTCCAGGCGGAGGCAGTAGTAGTCGGCCACGGCTTTGCCGAACGGCGGGCCGCAGTCGCAGTCGGCGTGCCAGATCCACGCCTCGGTGTGTTCGACGTTCGGAAAAACTCCAGAGTTCAGGGCGGCAAGGAACTCCTGCTTCCAGACCCAGCCCCCCTTGGCCACCACGGGGAAGAGGATGTTCCCGTCCATGAGACGGAACGGGAACGGACCCCACGCCCTGTCGGCTGCGCGTCCCTTCGCCTGGACTGCCTTCTGGAGCTTCTCCCCCAGCGACTGGTCGACGATCCTCAGACGGTCGTACATCGGCAGGCGCCAGTGTACGCACGCGGCCGGCGCCTCCTCGATCTGCCGGATCGTGGGTCTCTTGACCAGTCGCCACTCGCCGTGCTTGAAGCACGGTATCTGCGTGATGGCGAATGGGTAGGCGCTCGCGATATCGTAGCTCCACATACCGCGGACTGGACCCACCCATGAGTGCTCGAATCGCCCACCGAAGAATGCCATGTCGATGATCCGCTTCATCTCGTCGACGATCGGCGCCTTGTTCTCCTTCGCCTGCATCCTCGCGAGCATGACGCTTGCGGTTGACCCCGGGCCGTAGTACGTCCTCAGCTTCAGGTCTGCGTCGTCGTGCGCCTGGACGAGGTTGCTCGCCATCTGCGCCATGAGTCGGCACTCTGAGCGGCAGTAGAGCTGCTCTCGCTCGTTGATCCGGTCGAAGTTTCCGCGCTGATCCTTCATGGCCTGGATCGCGAGTAGCTCCTCCTCCGTGCCTACCTTCCAGTCCTTGAGAGCAGGGACGAATGCCTTACCGAAGAAGCGGAAGAGGTCCCACACGATGATGCGGCGCGTGGACTCCAGCGGTCCGTCCTCGCGCCCCGTGCGTCGCTCGATCAACTCCAGAGTAAACTTGGTCGACACCCGGTTGACGCGGTACTTGCTCCACCAGATCCCCCGCGGTCCCCACTTGCCCGGCCTCAGTTCGGGGTGGTTGAGGAAGTGGATGGAGATCGGCGGCATCCCCTCGATCCACTTCGTCGTGTCGTACCCGAGGGAGAACCCCATCACTAGCGCGTTTTGCGGGAGCGACAGGAGAAAGTCGAATATCTGCTCGGTCCTCAGCCCTTTTCCGTCATCGCCGTGGACGTCCCAGTAGCGCCCCGTCGCCGTGGAGGCGCACAGGTAGCTGTAGTGGTGCTCCCCGGTCTCGCGGTCGGTCCAGCCCTCGCCGTCGATCCCGACCACGATGCGCTCGGCGGAGTCGAGCTTGTGCCACACGCGCTGGATGGAGCGGCGCGCGGAGCGTGCAGCGCGGCGAGAAACTCCAGAGTTCTCAGGTCTCTGGTACTTGGCGAAGTAGTCTGCCCTGGCCTCCTTCCTACTTCTCCTCGGTCGGTGACCCGATGGCGGTAGGCCGCACTTGACACACGGATCGCCCTGTGGAGAGTGCTCGGGGCGTAGATCAGACATGACCCGGCCTCTTGAGGAACAGGCATTCTCGATGCTTGTCTCCAAATGAGTGGGCGAGTATGCTATGGATCGTGATCTGGTCGAGTACGGGCCACGGTCCTACAGACTCACTCACGAACACGATAGCGCCTCGCTCTACCCACTGGTCCATCGTGTTCCAGAATCGTCGATGATCGAACTCGCCGACGCTGTATCCAGTAGTCCCTATGTACGGGGGATCGCAGTAGACGATCGAGGCGGGAGGGATCAGGATCTCTTCGTAGTCGATGTTCCTCAGCTCGACGTTGCGGAATGCCTTGGAGCGTCGAGTGACCGATCTCCACTCTCCGTCTTGGCCCGACCTCTCTACGCCGTTCCCTCTCTTGCCGAGGCGATGCTCGTGGGTAGAGAAGAAGTGACCCCCGAACGAGCAGCAGAAACCGGCGTAACCTCGAAGGGCGCTAGGAACTCTGGAGTTCTTGAGTCTAGTGTGTTCCTCCTTGCTCACCCACTTCGGGGGAATCCACCCCTCCCGGCTGAGCGCGTACCACATGCGGATCAGGTCCGGGTGTGCGTCGTTTGCGATGATCCTGCTGAAACGCCTCGACTTCACGACCTGCTCCAGCACCGCCCCGCTCCTCCACATAGGTCAGGCTCATGCCGCGATACTCGTCCGCGATCGCGACGATGTGGTCTCGGATCCACTTGGCGATCCTCTCCTTCCCGCCGACGTAGCGCACCTAGAGCCTCCAGGGGGTGGGTCGTGCGTCCTGGATGTGGAATCTGTCGATCACCTGCTGCGCCTCCTCGGGAGTGCCGAACGTGATCGGATGCTCGATGCCGAGACCGTAGTGGGCTGCGCACTCTCCGTCGTCGGCGTCCGTAGTACGGATCAGGAGCGAAGAGGTCTCGTCTGACTCCTTCGCCGGCCAGCCGTACAGCACGAGCATCTGCAGGCCTACACTGATGACGTAGTTCATCCCCTCACAACTCCAGAGTTCTCGACGTCCGTCTGCCACACGATGGTGCACTTGTGACAGCACTCTCCTTGCGGTATGTGATAGAAGGCGTGGAAAGTTGCACCCTGGTCGATCTCCATCGCGAAGCCGTTATGGCATGCGACATAGACCTCGACTTGTGTACCTGCCGGTCGCCGCTCGATCTTGAGGTAGTGTATCATGACTGCTCTGCGATCAGGAATGACTCGAACGCTGCGATTGCGTGGGTATACCAGACCCGGAATGGCGACCACTTGAGGATCTCCTCCTTGGTCATCCACGTGACCGGACACCCGATCTCACATTCTCGCGCGACGCCAGCTGTGCGCACTGTGAAGAAGATGACGTGACTCGCCCTGTTCGGCTCTCCCTGAACGTGGTACTCGTAGACCTTCGCTGAGGAGACAGTGTCGAGGCTCGTCTCCTCGTACAGCTCGCGCGACTGCGCCGCCTGGATATCCTCACCCTCCTCGCACATGCCTCCGGGGAATCCCCATCCTCCGTAGCGCTTGTTCCAGACTACGAGGAAACGATTGTCTCCCTCTCTCTGGACTATGCTCACCGCTGCCTGTCTCATTGCTGTTCTCCCGGTTTCATAACTCTGGAGTTTTAGCTCGTCACGAAGCTGTCTATGCTGAACTTCCCGTGCATGGGCAGGCCTAGCACGCTACCGATCATCGCCATCCACGCGGGCCAGTCCTTGCTCTTCTCTCGCGCGATCATCTTCGCCTGGTACCACGCCTGGTGAGCCTTCTTGATATCGGCCGACTCGCCGCCGAAGTCTCGCAGCGTGATGAACTTCTCTAGGAGGACGTATGCGCGCATCTCCCACTCGTCGGGAGTCGGGGAGTTGAACGTTCGGATGTTCGTCTTCATCTCGGCGATCTGCTGCTCTAGGCGCTCTAGCGGTGCGAGCTTGCGGGCGATCTCGGGGTGGACGCCCCCGGCTTTTTCAGCGCGTCGCTTTTGGCGGAGGGCCTTGCGCTCGATCTCTCGCCACTCTCGCTCGATCGCCTTGTGGGCGTCCTCCACAACTCTGGAGTTCTTCCGCCTCTTGGCAACAGCTTCCCTACCCCACCGGAGCGGGTTCTCTCGTCTGCGGGTCTCCCATCCTCGGCGCGCGGCGCTGGATCGATCGCTCTTGCTAGGAGCGGTGACCCTCTCCCGCTTAGCGGGAGCGCGCTTTCTAGGGACGGGTGCGACTGGCCGTGCCTTCTTAGGCTTCGGCTCTGAGGGTCTCGACCTGCTGGCGGAGGACCCTCGCTTTGCGCCTTTCCGCTTCTTGGCCACTCGGGCCTCGGAAAGGGGTGGATACTGCTATTGAAACCTCTGCAGTGTCCGAATACTGAAGAGCCCGGCAACTCCCAACTTTGGAGTTTACCGGGCCCTCAGTCGTTACGCGGACTTCTCCTCGGCTCGCTTGATGTTCAGCCTTGCCAGAGACTCGACCAGTTGATCGAGCTGAGAGAGTGTCTGCGCCTTCTCGTCGCGAGGCAACCGCCCGTCCATCACCAGGGCGGTGCGCAATCGAGTGAGGTAAGCGACGTCGTTCGCGAATCCGTCTGTACGGATCTGCACCGGACGCCCCGACCTCGCTCGGCCTGAGCCGACCCCCTCCTGCACGTATGAGATAGATCGCTTAGCCACGGGTAGTCACCTCTCCTTGCGTTGTGAAGTCCAGCTAGGCGCTGGCCTCGGTCGTCTCCCCGCGAGCGGGGAGGGCGAGGGCGTTCTTCCGCGACTCGCGGAACTGCGCCATCTTGACGCGCGCCAGCGCCTTGCGGTCCTCCATGACCATCTTCTTGTCGTCGGGGTGCATGGTCATCTTGAAGGTGTACATCGGCTTCGGTTGCTTGGTCTTGCGCGTGCCGTCGCACGTCACGACCACGCGGCACCCGATGTAGCGCTCCAGCGGGAGACCGGCGTACGTGGAGCAAGTGAAGAACTCGCCGATCTTCACGTGGACGTCCTCCGCGTCTTCGCGTGGACCCGCCTGGCAGTCGACGGGAGCGAGCGCTTCGAGGACGTAGCGCGGAAAGGCCTCGTCGCGAGAGTCGAGATCGATGACGCGCGCAGCGAACTGCTTCCCGACCTCGGTAACCCAGTATGGAGGGAGAGAGAGGTTCTCCTCCTCGTAGTCGCTGAATTCCGGAGCCGCCTCCAGGTTCTCCATGTGTTCGAGCACTTCGGGATCCGTCGAAACTCCAGAGTTGTTCTTCTTAGCCATGTTCTTTTTGCCTCGTCGTTCTCGGTTTTCGTTTGACTGTCCAACTCGCCTTTTCGAGCTTGACAATGAGAACAGTATAGCCTATAATAGGTTGAAAGTCAAGGACTTTTTCCTACTTTCCTATCAAGAAACCGGAGGGAGATCATGGGTAGACGAAGCACGGTAAAGAGGCACGATATTCTGGAGACGGCGAATATCCGTCTCCTTCGCGCATGCGGTCAGCGCGCATCGGAGAGCGGAGAGTCGATCGCTCAGGCATCCGCGGCATATGAAGCCCTAAGGCGCTACCCGCCTCTGAACTCCAGAGTTCGGGAGGAGATTGCTAGCTCGCTCCGTGCACTGGACACTGCGACCATGGCAGCTCGCGCGCTGGAGCGTTACGAATTCACGCTGAAGACGGAGGTACCATACACGATTGGTCCTCTTACCGTTCCGCTGCCGGCAGAGAAGCAGGAACCAAAGGTCCACGGTGTTAACGCTCAGCACGAGAGTCGCACACGACCAAAGGTCGGCGGTGCTGGAAAGGGGAAGAGGTCGTGAAGCTTTCACTCGTACGTGTGTGCGCGATTCTTCTATGTACGCCGTGCGCGCTCGCGTGCGGCGGCGCCCCGTTCTCAACTCTGGAGTTGTCAGATGCATCACCCCAAGGCGACGAGAGAGTGCTCGGAGGTCACCTCCCTGACGGAGGCGGACCGGAGGTGTCTGACGCTCGCTCTCAGACTCCTGACGAGGAAGCTCCGGAGGTATCGTCTCCCGCTCTCGACTCCGGAGATGATCGGGATAGTGCGGATCAGGATGGAGGCGGAGGACCTCCTCACGATGCTGGAGAGGCAGGATTCGGCGTAGAGGCCGGTTCTCTCTGTTGCACGATCACTCACGCCAACGGTGTGTGCTCGACCGGCGAGGTCTTCCACTGTGACGGGAGCGCCGTCGTGTGTAGCGCGACCTCGTGCTCCTTCACCGACCCCGGTAGCGGGTCGTGCTACGGGGAGATGACGCCGTGTCCGTGAAGAACTCCAGAGTTGACGGGGTCTCGGCGATCGTCTACTCGTTCAGCGAGCGCGACTCTGCGGCCGGCGTCGCGCTCGCGGACGCACTGAATGCCTCGGGTTACTTCTTCAACGTCTCGTTCGAATACGACGAGGCGGATCTCAACGGCACCGTGAAGATCACCTCGAAGCCCGGAGGTTACGACGTCCATACCGTGGACGCTGCGCGCTCTTTCGCGGCCGGCTTCGTGCGAGGGCTGCGCTTCCAGGGCGCTACCCAGGGCTAGAACTCTGGAGTTCTGAGAAGGGAGGACCAACCATGTCCCAGTTCCTGTTCGATCCGACCGACTCGCGCGGCGTGACGTTCCTCTGGATCTCCTGCGAGAGGAGGTGGCTCGCGTCCCAGGAGGGGGACTCGGTCAAGGCGGACAGTTACCGGGAGGCGCTCTTCGCCCTCCGGAAGCAGCAGTACGCGAGACGCGGAGTCGATCTGGTGCTGGTGTGAGAGAAGGTCGATGAAGGCGCGAACGTGCTCCCGGTGCCGGTTCACTCCGGGGATAGTGAGGATCCCCGGGACGAATCGCTGGGAGAAGTGCCACTGCGGCAAGCTGCCGAACAGTACGAATCAGGCGAGGCTCGACAAGCAGTGGCGGCTAGAGAAGAGACTGGAAGAGATCAAGAAAGCGGGATGGTAATCGTGCTGGACTTCGATATGCTGGCATACTGCCAAGATAAGAGACGATTCGAGAAGAGGAAAACCATGGGAACAACTCTGAAGTTTCGCTGCACGAAGATCGAGGTAGAGGAGAAGACGGTCGCCCGTTACCAGGAACCGGGTACCAAGGAGGTGCGGGTATCTCTGTACTTCCGGTCGCCGGATCTAGAGTCCGAACAGGGCGAGTACGCAGCAGTCACGGTCTACTGCACGAAGGAGCGGTTCGAGGAACTCGGGTACCAGATCGGCAATGTCTACGAGCTGGTGGTGCTGGTGCTGTGAAGAACTCCAGAGTTTGGTCGGCAACCCATACCGTCGTCCAGAACGGTGCGGCGGTCGACCGCGAGTTGGGTCGCCTCCTCGCTCCGTCCCTCGACGAGGCGCTCTCCCAGGCCCGCAAGTTTTGGCCGCGCGCGAATCGACCTATCAAGGTGAAGATCGTTCGGAATGCAGTCCTCCGCGAGGACAGCATCGCGGAGGCTCGCCGGCTCGGGACTCTCTACGAGGTAGCGAAGAAGGGCGACCTCGATCTCGCGAAGCTCTACGACGCTGACGTGGTGCTCGTCGGCGGCCTGGTCGTGAAGAACCGATTCGGTCGCATCGAGCGTGACCTACTCCGGCTATGAAGCGCGTATTCCCTGTCAGGGCGGTTCCGGTCGACGCTGACGGAGTAGTCCTCCAGGAGGGCGACCGGATCGTCAGTACGGAGGACTACGACGGACCGATCAGGCATACTGGGAAGATCGTCCGGATCGCGAAGGGGGGTCTGATCGAGCACCAGCACGACGAGGTCTGCTGCGGCGACCGGAAGGTGTGGCGGTGCGCCTCGTTCCTCTGGAGGAAGGCGCCGTGATCCGCATCGTCTTTCAGTGCGATGGCGCAGCCGGCCGGGAGCGACTGCACGAGTGCGACGAGAAGGCGATCTTCACTCCGGACGGGTGCGGGGTCGGCAAGTACGAGGCTGCTGTCGTGTACCTCAGGGTCAATGGCTGGACCTTTCGCCACCACGGGGAGCGCTTCATTCTGCGCTGCCCGAAGTGCGAGGCCCTGAGGGTGAGACGGAACGCGGCGAGGGCGCAGAGGGACAAGTTCAGGGAGGATAGGAAGCGATGAACCGAGAGGCTGGTAAGCCGGAGGTCTATGATTGGCTTCCGCAAGGAAGGCAATCATGAGCAACTCCAGAGTTATCGACACGTCCGAGCGCTGGGTGGCCCCTCTACCCGAAGACAAGAAGCCGACTACTCGGGTCACTCCGTGCCTCGGCTGCGGTCGCCTCCCGCATGCCGACGAGCTGAACTGCCTCCGTCGCCGGATCCTGACCCTCATGCGAGGGTGGGAGGACGGCGTCGAGCGGCGCGCGGAGCTGGCCTACACCGCGAACGCTACGGAGGTCTTCGGAGTGCCGCCGCAGCCCATTCGGAAGCGAGGCGGAGAGAGCGGGCGATTCTGGCAGCGGGCCCCGGTTGCCTGGGTCCAGCTGCCGGACGTCTTCAAGGACAAGTGGCGGAAGATCGTCCGGGCGATGCTCTGATGGAGACTCCGCCCTACCGTGAGGAGTACGTGAAGGAGGCGCTCGCCTGGGGATGGTACTGTCGCCAGTGCGGTGTCTTCACCGGGGACGAGAAGGAGTTTCGCACCGAGTGCCGGTGCTGCGGTCACCCGAGACCGCGCGTCGAACATGTAGTCAGGGGAACGAAGGGAAAGCGATGAGATTCAGGGCGCTGTCTATCGCGAGTCTCCTGTTGGTCGGGTGCGCAGCGGAGTCGTCGTATATGCCTCCTCCGCCGCAGATCAGCACTCCTGCTATGTGCCGTGCCTGCATCTCGGAGTGTCGACCATCGGAGACGGTCCGCACCGAGCAGTGCTCCGACGGATGCCTCTGCTTCGGCCGAGTGAGCCGATGACACGCTCGCGTTCGGTGCGTGGGTCGTAGCTATCTACGCGATCGAGGGAGACTACTGGGCAGTCATCTTTTGCACCGCTCTCCTCATCTTGTGCGTCATCGTCACCCCCGTCGACAGGAAACTCTAGAGTTATGGTCCTCTCCTTTCAAGAGCTTGTGGCTAGAGGCATGATTGCGGAGATCCGGAAGGATCTGCGCCGCATCAGGAAGGGCATAACCTGCAGCAAGTGCTTCATGCCCGGTCACAACCGCCGCAGTTGCACGGGACCGCAGCGCGACAAGCCTCTGGAACTGTGGGAGCGGGCTCTCCTCAATCACCGTCCGAATAGTCTGAAGAGACGCTGATGCCCTCCCGCTGCAAGCTCTGCGAGCAGATGACTGTGCCCGACGGCCTGGCCCGGTGCACCAACTGCCGCGCGTGGTGCGTGCCCGAGTCCTCGATCAGCGAGGATATCGAGGGCACGGTGCTGCTCTCCGAGGCGGTCGGGGAGACGGTGCGGAGGCTCGACGTCGGCTGGCTCAACGGGGTGATGGGCGGAGTCGCTACAGAGCAGAGCGGCTTCGGGCTCGCCGAATCCTCCGTCAACCTGATCGCCGGCCCTCCAGGCGCCGGTAAGACAACTCTGGAGTTGCTGCTGTGCGACTGGCTCATCCCTCAGATGCGACCGGAGCAGGAGGCGGTGATCGTCGCGACCGAGCAGAAGCCGAGCGAGATCGGACTGTTCGCGAAGCGCATCGGCATCCAGCACACGAATCGAATCCGTATCGTGAAGGCTATGGGTGGTCTCAAGGCAGACCTGGCGGAGATCCTCCAGGTCCGAAAGCCCGGTCTATTCATCGTAGACAGCATGACGAAGCTATGCGGTGAAGATCTCCGCCAAGAGGTAAAGTTCGCGGAGATCATAAAGGAGTACGCGAGCGAGTTCTGCTTCCCCGCCTGGCTCATCAATCAGGTCACCAAGGAAGAGGGGCACGCTGGTCTGAACCAGCTGCAGCACTCTGTTGACTGCCTCTGCATGCTCGACAAGGACGACTCAGACGGAGAGCGGTACTTCTACACCACGAAGAACCGCTTCGGCGAGAGTCCGGCCGCGATCGAGTTACTCATGGAGCCAAAGACTGGGGAGAGACCGGGGAGGCTCTACCCGAAGCCTCAGACGGTGAGTGCCGAGGAGACCGAGGAAGACGAGGAAGAAGAGGAGGACGACGATGAGTGATATCGTGAAGAGCGGTTCCGGCGTAACAACTCTAGAGTTGACGAAGGCCATCCGCCTCCAGTACGAGGCAGTCCAGGATCTCGTCGTCACCTTTTGCAAGTTCGCGAAGCACACCGCCGTTGGCTCCGAGGCCGACCGGGAGCAGGCCCAGTCCCTCAGGGAGGAGGCGACTGCGCTCGCCGCTGCGGTCAAGCAGACTGTCCCCACCGTCACGTGGGAGTGGCTCTGCCAGATCATGCACGAGGAGTTCCTCCAGCTCGTGGCGATGAGGGAGCGAAACGGTGCGAAGTTCAGGCGCCTCTTCGGCTCCGAGGATGCGATACCCGAGACTGTGAAGCGCTTCCACGGGATCGGGGAGACTCCGCAAGAGCCTAAACCGACGGTCGGTCAGCTCCGGTCGCAGGTGCGGGCGACGAAGCTGTTGAAGAAGTGAGGGAGGAGAACGGCTATGCCGACGAAGACAGTTAGCGAGAGTATCGCCGACGCGTATGAGGCTGGGAAGAGAGACGGATACCGAAAGGGGATGAGAGCGGCATCGAATAAGTGTCTCCAGTTCGGGCGGGAGACGATGATCGAGGAAGCGAGACTCGCCTACGTCAACGCGTCTCAAGCGCTCGACAAGCTCGCGGAGAGAACTCCAGAGTTCTAATGTAGGGCTGTAGAGAGTATAATGCGCTCGCCGCGCAGGAGGACGACATGACGGACGAATCGAAGACACCATACCACGACCATCTCGATGTATGCGCGCACTGTGCCGCGCATCCGTTCGATCTCTGTCCAGCCGGTGCCAAGGCACTACACGAAGAGGCTACGCACCGAGCGGTAGACTCTCTCAATGTACGCGCAGAGTCAGAAGCAAACGACGATCACTAGACGCGCAATAATGCGCGCGAGCAACCGATCGACGAAGGAGACGTGACGATGACGACCGAAGAGACATGCACGCACGGAGCAACGCCGCTAATGTGCGACGAGTGCACCGCTGCACTGGTGCTCGCCGACCCGATCGCACGACAGGCGTACTTGGAGAACAGGGACGCACGTCGGATCAAGGAGGTCGCCGACTGGCTCCGCAGCGCCGACGCCGGGGCGCTATACGGGTCGGAGTCGTGGGCGCTGCGACGTCGGATTGCAGAGGCGTTGGAGCGCGGCACCCACAAGTCGTGGCGTTCACGCGTGGACTCTAGGTAGCGCCCTGCGCGCGTACAGTGACTAGACGACTACCTTATCTTACACAACTCCAGAGTTCTGAAAGGAAACAGGGAATCACCATGGGAACGAAGAACAATCCGGGACCGTTCGATTGCTACTCCGCCGCTGCTCCCGACGAGCCGATGTTCGTCCTGCTCGGCAGGGATCCGCTCGCCCCCTTCCTCGTGGGTTGGTGGGTCGGCCTCAAGATGAGCCACGATCCGAACGCCGACGAGGCGAAGCTGAAGGAGGCGCTGGAGTGCGCCCACGCCATGGACGAGTACCTACTCAAGATGAACCGCGAGGACAAGCTCAAGCTCCGAGAGGCGGTCATGGCGGAGGGACTGCGGATCGCTGCGGCGATCGAGGCGAGTGAGCCGAAGGATCCGAAGTGAGCAGTCTACCTCCCTGGCTCCGACCTAGGCGAGAGTTACTGATCGAACCGAACAAGTACCACGGGATGAAGGTCGAGCGCTACGCTTGCTCGCTCGGCAGAGTGGAGATCGGGACGACTGATCCGACTCTCACACAGGTCTTACCCTGCACCTTTCGTCCCGACCGAGTCACGGCGAACGCTCACATCGAGATCGTGATTCCCTGGTGGATCCGCCTCTTCATGTGGGTAGTCGTCCCCTGGATCGTCAGGCGATACGACTGGGACGAGGAGGAGCACGTCTTCGCCTTCCGCCTCCTCCGTCCGTTCGGACGCCTGTACGACGATCTCGTGATGCGGAAGCAGCGCGAGGCACTCAGCAGTTGTAGCATGGTCTCTCTGTCCGTCGACAACGTAAACGGGATCGTCGGAGAGATCCCACTGTCGGAGTTCTATTACGGTGCGGCTCCGAGGCTCGCTCTACCTACAGTCGACCCCGGCCAGAAGATCGTGGCGAAGTTCAGGGGAGTAGCGCGCTGCACGTTTACCGTCGTGGTCCTAGGTTTTGCAGCAGACAAGGATCTCTAACGTCATGGCTCTTGTCCTCTTCCTCCTCGGTTCTCCAGGCGTAGGTAAGACCTCGCTTGCTCGTCGATTGCTGTTGAGTGGAGGACAAGAGCCGACTTTGCTTTACCGTCCGAAGTGGACCTTTACGGATACGGTCTGTGCCGCTGGTCACTACAAGGGAGGATTGTTCGACGGCGCAGACACGATTCCGTACAATGGAGCGAGAGATGCACTGGAGTGGTGGTCGCGTCAGTTTCGTGATTGGCCGCTCACGATTCTGGACGGGGATCGACTGAGTACGAAAGGAACTCTGGAGTTCTTGGACAGGTTTGGAGTTCAGAGTACGGCTGTATTGCTCAAGGCTTATCCATCCGATCTGTTGTCTCGTCGTTTGAAACGACATACGAATCAGAATGCGGCATGGATCAAGGGACGAGAGACGAAGTCTGAACGATTCACCGAGCAAGTTCATTCGTTTCTTGAGCTAGATACTTCGTTACTCACTGCAGACAACGTTTTCGTGCTTGTGAAGCAGTACCTAATCGAACAAGGGATAAACTCCAGAGTTTTGACTTCGACTTAGCTTGACAAGCATACATGACTATGCTATGCTTGTACGTATGACTACGCTAGTACGTACGGGCAAGGCGGTGTGGACGTGAGCAATCCCTACACCGGCATGATGCCCTACGAGACTCTCCGTCAGGCGGAGGCGATCACCACCGCTCCCCTCCCTCCCGCGGTCAAGAAGACCGCGCTGCGGAGACTCTACGAGTCCGCCCTTGCGCAGGACGCGAAGGCGGTCCTGGCGCACCCGGCGGCCGGATCGGTCTTTTCGGCAGTGCGCGGAGGGGCGGAGGGTGCTGGGATCGGATACCTCCTCGGAGCGCTCGCGGGCGGGAAGCACGGCAAGTACGCCGACCTCGCCGCGGGTGGTGCAGCCGTCGCGGGACTCGCCGGGAGCCTGATCCCCGGTAACCCGGTCGCGGAGGACTTCCGCAACGCGGGTATCGCGGGCGCAGCGATCCTCGCCTATCGTCGCGCAGAGGCGACGAAGCGAGCGGAGACGGGCGGACCCGCCGCGGCCGCGCACGGCGACGACAGCGATCCGGCGGACGAGATCGTGAAGATCGCTCGCCGAATCGGCATCATGGGTCCGAGTGGAGCCTGACAACTCCAGAGTTCTTTATCGAGACGATCAGGCGCAGGTCGCTTCATGCAACGGCATATTGGTCTCTGCGCCATCTAGCCCTAGTGCAACTAGTCCTGGCCCCAGCGGATAACCCGACTAGGGCGCAGTTCAAACGAGGAGACACGCGAACATGAGCACGGATATCCGCAGGATGGCGTCGAGTCTGATGGAAGTGAACCACGTGGACGAGGCCAAGGAGGCCGGCGTGATGGCGCTGGAGGGTGGAGGCGTCGGCTTCCTCCTCGGCACGATCGCCAAGAACCGGAAGGGCGGTCTGACTATCGGCAGTCAGCACGCCGATCTGGTCGGCGGTGCGGCGGGACTCCTGCTGACTCCGTACCTGAAGCACCTCCCGGTGATTGGCGGATTCGTCGGTCACCACGAGGGGCGGATCCGGACGCTCGCGCAGAACGCGTTCGCGATCGGCGTTTACAACCAGACCGTGCGCGGCGGGGGCACGAAGCTCCTCGCCCACGGCGATGCGGAGGCGCAGGTTCTCGAAGCCGCGAAGCGCCTGTGAAGAAGCGCGCGAAGAAGATTCGCAAGCGAATGAGCGATGCACAATTCGCACGACTGTGCGGAATCGCCAAGAAGATCGAGAAGGATATCAACAAGAAGCTTCAGGCTTTCAAGCCATAGCCACAACTCCGGAGTTCTCCGATGATCCGCGAGCGCTCCATCCGCACTCTCTCTGAGAAGCTCGACCGCATCCTACAGAACCAGGAGAAGATCATGACTCAGCAGGCCACCATCTCCCAGCAGCTCACCGCAGTCCAGACGAGCCTGAACACGATCGCTACGGGAGTCACCGCACTCGACGCGGATATCCAGCAACTCCAGGCGCAGATCGCCGCGAATAGCGGTGACAACCTCACCTCTGCGACCGCCGCTCTCCTCAACTCGATCGTGTCGCAGTCTGCGGCCCTCGCCCAGTCCGCGAGCACGATCCCCGGCGCGACCCCTCCGGCACCCCCTCCCGCCCCGACTACTCCGTAACTCTGGAGTTCTTCTCTCTTACCCTTCAACCGCAGCCGCCCTCATGGTATGCAAGTGCCCTACTGGCGACAGCTAGCCGCACCGCAGATGCCCTGGGTACCGGCAGGGGGGCGACTTCCTACCTCGCCGCCGACAGCGCGTTTTCTTCCCGGTTTCCGCGCCTCGGTTCTTCACGGGGAGTCGACCCCCCGCTGGTGCCCCGGATCACCCTGAGCACTACTCGGTTCGTCCGAGTCCAACAAGGAGAGAAGCAATGCGCGACTTCGCGATGATGGCACTCGCCGGCTCGATCGCCGGCGCCAACTTCGGGGCGGAAGCTTACGCCTCGTATCCCCCGGTCTCGATGGAGTCCTACTCCTACGGGTCCGATCCCGCCCAGTCTTCGCCCTACGGCGCGGACTTCGGCGACTTCGGGTACGGCGGCTTCGGGGTCGACGCCCCGGCCGCTGCGCTCGTCCCGCCCCTGCAGCACCCGGGCGGAATGCCCGCGGCGATCATGCACGCGCCGCCCCCGGCTCCCCCGGCCCCGCACCCCCACGAGGTGGCGCGAGTCTGGCACGAGCACCACCGCCGTATGCACCATGAGCACCTCATGGCGCAGCACCAGATGCACCGCGAGCTGCTCCTGGACCCGAACAAGTACAGCCGGCTGAAGGTCGAGCGGTACTCGTTCACGCTGCTCCAGGCGTTCGTCTTCGGGACGCCGGACGACCTCAACACGACGCTGCAGCCGGCGTGCAAAATGCGCCCCGACCGCATCGTGACGAACATCCCCATCCCCTTCATGATGGAGATGGACACGCTCCAGGTCAGCAACGTCAACGTCCTGATCGGATCGGGCGAGGACGCGTGGACCTACAACCCGCAGGCGCAGAACGTCGTGCTGCAGCTCCCGACGGTGGAGCCCGCGTTCCGCGTCACGCTGACCGGCTTCTACACCGGCGTCTACCCCTCGGGGTACCAGAACGGGAACCCGTTCAACTTCCGCACGGGCCTCCAGGGCTGGGCGGTGTTGGCGGGTAACGGCTGATCCGCAACTCCAGAGTTCCTAGAGAACCCTTCAAGCGCGGCTAACGACTTGGTACGCCACACCAGTAGTGGCGCCAGCTAGCCGCACCGCAGGTGCAAGGTGGAGATCGTCTTCGACGCGCCGCATATCTGGCCGACTCCTTACACGTCGAGTGCTAAGGAGGAGGCCCGAGCTGCGGTCATCGAGTGCCTGATCGCCATCAACAGGGCAACGCAGAGACGAGATATGCTCGCGACGGTCCGTCGAGGACCCGACCGCAGTCAGATCACCTTCCTCCTGCCCGGGCTGTTCGACCTGGAATCGGATCCACGTCTGAATGCCCTCGCGCTGGAAGCGCTCATGCGTTGCCTCTGCACCCTCGACTGCCTCTACCTTCGCGATCACCCGAATACGGAGCCGCTCTACACCTCCGGAATTCGGTACGATCGCACCTTCGTGTGGGACACGACTCCCGCCCTCTACGGGCGAACTTACGGCGACTGCAAGACCGTCACTGCCGTGCGCGTTGCGGAACTCCGGAGGCAGGGCTACGAGGCCGAGCCGGTGTTCCGCTGGAAGGCAGGCGATGACAAGAAGCTCCACTTCCACATCCTCGTGTGGACGACTGCGCCGATCCCGACCAACGAGAACGGGTTCGAGGATCCATCGAAGGTGATCGGCATGACTCCGGGCGGCCTCTGGACGTTCGCCACAACGCAAGCTCCGCGACACGACTATATGGGATCAGTGAGGAGGATGTTCGGATGAGTCTGGAGAACAATGGGATCGTCGAGCAGATGATCACTATGGCAGAGCTGGGTGGTTCGCAGTCGAAAGACTCCGTTGCGATCATGCAGCGTCTCTTCGACATGCTGACGGACGATCAGCGACGGCGACTCGTCTCTGCCGTGCGGGTCAGCGCATCCGGCCAACTCGACTTCCTCAAGTGGGTCAGCGAAGAGTACCCCGACCTCTCCGAGCCGGTTCAAGAGGTCCAGTAACTCTGGAGTTTCCAAGAGAGGAGAACGACCATGAGGCGACGAAAGAAGACTCGCAAGGGTGGGATCTCGAAGACGCAGCTCAACGCGATCCTCTCCAGCGTCCGGAGCGGGATGAAGGCTGCGATCTCCAAGGCGATGAAGCGCCACGCATGAAACGGCGTAAGGGACTTTCGGCGAGGGCGCAACTCATCAAGCGAGCGTCCAAGCTGCGCAGCGGAGAGAGCATGAAGTCGATCTTCAAACTCTCCGACGAAGGTCTGAAGAAGTTCATCAGGATCCGTCGGACGAGTCTCGACGAATAACTCTGGAGTTTCCCCATGAAGCGACGAGTAAAGAAGAAGAAGGTCTCGCGCTGGACGAAAGTCGTCTCCGCTCGTCGTGAACTCCTCAAGTCGCGAGGGTACGAGGAGGGGAATCTCACTGCGTTCGAGAAACGCACCTTCAATCGTCTGACGAAGAAGATTGTCAAGGCAGAGAAGGGCTGGTGATCTCAATGGCGACGAAGAAGCGAAAGAAGAAGCTCGTACGGAGTCGGCAGAAGAAAGGCTCGCGATTCCTCAAGCTGGAGAACCGTCTTCGTCGTCTCACAACGGATGCCGAGATTCGGATTGGCGACTACGCCCGGTCTCAGACTCGGAACCTCGCAAGGGAAACGAACAAGGCACTTCACGAGTACCAGAAAGCCCACAAGGCAGCGCGATGAACTGGATCATCCTCGCCATCGTCGGGTACTTTGCGTATCCGTTGGTCCTGAAGCCGTCGGCGGTCAAGCTCGTGGCTCGTCTCCCTCCGGCCCGCGAGGCGATGTTCCGCCACGCGATGAAGGAGACGAATCCCGCGAAGCTCGCCGATATGGCGGACGCCTTCCGAGGCGAGGGGTTTGCGCGGGAGGCGGACCAGCTCCGGGCACGCGCTCGTCTCCGGGCTCACCCGAAGGAGACTCTGGAGAAGTACCAGGAGATCATCAAGAAGGCACTCAGCTCCACCAACGTGAAGGCGATCGAGGACGTCGCCGACGCGTTCCGCGCGGACGGCGCCGGGAGTGTGGCCGAGTTGCTAGACGACTACGCGGCGGGCCTCTCGACTCTGCAGGGCGTGCCCCCGGTGATCGTCCCAGCGAGTGCGCTGGCTCCAGTCGCGCCGCCTCCGGCTATGTCCCAGGCACCGGGCGTCGCACCGCAGGCGCCGCCTCCCCAGGCCGTCGCGGCGAACGGCGATTCGGTGTATGTCCCGCCCGGAGTGCCTCCGGACGTGCTTGCGTCACTCGGCGTGACTGCGCCGCCCGTCCCGCAGCAGTACGACGTGCTGAGCGGGCGAGACCCGTACACAGTCGACTCGGGTAATATGCCGGATAACCGGCCGTTGGGAGTGCCGCCCGGGAACAATCCCTACCAGGCGAACGGTCAGCCGGGAATCGGTCTCCCCGGGGTGATGCCCGTCAGGTCGATGCCGTAACAACTCCGGAGTTCTGAATGATCCGTATCAAGCGGTACAAGAAGCGTGCGAAGAGGTATGCGAAGACCTCCAAGAGCGGAAAGATCGCGAAGCGATTCGCCATCGACTTCATCCCAGGGACTACTGCTGAGAAGCGCTTCGTGAAGAGTCTACGAAAGCGTTTCGGACTCAAGGACGAGTGAATCAAACTCTGGAGTTCTCCCGATGCCCGCGCCGGCCTACGACCGATTCCTGAGTCGCTTCTCGACGTTGACTGCCAAGTCGCGCGCTGGCCTCCAGACTCCCTCTGTCCAGCCGTCTCCGCCCGTATACCAGCAGCACGTCGTCCTCAGTCGCTTCGCCACTCTCTCCGACAAGTCCCGCGCTCAGCTCGTCCGTCCGTCTCCTGCCCAGCAGGCCGATCACACTGCAGCTCCCGCCACTCCCTCTCCGGGGATCTCCGTCGACGAGGCGTGGTCGCTCTTCGGTATCAAGAAGAAGCGCGGAACGAAGGAAGAGATCAAGGGGATCTACCTGAAGCTGGTGGCCAAGCACCACCCCGACAGGAATCCCGAGGATCCGGTCGCCGCGCACCAGCAGACGGTGAAGATCAACGCGGCCTACGCCGCACTCAAGCGACACTGCAAGTTCTAACCGGGAAGAGAGAAGGTCATGGCCGAGACAGAGTTTCGTAGCGTCCGACGGGACGGGGATCAGATCGTCGTGCTCGCGGACGTCTCGCCATCGATGGAGGTGCGCGACGGAGGGAGTCGCGAGGGGAAGAAGCGGATCAACCTCCTGAGGGAGGCCCTGAGCGGACTCCCGAAGGGGATCAAGATCATCGCGTTCTCCGACGAGGCGAGAGTGACAACCGCGGAGGGGATCCGAGTCAACGAGTACGGCTCCACCGCTCTCCACAAGGCGATCGATCTCGCCGCGACATTCGACCCCGTCCGCACCGTCATCATCAGCGACGGCGAGCCGGACTCGGAGGAGGAGGCGGAGAGGGCGATCGAGGGGCTGACGGGGATCGTCGACGTCGTGTACTGCGGTGATCCGGACAGCGAGCGCGCGTCGAAGTTCCTGGAGTCCCTAGCCAAAGCGGGTGCCGGCGGGTTCTACGAGACCGGCGACCAGATCGACGTCTGCAAGCAGCTCCCGGCGGTGATCGCCGGACTGCTCAACCCGTAGATACCCCTGGTCCCGCTTATAGCGGGTCACTCTGGAGTTCCCAATGATCTTCTGCATCGTCCTCACACTCGCTGGCGCCGCGATACACCTCCTCGTCAAGAAGTGCGCTGAGCTGGGTCGGATCACGTTCATGGCCGGGATCTTCGGACTCGTCTACATGGTCGCGACTGGCCACCAGTTGTTGCTCCGATAACTCTGGAGTTCCCTATGCACCTCGACCCCCGAGACCTGATCGACCGTGCTCGCGCCAAGGACCAGAACGCGATGAAGGAACTGGTCAAGGTTCGCGAGGGCGCCTTGGCTGGCGATCCCTCTGCACGACGCGCGTACGATCACCTCATGCAGTACGCGCGAGAGAATCCGCTCGGTGCTCACGGGGAGATCAGTGACGGAGTCTCGTCAGTCATCAACGGTGAGGAGCGCCACGCCCTCGGGATCCTCCGCGCGGCCGATCGGAACGATCCGCGCGTCGTCATGTCGGCGCTCCACCACGTGCATCATCCCGAGGCAGTGCGCGCCGCGTGTGTCGCCCTCGCCCTCCAGCAGCCGTGGACCAATCCGCGGATCGCCTCGTTCGAGGGTCTCCTGGACGAGGAGCCTCGCCGCGTCGTATTCCGCGAGGCTGTGCGCGTCGCTCCGAGCCAGAGGCGGATCCACCTGATCCGGCAGTACATCCCCCGCGACCAGCCCGCAGCGATTGGGAGCCTCTGCGCCGGGTACTGCCTCGGCACGGCGCGGAAGTTCCAGCTCGCGCGACTGCCGAGTGCTCCCATCGGGGTGATTGGCGCGGAGATCGGCTGGGAGTGCGGGGAGGACTACGACACGAACGAGGAGATACAGAACTTGGCCCACAGCATGGGAGTACGAGATTAGTCGTGGGTCCCAAAAAGAAGAAGATGGGTCCGAAGGTATCGAAGGCGGTTAGGGCGATGCGCCTCTACCTCGGGAGCATCGACTTTGCCTCTGTGAAGGATCAGCAGAAGCTGTTCAATCGAGCCAAGCGAGCAGCAGAGCAGGTGGCTGCAGAGACAGGCGTCCTAGACGCGTTCGATCAGATCAAGGCTGAGGCTACTCGTCAGGGCAAGATTCGTCCTCTGCCTGGTCAGCATATCTAGGAACTCTGGAGTTGTTTGATGCTGACTGTTGATATCGACTACGAGCGCTGTCAGGTCTGTAGGCGCGATCCGGTAGCTCGGAGACGAGTCGACACGACGATCACCGACGACGTCGTGAGACACCTGCACCCGGGTCACCCGCTCTCGATCATGGGGCTGCACAAGGTGAGCGGCCATGTCGGAGTCCCGTACGTCAAGAGTGGAGACGAACTCGCAGAGACGGATCGACTCGTCGCAGAGTGGGACCGACAGCACGGAGGATGACGAATGGCCAAGAAGCGCAAGAAGCGAGGCGGAATCACCCTCCAGTCTGTCCAGCGCGCTCTGCTCAAGAAGATGAGCAAGCACGACTCGGATATCAAGCGGATCCTCAAGAAGATCGCCAGATGAGGCACAAGTTCGCACTGTGTCGACCGTGCGCCGCCAAGCTCCGAGAGATCCTCGCCCGTGACGGAGAGAGCGCGATGGCGCGAGAGATCCCGCGAGTTCTCTGCCCGAAGTGTCTCGACCGAAGTCTACTGAATCGCGACAACAAGGTCGTCCTGCCGGCAAAGAATTGACAACTCTGGAGTTGCACCAATGAAACTCGGGAAGATCCTCCTCCATCCACTCGTGCTCGGCGCGCTCGCACTCAGTACCCTCTTCGCAGTTGTCTACGTCTGGCAGGAGGGCTGGGTGCTCATGCCGAGGCCGGAGCACTGGTGGTGGCACGCTGCCGCGGCGCTGGCGGTCGGAGTCAATCTCGGCCAGAGCCTGGAGCGGTGGCAGCACAGGCGATCTCTGGAACGCTCAATCGCTGCGATGGCTCGGGATACGGAGAGCCTGAAGAACTCTGGAGTTCTGTCATGACTGACGAGAAGCAGGAAGAGACGCCGAGAGAGGGCAAGTTGGCCGAGGAGCGTCCGGTTCCGCGACCGATGCGGAAGGTCACCTACGAGGTCAACGCGATTCCGCTCGGGGCCTCGGCGCGAGACTTCGTCTTCGCGAAGTCTGACGAGTGGTCGGCTAACTTCGAGACGAAGCAGATCACCCCCGGCCCGCCGGGCACGTGGGGAATGATCGAGGGGATGGGGATCCTCACTCGCTGCCCGAAGTGCAAGCGGACCTCTTACCTCTCTCCCGAGGTCTCCAAGGTGATGCCCGACGGCCTGATCGCGCCAGACCTCCGGTGCATGAGCAAGGATTGCGGCTGGGCCGCGCACGCCTACCTGGACAAGGCGTGGGGGAAGACTCTCTACGCGATCGCAGTCTTCAATCGGCGCAAGCAGGCGCGCGGGAAGGACTCGCGGGAGATCCACTACGCGACCGGCAACTCACAGCAGGAGGCGATGCAACAGGTCATCCTGGAGCCTGAGTGCCACGTCATCGCCGTGGGCCCGGCGGTCGGATTCCGAGTGACGGACAAGCACGGCGAGAAGCTGATCGCCGAGGGATGAGGACATGCGACCTCGCAAGAAGAAGCGTAAGATGAGCAGTGCAGTGAAGAAGTATCTCGCCGCACTGAAGCACGCACGAGAGTACGGACCGATCACCAAGGAACACCACGCCAAGATACGGCGCTACCACGGAGTCTGACCATGGCTAAGCACAAGAGGAAGCACAAGCGCAGCGGGAAGCACAGGACCATCACCGCCGCACAGGTGAAGAAGGTCCGAGCGATCAAGAAGTTCCTCGGGACGCTCGTCTAGCAACAACTCTGGAGTTCTCAAACCGGGAGATTCACCATGCTCATCGAAGGCACATTCGCTCTCCTGATCCTGCTGGCCTGGCGAAAGGTGAGGGGCAGGAAGGGGCTCACCAAGGAGCGTCGGGATATCTACCTCGACGCACTCGAACACCTCGAAGACCCGAAGGCTCTCCGCGAGCTGGCGGACGGGTACGAGAGTGACGGTCTCCCGATCGAGGCGAGCATGCTCCGGAAGCGCGCCGATCTCCGGGCGATGCCGCGCGAGAAGTGGGAGAACTTCCGCGCACTCTGCGAGCGGGCGATCCAGAAGCCGGACGCCAACCCGCAGGCGCTCGACGAGATGGCTTCCGCGTTCGACGCCATGACTGCGACCGGCACGGCGATGAAGCTCCGGAAGAGGGCCGCAGAGCGAAGGATGGAGATCCTCGCCTTTGCGGACCAGGAGGACCGGAAGCGCCAGGAGGCCGAGGCGGAGGCAGAGAAGGACGCGCGGAGGGATACCGAGCCTCCCCCGACTCCGGACAACTCCGGAGTTGCGGAGACTCCGAAAGAGGAGCGCGGCGGCCTCGTGAATCCGAAGACCAAACCGGCTATCATCCCCGAGGAGAAGCCACTTCCGCCCATCCTCGCAACGGATCGGACCAATCCCGAGCACGTTCCCAGTGCGGGTGCCGATAACGCCAGGAGCGACGCGCCGTGACCAAGTGGGCCGACGACTTCAAGAGGGCGAGCCGGGCGTACCGCGCGAGGCAGAGGTCTGACCGCGCGGCGGCGGACTTCGGCGCGGACTTCGGCTCGAACTACAACGCGAACTCTGGAGTTCTGAAGCAGGTCCAGGCGAAGCTGAACTCCCTCGGGATGGCCTCGCCCTCGCTCGCCGTCGACGGTCGGATCGGCCCGCTCACCGTCGCGGCGATCAAGAAGTTCCAGACCTCCAAGGGCCTCACTCCGGACGGAGTCGTCGGAGACCAGACCCTGACGGCGCTCGGGATCCCCTCGCCGAGCGAGGTTCCCACCAACCCCGCGACCCCTACGTCGATCGGGCCCGCCACTCCGACGAATCCCGACCCGTCGCAGTTCGCGAGCCTCGTCGCGTTCGCCGCCAAGTACGGACAGAAGATCGTTCAGGCGAGCGGGTACGCTCCGGGCCTCCAGGCGACGCGCGCCGCAGTCGTCCAGTCCTTCGTCCCGTGGTCGACTCCGTTCGAGGGATACCTGAACGGTCCCTACACCGATGCGAAGGGTCTGATCACGACGGGGATGGGGAATCTCATCGACTCGCAGCCCCCCTCTCCCACTCCCACGGCGAAGGCGCGCAGCCTACCGTGGAGTCCGAACAACATCGACGCCGACTGGGCGATCCTCCGCGCCAACTGGCCTAGGGTCCAGTCTCGCGCGAGCATGAACCTTACGACCTCGCGTCTCTCTCCGCAGGCGGTGACGGACCTCATCGTCCAGACGATGAAGGAGGAGGAGCCGGCGATCCTCCGCCTCTTCCCCGGATTCCGCGACTTCCCGGCCGATGCGCAACTCGCCATCTGGTCGATGGTGTGGGCGGAGGGAACGGGGAATCTCGCGAAGTTCAAGACTCTGATCCAGGCCGCGAACTCTGGAGACTTCGTGACTGCCGCCGCGCAGAGCCACATGCAGGGTGTCGGCATCGACATGCGCAACCTGGCTAACAAGCTGCTCTTTCTGAACGCGGCGGCAGTCAGGACGCTGAGCGCGGACCCGACGGTCCTCTACTACCTCGACGGTCTGACGAGGCTGGCCGGGACCGCGGAGAGTCTCGCTCGCCTCCAGCGCGATATCGTCTCAGACCCGAGGAAGGCCGCCGGGTACTTCGTGTGGGTGATCGGAGTCGTGCTGACCTTCGTGGGGCTGGGGTTCCTGATCGAGAAGAAGTGGAAGTGAGGAGAGGATCCATGTTCGACCCGTTCCTGAGCGACTACCGCCCTCGCGACAACTCCAGAGTTCCCGTCGCCGTGTTCGGAGAGATCGGCGGCCAGAAGTCCCTCGCCGACGTCCAGGATCTCCTCGCCTCGATCGAGTACCGCATGGTTCAGTTGCGGACAGCGCTCGGACAGGTCGACCCGTCAAAGGTCAAAGACCACACCAAGTTCGCTGAGCTGTTGGTCGACGCGGGGAATCTCCAGACTCGCGTCACCAGGGCGATCGACTCGGCGAAGAGTACGATCAGCGGCGGAGCGTTCACCATGCTCCCCGCGTCGTATACCCCGATGCAGGCGCCGTTCGATCGCCTGATGCAGGCGATCAAGCAGGGGTACCCGCCGGACGGTGCGCAGGTCAGGCGCGGCGACTACGACGACGTGGTGAACCGCATCAAGCAGATCGGCGGGGTGGCGGTCGACAACTCCCAGGTCCCTCAGCCGAGAGCGGCCGATCCGGACCGCCGCTTCATCGTCTCGACTGCTCCACTCGCCCGCGCAGTCGAGGGCGCTGGGCGCGAGCTGGAGAAGCAAGGTGGAAACCTCTTCGACTTCTACCGATGGGCGAGTGCCCACAAGACAGAGATCGCGATCGTCGGGGCGCTCTTCGGACTGTGGGTGCTCCACAGTCTCTTCGCGGTCGCGAAGGTTGCTGCGCCCCACGTCGTGAGGGCCGCTCTCCCTGTAGCAGCGCTGTAACTCCAGAGTTCTGGAGGTAGTACCCGCGTGAGTCTCCTCGACACCATCAACCAGATCGGCGGCGCCCTCGGCACCGTCGGGGCCGGATTCGCCGGGTGGGTGGCGACGAAGATCAACGAGGTGAAGGCGAGCGCCGAGAAGGCCACCTACGCCGCCGACCGCGCCGAGCAGACTCTGAAGCGACTCCGCGAGGAGCTGGAGGGCATGGACGCCCTGAAGCGCGGTATCAAGCTGGAGATCGAGCAGGCCATCGCCGACGCGACGACTCCGACCAGGAACTCCTCCCCGTTCCTGACAGAGCAGGGAGTCCCGACGAACGGCGAACTCGGACGCCGGCTCGACGAGTACGTGAAGCGACTGGAGCACATGCAGGGAGAGATCCTCCGCGAGCGCGGTGCTCGCCACGCACTCCAGCACCAGATCAAGACCGACGACAGGGAAGACGAGCAGCAATGGCGCGAACTCCTAAGAGCCCTCGCTACGATTCAGGCACAGATCGAGGTACTGCAGGTCCGCTCGACGAGGGGGTAGAGGATCCCGCAGTCTCCGAGCGCATGATCAACGAGGACAGCTCGATCTTCTACATCGAGCGCAAGGCGCGGAGGAGACTCCGCCAGACGGTTCTCGACAAGGCTAAGGAGGTCGCGCGGATCGCTCTCAATCCACCCCCGTTCCCGCGTCGTCAATAACTCCAGAGTTCCTACTGTTGAGGTCTGACTAACGTGAATGAGACAGCCATCTACGGAGCAGTCTTCACAGCCCTCTTCGGTCTGATCGGGGCGGTCTACGCGGCAGTCAACGCCCGCCAGGCGCGCGCCGAGACCGCGATCGCCCGCGCCGAGACCTCGATCGCTCGCATCGGAGAGCGCGTCGGAATGTCTGAGTCGGAGATCGCCAAGCTCCGCTCGCAGAACGAGCGACAGGAGCGGGACGTGATCGCCCTCCAGGCGACTAATCGCGATCAGGGAGAGCAGATCGGGCGACTCATGGAGCGCATGAAGGCCCGCGAGGACGCTCACGCCGCGCACAGGGAGGACATGCGGGAGAACTTCGCCTCGCAGCAGTCCCGACTGGAGAGGATCGAGACTAAGCTGGACCAGCTCGCGACCGCGATCCGCAACAAGCCGTCCGGCTCCTATACGTTCCAAGAGAATCCGAAGAAGACGACCTGAGTCTTATCGCTTGACAGCGGACTCGATCTCTAGTATAATGAGCTTGCAAGCTCGACTCGCGTGTACCCAGGAGAGAACTCCAGAGTTACTCGCGTCGTAGGGAGAGCACGTGGCGAAGCGATTCAAGACCATCGAGCAGTGGATCCGAGAGACCATGGCCGACACTCGCGAGAGTGAGGCCAGTGGTAAGGAGTGCGGATGCACCGCGTTCGCGCTCGTCTACGTGCAACCGACGGGCGGGACGAAGGAGCTGGATCCAGTCAAGCTGACCGGAAAGACCTGGAATCCGAAGGACGTCGCCGACCGCTTCCAGGGGAAGGCGGAGACCTTTGCCCAGGACATGGGCGGAGTACAGTCGTTCCAGATCCTCGCCTTCTTCGGGTCTCGCGAGCCGCAGGCGTTCCACAACTTCAAGATCGTCGACGGCGAGCTGGCTCACGGCGGCGAGGATCGCAGGGTCAAGGAGACTCCCGACGCCCAGGGCCTCGTCGCGTTCACGATGCGGCACCTGGAGCGCACCCAGGAGCAGCTCATGGCCCTGGCGACCGGCTTCGTCGCTCGCGCCGATCAGCGCGAGGAGCGAATGGCAGCGCGCGAGGAGAAGTCTCGCGAGGAGCTGAACGACGCCTACTCGATCGTCCGCGAGATGATCATGAATCAGAAGCGCGCCGAGTTCGATATGGACATGGCGAGGCTGAAGTTCGCTCGGGACATGGCGAACCAGGATCGCATGTTCCAGCAGGCCCCGAGTCTCATCAATACGATCGCCGGACAGGAGGTCTTCCCTCAGGCCGTCGCCGACAAGACCCTCGTGGATCAGCTCTGCGAGAAGGTCGCGCCGGAGAACGTCGACCAGCTCGTCGCCGCCGGGATCATCCCGGCCGACATGGGGGGTCCGCTCAAGCTCCGGATCGGCCAGTACCGCGAGGAGCAGGCCAAGAAGGCAGAGGCGCTCAAGCACCTCCCCGCGGCCTCCGGTCTCGAAGGCGAGACGTCGAGCAATATCGTCCCGTTCGACCGCAACAAGGACAAGAAGGGCGGCGGACAATCCGGCGCTCCCGCCGCTACGTGAACTCTGGAGTTCTACAAGGAGACTCGACATGGCTGCTAAGAAGAGCAAGCGACGCAAGGGCAAGAGGAAGGGTTCTCTCCAGTCGGCGATGGCCAAGGGTATCGCGAAGGGGCTCGGCGGTGGAGGGAAGCGCGGCAAGAAGAACCAGCGCCCGCTCCCATTCCTGAAGAAGATGGCCGCGAAGATGGAGAAGAATCTTCCGCGTCTGAAGGAGATCATCCGCCAGCGCGGTGGCTGAGGATCGCGTCGCGGCTCTAAACCGGGAGTAACTACGATGGAAGAACTCGCACTGCTGTACCTGCGCAAAGCGCTAGAGGAGGCGCTGAAGGCGGGAGGAAACGCGTTCCTGGACGACCTCTTCGGCAAGATGAGCGAGAGGCAGATCGACGCGCTGATCAAGATCCTCCAGGTCGTGAAGAGTCGGAAGCAGACCGCGCAGTCGAAGACCGGATAACTCCAGAGTTGCCAAGGCGAGTAACCAATGTCTCCCCAAGATCGACTGAAGCGCATCCTGCGGTACCTCGCCGGCGACGACGAGCTACCCGACTGGATGCACGACCGCGGGGGGTGGGCCCAGAGCGGGACCCTCGTCACTCACCAGAACTCCGGACTGGTGAAGTGCGCAGTCGAGAAGTTCGACCGCTGCGCGGTCTACACCGTCCAGCTCGGCCTCAATACGGGAGACTCCGACGGTCGCCCGTTCCAGGCGCAGGCAGAGGTCACGTGGAGCATCAACGGCACCCCGATCCGCCGTGTCGTCTCCGTCTCGCAGGGGTGCTCGATCAGCGGAGTGACGGAGTCCGTCGACGTGCGCATGTATGACGCGACTCCCGAGTTCGGAGAGGACCAGACCCCGTTCCAGTACGTCGGCCTGATCAACGTCGCTCCCGGCCCGCGCGCCGCGACGACTCTCCCGCCGTTCCTCCGCATCTTTCCGGCGATGATGGAGCTGCAGAAGAACACCGACTTCACGGTCGACGTACCGGAGAACTCTGGAGTCATCGGAGTCCGGCTCTCGTACAAGAGCGTCGGGACGACCGCACCCACCGCGGTCTTCCAGGACACCAACGGGACGGTGTTCGACGAGTACGACGTCGTGACAGGAGAGAACAGCATCTTCGTTCCCCTGGCGTCAGGCACTACGCAGGTGCGCATCATCAACCAGGACGGCACCAACTCCGTTTTCGTCAACGGCCAGTGGGCGATCGACGGCTAGGCACCTGCGGTGCCGACTAGCTGGCGCTGAGACCAGTAGGGCGTACCAGATCGCCCCTGCGCCTGTAGGGCGATAAGAACTCTGGAGTTTCTGAAGAGAGGGCACCATGGAGATCACGAAGAACCAGAAGATCGTCGGCATCTCGCTCGCGGGCGTCATCGCCTGGCTGCTCTACCGCAAGAAGGTCCGGCTCCAGTCGCAGCGCGTGGAGACTCCGTCCGGTCCCACCCAGGTCGTCGTGCCGGTCGCGACGGGCGCAGGGACGGGGGCGATCGCGAACGTCCTCGGCAACGTCGTGCCGACCGCGCACTCCGAGCTAGTGACGAAGGCGCTCAGCCAGGTCCCCGTCGTGGTGCAGGGCGACCGAGTGGCGCCCACGCGGGTCAGCACGATCGCCGACATGCAGCACGCCCTCAACTTCCTGAAGGTGTGCAGCGTCCCGCTCAAGGACTCTGGAGTTCTGGACGCCCCCACCGTCGCATGCCTGAAGGCCTTCCAGAGCATCATGCAGATCCCTATCACCGGACTCGACGACCCGACTACGAAGTCGGCGCTCGAATCCGCGGTCACCAAGTCCGGGATCGGCACCCACGCTCCGGCGATCCTCGCACACCCCACTGTCATCTCCCCTCCGCACGTCAATCCGGTCATCCAGACCGAGAGGGACCTCCAGCGGAGTCTCAACGTGCTCGGTGCCTCCCCGAAGCTCAAGGAGGACGGGAAGATCGGTCCGGTCACCACCGCGGCGATCAAGGCGTTCCAGGTCGTGCACGGACTCGTCGCCGACGGTCTCCCGGGCCCGAAGACGAAGGCGGCGCTCGCAGTCGCGGTGCAGGGCGGCGGAGTCGCCATGAGTCCGGCGATCCGCACCTCAGTCGACGCCCCCGCATCCACCCTCACCGCGGCGGGAGAGTTCGGGTACCTCTCGGGCGGCGGGATCCAGCCTCCCCCCTTCGCGCCCCCCGCGCAGTACTCCCCGATCGCGCCGCCTCTCTCTCCGCACTACCGCCCCCACGCGCCGCACGCGTACATCCCTCCGCCGACTGGCAGAGGGCCCCTGATGCCCGAGTGGGAGGACCCGCAGGGAGGCCAGTTCTTCGCTGGGGACTTCGGAGTCAATCGCGGGATGATGCAGCACGGCGGCGGGTTTCACCCGCACCGTCCGATGGGGATCCGCGGCCGCGCCTGGGGTCTCGGAGTTCCGTACGACGAGGACGCGGACGTTGAGGTGGTGGAGATCGAGGACGAGGACGGAAGTCCCGTCCTCATCAACGGTGAGCAGCTCGAAGCCGGCGCCATGTGGGAGGCCCACCGCGCGTTCGAGGAGGCGCACGCGCGCGGTGACCGCCGATTCGAGCACCCGAGTGCGGAGCCCGGCGCGCCGCCACTCCCCTGGGAGCACCGGCGCGAGGAGCACCCCGCGTTCCACCGCGGCGCCGAGAGTCGCGGCTGGGGCGACCGGCTGCGCGACTGGTTCGGATTCGGCCAGCGCCGCAACGTCGACGAGAACCAGTTCATCCCTCCGCCCGCGACTCCGCAGATGGTCAACTGGGACCCGTTCAGCGTCGTCGACACGGTCGAGACGGTCGACCGCTGGCACCCCGACGAGCTTCGCCGAAGGGAGGAGCTGGAGCGCCGCGGGTACTCGCCGCACGCGCCGATCACTCCGGGGATCCCCCGCGCACCGACCGAGCACCTGACTCCGCCCGGACCGCCCCCCGGTCACCCCGCGGCCCCCACCGCTCCCCGACCCGCAGCGCCCACGCAGGCGCCGTTCATGACCGTGGTCAATCCGCCCCGGTAGAACAACTCCAGAGTTCTTCGCCGCCGGCCGTAGCGCAGCCGGCGCCCAAAGTGCGGAGTCCCATCCACCCCGACGTGCGCTAGAGCCACCCCTCTCCTCGAACGAGAACGCCCATGGCATACGCCCTCAAGAACTCGATCATCTACAACGAGGCTTTCGCGGCATACATCTTCGCGAAGGCCAACGCCGTCGCTTCGGCGGGGACTCCGCCCAGCGACAATCCTGTCGACCCGACCGGAGCTGCGTACACCGGGACCGCGCTCATGACCGAGGCGACCGCATTCGCGGAGGCTGTCGACACGGCGATCGAGAATGACGCCTCGATCAGCGACGCGGGTGGCGTCGCGCTGCAGCCCGCCACGCAGGTGATCCAGCAGCACCAGCTCGGCAAGTCCGCCGCGATCAGGGGCGCGTGCTACGCGTTCCTCTGCCCCGGCGGATCGTGGCTCAACTGGATGCCCGGAGGTCCGGTCATCGCCCCCGTGACGGGTCGCGGCACGACGAAGCTCGGCGGGAATCGCGCGGGCGGCAACACGACGTGGATCACCAACGTCGGCAACCAGATCCTGGAGCTGTACACGGCGATGACCGCGATCATGTCCTTCCCGGCCCCCGGCGGCTGATCCCCTCTCCGCAACTCCAGAGTTCTAACGCCGCCGGATCGCAGCGCGCCCGGCTCCCAAGAGCGGTAGATGAATCCACTCCCGAAGCGCTGAGAACTTCCGAACCTCACGACGAGACGCGAACATGTACACTCCCAATAATCAGAAGGTTTTCCTCCAGGCGTTCGCCGGCGCCGTCGCCGGCCTCCTCGGTCAGAGCACCCCGCTCACGACCACTCGCGGGGCCTACACCGCGACACTCAACATCGCCAACGCCTGGGCGCAGTCGGTCGACACGCAGTGGGCCTCGGCGCTCGATCCCGACGAGTTCGAGTACACGGAGATCGCCGAGTTCTCGAACGACCTCTTCATGGTCTTCGAGCCGCAGGTGGGCAGCACCACTCCGGCGTTCTTCACGAAGACCGCCAACGCACTCCTGACCATGCTCGCCGACGCGGAAGCGGTCCTCGCTGCGGAGGGGATCACTCCGGGCGCGCCGGGCGGGAACGAGAACTACGTCTACATCACCAACGGCTCCTCCCTCAACGGGCAGGGAGTCGGCGGCCCCACGACCGTCGCGCTCGTCTCGCTCAAGGCGAAGGGGAGCGGCATCTTCCGCTGGTCGGCGACCGCCGTTCAGGCCGGCGCAGCTGCGGGCGAAACCGTCGACTTCGTCGTCACGAGTCAGACCGGGACGGGCGCGGAGTCCTTCACCGGCGGCGCCACGGCGGTCGGCGGGAGCGGTCCGAGCGAGGCCTCTACCATCAACCTCCTCACGTCGAACGGAGTCGCCGGCACCGGCATCGCCGTCACAGGCGGCGGTGGAGGCGAGCTGACGCAGTACACAGACTTCGTCCAGATCGGCACCGCGGCGATCGGCGCGAAGTTCTCCGCGGGCGGCATCATGCAGAACAGCGTCACCGCCCAGGCCACTCGCGTGCCGTTCCCCCTCGGGAACAACGTCATGCTGCTGGTGAAGATCACCAACTCCACGACGAATCGCCTCGTGACCGGCATCTGCGTCAGCCTGGAGGAGATGCCCAACTAGCTCCGCTCAGAGCGCGAGGGTAGGCGGGACTGGAGACCCCCGCCTACCCTCGGCTCGCCTACCCCCAACAACTCCAGAGTTCTGACAGGAGAAACCGGAATGAATCCCAACTGGTCGAAGCTCGCGTCACTCGGGCGTACTCTCTTCATCCTCTTCGCGTCTACATTCGTCGGCGCAATCGTCCTCCCAGTCGCGACGGACGGGACACTCCCGGCGACGTGGGCCGCGTGGCGTCCGATCCTCGCAGTCGCATTGAGTGCCGCCGTCGCCGCCGAGTTCCTCTGGATCCGCACGCACCTCCAGCAGGCCGCGCAGGCGATCGGTGTCGTCGCGAACGACGCCACTACTCCGGCTGCGGTCAAGGCTGCTCTCCTCAAGGGAGGATTCGGGGTGGTGCTGCTGATGCTCTCCCTCCTCTGCTCGGGCTGCAATGGCACGGGCTGCACTCCCGCCCAGGTGGCGCAGGCGCAGACCGACACGAGTCAGGCCATCGACCTGACGAACGCGGTTTGCGCGCTCGCTCCGGACTCGCCGATCGGACAGTCGCTCGTCTCGATCATCTGCACGCTCGCCGAGGGGACAGAGCAGCTCGTCAGCGTGGTGATCGGCGCGGTCGGCACCATCGAGGGACCGGGGGGTACCGCGTCGCTGAGCAGCGCGACCGCGATCGCCAGAGTCCCGGTGAAGCAGATCGAGTTCAAGATCCCTGCGCCGACCGCGGCGAAGTTCCTCGCGGCGCACACTGGCAAGAAGTAGACACCGCTCAAACCGGGTCCAACAACTCCAGAGTTCCAAAAGAGGTTCGCAATGACCACGAAGTGGGTTCTGCTCGACGAGACGAACGGCGCGAAGACGGGAGACGGCGCGACTCTCGACCACGCGACGCTCGTCCGCATCGCCATCGCTTGCGATACTCAGCTCAACAACGAGTTCGCCCACTTCTTCGGCGGACAATACGAAGTCCGAGCGGGGGAGAGTCCGCAGGATATCAAGCCCGGGGAGCAGGTCTACTCGTTCGTGCCGACGCTCGCTGACGCGCCCGGAG
>Ga0210401_10000995_pt1 | contig 34123 bp, 37 predicted proteins | sample IncBWH32MmetaG_FD_150866 | JGI IMG/M metagenome (GOLD analysis project Ga0210401, IMG submission 150866) | Forest soil microbial communities from Barre Woods Harvard Forest LTER site, Petersham, Massachusetts, United States - Inc-BW-H-32-M | ecosystem: Environmental > Terrestrial > Soil >... | reverse complement strand
AGGCGGCATTTGTGGTTTGGGTGATGGCGATTGGGGCGGGAGTTGCACAGGCGCAATCGCCCTCTTGCGCGGATTTGCGCGCGCAAAAAGAAAAGGTCTACGGATTTCACCTGACGCAATTGAATGAGACGCAGATTGACGCGAAGAGCAAAGCGATTGACGCCTATTGGAAGCAACTTCAGTCCGCCGGCCCCGAGGGCGTCAGCTGCCTGAAGGAGATGCTTGCGGCGGAGAAGACTGACCACATTTTTCAGTTTGACGCTGCCTCATTTTTGTTTCAGCTGGACAAATCCCCAGAGTCGATGAACCTGGTCAGGGACGCCATTGTGCAGACCGATTTTCAGGAGACCGATCCGGCGAACTATCTTTCACTGGCGCTCGAACTCGGACAGCGCGGCGTGAATATCCAATCCCTCGCGGGCAGGTTGCTGCTCTTTCCAAATGCGGTCATTCATATCTCGGAGCATTCCCTCGATCTGGACTCCGACACGGCCGCACTTTTTCTCTACGGCAGCATGGATTCCGCTAAGGCCAGCAAAGGGCTGGTTGCGCAGCTCCAGGCGCAGGAACCCTTTGTGCGAGCCGCCGCGGCCCATCTGCTTGCGGAGGAGATGACGGAGGAAGCATTCCGCGCTCTGAGTGCCTGGGGCGGGCTCGCGGAAATTAAGGAAGACTATCGCCGCAACGACATTCAAGCGGTGATGAAATACCAGGCCCCCGACCCCGCGGAATTCGCGAATCCAAAGTGGACCCGGGAGCAGGTGCTGCAAATCATCGCCGGCCTGCCGCACACGCGGAAAGAGTTCGACGATGTGATGAGCACGCGAGGCGCGGAGTTTGACCGGCAGATGCGCGAGAAAAAGCCGACGCAAGACGAACTTACGAAAATCGTGGCCGAGAGCGAGCCCATTTACGGAATCGCGGATCGGACCTCGTTTCAGAATAGCGCGGTCGCAACGCTGAAAGCCGAGGACTTCGACACCCTGCGGGAGGCGCGGCGCAAGGCGCTCTACAATATTTCGGATGAGAGCCTTTCGGAGTATCTGGCGTATACGCAAGTAATGATCCGGCTTCTGAACCGGCTGGATTTGTATAAGGATTTCCGCGCTCACTGAGGCGGAACAGGCAGGATATGGCGCGGCGGAGCGAGTCGCCGGCGCCTGGCCAACTTTGGGAATCGCTGTGGCTGGCGCTGGACCGCGACACCATGGCCAACGTGTTGTTGCAAAGGGAAGCACAGCCCGCCGATTCTTTTCTGCCGCAGTGGCTATCGGGATATGCTTTTCTTTTCGAGAGTCCAATGAGCTTGCAACGCGCCAGGGGAGGTGCGGGTGCCTTCCCCGCGGGAGCGCCCGGGGCAACCCAGCCGTTGAGATTGCGTTTGGAAGCGCCGGGGGATCTTTTCAAAATGACGACGAAAGCGCCGGCGAGACGGCAAAAAAACAGTTCGACGGCACGCAATCCGGGGGCAAGACCATGACTTTCCGCACAAAAGTTTTTCTTATTTTCCTGATCACCGTGCTGGCGTCGGTATCGCTGGTGGTCTATGGCGTCACTTTCTATACGCAACGCGCGTTCGAGCAGATGGACGCGCAGCGCACCCATGCGCTGGAAGTGCAATTCGAAAAGGAGTTCGCGCAACGCGGGGAAACGATTGTTCAACAGGTGGAAAACATCACCAACGCCGATGTAACCGTTCGGATGGTTCTCGATCTGGCGCGGCCCAACGCCGACGCTTCCCTTTACCTGCATGACGCCAACGGCGCGGCGCAGAGCCATGGCTTGGATTTCGTGGAGTTCGTGAATTCCGATGGCACGCTGGTTTCCTCCGCGCAATATCCCGCGCGCGTCGGCTACAAGAACGATTGGGTCGCCTCCAACAAGAACTGGGACGCCACCGGTGCTTTCCTGAAACGTGAGGAACTTCCGGACTCCCCTGCGCTTTCGCTGAGCGCCGTACGCACGCAGACCGTGGGCAATAAAACGATCTACATCATCGGCGGGCGGCGCCTGGATCAGAATTTCCTTGCTTCGCTGGAGCTTCCCGAGGGCATGCGGGCGCTGCTGTACAAGAATCTGGAGCCAACGTTCGTCGCGTCGGAGCTCACCGACGCGAATGGCGGGGTTCCGCAAGCAGAAACTTTTCAATCGCTGATCGAGCAGATTCAAAAGCAGCCGCAGGATCTGACTAAAACGATCTCGTGGAACCACGATCCGGCCAGTGCGGAGACGTTCCACGCGATGCCGCTGAAAGGCCGTAATGGCGAGTTGCTCGGCGTACTGCTCCTTGGCAGCTCGGCGAAAGAATTGGTTCTGTTGAAGCGCGAGATTTTAAAGATAGCCGCCGTGGTTTCTCTGGCGGCGCTGTTCGTCGGCCTGCTCCTCAGTTGGTGGGTCTCGCGACGTATCACGCGGCCGGTGGAAGAGCTTGCCAATGGCGCGCGCGACGTGGCTTCCGGGCGGTGGGACACGAAGATTGACGTGAAGGGCAGCGACGAAATCGGGCAACTGGCGAACTCGTTCAATGAAATGACGGGAACGCTGACCGCGCAGAAGGAAAAGCTGGTGCAGACGGAGCGCGTCGCGGCCTGGCGCGAACTGGCGCGAAGGCTCGCTCACGAGCTGCGCAACCCGCTCTTTCCATTACAAATCACCGTGGAAAACCTGCAACGCGCGCGGCAGCTTGGCCCGCAGCAGTTTCAAGAGGTCTTCACCGAGGCGACCGCAACACTGAAGGCGGAATTCGCCAATCTGAACAGTATTGTCACCCGCTTCAGCGACTTTTCCAAAATGCCGGCGCCGGAATTTTCCAAGGTCAATGTGAACGAGGCGCTGCGCGACGCCATCCGGCTGTTCGAGCCGCAGTTCACCGCCGTTGGCAAGCCGCACATTGGCACCGAATATTTCCTGAGCGACTCGCTGCCGGAGATTGACGCCGATTCGGATTTGCTTCACAAGGCGTTCCAGAACCTGGTGCTGAACGCCATGGATGCGATGCCCGCGGGCGGCACGCTTTCGCTGCGCAGCAAAGATGGCGAGGACACCGTGCGCATCGAGGTTTCGGACACGGGAAAAGGTTTGACACCAGAAGAGTGCTCCCGTCTGTTCACGCCGTATTACACGACCAAGCAGTTGGGCACCGGGCTGGGCCTTGCCATCGTGCAATCCGTCGTCAGCGATCACCACGGCACGATTTCCGTTTCGAGCGAAGAGGGGCATGGCACGACCTTTCGCATTGATTTGCCGAAACGCCAGGGTGGCGCCACGCTGAAGCCGAAGACGGAGACAAGTCCTTCGGAGAAGGAGTCGGAGCGCGCCGCGACTGCGACGGATTAGCTCCCCAAGACAAGGACCAACTTGCCACGCAAAGCCCACCTGCTGCTGATTGATGATGACCCGAACACGCTGGCTTCTTTGGCGCGCGCATTCCGTCTGGCGGGACACGAAGCCACGGTTTGCGACAACGCTTCACGCGCGGTCGAGTTGGTGCGCGCCGAGCGTTTTGACCTGATCCTTTCGGACGTAGTTATGCCCGGGAAGAGCGGCATGGAGCTGCTGGAGGATTTGAAGAAGGCGGGCGTGCAGACGCCCATCGTATTGATCTCGGGGCAGGCGAACATCGAGATGGCGGTGAAGGCTACGCGACTGGGCGCGCTGGATTTTCTGGAGAAGCCGCTGAGCACGGACAAGCTGCTGCTCACGGTGGAGAATGCGCTAAAGCTTTCGCGCCTGGAAGATGAAAACCGCGAGTTGCGCTACCGGTTGGGCAAGCACGAGTTGGTTGGCTCCGGCCCAGCGATGAAAAAGTTGATGGCGCAGATAGAGCGCGTGGCGGCGAGCGAAACGCGCGTGTGCATCCTCGGCGAGACGGGCACCGGGAAAGAATTGGTGGCGCGGGCGATTCACGAGAAGTCGCCACGTCGAGAAAATGCGTTCATCACCCTGAATTGCGCGGCCGTCCCCGCGGAGTTAATTGAGTCGGAGCTCTTCGGCCACGAAAAAGGTTCGTTCACGGGGGCGGCGGGGCGTCACTTGGGAAAATTTGAGCAGGCGGAGGGCGGCATGCTCTTTCTCGATGAGATTGGCGACATGCCGCTTTCCATGCAGGCCAAGCTGCTGCGCGTGCTCGAAGAGGGCGAGGTCGAACGCGTCGGCGGCGAGAAACCGATCAAGGTAAACGTCCGCGTGATCGTCGCCACGCACCGCAACCTGGAAGAGCTCTCGAAGAAAAATGAGTTTCGCGCCGACCTGTTTCACCGCATTTATGTGTTCCCTTTGTTCCTGCCGCCATTGCGCGAGCGCGCCGAAGATTTTCCGGACCTCGTCGCGCACTTCGCGCGTCAGGTAGCCGCACAGAATGGCTGGAAGGAAAAGCTTTTTTCGGCGGAGGCGATTGCCGCGCTTCGAAAATATTCCTGGCCGGGGAACGTGCGTGAATTGCGAAACATCGTGGAGCGGCTTGTCCTGCTCGCAGCGGAGGAGACGATCAGCGCCGACGAAGTGCAGCCGGTGCTGACCGGTGGAGATCCGGCAAGTTCCAGCAGCAACACGGACACGGGGCACGGAACACTTCTGGAGCGCACTGAAGCGTTCGAGCGCGAAGTGCTTCTCGGAGAAATTCGCCGCCACAATTTTCACATGACCAACGTCGCCCGCGCCCTCGGCCTCGAGCGCAGCCACCTCTATAAAAAGTGCCAGCAACTCGGCATCGATCTGCAATCTCTGCGCAAGCCTGAGTAACAACTACATGCTGCAAGGCCGCGTCGGCGACTTTTCCAGCCGCGTATCTAACTGATAAAAATAGCGTTATTGGAGTATATTGATTCTGCTTGACAAATTACATATTGCTATATAGAAATAGCATATCGCAATATTCAAGGAGGGCGCCCACCATGACTCTCGGAGACAAACTTCGCTCCCTGCGGGCCATTGAGGGTTCTTTGCGGGGCTTCGGGCGGCCCATGACACAAGCGGAGCTTGTGGAGGCCATGAGGGAAGAGCTAGGGCGCGGGCTGAGCCAGGCGTACGTCTCGCAACTGGAGAGCGGCGCCCGGCCGCACATGACCAACACTTCCCGCGAGCTGCTGGCGCGCTTTTTCAGGGTCTATCCGGGCTTCCTGGTGGACGACCCCGAAGGGTATTCGCGCGAGCTGCAATCCGCGCTTCGCATGACTGATTCGACGGTGGATGCCTGGCTATATGCCGGTTCCGATCAATTCAGTTCGGACCCGGAGCTTGAGAAAGCACTGTTGACCATCGCCGAGCATCCGGATTCGCGCAGCGCGATTTTGCTCCTCGGCGAAATACTTCGCACGCCCGGCTTGGCCGAGCGGCTCAGCGAAGTCCTGCAACCTTCGGCGGTAACTGGCTCCGGCCACCCGCCGCCAATTCCTTCACAGAACTAACCCCTAAAGGGCCAACGCACGGTTCGTCCAAGCGACGGGGTGTCGCTTCGCGAGGTGTCGTATGACTTGGTCTGACTTCTACCTCTTCTGTTTCCTGGTGGGCTTCTCGCTCAGCGTGCTGTCGTTTCTTGCGGGCGCTGTGCACCTGCATCTGCCTTTCAAATGGCATCTACCGTTTCATGGCGGGCATCACGGTGCGGGCGGCGGCCTCGCCAAAGGCGGCGCGCATCTTTCCTGGTTCAACGCGTCCAGTGTGCTGGCGTTTCTCGCGTGGTTTGGCGGGACCGGCTATCTGCTGACCAAGCATTCGAACTTGATCGCCGTAATATGCCTGGCCATCGCCATCGCAGCAGGTCTAACCGGCGGCTGGATCGTGTTCCGATTCATGGCGCGGCTGCTGCGCGATACCGAGGTGCAAATGAACGAGTGGGACTACCGCCACGAAGGTTCGGTCGGCCGGGTGAGCATCTCGATCCCCGCCAGCGGCACCGGGGAAGTCATCTTCGAGCAGCACGGCGTGCGGCGCAGCGCTGGCGCGCGGAGCGACGACGGTTCTCCGCTCGAGAAGGGCGCCGAGGTGGTCATCAGCCGGTACGAAAAGGGCATGGCCTACGTCCGCAAGTGGGACGAGTTCACTAAGGCGTAACACCGGGCCAAGTCCTGTAGCTCGGGCCTTCAGGCCTGAGGGTTTCCATAGCGCAGGCAGGATTTCAGTTCGAAGGAAAGGCCTCACCCCTCAAAGGGGTGAGCTACAAAGGGAGGTGGTTATGTTCGAGTTCTCAAGTGTTTGGGTCATCGCCGGTCTGGCGGTGCTCGCAGTCTTATTCCTGATGGTTCTTGCGGCGCGGATGTACCGCAAAGCGGGTCCGCACGAAGCGCTGATCGTTTACGGCTTCCGCGGCACGCGCATCATCAAGGGTGGCGGCACGATCATCTTTCCGATGGTGGAGCAGTGCAAGGAGCTCTCTCTCGAATTGATGTCGTTCGACGTGGCGCCGCAGCAGAGCCTGTATACCAACCAGGGCGTCGCGGTCACTGTGGAAGCGGTGGCGCAGCTCAAGGTGAAGTCGGACCCAGTGTCCATCCGCACCGCGGCCGAACAGTTCCTGACGAAACGCCCTGAACAACGCGAGGGCCTCATCCGGTTGGTGATGGAAGGGCACCTGCGCGGCATCATCGGGCAGCTCACGGTCGAACAGATCGTGAAGGAGCCGGAAATGGTCGGCGGCCACATGCGCTCCACGTGTGCCGACGACATGAGCAAGATGGGGCTCGAAGTGGTGAGCTTCACCATCAAGGAAGTGCGCGACAAGAACGAGTACATCACCAACATGGGACGCCCGGACATCGCGCGCATCAAGCGCGACGCCGAAGTAGCCGCTGCCGAAGCCGACCGCGACATCGCCATCAAGCGCGCCGAAGCGTCACGCGCCTCGGCGATTGCGAAGGCACAAGCAGACCAGGAACGCGTGGCGGCGGAAACCGCTTCGATGGCGAAGCAGGCGGAAGCCGAGCGCGACCTGGACATCAAGAAAGCCAACTACCTGGAGATCAGCAAAAAGGCCCAGGCGCAAGCCGACAAGGCCTATGAAATCGAAACCAACCGCCAGCAGCAGACCGTGATGCTGGAGCAGGTGCGCATTCAGCAGGTGGAGCGCGAAGCACAGGTGAAGGTGCAGGACGCCGAAATCACGCGCCGCGAACGCGAACTGATCGCCACCGTGCTGAAACAGGCGGAAATCGAACGGCAGCGCATCGAAACGATCGCCAACGCCGAACGCCAGCGCCTGATCAGCGAAGCAGAAGGCCGCGCGTCGTCCATCCGCGCGCAGGGTGAAGCCGAAGCCGAGATCATCTTCAAGAAAGGCGAAGCGGAAGCCCGCGCGATGAACGTGAAGGCGGAGGCATTCCAAGAGTACAACCAGGCCGCCGTGCTGGACAAGCTCATCACTGGTTTGCCGGAAGTGGTTCGCGCATTGAGCGAGCCGCTGAGCAAGGTGGACAAGGTGACCATCGTTTCGACAGGCAATGGCGATGCCGCGGGAGCGTACAAGCTGACCGGCGACATCACGAAGATTGCGGCGCAGGTGCCCGCGCTTTTCGAGGCGCTTTCCGGCATGCAGATGTCGGAGTTGCTGGGCAAAGTGCGCCTGATCGGCGACAAGGCGCCCAAGCCAGAGCCGCCAGCCATAAAGGCGTAAACCTATTCCGCCGGAGCGCTGCGCGAGCGGCGCTCCGGCGCAGCAGTAGCACAGGCTTTAGCCTGTGTCCGAAGGCGGAGTCGGCTAAGGGGTGTCTTATGGAGGAAAGGGTCATGAGTCTGACGTCGCAGCAAAAGCGGGGGCTGTTCTGGGCGCTGGGGATACTCATCATGGCAACGCTCGCCAGTGTCGCGTGGGCGCAAATCAACACCACGCTGGCACATTGTTTCTCGCTGTTTTGAATTTCATGTAGTGGCCGATCTTTAGACCGGCCAGGCCTGTAGCTCAGGCCTTCAGGCCTGAGGGTTTCCATAACGCGGGCAATCACCTCACCGCATTGAAAACCCTCACCCCTAAAGGGGTGAGCTACAAAGTTTCGCTAATTTGGAAAGGAGCAGCACCATGGGACTTTTAGAACGCGTTAGCACTTTAATTCGGGCCAATCTCAATGACATGGTCGATCGGGCGGAAGATCCGGAAAAAATGATCAAGCAGGTGATTCTGGATATGGAGAATCAATACCTGCAGGTCAAGACGCAGGTTGCCGTGTCCATCGCCGATCAACACATTCTGGAAAAGAAACTGCGTGAACAGGAAGACACCGCCAAGGACTGGATGCGCAAGGCGGAAGTTGCCGTGGAGAAGACGCAGGACGATCTGGCACGCGCCGCGCTGGATCGTTATCAGACGGCGCTGCGGCTTACGCAGAGTTTTCAGGAACAGGTGAACGACCAGAAAGTGCAGGTCGACACGTTGAAAAACGCGCTGGTGAAGCTGGAACAGAAGCTGGACGAAGCCAAGTCCAAGCGCGAGGTTTTGATGGCCCGCCACCGCCGCAGTATCGCGCTCGACAAAGCCGCCAAGGCTCAGGTCGCCATCGGCGAAGGCTCGAAGAGTGCCACCTTCGACCGCCTGAAGGAACGCGTGCACCACACGGAAGCGACGGCCTCTGCGGAAATCGACCTGCTTCACGACGACATGGCCGAGAAGTTGAACCGCCTCGACCGCGACACCGAAGTCGAGCGCCTGCTCAACGACCTCAAAGCCCGAAAGGGCCTGCCGGCCTAACCCGGTGTATCGAGCCGGATGGAACTTTGAGGCTAGTGGAACGACGTCGAGAACTACTGCAATTCCTTTATGGAATTGGGGTTGGATATAAGCACTTGTTAGGATGGGATAGCCACATGCCATGTCGTTAGATCAGCGGTCCGTCAAAGATCAGGTCAAGAGTGGTCTACTACTCGCCGGCCGCGTAGTAGCCGCGATTCTAATCTTTGCTCTGGCGGCGCTGGGATTTGGCTGGATGCACTCTTATGAGCATCCCTTCCACTTCCCAGGACCGCTGCGCGCATGGCTCGCCTTGGTCACGGCCGCAACCATCATTTTCTGGACGGCCGAACGATGGCTCGTGATACCCGGCTTGGTCATTGTTCGCGGGTTTTTCGGGGGCGTTTTCTATGTACTCTTCCCCGTGACATCGGGTATTAATACGCGCGGTTTGAGCCGAATAGGTGCTGCCGCACTGGTGGTATATTCCGTTGTCTTGGTCCCTTTGGTATGGCGATTTGTTCCACCAACCAAGTATCGAGCCACAATTTTCGACCGGATAGCTATCACTTGCTACACACTCGCTATAGCCGCTATGGTTTTATTTTCCAAGGACGCTGTATTGGAAGCTCCCTTATTTGGCACGATTCCACTGCTTCTTGCATGGCTCATTTATCTTTGGAACCGGAGCAAACGTACCCAGCAAAGGCGATTCCCCCAAACGGATCATGGTGGATAGGCCTTCCGTCAGCGTGGCATCATAGCTGCAAATGAATCCTTCGATGATAGAAGTGCCCGTGGCAATTGCTACCGGGATCGCCGGATTGACCGCTTATGGGGCGGCGTATCCGCGCGCGCAGCTTTTTGGGCCTACGGTTTGTCGCGCCGGGGCGCCGAACCAGCTGGCGATTACGTTCGATGATGGACCGAATCCGGCGATCACCCCGAGGTTGCTGGATTTGCTGGCGAAGCACAACGCGCGGGCGACATTTTTTCTTGTGGGGAAATTTGTTCGCGAGTGCCCTGATCTGACCAAAGAAATTCTGGCCAGGGGGCATGCCCTCGGCAATCACACCGATACGCATCCCAATCTTTTTTTGTGTGGACCACGAAAAACCGAAGAAGAGTTACAGCGTTGTGCCGACGCGATTCGTAAGGCAACCGGGGTCGAGCCGCGCTGGTTCCGGCCACCGTTTGGCTTTCGCAGCCCGTGGCTGGGCGAAATTGTGAAGCGACAGGGGATGCGGACTGTGATGTGGACGCTGATCCCCGGGGATTGGCGCGTGAAGCCGGCGGAGCGGTTGATCAAACGCATGAATCCGATTGCCGAGCACGCTCGCAAAAAGCTGCCTCCAGGCACGGGCTACGGCGGCGGGATGACCGGCGACATCCTTTGCCTGCACGATGGAAATCATCGCCACCTGGACGGCGACCGCGCCCACACCGTGGCGGCGCTCAAATATTGGCTGCCCCGCTGGAGCGATTTGGGGCTCGAGTTTGTTACAATGGACGAAACGCTGAGCAAGACCGTCGAGGACTAATGGACGAACGAAGCTTTTACACGGAAAAGGAAGAGATACGCAAGGTCAAGTTGGTATGCCCGAGCTGCCGCGGCGAATTTGAAGCGCCGGTGCGCTGGAAGGTCTGCCGCAAGAGGAAGGAACTCCCGCGCGGGGCAGGCGAGGAAGACCGCCGCAAGTTCGCGAAAGCGACATCCTACATGGTGCGCCTGGAAGACCTGGTGGCCTGTTACAAGTGCCGCAAGCGGTTCGAACTGACCGGCCAGTCGACCGTGCTGATCAACGACAATCTTGGCGACCCGAATGAGGATCCGGAAAATTTTGGGAATCGGTAAGGCTGCCGATAACAGCGACCAGATAACAGCGATCAGGAACCAAACTCGCATTTCCTCCGATGTGAAGTTTCCGGGTTGTGCCAGCCCATGAAAATAAAAATTGTCATCCTGAGAGCGCGTTGTTTGCGCCCGAAGGACCTCAACTTTTAATCAGCGCAAGTTTTTGAGGTTGAGATCCTGAGGCTATCCTTATCGGATAGCCTCAGGATGATAACTGGTGGGTAGTGCGGACCTCCCCGAGAAGCTGGTGCGCGTGGGTTGGACTAAATCTCCGGATACATTTCAAAGAATGCGTCAATCGACTGGCGGAAGGTGTCTTCGATCTCTTCCTTGCTACCCTCGATCAGGTGCATTGCCACCCGCGCGGTCCCCCCGCTCTTCAGCACCACGGTGGCCTCCTTCACTTCCCCTAGGTCATCCACCGGCAACAACCTCATCCCATAAATCAGCGCCAATTTCGCCATCCGCTTCCTCCTCAAGTCGATTTCAGACTATCCGCCTCGGCCCTTTGGGTCAAACTCTTCGATATCATTTGGATCGAATCACAAAATTCTTCCTCGGGCGCGGCCCTGAAATGAAGTTTGCTGTCGCGCTCCTTTCCATCAAAATTGGCTAAACCGCGCAAGCATCTCTGTGTCAAAATCGGGCATCGCAGGAAGTACGCGGAGGGGACCTAATGAAGCACCGCCTGTTTACAACAAGTTTGCTGGTCGTTCTGTTGACCGGAACGCACGCCTTTGCGCAATCCCCCGAGGGGCCGCAGACAGACCCGCCCGCTCCTGCCACTCGACCTGCACCAGCCGCCGCTCCGCGAGCGGCCGGCAACGGCCAAACCATCACCGTGCCCGCGGGCACGCGCCTTGGAGTGACTCTGGAAAACGGCATTTCGACCAATTCCGCCAAGCCGGGCGACTCGGTTTATTTTCGTAGTTCGTTTCCCGTCACAATAAACAACAAAGTGGTGATTCCGGTTGGCTCATATTTGCGGGGAGAGGTTACGGACTCCAAGCGCCCAGGGCATGTGAAGGGCAAGGGAGAACTCCGCATCCGACTGAACACGCTGATTCTTCCCAATGGCTACACCGTTGACTTGAACGCGGAGCCGCACAGTTCAGACGCCGCCGGAACGAAGACCGATTCCGAAGGCAAGATTACCGGTCCGGGCGGCAAGGGCAAAGATGCCGAAACCATTGCAACCACAACCGTGGCCGGAGCAGGCATCGGCGCCATCGCCGGCGGAGGCAAGGGCGCGGGAATTGGAGCGGGGATCGGCGGGCTCGCGGGTCTGGCCGCGGTGCTGCTCACGCGGGGTCCGGATGCGCAATTGCCGCGCGGTTCCTCGATGGATCTTGTTCTTGAGCGAGATTTGCAATTGGAATCGGAGCAGGTTCACTACACCAATGTAGGCCAGCCGAACACCGTCATTGTCCAGCCAGTCCAACAGTAACAATAAGGCAAGAAATTGATTACGCGCCGCGGCTGTGGCGCGCTTGCTGGAAGCGCATTGGACTGAAAGCAGCCCAGTCTTCGCTCACTCTCTGCGTGGTCACCCATTCTCGAATCAAGCGTGCCGTAATCGGCGTGAGCAGAATCCCGCTGCGGAAGTGGCCTGTGGCGATCAGTAGGCCGTCCAGATCAGTAGGTCCAAGAATCGGAAGATGGTCTGGCGTATCCGGCCGCAGACCAGCCCAGGTTTCTTCGATCCGCGCGGATTCCAGCGCAGGGACCAGGGAAATTGCGCCGCTCAAGATTTTCTTCATTCCCGCCACTGTCACGCTGCGATCGAAGCCTTCATATTCCACCGTTGAGCCGGCGATGATTCTGCCGTCGTGTCGCGGCACCAGGTACATGTGGCCAGACCACAAATCCTTCCGCAGCTTCACTGGCTCGCAGCGGAGCGCCATCATCTGCCCCTTGGCCGGCGTTACCGGCGCGTACGCTGCCACACCCTCGATCTTTGCGCTGAAGCATCCAGCAGCGATTACTGTCCACTTGGCTTCCACTCGGCCGTTTTGCAGTTGCAGTCCCCTGCAAGCGCCGCCTTCGGTCCACAATGCTTTCGCGCCATTACCGGGAAATATTTCGGCGCCTTTGCGACGAGCGCCTTCCAGCGTGGCTTCGGTGAAGAGCCGGTTATCGAGCGAAGCTTCATCGGGACGATGGATGGCGCCGCGAAGTTCGCTTGTTAGTGCGGGCTCGATTTCGCGGGCCTCGGGGCCGCTCAGCAGTTCCGCCGTTAATCCGGTGCCGCGGTGCAAGGCCAGAATTTCATCGATCTCGCTTTGCGCTGTTCCGTTCGGCAGCAGGTCCAGCGCTCCATCCTTGCGATAGCCAACCGGTTGGCCGGAGAGTTCTTCGACTCGCTGAATGAACTCCGGATATAGCTCCACGCTGGCCAGGCTGATCGGCAGCAGCGAAGCCATCTCCGAACTTTCCGGCGCGGGGGAAATCATGCCAGCGCTGGCCCAGGAAGCTTCGCGGCCGGGATTCTGCGCGTCGAACACGGCAACACTCAGGCCCACAGCTGCCAGTTCGAAGGCGATCGCCGCGCCGATGATGCCTCCGCCGGCCACGACTGCATCGTAGTGTTTCATCGACTCATTCTAGCGCAACGCCGGCCAGGAAAAGGCGGGTTGAATGCCAGTTCATGGATTCGGAACAAATTCCCTGGATAGCACTTCCGCTTTTTTGGCCTGCGAGCGGGCGCGTTGCCAGTCGTTTTCTTTCATCGCTTCGCGCGCGCTGTCGACGAAACCCCGTATTTTGGAAACCAGGTCCCGCTGGGCGACGTTCAGTGGCTTGCCCTGGGTGAGAGTCAGATTCCGTTCGGCCACGATCAGGCTTTGCTGGGTTTCAAGCTTTGCAGCGGACAATTGCTCGTCACTTAGTTCCGGGGCAATGATGGGCTCGGGAGGCTGTTCGGCCGCCGTTGGTCCCGGTGCGGGCGCAGGGGCGACGCGCGGTCTGGCCGGCGCGGCGCGAGGAACGACGAGGCGGGGCACAAGTTCCACCTCAAACGGAATATCCGGAGCGTCCGTCAAGCTCACATCGAGCGGCTGCGGCACGATCGGATGATTGGTGGCAAGGTTGCTCGCCGGAAACGTAGGGCGTTTCTTGGGGACGCATCCGCCGCAAATCAGGGCGCACGCGCACGCAAGCAGCAGGAATTTCTTCGATGAAGCCTTGTTCACGTCAATCAGGGCGGGGTAGCTCTGCATGCTTAAGCGGCGAGCGGCAACTCGATTCGAAATGTGGTTCCGCGGCCAACCTCCGATGTAAAGTTTATCGAACCGTTGTGAAGCTGCACAATTCGGAAGGTGCTGGCAAGTCCGATGCCGCTGCCTCCCGGCCGCGTTGTAAAGAAAAGTTGGAACACTTTTTGCCTGTCCTCCGCGGGAATTCCTTTGCCAGTGTCGCCCACGGTGATTTCCGCCATTTCGCCGCGCCGGCTGAGGGTTAATTGCAGTTGCCCGCCCGTCGGCATGGCTTCGACGGCATTCAGGACCAGATTCAACACCGCCTGCTTCAACAGATCGCGATCGACGAAGACGTCTGGAATTCCGATCGGCAGAAGCCTTGCCACCTGCACGTTGGATTTCTGAAGCTGCGGCTGTGCGACTTCCAGCACTTCCCGAAGCAAATCGGCAAGCTGTGTCGGTTCGAGACGCACGTCCATCGGGCGGGAAAAATCCAAAAAGCGCTTCACCACCGCGTCGAGCCGGTCGATCTCCACATCCAGAACATGCACTGCTTGCAGCGCCCCGCCTTCCGCATCGGCGGGCAGCAATTCCTTCAGGTTTTCGAGCCAAAGCCGCATCGAGTTCAGGGGATTCTTCACCTCATGCGCAACGCCCGCGGTGATGCGCCCCACCGCGGCCAGGCGTTCGCTCACTTGCAATTGGGTGTTGATACTTTCAATGGAGTCGAGATCGCGCAGGGTGATCAGCGCGCCCATCCGGTCGCCAGCCCCCTGGATTTCCTGAACGCTGACGCTCACGCGCCGGCGTCCCTCGGCCGTGTCCACCTCGGTCTCAGAGGCCACCTCGGTGAGCTGGTCGCCGTCGAGATGCAGCGCTTCAAACAACGGATGCCCCGGCGGGAAAATATCCGTCACCTTGCGGCCGAGAAAATCCGCCGCGGGGGCGCCGAGAAATTTTTCCGCTGCAGGGCTGACCATCACGGCGCGCGCGTCTTTTGTGAAGAGCAGCAGGCCGTCTTCCATGCCGGCCATGACGGAATTCATGTTCTCGCGCAGTGAGCTGAAGATTTCGTGCACGCCGCGCAGTTGCTGGCCGACTTGCTGAATTTTCTGGCGCACCTGGCCGAGTTCATCGGTCGTCTCGCCCGGCTCTTTCGACGAAGTTACGGGAGCGTCGTAAACACCGACGGAAATACGCTCGAGTTGGGCGAGAATGTCGCGGATTGGCGCGAGCGCCGCGCCGCTTACCACCGCGGCCAAAAATGTCGAGAGCACCAGCGCCAGCAGCGCGATCGAGCCCCATCGTTGTAGGCGCGGCCGGATATCGTTCAGAAGCAGAGCGGTTGAGACGGCGATGCGCACCTCGCCGAACGGGTTTCCGCGCAGCTTAAACGGGTAGTCCACTTCATAGATGCGCGTCTGCTCAGCAATCGCCCGCACCTGGCGCACGAAGGAGCTTTGCACGAGCTGCGAGAAGGGAGGCTTGCGCAATGCGGTTTTTCCCACAAGAGCAGGATCGCTGGAAACAAGCACTACGTCATCCCGGTCCACGATCGTGACTTCGTAGATGGAGGGGGAATCGGTGGCCGATTGCAGCCGCGCGGTCAGTCCTTCACTGATTTCGAATGCGTGGGCCACATAATCATGAATTTCCTGGGGATCTTCGGAAGCTGGACGCAATCCCTGGGCTTTGGCGTCTTCCAATGCGTGGCGCGCCGAATCGAAGGCTTCGCGAACCAGTTCATTCGCGCGCTTGTCGGTGTCGTGCAGAACCTGTTGCAGCAGCAACTCCGAAAACACCAGCGACAATACCGCGGTAGACAGGAGCACCAGCCCCGTCATGATCATGGTCAGTTTTGCGCGCAGCCCAAGCTGCATACCTGGCTAGGACTCCGTTTCTGTTTTTTCGCTGCCGTATTCCTTCAGCTTGTTGTGAAGCGTCTTCAGGCTGACGCCAAGCAGTTCCGCCGCACGCGTCTTGTTGTTGCCCGTCGCTTGCAGGGTCTGCAGGATCAATTCGCGCTCCATCGCGTCCACCGTAGTGCCCACGGGAAATTTGATGGTAGACAAATCGCTGGGGCCCTTGCTCGCCACCTTGCCGAACTCGCCGGGCAGGGAACTCCGCGAAATCAGGTCTTTCTCGGACATGATCGCGGCGCGCTCCAGCACGTTGCGCAATTCGCGGATATTTCCCGGCCAGGTGTGGCTCATGAAAATGTCCAGAACCTCGGCGCCGATGCCGCGCACGCTCTTGCCGTGTTTCGTGTTGATGTCGCGCAGGATGTGCTCGGAAAGCAGCGGGATGTCGTCCTTATGATCGCGCAACGGCGGCAGGTGGATGTGAAACACGTTCAGGCGGAAGTAGAGGTCCTGGCGCATGCCGCCGTTGGCGACGGACTGCTCGGGATCCTTGTTGGTTGCGGCGAGCACGCGCACATCAACCGGAGTTTCCGTTTTGCTGCCGAGCCGCCGCACCTTGCGATCTTCCAGCACGCGCAGCAGCTTCGCCTGCGTCGGCGCGGGCATTTCGCCGATTTCGTCAAGCAGCAGCGTGCCGCCGTCGGCCAGTTCGAAGCACCCGATGCGGCGTTCCGCGGCGCCGGTGAACGCGCCGCGTTCGTGGCCGAAAATCTCGCTTTCCATCAGCGTTTCAGGAATCGCGGAACAGTTGATGGCCACAAACGGCCCGCCCGCCCGCGGAGAAAGTTTGTGAATCGTGCGCGCCACGATCTCCTTGCCGGAGCCCGTCTCTCCCGTAATGAGCACCGACGCGGAGCTTGGCGCAGCCATTTCGATGATGCGCATCACCTCTTGCATCGGTTTCGATCCGCCGACGATGTCGCCCAGGCGGCCGGCTTCGCGCAATTGGCGCTGCAAAACCACCAGATTCCGCGCGTCGTGTGCCTTGCTCAAGGCGCGGTCCAGCAGCGCGCGCAGCACCGGGCCCTTCAGCGGTTTTTCGATATACCAGAAGGCGCCGGATTCGATCGCGGCTACCGCGCGTTCTTCGCTGCCCTTGCCGGTGATGATGATTGCCGGGACGTCGTGCAGTTCCTCGCCCAGTTGTTTCAGCAGGTCCAGGCCGTTCATGCCCGGAAGTTCGACGTCCGCGATCAGAGTGTCCGGCTGAAAGTTGGAAAACTTCGCGAGCGCGTCCTCGGCCGTGCTTACGCCCAGAACTTCGTAGCCCCACCGCTGCAAGAGCTGCTCGTAGCCCTTGCGCGCATTGTCCTCATCCTCGACGATGAGGATGCGGTCCTTGTGCTCGCCGGTTTCCACTGTGCGTACCGCTTTGCTTTCGTCGCCCATGCGCGTATGCCTCGCCTCCTCAGACCACGATTCTATTGTCGCACTTTGGGTGGGTGAAACGACTTTAACAAGCACACACTCGCTTGCCAAGCGGGGGCAGGGACCTAATATCGCTGAAATTTTGCGAGGTTCAAGCTGGGGGAATCCGAGCCTATAGCGCCATCAATTCGAGAAACGTCCGATGTCGAACGTACAGCACAATCACGCCGGGCTGCGGTTTGGCATGAAACCACCCGCAGACATTCTTTCCGACCACGCCGGTTCCCAGAATCTCGTCAATTGCGTATCGGACTTTCATCCCGGTGTCCTCATCGGCGTGGTAACGGCAGTCCGCATACCAATTGGGCAGAAAACGGATCTCTCTTGGAGAGGCTTCCGTGACATCAATTTGAACCTCCCCGCGGATATTCAGGCGCGGATTGCGGAAGTCCGTGCTCGCTCCTATCCAAATATTCGGAAACTCGAACGACTCCGGCAAGCCCGTGACTCCGTGCACGACGCGCACGGCGATTTTTTGATGGGGAGATACCTGGCCTGGATTCTGTGCAGACAGTCTGAAGCTGCAAAGGAGGACCGCGGGAATCAAAAGCCGAATCGAAAAAAACAGTTTGCTCCTGCGGTTCATCGCCGCTCCTCCTAATCCTTGACGAGGTACAACGCGCGCTCCAACTCAAGTTCAAGTTTTGCGCCCTTCGGCAGATCGATCTCCTGGCCGCGCCCCGCTTCCGTGAGGTAGGCTTCCAGTGCACCAAGCGCCGCGCCTTCCGCGGCTTCTTTCTTGTTCTTGTCTTTCACGCCGTGCATCGCGCCCATGGCGGCGCCCGCAGCGGCGGCTTGCGCGGCGTCTTTCTGCGTGCTGCTGCGTCCCTCGATCACGCCTTCCTGCAGCGGGCCGGGCTTGATGCTGTGGTCGCCCGGAACGGAGGCGACTTCGGCCACGATGGGCAGCTTGCCGAAGCGGGTACTAATTTCATCGAAGGTCAGCCAGATTTTTGCGCGGCCAGTCGTCCCTGCGGGATCGACGCGGCTGATGTGCCCGACAATCACGGCGCCTGATGGCAGATAGTTGCCCTGACCGGCCTCGAGGGGTTCCAGCGTGCGCACGTGGAACGCCTGATTCTTGTGAACGTCTTTCGTGTTGAGATCGCTTTCGAGCCGAACGAGGAAACGCGTGCCGGGTACGACGGCAAACGTCTCTACGGGCAAGCCACGCCGATCACCGGTGGCCGCATGTGCGGTCGCATTCGAACCGGAAGACTCCGTCTGCAATTCATCCCGGCTGATTGCCGGTGCTTGTTGCGCCGGCGTGACTACCGCAAGCACGAATGCCAAACTTGCGCCAACTGTCAAAACTGCCAGAATTTGCCTGGACTGAAGTGTCATAGACCAACCTCCGGGATCGCCTTCGAGGAGGGGAGAGCAGCCCAGAGGCCAAGCGGTCACATTCCCCACGCATTTAACGAACTGAAAGTAAATGAGATACATCGACGTAATGGATGCGGTCGAAAGCCTATGCCTGCTACTGCCTCCAATACTGTCGGGGCAATCTTGCACGTCGTACTACCCCTCCTGCGCCGCATGCGTCGTCGGGAGTTGGAAAAACATGTAACTCGGGGCCGGATTGCTACTCTTAGTGATAGAGGGAACTTTCAAGAGATGCTCCTACAAAAGAAGCCGGAATTGACGAGCGCCGACGTGACTCCGAGAGCGGTATATCAGAACCGCCGCGAGTTCCTGAGGAATGCCGGATTGGTGGCTGCGGCCTCGCTCGCGGGCCGCGAGTTCTGGGAGCTTGCCCTGCCATCGTCCCGCGTCTTTGCCGGAACAAAGCTTTCCGGAGTCACGAAAAGCCCGTTCAGCACCACGGAGAAGCAGAACACCTACGACGACGTGACGCACTACAACAACTATTATGAGTTTGGGGTGGACAAGACCGAGCCGGCCAAAAATGCGCAAAGCCTGAAGACCTATCCCTGGACTGTTTCCATAGAGGGCGAAGTGAGGAAGCCTCGCCAAATCACCATCGACGAAATTCTGAAGCTTGCTCCGCTCGAAGAGCGCATTTATCGCCATCGCTGCGTCGAAGCCTGGTCGATCGTGGTGCCCTGGATCGGTTATTCGTTCAGCGCCATCGCCAAACTGGTCGAGCCAACCGAGCAGGCAAAGTATGTGGCGTTCGAATCCTTCTATGACCGCAACCAGATGCCCCTGGCAAGGTATGCCGGGATCGATTTTCCCTACGTGGAGGGCCTGCGCCTCGATGAGGCGATGAATCCGCTCACGCTGCTTTGTGTCGGCATGTACGGGGAAACGCTGCCAAATCAGGACGGCGCGCCGGTGCGTATGGTGATTCCGTGGAAATATGGATTCAAGAGCGCCAAGTCGCTGGTAAAGATTCGTTTTCAGAAAGAGCAGCCGCCCACCACGTGGAATCGCCTCGCTCCCAACGAATACGGCTTCTATGCCAACGTGAATCCAAAAGTGGATCACCCGCGCTGGAGCCAGGCCAAGGAGCGGCGCCTCGGGGAATTTTTCAAGCGCGACACCCTGATGTTTAACGGCTACGGGGATCAGGTGGCCAGCCTTTACACCGGCATGGATCTGAAGAAATACTACTGACCCCAAAGCATTCATGCGCAAACTTCTGAACAGCAAGTGGTCCAAAGCCGGCGTATTCCTGATTTGCCTATTGCCGCTCGCGTCGCTTGTCTGGCGAGGCCTGCATCACGGGCTAACCGCGAATCCGATCGAGTTCATTACGCACGCCACGGGCGATTGGACGCTGCGATTTATCGTAATCACGCTCTGCATCACGCCGTTCCGGAAACTCTTCGCTTTGCCGGACTTGATCCGCTTTCGCCGCATGCTGGGACTCTTCGCTTTCTTTTACGGCTGCCTGCACTTCACCACCTACATCTGGCTCGACAAATTTTTCGACCTGAGGGAAGTGTGGAAGGACATTGCCAAGCGGCCGTACATCACTGTGGGATTTCTCGCATTTGTACTGCTGATTCCGTTGGCGATCACGTCCACAGCCGGCTGGATTCGGCGGCTCGGCGGCCGCCGCTGGCAACTGCTCCACCGCGCCATCTACATCAGCGCGGTTGCTGGTGTGATTCACTATTACTGGCAGGTGAAATCGGCGGTTCTGCGGCCGCTCGCGTACGGAACGATTGTCGCAGTGCTTCTGCTATGGAGATTGTTTGAAAAATTCCGGCCGAGGCCGGCCGCTTTGGGGGCAAGCCCGCTTAAACCGCAAGCAGGGAATTAAGCCCGAGACAAATAGGTGCGGATGCGCTTGAGCACGTTGGCGTACATCGCTTCCGTGACGCGCCCGGTTTGCGTGTTTTGCTGGCTGGGGTGATAAACGCCGAAGAGCCGGGGCAAATCATCCGTGAACGTACATTCCGCACCGTGGGCAAAGCGATACGCCGCGCGAGAGGCGATGCGCCCGCGTTGCTTCAAAATTTCCAGATAGGCGTCCCAGCCGATTTTCCCAAGCGCCAGAACGGCGCGCGGACGAAGAATGTCCAACTCCCGCTCGAGATACCCCCGACAATTGAGAATTTCACTGGGCAATGGCTTGTTTGCCGGGGGCGCGCACCGCACCGCCGCTGCGATGTAAAGATCTTGCAAACGCAAACCGTCGTCACGCCGCACGGAAGTGGGTTGGTTTGCGAATCCCGCTTTGTGCAGCGCCTTGTAGAGAAAATCGCCCGAACGATCACCGGTGAAGACGCGGCCCGTGCGATTCCCTCCATGCGCCGCGGGAGCAAGCCCCAGGATGAAGAGTTTCGCGTGCGGATCGCCGAAGCCCGGCACGCCGCGCCCCCAGTAGGTCCATTCTCGAAACGCGCGACGCTTTTCCCGCGCTACTTTTTCCCGGTATTTCACCAGCCGCGGGCATTTGCGGCAGGCGCAAACCTCTTCGTCGACGATTTGCAAAGCAGATTCCTGGTTCATCGTTTCTTCTTCAACACATCCGCCAATACAACCGCCTGGTTCTGCTTTTCGTCGTTTCTTCCGTAGAGCAGAGTCACGAGTTTGTGTTCGGATTCCAACTTTCGGATCTCATTCAACAAAGCTTTTTTCTCCGCCAACTCCTTGCGGTAACGCTTCTCAAACTCCGGCCACTTCTCCGGCTCATGGCCGAACCACTTGCGCAGCGCACCGCTCGGTGCGATTTCCTTCATCCACTGATTCACAGCGGCGCGTTCTTTGGTCAAGCCGCGTGGCCACAGGCGATCGACCAGCAATCGGAAACCGTCTTCCTTGGCGGCCGTTTCGTAAACGCGCTTCACGCGAATCATGGAATCCTCAGCGCAGAAAACTCAGCACAACATCGTGCAGCAGTCCATTCGTGCTCACGAAACGGCCCTTGTAGATCGTGCGTTCGCCATCAGCGGTAGTGGACTTGCCGCCCGCCTCCTCCACAATGATGCCCAGCGGCGAGAGATCCCAGGGCTTCGAAATCCAATCCACGGCGCATTCAATTGCGCCTTCCGCCACCAGCATGTGTTGCCAGAACCCGCCCATTGAGCGGCTGTTGCGCGCCGCGTCAGCCAGCCGGCGCAAACGTTCCCGCGCCAGCGCATCTTTGCTGGGGCCCGTGCCCGTGGTGAATACCATGGATTGTGCCAACCCGGACACTGTGGAAACCTTAAGCCGTTGCCCGCCGCGCCAGGCGCCTTCGCCGCGATACGCCCACCAGCGCGATCCCTTCTCCAGTGCCGGGGCGCTTACCATGCCCGCAACGATTTCCCCATTTTCTTCGATGCCTACCAGCGTTCCAAAAGTAGGAATGCCGCGCGTAAATTCTTCGGTGCCATCAATGGGGTCGATAATCATTCGCTCCCGTCCATTGATGGCCGGGCCGTTCGGCGGCTCGCTGCTGGTTTCTTCGCCCACCACATCGATGGGCAATCCGCTCGCCTGCACCCTGGCGATTGCCATCTGCTCGATGCGTTTGTCGGCCTGCGTTACCACTGTTCCGTCGCGCTTGCGCTCGGTGCCCATAGCGCCGCCCCGGAAATAGCTCATCGCGATGGAATCCGCTTCGTTCGCGATATCGTCCAACAAAGCTCCGTATTTCGCTCGATAACTCATCCGATCTCCATCGTAGCGGTCACTTTCAGGTGGCCAAGAAAAACCAGCCATCCGCCTGATTTGACACGCATGCCTGCACTCCCTAGCATACAAGTTCGCCCCTATGAACGCCCATGCCAACACGGGAACCGTCCTCGACCGCATCCTGGAAGCACGCCGCGCCGAAGTAGATCATCGCAAGCGGGTGTTGCCGGAGACCGCGCTCAAGTACGGCGTGAAAGCCGCGCCGCCGGTACGCGATTTTGCCGGGGCGCTTTCCCGCGACTCGATCAACGTCCTTGCCGAACTGAAACCCGCTTCCCCTTCGCGGGGGATCATCCGCGATCCGTTTGACGCCGCCGATCTTGGTAAATCGCTTGCAGGCGCGGGCGCGGCAGCGCTTTCCGTGCTGACAGAAGGCGAATTCTTCCACGGAACGCTTAAGAATCTGCGCGACGCCCGGAAAGAGATTGCGCTTCCCGTCTTGCGCAAGGACTTTATTTTTGATCCTTGGCAAGTGTGGGAATCGCGCGCGAACGACGCCGATAGTTTTCTACTGATTGTCGCCGCCCTCTCCGACGGGCAACTCCGCGATCTCATCGCACTGGGGCGCGAATTGGGAATGGAGCCGTTGGTGGAAGTGCACACGCGCGAAGAACTCGACCGCGCTCTGGCCGTGGGCGCGCGCATTGTCGGCGTCAACAATCGTGACCTCAAGACGCTTACTGTGCGCGTGGAAACTTCCTATGAATTAATTGAGGGCATACCTGAAGACTGCCTCGCAGTGGCCGAATCCGGCTTGCGTTCGCACGACGATTTGAAGCAGTTGCGCGCCGCGGGATTTGACGCATTTCTGATTGGCGAGCACCTTATGCTGTCGCCGGACCCCGGTGCGGCGTTGCGCGCCCTTCTCGTGCCGCCCGATTCCGGGGGGTAACTTCGAATGGTCCGAGTAAAAATCTGCGGCATTACAAATGTCGAGGACGCTTTGCTCGCATGCGAGCTCGGCGCCGATGCCATCGGCCTGAATTTTTACGAGAAAAGCCCGCGGTGCATTTCTCCATTTGCGGGGAGCAAGATTATCCGGAAATTGCCGCCTTTCGTCGCACCCGTCGGCATCTTTGTGAATTGGCAGGCCGGGCCGGTAACAACACTGGCGAAAGCGCTCGGGTTAGCCGCCGCGCAGTTGCATGGCGACGAGGACCCCAAACTTGTTGGCGAAATCGCGAAGAAAATTTCCGTGATCAAGGCCCTGCACGTGGGGAAAGGAAGCGCATTGCCCGCTTTCGCGAAATATCGCGGTTCCACAGCTTTTCTGCTCGATGCCCCGCACACCGGCCAATATGGCGGTACGGGCAACAGCGCGGATTGGACCCTGGCGCACACCGCAGCCAATTCCCAATGCATCCTATTGGCAGGGGGCCTTACACCAGAGAATGTGGCCCAAGCGATCCTTGCTGTTCGCCCGTATGCCGTGGACGTAACCAGCGGCGTTGAATCGAAGCCCGGGAAGAAAGATCCTGGGAAGCTCCGCGAGTTTTTCGAAGAGGTTGCCCGCGCCAACCGCGAGCTTTCCCCCTAGCGGACGCTTTTGCAATTCCGAAACATTTCCGCGCCAGCGGGTCTCAAACCCGATCAGAGGAGAATCCGGCGTTTTTTTAACGGCGCGGCTCGAAGTACAATAAAAGGCTAGACCATGACCACCCAGCTGACCATACCTGCCGCCGTGCCGGGCCGTTTCGGGCCCTATGGCGGCCGCTACGTTCCCGAAACGCTGATGGTGCCGCTCTACGAACTGGAGCGCGCCTACGAGATTGCGAAAGCCGATTCCGCATTTCAGGCTGAATTTCAATCGCTACTCAAGAATTTCGCGGGACGCCCCACCCCGCTCCAGTTTGCCGCGCGGCTTACGGCCAAGCTCGCAGGCCCACGCATCTATCTGAAGCGCGAAGACCTGCTGCACACGGGCGCGCACAAGATCAACAACGCCATCGGCCAGGGATTACTGGCTGTGAGAATGGGAAAGCCGCGCATTATTGCGGAAACCGGCGCTGGCCAGCACGGAGTGGCTTCGGCCACCGTGGGCGCGCATCTCGGCCTGCGATGCACGGTTTACATGGGCACGGAGGATATGGCGCGCCAGGCGCTCAACGTAGCGCGCATGCGCATGCTGGGCGCGGAAGTTGTGGGCGTGGAATCCGGCAGCAAGACTTTGAAGGATGCCATCAACGAAGCCATGCGCGATTGGGTCACCAATGTGCGCGATTCACATTATCTGCTCGGGTCTGTGCTCGGCGCGCACCCTTACCCGACGATGGTCCGCGATTTCCAGGCTGTGATTGGCCGTGAGGCGCGCCAGCAGATTCTGGCCGCCGAAAAACGCCTCCCGACGCATCTTTACGCGTGCGTTGGCGGTGGCTCCAATTCGATTGGATTGTTTTACGAATTTCTGAAAGATGCCGACGTGAAAATGGTCGGCATCGAAGCCGGCGGCCGCGGCAACACTCTTGGCGAGCATGCCGCGCGCCTCGCCGCGCACCAGGGTTTCACCGGCGCGCGCCCCGGCGTCCTCCAGGGCACGTACACATACGTTTTGCAGAATGAAGACGGCCAGATTGCCGGCACGCATTCGATTTCGGCCGGGCTCGACTATCCTGCCATCGGCCCGGAGCATGCGTGGCTCGCGGATCAGCATCGCGCCGAATACGCCGCGGTTGACGATCAGGCGGCTCTCGATGCGGCGAAGCTGCTCTCACGCACGGAGGGTATTATTCCTGCGCTGGAATCCGCGCACGCCCTTGCCGGCCTCATTCAGCGCTTGTCGCAATTCAAGTCCGGCGATCTGGTCATCCTCAACCTTTCCGGCCGTGGCGACAAGGATATGGACACCTATAAGCGGCTGCTCTAATGTGCCCACTCCAATGACCAGTCCCTCGCATAACTCGACCCGTATCTCGAAGCGATTCTCCGAACTGCGCGCGGTCGGTGAACTCGGCATCGTCGCGTACATCACGGCGGGCGACCCGTCGCTCGACGCAACGTACAAATTCGTTCTCGCGCTGGCGGAGGCCGGAGCTGACGTGATCGAACTCGGCGTGCCGTTCAGCGATCCGCTCGCCGACGGCCCCACGATTCAACGCGCCTCGGAGCGTGCGCTGAAGGCGGGCGCCTCGCTCGCCGGAGTCCTCGAACTGGTGCGCCGGATTCGCGAGACCTGCCAGGTGCCGCTGGTTCTTTTCAGCTACTACAATCCCATCCTGCAGATGGGACTTGAGAAATTTGCCGCTGCCGCAGCCCAAGCCGGAGCCGACGGCGTGCTCGTCACCGATCTGACGCCCGAAGAGTCCGAGGATTATCGCCGCGTCATCCATGCGCAAAATCTCGACACCGTCTTCCTCGCGGCGCCCACTTCTGACGACGAGCGGCTTGAAAAGATTTCGGCGTGCTCCTCCGGTTTCCTGTATCTGATTTCCCGTACGGGCGTAACTGGCGCGAAGGATTCGTTGCCCGACGACCTCCCGGGGCTGGTTCGCCGCGTCCGCCGCTTCACGGAACTCCCTGTCGCCGTGGGCTTCGGTATTTCGTTGCCCGGCCACGTTTCGGTTCTGGGCGGGCTTGCCGATGCTGCGGTGGTCGGCTCCGCGTTGGTTTCCGAAATTGAAAAGGCTTCATCGATCGAAGCAGCTTCGGCCTCGCTCAGCGAGCGCGTCAAGGTGTTGAAGGAGGCCGGACGCCGCGGACTCTCCCGCCGCGAGGCCACGATATGAACATATCTGACTGGCGTCAGCGCATGGATGAAATTGACAAGAAATTGGTCGAGCTTCTCAATGAACGTTCACGGTGCGCCCTCGAGGTGGGGCGGCTGAAGCAGGCCGCGGGCATGCCAATTTATCAACCTGCGCGAGAGAACGAAGTGCTGTCCAACGCCGAACGCAACAACCGCGGGCCGTTGGCGAACGCCGCCATTCGGCGCCTCTTCGAACGCATCATTGACGAAGCGCGCTCCGCCGAGCGCGTCGCCATGCACGGTGATTCCGAGAACAAGGACAAAGATCCGAAATAGCTTTTGTAGGGCCCGCCCGCACCGGGATGCCGCGCAGCAACGGGTGCCATGGTATAAGCAGAAATTCTTGAGAATGAGGAACCAGCTATGGTTATCGTAATGCAAGAAGGCGCCACCGAAGAACAGATCCAGCACGTCATTGACCGCGTCGTCGCCAGCGGCTTTGACGTTCACCGTTCCACCGGCGCGTCGCACACGGTTCTTGGCGCGGTCGGTGTGCACCGCGATTTCGACCACCGCGATTTCGAGCTACTTCAGGGCGTGCGCGAAGTGGTGCGCATCACGCAGCCCTTCAAGCTCGCCAGCCGCCAGTTTAAGCCGCAAGGCACGGTGATCGATCTAGGGCGCGGCGTGAAAATCGGCGGCCCGGAAGTGGTCGTCGCCGCGGGCCCGTGTTCCGTCGAATCGCGCGAGCAAATCATGGCCGTCGCCGAAGCCGTCGCCAAAGCCGGAGCCAAGATCATGCGCGCGGGCGCCTTCAAGCCGCGCACTTCGCCCTACGCATTTCAAGGCATGGGAGAAAAAGGCTTGCAGTTGATGCGAGAGGCTGCCGACAAATACGGCCTTTTTGTCGTCAGCGAAGTGATGGACGCCTCGCAAATCGCGATGATGAGCACTTACGTGGATATTTTTCAGGTCGGCGCCCGCAACATGCAGAACTATTTTCTCCTGCGCGCCCTCGGCGAAGTGCAAAAGCCGGTGCTCCTGAAGCGCGGCATGTCCGCCACCATCGAAGAACTGCTGCTCAGCTCGGAATACATTTTGGCGGGCGGGAACTACAACGTCATTCTCTGCGAGCGCGGCATCCGTACGTTTGATACATATCTCCGCAACACATTGGACATCGCCGCCATTCCCGTCATCCAGAAGCTTTCGCACCTGCCGATTTTTGCCGATCCATCGCACGGCACCGGGCGCCGCGACAAAGTCAGCGCTATGGCTCGCGCGGCGGTGGCCGCCGGCGCCGACGGCCTGCTCATCGAAGTCCACAACGATCCCGACCACGCGCTTTCCGACGGCGCGCAATCCCTGGAGCCCACGCAGTTCGCGCAGCTCATGAGCGAAATCCGCATCATCGCGCCCGCCGTGGGACGCCGCGTCGCGTAACGATGCCCCATCTCATTCAACGCGCAGCCATTCTCGGCACCGGCCTCATCGGCGGCTCGTTCGCGAAGGCTCTCCGCAAATACACGCCGGACATGCACATCACCGGATGGGATCGCGAAGAGGTCGCGCACCATCTGAAAAGCTCCGGCGTGGCCGACGCCACGTTTTCAGGTGCGATCGAACCCGCCATTCGCGGCGCCGACCTGATTTACTTGGCGCTGCCCATCGGCGTGACCCTGGATATTTTTCCCGAAATCGCGCAAAACGCCGCGCCGCACGCGCTGGTTACCGACGCTTGCAGCACCAAGCTGCGCATCTGCACCGCCGCCGCTGAACTTTTCGAAGAGGAAGAATCCGCGCCAATTTTCCTTGGCGGCCATCCGATGGCGGGGCGCGAACTTTCCGGGTTCGGGCAATCGGACGCGGACCTGTTTCAAAAGGCCACCTATGCGCTCGTCGGGCCATCGCAAGACGATCGCGACCCGCGCATCGTTGCGTTTACCAAGATTCTGGAAAAGCTGGGGGCGCGTCCCACATGGCTGGGCGCGCAACAGCATGACTACGCCGTCGGCCTCGCTTCGCATCTTCCGCAACTCACCGCCGTTGCACTCGGCTCGTTTCTCTATGATCGCTTGGACGAGAACGGCCTGCCCATCACTTTGGCCGGGCCGGGATTGCGCGACACGCTGCGCCTCGCCGGCAGCTCTTACGCCACCTGGCGCGACATCGTCCTCACCAATCGCGAAGTGCTTTCTGCCGCGCTCGATCTTTTCGCCCGCCGCCTCGACGATCTCCGCGAACGCCTCGGCTCCCGCGAACTCGAAGCCGACTTCGACGCCGCCAACGAACTCTACAAACTCCTCCGCTCACTCTAGGGATCACGAAGACTTTTTGCGCAAGGCCACTGCACGGTCTATCTCTAAATTTGCCCTGTCCACGATCCATTTTCGATGTTTGCGGATTTGATGCAGGATAGGCTTGCCCCAATCTCCAAACTCAGCGGCCGCCCTTCGAGCATAGGTCCAAAATGTCCACTTGCGGTATTCGCCCCGGTGCACATCGAACTCCTCAATTTTGCTGAATCTTTTCAATAAGCGTTCGTAATTCAAGTATGTGCGCAGCGTCTTAGCGTCATCGTCGGGATACCGATCTGCAAGCTCCCTTGCGGCTGAACGCGCAGCCCGCACTATCTTCCGGTGGAAGCCGGAGATCGTCGAATTGCGTAAATAGCACCTTCTTCCGTTATATCGGAACCCAAGATATTCGAGGCCATTATTGTGTTGCTTGGCCTCTTTCCCGAGTATCACCGCGAAACTCTGGCCATCTGCTTCTCTGCGAAATGCAAGAAGGCAGGATTTCTTTTCTTTTATTTGCAACTTTGAGCCATATTTGGGGATCAAGTCGCGAGCCAGATCAAGGAATTGTCTTCCTTCATTTTCGCCTCCGGGCAGCAACATTAGAATGTCGTCGGAGTATCGATAATAAGCTCCGCCTTTTTCTCGCAGAGAGTGAGCGAGGATGGCATCGAAATCGATCAGATATAAGTTTGCGAGGACATCAGAAAGGGGCGCGCCCTGCGGAATTCCGAAGGGTAGCTTATTACGTTTAATTATTGATCTCCTTCCGTCCCCCCCGGCTATTTTCAGTCGGAAATCTCTAGATGTGCAGAGCTGCTTGGGCATCCTTCTGTAAGGAATTCTGAACCCATCCACAAAAGTCCCGTCCTTTAGGAGCCGTTTTCCAAAGAATCCTAATCTTCCGTAAGCCTCTCTCTTGTCAACCCATGAATACCGAGTTATCGCGCGGTAGACCTGCATATGATCGACAGGAAGCTTTTCCGTCCCGAGCAATTTGCTCCATAAGTCCTTTAGGATCCCGTGATCGAGCGATTCGAAATAGCTACTTATATCCAATGCGATTACGCAGCAATCCCCTAGTTCTCGGATTTTTAGGAAGGCCTCGTTCGCGAAGTTAATATTGGATTTTCCCCGTTGTCCATTTGCCGTTCTGAGTCGCCTGTAGGCGAGGATACTGTCCTGTAAACCCAGTTTCGATAGTTTCTGCTCGTAGGCCTCGGCTAGTAAGTGACGGTAGTAGGCAAATATGAGGGAGTCACACCTTGCCGCATATCGAATGGGTCTCGGTTTTGGAATCCTCTTTTCGCCGGGCTTTGCAAAACGCCTAAATCGCTTCACATATTGAATAAAGGGATAAAATTTGTGTTTAGCAATGCGTGTCGGGTCTGTGACGTACTCTTGGGCTCGCTGCGGAGAGATTAAGCGATCGAAGTGGGGGTACGGCTTAATGTCCCGTGGTTTGACTTGCCAGTTACCCATTGGGAAGGGAAGAGGGGTCGAGAGGGAGCGACACAATGGCTAGCATGCCGTTTACGCATCGCTCCCAGCCGTTGCATGGGGTCGACAAATTCATGCCAACTCCCGTCTGCTAAACCAAACGATCTGGTGCTGTACACTATCATCCATGCCTATTCGGCCTGGGCAGCCTACGGAGACCATCTCATGAACATCTCGACCAACATCGCCGAGACTGTAAACGTTACGATCTACATTAGCGTTGACAGCTACAACAATTGCTCCGACTCCCCCGGCATGCGCCTTCGTAATCGGATGAGGTTCCCCGGGAATGAATGGGAAACAGCAAGCACAGTATAAATGAATTGGCGTGTAATTGCTATTGGTGGAACTTACCGCCAAGTTTAACTACCTTCGCGGTATAGGCCAGTGCGGCCTCGACATCTAGATTGGTGATCGCCGGATAGCTGCGAAGAATTTCATCTTGTGGCACAGCTGCCGCCACGTTGTCCACAATAGCGGAGACAAGCACGCGAGTGCCGCGAATGCATGCCCGGCCGTGGCACACCGCTGGATTGACACTGATTCGCTCTCGCCAGTTCTGCATATCTTATTCTTACCACGTTGGACAACAGCAAGCCAGAGGCCACGCTCCAGTCCGTTAGAGAAATAGAGGGGGGTGACGTTTATCGCGCAGTCGCCTCTTCTTTCACATACGCCGGGCTGAGCGTCCCCTTTTTCTTCGCGATTTCGATCAGCGTCGGGTAGAACTGCACGAACGTCGTATCCACCGCCGTGTGTTGCGCGTGACACGAGTAGCAGTCCCGGTCCGTCGGAATCATCTTGGCCGTGGGGGCAGCGTCAAAGCCGAAGAACGCCCATTTTCCGGGGAAACGGCTCTCGTCCTTCACATGCACCTCGCGCCCCATGACCTGGGTGCCCTGGTAATGGCCGGCCTTGTTGATCGCGGATTTGCTCTCCGCGCCGCGCACTTCCAGGACCAGCATGGTTTTGTCCGGCCAGGTGCCGTTGGCCACGAAATATTTGTAGGCCTCAGGATTCACGAACACGTTATCAAACATGGAGTGATCCATCCCGGCTCCCGGGCCGTAGCTCATGTCAATCCCGCTGCTCAGGTACACCCATTCGCGGTAATTTGCAGGGAACTTCAACTGCCCATCCGCCGTATACTCAGGCAGGTTCGCGGACACGGGATTCGCACGGTTTGCGCGGGGAATCGCCACACCCAGGATCAACAGCGCTATCGAGATGCTCAACAACACGCCAATTCGGTTCATTGCTTTTCCTCCGTCGGTAATTCGCCCACCCGCGCATCAAACTAACCAATTTTCCCAAACCGCGTCTAGAACAAAAGCAACATCTTTCCGCGCCTGGAAACCCCATGTCTGAAACTCAACTTATTCCAGCCGGCGAAGCCCGCCTTCAGGGCGGCCAATTCTTCGGGGCTGTTCGCCATCGCTTGGAGCATTCCGGCGCGGTCTTCAGCGATCTGCGCCATCCGGTGCCGCGCAAGCTGCCCATGCACTCGCACGAGTTGCCGTTTTTCGGCTTGTTGCTCAGCGGCTTCTACGGCGAACGCTACGGCCGGCAGCAAAAGCAATTCTCGCCGATGTCGCTGATGTTCCGGCCAGCGGGGATTCCGCATCAGGACGAAATCGCTCGCGGCGGCTTGCGCTTCTTTCACGTGGAGCTTCGGCCCGGCTGGAACGCGCGGCTCGCGGAGTGTTCTGGAAAGCTGGACCAGGGATGCGAGGATTCACGCGGCGGCCGGCTGTTTTGGTTGGCGATGCAGTTGTATCGCGAAACCTTTGCGGTCGAGCAGGCAGACCCGCTTTGCGTGGAAAGCCTGCTGGCCGAAGTAACGGGCCTCGCGGCGCGGCTTCCTCTACAAGAGAAGAAGCACGCTCCGCAGTGGCTCGAACGCGTGCTGGAAAAATTACACGCCGAATGTTGCGCGCGCCTGACGCTCGACGATCTGAGCGCTGCGGCTGGGGTGCATCCCGTGCATCTCTCCCGCGTCTTCCGCCGCTTCCAGCGCGAAGGCATCGGCGAATACACCCGCCGCCTGCGCGTCCGCGCTTCCTGCCGGTACCTGCTTGACAGGGAATTGCCGATTGCCGAAATCAGTCTGCTCACCGGCTTCGCTGACCAGAGCCACTTCACCCGCGAATTTCGCCGCATCACCGGCCTGACGCCCCACGCCTTCCGCTCGCGACTCCTTCCTGCCTGCTGATCCATCGGCGCGCGCGTTCTTTCGCGCCAGCGCACTCCCGCACCCGCGGCACTTGGAGTACACTTCTTCTCGAACAATCGAGCGAACCTACTCCATGGACAAACGCATCGCTTCCGCCGACGCCGCCATCGCCAATTTGCGCGATGGCATGACGGTTTTGATGGGCGGCTTCGGCCTGTGCGGCATTCCGGAAAACCTGATTGCCGCCGTGCGCAGAAAAGGTACCAAGGACCTCACCGTGGTCAGCAACAATGCTGGCGTGGACGACTTCGGCATCGGGCTGTTGCTGCAAAATCGCCAGGTGAAGAAAATGATTTCCACCTACGTGGGCGAGAACAAGCTTTTCGAACAACTCGTTCTGAGCGGCGAATTGCAGGTGGAGCTGAATCCGCAGGGCACGCTCGCCGAGCGCCTGCGCGCAGGCGGCGCGGGCATTCCGGCCTTCTATACACCCACTGGTTACGGCACCATGGTCGCCGACGGCAAGGAAACGCGCGAGTTCGATGGCCGCCACTTTGTTTTGGAACGTGCCCTGCGCGGTGATTTCGCCTTCATCAAAGCCTGGAAGGGCGACCGCTGGGGCAATCTCATCTTCCGCAAGACCGCCCGCAACTTCAATCCGGTGATGGCCACAGCCGCCGACTACGTCATCGCCGAAGTTGAGCACCTCGTCGAACCCGGCGACTTGCCGCCGGATCAGGTCCACACGCCCGGCATCTACGTCAACGCCATCTTCGAAGGCTCCAATTACGTAAAGCGAATCGAAAAGCGCACGGTGCAAAAAGTGTAGTGGCCGGTCTTCAGACCGGCCTGCAAGTTTTTGGCTGTAGACTGTTGGCTGTTGACTGTAAGCTTCTTATGCCCCTAACCGAAGAACAAAAACGCGAACGCATTGCACGCCGCATCGCCAAGGAACTCCGCGACGGCTACTACGTCAATCTCGGCATCGGCATGCCCACGCTGGTTGCCAACTTTGTGCCCGCTGGGATGGACGTCATTCTGCAATCTGAGAATGGCATGCTCGGCGTGGGACCCTATCCGCTCGAAACCGAAGTTGATCCCGACCTCATCAACGCCGGCAAGGAAACGGTTACTGAACTTCCCGGCAGCTGCTATTTTTCCTCCGCCGATTCTTTTGCAATGATTCGCGGCGCCCATGTGGACCTCACCGTCCTCGGCGCGCTGCAGGTGGATGAAAAGGGAACGCTCGCCAACTGGGCTATCCCCGGCAAAATGCTCAAGGGCATGGGCGGCGCGATGGATCTCGTCGCGGGCGCGAAGCGCGTCTTTATCGCAATGGAACACGCCACGCGCGACAACAAGCCCAAAATCCTGAAAAAATGCACCCTGCCGCTGACCGGCGTCGAGGTAGTCGATCACATCGTCACCGAACTCGCGTTCATTGACGTCACCCCGCAAGGCCTCGTCCTCCGCGAACTCGCACCCGATGCCACGCTCGAGCAGGTGCAATCGCTGACAGAACCCAAACTCCATCTTCCCGCGAATGGGCCCGCAGCCATGCCCGTGTAGAAACTCAGTGAGAACCAGGAAATCCACGGCGATTCGCAAAAAGTCTGCCGCCCCGCGGCCGAAACTTTCGCCTGTTTCGGAAGAGAGTCGCCGCTGGTCGGCCCTGCTCGAATCCGAATTGCTCTCCTGTCCCGGCGTGATCGCCAAGCGCATGTTTGGTTTGCGCGCTCTGTATCGCGGCAAAAGAATCTTCGCCGCCCTCCCCAACTCCCGGGGATTCGGTCCTGACGCCCCCATCCTCCTGAAATTTGATCCCGTGCCGCCGAGCGTCATGAAGCGAGCCGAGAGCGACACCCGGATCCGCGCCAATTCGCCGGGCAAGGGATGGCTCTCGTTCACATTGACTTCGGATACCGATTTGCATGATGCCCTCGAGTGGCTCAACCTAGCCTACGAATCCGCGAAACAAGGAAAATCAAACTGAAGTTCAGCCGGGCCATGGCATGATTTGCCGGAAACTCCGCTTGCAACTCTTGGCCGAATTTTGATTCGCGTGCGGTATTCTGGAGAGAACAAAGGACAGCAAATTCATGGATCCCAATTCTATCGTCATCGTCAGTCTGCACTCGCCGCGCGAGAAAGTCTGGGGCATCCTGCTCGAAATCAATCCGAGCGGCGTCACCATGCGCGGCGTCGATCTGAACTCCTTCGACCATTTCGTCAGCCAGATCAACCAGCTTGACGCCGAGCGCGTCGGCCTGCCCACCATCTTCTTCCCCATGACCCGCGTCGAGCGCATCTCGCTCGACGAGCCCG
>Ga0210401_10000994_pt1 | contig 34131 bp, 30 predicted proteins | sample IncBWH32MmetaG_FD_150866 | JGI IMG/M metagenome (GOLD analysis project Ga0210401, IMG submission 150866) | Forest soil microbial communities from Barre Woods Harvard Forest LTER site, Petersham, Massachusetts, United States - Inc-BW-H-32-M | ecosystem: Environmental > Terrestrial > Soil >... | reverse complement strand
CCTTGATCGAGATCGAGGAAAGTCTCTTCCGTTTCTTGCGCTGGCCGGGCAGTTCCGCGTGCGGCTTGGACAGACTGTGCTGGCGATCGGATCTCCCGAGGGATTGGATCACACCGTCACCAAGGGGATCGTGAGCGCGGTGGGACGACAGCCGGAACGGGACCGTCCCATGGTGTACGTACAAACTGACGCGCCCATTAACCCCGGCAACCGCGGTGGTCCCTGGATCGATCGGGATGGAAGTTTGATTGGGATCAATACCCTCATCCTGAGCGCAGGTGGCGGCAGCGAAGGTCTCGGTTTCGCGGTTCCGGATGCCGGCCGTCCGCTTCGTGTTTAACGAATTGCGGGAGCACAGACGGGTTCGGCAAACTTCCATTGGCGCGAACCCTCAGACCATCACTCCAACACTGGCTGCCGGGCTGAAGTTGCCCCAGGATTGGGGCGTCATCATCTCCGACGTGAGCCCGGGAGGGCCAGCCGACAAGGCTGGGCTGAAGCCCCGCGACCTCCTTGTGTCTATGGACGGCCGCCCCACGGATTCGTTGCCCAAAATTCAGCACTTTCGTATATCCGCATCCCAGAGATGTGCCCATGCACCTGGAAGTTTTGCGTGGGAACCTGACGGTGAAGCTGTCGATCGATCCGGTGGACGTTCCTGTCGGCATTGATAGCCTCGCGAACCTGCTTGATCCGCAAAACGGACTTGTGGCCGATCTGGGGATCTTTATTGTTGATCTGGAAAAACGGATCGCTTCAGTGCTTCCGGATCTTCTGTGGATGACGTGATCCGCTCCTTCAACGGACAGTCCCTCAGCACCGTGGGGAACTCAGGAAAAATCTCAAGAAATTGAAGCTCGGTGATGTCGCTGTGCTGGAAGTGGAGCGTCAGGGTGTGGTGCGCTTCGTTGCCTTCGAGATGGAATGAGCATGCGGGTGACTTTGCTCGACTAATTTCAAGCCTCGGTTGCAGTCTCGCCCCGCGCGGGCTCGATGATCGAGACCAAGCTGCCGGTTTGCCCGGGAGTGTGCAGTCCGCACTCGGTCTTGTTGAATCCAGACCAGCGGCCGGCTCGCGCATCTTCCCCAGGCTGCACGCTCCTCGTGCAATGCGTGCAGCCAATGCTGGGATAGCCGCGGTCATGCAGAGGATTGTAGGGAAGGTCGTGGTCATGAATGTACTTCCAGACTTTTCCGGCGGTCCAATCGGCGAGCGGATTGATCTTGACCAGATGAAACTTAGCATCCCACTCTACCTTGAGTGCGCCGGATCGAGCCGGGGTCTGGTCACGACGGATGCTTGTTGCCCACGCGCGTAGCTGCGAAAGCTTCTTTCGTAGCGGCTCGACTTTTCGAAGATTGCAGCAGGCGTCCGGGTCGCGTCCCCATAGTGCTGGTCCATGCAGGCGTTCCTGGTCATCCGGAGTGAGGTCGGACTTGAGCCTCTCCACTCTGATCCTGTAGCGCTTCTCAATTCGCTGCATAAGATCGTAGGTTTCGGGGAACAGGAAGTCGGTATCGAGCGTAAATACGCGAAACTCTGGTTGCACCCTGGCGGCGATGTCAATGAGCGCTATACCCTCAGGTCCGAAGCCTGAGGCAATTTCGACGTAGCCTCCGAACGTTACGAATGCCCAACGCAACAGATCCTCAGGGGTCCACTGCTCGACTAACTGATGAATTCTGTCTACATTCTCCTTCATGCTCCCTGCTCCTCATCTCCGAGTCCGGCGATTGAACTGCGTGAAAGTTCTGATTCTGCATGCATCGCGAGCGAAGGTTCGCTCGAAGCCCAACCGTTCCAAGCCGCTAGTTCTTGGGTCGAGAACCGATGTTCGCCATGGCGAACGACCTCTCCGATTACGAGCAGAGTGGGCGCCGGGAGGGGGGGAGCATCACCCAGGGTTTCCAGTGTGCCTGAAAAGACTTGTTCCTCCGATGTTGTTGCGCGCGAAATGATGGCGCATGGCGTTTCGTCCGGTAGGCCAGCACTCCGAAGCTTGCGGGCAATTTTCGAATAATGGTGGCCTGGCATATAGATAACGATGGTGGCTTCCAGAGAAACGAGAGCGCGCCAATTGGTTGGATCGGCTCCGCTGGCCGAATGTCCTGCGAGGAAAACCATGGCGTGGGAAGATTGCCGATGGGTTAAGGGAATTTGCGCAGCCGACGCCGCCCCCAGAGCGGCCGTGATGCCCGGAACAATTTCAAACTCGATGTTCGCTTTACGCAGGGCTGCAATTTCTTCGCCGATGCGTCCAAAGATAAGCGGATCGCCGCCCTTGAGCCGCACCACCTGTAAGCCCGATGCAGCCAGCGTGACCATGAGAAAGTTGATCTCTTCCTGGCTGATGTTCTTTTTCCCGCAGCGCTTGCCAACGTTGCGGATTTGCGCGTGTGCCGGGGCGAGTTCGAGAATCTGTGGGCCAACGAGATCGTCATGCAATATGACATCCGCCTGCTTCAGCACCCGAGCCGCTTTGAGAGTGAGTAATTCGGGGTCGCCGGGTCCAGCGCCGACCAGATAAACCTTGCCAGTCATACTGCGGCACTCCTGGTGTTGGTTTTTGAGTCAGCCGTGAGTGCCGCCTCGAATGCCTCGACGCTTGCCAGCGATTGCAATAGAAAGCGCTTGCGTTCCGGATCGAGATCGCTGGCGAGGACTTTTCGTCGCGTCTCACCCAGTTCCGCAACCCAATGGGCATATCCTGGTCCGAACTGGCGCTCCAGTTGTTGCCGGAGTTTCTGAGCGAGCGACGGACTCTGCCCTGAGGTTGAAATGGCAATCTGCAGATCGCCGCGCTGGACCACCGCCGGATAATAGAAGTCGCACTGCTCGGGGACATCCACCACATTGCACAGAATGCCGCGGGCTCGTGCCTCGCCAAATACGAACTCATTCAGATCACGAGAAGATGTTGCCACGACAACCAGGAAAACATTGTCCAAATCCGAAAGCACAAAACCACGCTCTTCGAGTACGATTTCGCCGTTCCGGGCCCACTCCCGCACGGCTACGCTCGCGTTGTGGGCGACCACGCGTATCCTGGCTCCGGTCGATAAGAGTCCGCGAATCTTGGGTTCGCCGACTTGTCCGGCGCCGACGACCAAGACCTGGCGCCTGTCAAGTTTCACGAACATTGGAAATAGACTCTTCACTGCAAGCTCCTCTCGGTTCCGACTAGCCTTCGATTCCGTGTGGCACGCGTCCCGGTGACAGATCTCGAGGCACGGGCTCGACTACATCTCCAGCCAGAAATGCGCGTAACTCTGCATCGTTGTGGCGCGCGAAAAACTGTCGCAGGTTCTCACCGCTGGAATGATCGATCAAATAGCGCCGCAGGAGACGCTCTATCGCGTCCGGCACTTCGGTGGCAAGGCAGCGATACCCGACCGGCCTTGCGATCGACTGATGCAAGCCTACCGCGCCGCCCAGGCAGAAGTAATAGGCATCCAGCATGCGGTCGCCGACTTTCAATTTCTTGCCTTCGATCCCAATGTCGGCAATCCAGTGCTGGCCGCAACTGTTGGGGCATCCGGTAACGTGCAGCTTCAAGTGCTGCTCGAAACCGGGAAGCCGTTCCTCCAGTTCCTCGACCAGCCATCGCGAAAAACTCTTGGTCTCTGTGATTGCGAGCTTGCAGAACTCGGTCCCGCTGCAAGCAACGGCTCCGCGCCAGAAGGGCGATCCACCTACTCGCAATCCGATCGCATCCAGTTCTTTGGCCAGCGAATCGGCCTGCAACCGAGGCACGTTCACGACCAGGAGATTCTGCATGTTCGTGGTTCGCAATTCACCGGTTGCGAAACGATCGGCGAGATCAGCGGCGTGGCGCATTTGCTCGGCTGTGATTCTCCCCCGCAAAACGGTTGCTCCCACGTAGCAGTAGCCGGGCTGCTTCTGAGCGTGAATTCCGATGTGGTCACGATAAATGTCAGACGGCGCCTCTTCAGGCGCGGGCGGATCCAAACGGAATCCGACCCGTCGCTCCAGTTCTTTCTGGAAGTCGTCAGCGGTCCAGCCGTGTCGCAGGAAGAGGAACTTGAGCCGTGCCCGCTCGCGATGTTCCCGCAATTGGCTCGACTCGCGAAAGAGTTCCGCGACGCCCTTCAGCACTGGCTCGACCTGGTTCCAGCGCACGAACGCATGCAGACGGGTCGCGAGGTGTGGTTCGGCCGAGAGACCGCCGCCCACCCGCAACGAGAACCCGATTTCTGGTTTTCCGTGGAGCGTGCGCGTGATCGCGGTCAACCCGACATCGTTGATCTCGGGATAGGCGCACCACACTCGGCATCCGGTGATCGAGATCTTGAACTTGCGGGGCAGATTGTAAAAGTCGGGATTACCGGCGAGCATCTGCGTGGCAGCCAGCGCGAGTAGTGAGGCATCGCAGATTTCGTCGGCGTCCACCCCAGCCACCGGGCAGCCGGTGATATTGCGAGTGACATCGCCGCAAGCGCCCGTGCTATTCAGGCCGCACTGCCAGAGAGCCTCGAGAATCTCCGGAAGCGCTTCAATGGTTATCCAGTGAAGCTGGATATTCTGCCGCACGGTGAGGTCGGCAATGCCACGAGCATGACGCTGGGTCAGTTCAGCGATGGTTCGCAGTTGAGAGGAATTCAGAAAGCCGTTCGGAATCCGGATGCGAAGCATAAAGCACGGCAGCGCCTTGCCCTCGCCACTCTTTCCGCCGACTACGCCAGCGCCGTCTCCTTGCGTGTAAACGCCCCACCAGCGGAAGTATGTTCCCAACCACTCGGGCGGGATAGACGCGAAACCCGTTCGCGCGAAGCCCCGGATTTCATCGAGCGCCTCCCACGGATTTTTCTCCCGCTTGAGGCGTTCGACTCGCTGTGCCTTAGTCTCGGTTTCAGTTTGTGCCATAAAAAGAAAAACCCACCGCCAGCTTTCTACTGGCGGTGGGTTGGATAAGTGCTGGGCTAAAAACTCTCTAGGTCAGCAACCTCCCGGCGCCAGAAGACACGACTGCACAACAACAAGTACAACAGCCCATGCAGTCGAAGTTCTTCTGGTACTGGTCAAACATTATGTCGTCGATTCTAGAGGCTCGCCCCGCAACTGTCAAACTCGTGCTTGTTCAGATGCCACAGGTTAATCCCTGGGTGCAAATATTTGGGGTGCAAATATTATCGCGCTGCCTGGGTGGCGACGCTCGGTTGCAAGGCGTTCATTTCCTTGCGCGCTATGTCCGCTCGCGGCCCGGGCGGCTCTTCCGAGAGGAAGATTTGCAATTCAGCCGCTGCATCCGTGGGACGGTTTTGATACTCGAAGACGCGGGCCGCCACGTAATGAGCCACGGTGTGTGGTCCTTGTGCGCCGGAATGGGCCCTGCGGCAATTGGCCAGGGCCTGATCGTAATGGTGGTTGAGCAGTTCGGTGTAGGCCAGCAGAACCAGCATCTGGGAATTCGTAGGCTCGATGGCAACCGCTTTCTCCAGCAAAGCCTCCGCTTGGACAAGATCACGATCCGCAATCGCCATGCGCGCCAGGTTGAGGTATGCAGGAGCGAAATGATCGTTCAAACGAACGGCTTTTTGCAACGCCTCAAGGTTTCGCACCCGATCACCAAGGCGGCCGTAGACGACCCCCAAGTTGTTATAGGCTTCAGCGTAATCCGGGTAAATAGCGATCGCCTTATTCAGCCGTTCGATGGCTTTCTGCCAGTTTCCTTTGGCCACAAACTGATTGGCTTTGTCGAACTCGTTCCGTGCGCTTTTGGGAATGTTCAGATTCACTGCCGCCACCATCGGACCGCCGGCCTCGGCAACGCCGTATTCTGCTTGTCTTGCGCGTGTGACGTTGATGTCTAGATCCTGGCGTCTGCGGGAGTCAAGGTCGAACCTTCCGCTGTCTGAGTTTTCGATCCCCCCACCGGAAACGGTTACGTGGTAGCCTCCGGGCGCCAGATTGACAAAGTAGACCTCACAATCACTGTTGGTTAGATGTTCGGCGATACGAGCCCCCGAAGTACTCACTAGCGAAACGGTGGCTCGAATATTGCAGGTGCGTGCGTCCCCCGCAATCACGCGAACTCTGATGCTGCCCGTCCAATCTTGCGAGCCGGGGCCGGATTGAGCATAGGTGCAAGGGATAAGGACCGAGGTCAAGAGAACCACCACATGGCGCATCATAATCGCCTCGCGGAGGGTTAGCATCGTGCGAGCTCGCAAGCAAACGGGCTGGGCGTGCGTTTAACCCTTGCGCCATGGACGCATCACTTGCAGAATCGGTAGCGTGATATATCGTGTCCGGAGAAAAATTACAAATGGCCATTGGCGCGCGGAGTCTTTGTCTCACAACACACGGTTGGACAAGATGTGTTTCAACCGGTTGTTGCCTGAGTCATGATTGGGAGGTCGGCAACCCGCGTAGTTTTGGGCTGTTGATATGAAGAGCAAAACGCAACGGAAAGGGCATGGCTTGGCGCTTCAATCAAGTTTTCCGAGAAGGATCGATAAAACGTTTTTTGACTCCAGGGACTTCCCGTCACAAACGATCAATCTTTAGTCGGTGATCTGCCGTGACCTACGAATCACGGTATGTACTTTGATAACATTTACAATTACAGCAAGACTATCCCTTCCTCTCCCCCATGATTTCGCGGTTTAATCTAAAGTGACATCTTAGATATCGTGAACGAATTTGAAAAATCACGGCCCGGTTTGCAGGAGATCCTGAACAAACCCATTCGCGACCTCGGTCTAAGCATAGAAGGTTCGCCACTGCAGCGTCTGGTGCAGCAGTTGTATCGCGAGCTCGAACAAAAGGGTTTGATGAAGTTCCGGCCGCTTTGTTATCTCACCGATGAGTGGGGTTGTCCATCCGGGGAGCCGGTAATCGGCATTCCTTTCTATCTGGCGAACGCGGACCTGGCTCATCTCGAAAGGGAGATGAATGACCTGGAGGATGCCCGCGAGGTCATGATGTATCTCCGGCATGAGGCTGGGCACGCGTTCAACTATGCTTATAAGCTTCACCGAACGCCGGAGTGGAAACAGCTCTTTGGCCCGTTTCGCCGCCCTTATCACGACAATTATCGGCCCATTCCGTTCTCGCGAAACTTTGTGCGTCACTTGGCAGGTTGGTATGCGCAAAAGCATCCCGACGAAGACTTCGCAGAAACTTTTGCGGTGTGGCTGACTCCGCGCTCTGCCTGGCGCAAGCGGTACCGCGGTTGGGGTGCGATGACGAAGCTGCAGTACATGAATCGGATCGCCACAGAGTTGGGCAACCTGGATCCGGTTCGCCGCCGAGGGCGCACGGACATCACGGTCGACGAAATGGAAGCCACGGTTGCAGAGTTCTACCAGCGAACCAACGACGACATCCCTCTTGCGGACCTCGCGCTGGACACCGATTTGCGCGACATTTTCGACGCCTCCAAACGACGTAAGACGGCCGCACCCGCACACCAATTTCTGCATGCGCAAAGGAAAGCAGTCGTAGACAAGGTTGCTTACTGGACCGGGGCTCAGCGCCCGCTGATCAAGAAATTGATCGAGGTGATCGAGGAGAGAATCGATGAACTTGGTCTGTTCACCGACACCACGCGGGAGTCCGAACATCTTATTCAGATCACTGTTTACGTGACCGCGTTGGCGATGAATTATATGGTGCGAGGAAAGTTCGTGCATCCATGATTTTCGTAAACCGAGGAATTGGTGTTTGAATGAGAAGAATGAAGAACTATGGTTCTAGCTGGAGGCTGCAATGACCAGCGCGAAGCTGAAGGTCGCCGTGCTTTACGACGTCTGGGAAGACGAGACGGCGGCCGCCGAGGTGGTCGCGGAGGAAAAGACTTCCGCGCGCAAGCCGAAGCCAAAACCAAAGCGCAAGACGCGAACCGAAAAAGAGGATCGGGAAGAGATCTTCGAAGCTCTTGAAAAGCTTGGTCATGAGCCTTTCTATCAGGTTCTGGACGGTCGCCCGCAGTGTCTGACCGCGTTGGCAAAGTGCGATGCGGATCTGGTATTTAATCTGACCGAGTCTTTCGCCGGGGACGACACCAAGGAAATGAATGTTGCCGCCTATATGGACCTGCTGGATATGCCGTACACCGGAGGCGGTCCGCACGCGCACTTCCTCGCTCAGGACAAGGGGACGGCAAAAAAGATGTTCGAGTTCCACGGTATCAAAACGCCGTTCTTTGCGACCTCCTATCGCGGCCGGATCGAGCACGCCCACGACATTTCCTTCCCGCTAATTGTGAAGCCGGTTTCGGAGGACGGTTCCATCGGAATCAGCGCTGACGCCGTAGTGGACAGTGTAAAGGAACTCATGGAGCGGGTTGAATACATTCAGAACGAGTTCGACTCACCCGCTTTGATCGAAGAGTACATCGAGGGTCGCGAGATTTACGCCGCCATCCTGGGCAGCTATGAGCATGCCGAAACCCTGCCGCTGGTCGAACTTGACCTTTCACGGCTGCCTAAGGGAACTCCGAAGATTGCCAGTTACGACGTGAAGTTCGAAAAGGATACGCAGGCCCACAAGTTGACCAAATCGCACTTGGCCACCGATCTCGACCAGCCGACGATTGCGCGGCTTCAGGAGACCGCCTTGGCCGCCTATCACGCCGTCAAGTTACGAGACTATGGCCGTATTGACATGCGCCTCACGCCGAAAGGCGAGGTGTACGTCATCGAGGCCAACCCGAATCCGTGGCTTTCGAGCAAACAGGAATTTGCCATGGCCGCCAAGGCGTCGGGCCGATCCTACGCCCAACTGATCGGCGAAATTGTGGATATGGCGATGCAGAGATACGCACCTCGAAGTGGATCTGAGACCATCGCTTGAGAAACCGCTAGGCTACTTTTTTTCGCTTTTGTCTCTTGACCATTTGCACAACCGGCAGGGGAAGTTGCAGCGTCCGCTCCTGTGTTTCCCGTTTCGAGAACGCCCGGATGGCTATTCCGTCCCCATTTGGGAATGGGTTCGACACTGCCTCAAATTCCTGTCCATAGATGCGAATCCGCTTGGATTGTGCGTAGCCCATTCTCCGAAGCTGATCGCAGACTTCATGAAGTTCGATTGAATGCTGGCTGGGGGTCAAAGTATTAATATTCACAATGAATAGATTGTATCGGATAAATCGATAGCCGTCTTCCACAGGAAGCACACATCACTGTGATACGCGAAGAGTCTTATTTTAAAGCTCTTAAGCGCGCGCAGAAGATCGAACCTAAGCCGATTTCGCCAGACCGGCCTCTATGCAGCCGAGGGCACGCTTTTTCATCAGTTCGGCAATCCGATGTCTGACGTACCCGTCCTCGGTGATATGGGCGGCGGCGGTGTCATCCAATTTCGATAAAACTAACCGATCCATGGGATCACGCTTGGTGAAATCAGGATCGGCGCGGCAGCAGAACTGGCAGTCGCGGCCAGTAGGTGTGTCCTTCCCCTTGCCCTGTAACTTGCGATGAAAGAGATCCATGGTGACCTTTTTCTCCTCGCCCGAGACGTATGGCTCTGATGAATGCGGCACACATGTATACCACAAACGATGGGTCAGAGCGCAAGAGGCAATTTTCCGATCGGCTTGGTCGCCGAGGTGATGACTTCGACCGGGCTTTTCGTGGGCCGTGACCTGCAACCGCGCCCACCCCACCATCGAGGCAACGGGCGGCTTAGAAAATATGGCGGAATCCCCAGAAGAGGAGGCCGGAAAGAAGCATCGCCACGGGAAGAGTCAGGACCCACGCCATCAGCAGATTCCGCACTGTCCCCCACTGCAAGCCGGAATGGTTTGCGTACATCGTGCCAGCGACGCCCGAAGACAAGACATGGGTCGTGCTCACCGGCATGCCGAACCAATCGGCAGCTCCGATCGTGAACATTGCGGTAATTTCGGCAGCGGCGCCTTGGGCATAGGTCAAATGGTCCTTGCCGATCTTTTCTCCCACCGTGATCACAATTCGCTTCCAGCCGACCATCGTGCCCAAACCCAAGGCCATCGCGACTGCGACCTTGACCCATCCCGGGATGAATCGAGTGGCCAGGTCTAGATGCTTTTTGTAGTTCACGAGAACAGCATCATCCGCGGCGGAGATCTGCGGTTGACCACTTTTCTTCATGATCCTGAGAGCTTCGCTCACCACGTACATATCGTTCCGAAAGTTGCGAACGCGGTCGGCGGGTACGCTGCGGAGTTCTTTAAACAGAGCCATCTCGTTGCCGATATCGGTGACCATCTCCCGCAGTGCCAGCATGGTGTTCGGAGTGAACGTTTTGGTGCGAATGAAGTCCGTCACTTCGTCGCGAGGGTCGCCAATCACCGCGTCCGACGATACGTAATGGTTGAGCGTCCCCGCGGTTTGTTGGGATACGGCAATGAAGTCCTCCGATTGCTTGGCGGTTACGGCGTGGTTCAGCGCGTACGCCGTGGGAACCGTGCCGATCAAGATCAGCATGATCAAGCCCATGCCCTTCTGTCCGTCGTTCGATCCGTGGGCAAAGCTTACTCCCGTGCAGGTAAGCACCAGCAGAGCGCGAATCCAGAACGGGGGCGGTTCCGTGCCTTCCGGGGCTTCGTACAATTTCTTGTTCTTCAGCAAGGACTTGGAGAGCAGCAGGAGCAGGGCAGCCATGGTGAATCCGACCAACGGTGAAAGTAGCAGCGATTTGCCGATATTGGTGGCCTGGCCCCAATCCACACCACTAGTCCCGGTCTTTGGTGAGAGCAACTGATTGGCGATGCCCACTCCGATGATCGAACCGATCAAGGTGTGAGAGCTGGAGGCGGGCAAACCGAAATACCAGGTTCCGAGGTTCCAGATAATCGCGGCCACTAGGAGTGCAAACACCATGGCAAAGCCGCCCTTACTGCCCACTTGTAGAATCAGTTCCACCGGAAGCAGCGAGACAATCGCAAAGGCGACTGCGCCGCTCGAGGTGAGCACACCCAGAAAGTTCCAGAATCCAGACCACACGACCGCAATATGAGGTTCGAGTGAATGGGTGTAGATCACGGTGGCCACGGCATTGGCGGTGTCATGAAAACCATTGACGAACTCGAAGCCCAGCGCCACTAACAAGGCCAATACCAGCAGAAGGTAGGGAAGGATGGAGGGGCTGTGAAAGCCCGAAAGATCGGAGACCAGGTTAACGGCTGCATAGGAAATGCCGATCAGCAGCACTCCTCCAAAGATGGCAATACCCAGTTTCCCGGGAGACTTGTGCAGCTTTGAATCCAGAACTGAGGTCGCGGCGGTGGCCATGGGACTCCTTGGGCAGTGAGAGATAAACCCGAAGGTGGCAACTATACGCAAGCATTGTTACGGGAGTGTGAAAACCGTTTTCGAAGCATCCGCCAGTATCATGCGTTTACGGAGACCGGAAAATGTGCGCTGTCGAACGGTGGATTCCCACAAGCGAACACGCGGATGCCTGCAACGTCCGGTTACTCCATGTTTCTCAAACACTTATCGCTGCGCTCGTGGCAGTAGAATTGCCACACTGAACGGACGACTAAACGTTGTTCGAGGAGACGGAACGAATGCAAACGCTGCTCCAGGATCTTCGCTACGGGCTTCGCGTTTTGTGGAAATCACCCGGGTTCACAGCCGTTGCCGTGCTGACGCTTGCCTTGGGTATTGGGGCCAACACGGCGATTTTTAGCATCGTGAATAGCGTTTTGCTGCGTCCGCTTCCGTTCCCCCAGCCGGACCAATTGGTTTCTCTGAACGAAAGAGATATGCGGAGCGATCTCAAATCAGGGGCCATGGTGAACACTTCCTACCCTGATTTCTTTGACTGGCGGTCGCAGAACCATGTGTTTGAAAATATGGCCGCGTTTCGGCATACCGGCGCTACGCTGACCGGGGCCGGGACGCCGCTTCACATTGACGCGGAAATCGTCACCGCGGAGTTCTTCACCGTCTTGGGAGTTCCTCCAAGCTTGGGCCGCGGATTCCGTACACAAGAAGAGAAGGGACGATTCGCCGTGCTGAGCCACGAACTATGGCAATCCAAGTACAATTCCGATCCGGATATTGCCGGGAAAAGCATCACCCTGCAGAGTAAACCCTACACCGTGGTCGGAGTTGCCGCCGAAGGCTTCCGGTTTCCGATCGACTCACTGGCTCCGCAGTTGTGGACCACGCTCGGGGAAGATGCAGAAGCCTCTGCCGGAGACAAACCAGCCACAGCCGAGCGAGGTCAGCACATGCTCGACGTGATTGCTCGCCTGAAGCACGGAGTCAGTCTGGATCAGGCTCATGCGGAGATGAACGTCATTGCCGAAGCCCTGGCTCGGCAGTATCCGAACGACAACGGCAAGCGCTTTGCCACCGCCGTATTGCCGGAAAAAGAACGCCTTGTCGGCGACACCCGTCCGGCATTGTTGATGCTCCTGGCAGCCGTTGGATGTGTGCTGCTGATCGCTTGTGCCAACATCGCAAATCTGATGCTGGCGCGCGCAACCAAGCGCAGCAAAGAAATTGCGATTCGGGCTGCGCTGGGAGCAGGGCGAGGCCGCGTGATTCGACAACTACTCAGCGAGAGTGTACTTCTCGCGGTCGCAGGCGGCGCGCTGGGACTCATTTTCTCAGCGTTGGGAATGCGCGCCTTGCTGCGGCTCAGCCCCGAAGACGTTCCGCGTCTGGCTCAGTCAGGACTGGATTGGCATGTGCTCGTGTTCACATTGCTGGTTGCGGTCGTCACCGGGCTCGTCTTCGGCTTGGTCCCCGCAATGCACGCCTCGCGGACAAACCTGTCGGGGTCTCTGCAGGAACGCAGTCAGGATTCCGGCGGAGGTCAGCATCGCTTGCGTGCGGCTCTGGTTGTCGCGGAAACCGCGATGGGCCTGATACTGCTCATAGGGGCAGGCCTTCTCATTCGCAGCTTCTATGGGTTGCTGCACGCCAACCCAGGATTCGACCCGCACCACGTCCTGACCTTGCGAGTGGACCTGCCCGACTCGAGATACTCCGAGGAAAAGCAGATGGCCTTCTACCATGATCTGTTGGAGAGCCTCCAAGGATTGCCCGGAATCGTCTCTGTGGGCGGCATTTTCCCTCTGCCTTTAACTCGCAGTGACATCAATACCACCTTCGCGATTGAAGGACACCCGGTGCCTGAGGCCGAAGAGCCCTCAGCGGGACTGCGCGTGATCAGTCCAAGCTATTTCCAAACCATGAAGATTCCCCTTATCCGCGGTCGAGCTTTCGATGCCCGCGACAGCGAAAAAGCTCCGCCAGTCGTAATCATTAATGAGGAACTGGCCCGCCGCTATTTCCCCCATGAAGACCCTGTCGGGAAACGTATCAGACCCGGCTTCTCCGTCCACGGTGATCCTTTGATGAGGGAGATTGTCGGAGTGGTTGGCGGTGTGAAGGACCGGACTCTGCGCGGTGAGTTCAGGCCGGAGTTTTACGTGGCCTACCCGCAAGCCATGATTGCCGACCTTACCATTTGCCTGCGGACAGTGGGCGATCCCGCAAAGCTAACCGCAGCGGTGCAGAATTCGATGACCTCGATGAACATTGCCTGGTTAAACAAAGACTCGCCAGTCGCGAGTGTTCGCGCCATGGACGACTACGTTGCGGCCGCCGCTAGGAAGCAGATCGCCTCAATGGACAAAGAACTCCCCGTATTCAACCTTCGCACCATGGAGGATTACATCGGTGTAGCGCTCGGGAGATCGCGTTTCGACACCTTTCTGTTCACGCTGTTTGCATCTTTAGCGCTGGTTCTGACCATGGTTGGCATTTACGGAGTAATGGCTTACACGGTAGTTCAGCGGACGCGGGAGATCGGAATCCGGATCGCCCTGGGAGCGACCCGCGGAGACGTGTTGCGCATGGTTCTCGGAAAGAGCTTTGTCATCACCGGGCTGGGTTTGTTGCTTGGGATCGCGGGAGCGACGGCGCTCACCAGATTGCTCTCGAGCTTCTTGTACCATGTCAGACCCGTCGATCCGCTGACCTTTGTCACGGTCGCTGTGATGCTGGGGGCCGTCAGCCTGCTCGCCAGCTACATTCCAGCTTGGCGTGCTGCGCGGGTCGATCCCATGGTGGCGCTGCGTTATGAATAGCTAAGTTTTCCATGATCCTGCTGGCTCAGAACGGATCATGAAAATGCGCCGACGTGGAATCAATCACTTACGGCTATTTTCGAGGGAGCTAGTCGAAAACCACCGTCTTGTTCCCGTAGAGCAGAACCCGGTTGTCGATGTGCCAACGCACGGCGCGCGAAAGCACGACCTTTTCGAGGTCGCGGCCTTTCTGCAAAAGGTCGTCGAGAGAATCGCGATGCGAGATGCGAACCACGTCTTGCTCAATGATAGGGCCGTCATCGAGAACTTCGGTGACGTAATGGCTGGTTGCGCCGATCAGTTTCACACCCCGGGTAAACGCCTGGTGATAGGGCTTGGCACCAACAAAGGCGGGCAGAAAAGAGTGATGGATGTTAATGATGCGCTGCGGATATCGGTTCACGAATTCATTGGAGAGAATCTGCATATAGCGGGCCAGCACCATGAAGTCAGGATTGTGTTGCTGGATCAGGCCCAGGATTTTCTCTTCTGCTGGACGCTTATTATCTTTTGGAACGGGAACCGTGATGTAGGGGATTCCGTAGAAATCCGCGATTGGTTGATTGTCCGGGTGGTTCGAAATAATCAATGGAATCTCGCATGCCAGCTCGCCGCTCTTGTGGCGATAGAGCAAATCCACCAGGCAATGGTCGTACTTCGAAACTAGAATAATCATCTTCGGTCGGTAGTTCGACCGGGCCAGACGCCACTGCATCTTGAATTCTTCAGCAATGGGTGTGAAGTGCCGGGGGAAGTCCGCCAATTCGATATCAAACTCGGTCGGATCAAATTCCACGCGCATCAGGAACAGGTTCGAACCTTCGTCGGCATGCTCGTCAGCGTGCAGAATATTGCCGTCGTGGTTGAAAACGAAATCAGAGATGGTCGCGACTATACCCTTGCGATCGGGACAACTAATCAGAAGTACAGCCGAGTTCTTCATTTGTAGCGCCGCCGTCCCAGCAGCCAAATCGCCGGCCTAGATCTGATCTCCTTCGTGGACCGTTGTGTCCTTTGCGGTTAAGGTTTTTGAAGGCGTCGGCCACCGAGGACACCAAGGTACACAAAGGACTGCATCCGGCCAGGGAGCTCGGACTACTTCTTCAAATCCTTCAAGATCTCCCGCGCCGCATTGGCTCCCGATCCTCCGGTCAGCCCTGCTCCCGGATGCGTCCCCGAGCCGCACAAATACAAATTCTGAATCGGCGTCCGATATCGAGCCCAGTCGAGCAGCGGACGCATCGTGAAAAACTGGTCGAGCGCCAGTTCGCCATGAAAGATGTGACCGCCCGTGAGTCCATAGGTGTCTTCAAGGTCCTGCGGCGTGATGATCTGGTGCGTCAGAATCAGTTCCGGAAGTTTCGGCGCATATTGTGCCAGGGTCCTGACCACAATGTCGCCCAATGCCACCCGCTGGCTGTCCCAATCGCTGCCTTTCAGCTTGTAGGGCGCGTATTGCATATAAATGGACATCACGTGCTTGCCCGCTGGTGCAAGCGAAGGATCGCTGACCGAAGGCACCGCAATCTCCAGATACGGCTGCTTGGAAAAGTTGCCGTACTTCGACTCATCGAAAGCGCGCTCCAGATAGTCGATCTCCGGCCCAATGTGAATGCGTCCACTCAAAGCGCGGGTATCGCTCGCGCCCTTCAACGCCGTAAACTCCGGAAGTCCCGCAAGTGCGAGGTTGACCTTCGCCACCGTCCCCGACATGCGGTAGTGCTGAAGCTTCATCACGAAATCGGGCGAGAGATGAATGGGATCGACCAATTTCAACAACGTCCGCTTGGGATCGGCATTCGAGATGATCGCCTTTGCCGTGATCTCTTCCCCGGTCGAGAGCACCACGCTGACCGCTGTGCCATCCTTCACCCGAACTTCAATGACGTCAGCGCCGCTGCGAATTTCAGCCCCGGCGTGCGTCGCCGCAGAAGCCATTGCCTCGGCTATGGAGCCCATTCCGCTTTGAGCAAAATAAGCCGAACCGGCAGGGTGTGCGTCCCCAGCGCCACGAATCAGAAGTACCAGGCTGGTGCCCGCCGACCAGGGACCGAGGAACGTTCCAAAGATGCCGCGAGCCGCGATGGTGGCGCGAAGCAGTTCGGTATCGAAATATTCGGCGACGAGATCGGCGACCGCCATCGGTCCCCAACGCAGCAGCCGATACAGATCCTTCTTGCCCAAGTTGCGAATCGATCGCCCGGTCTGAAGGATCCCCCACAAATCGCTCCGGTTCGGATGGTCGATGTTCGGCGGCGCCAGCGCGAGTGCCTCGCCGATCACTTTGCCAACTCTGGCGAGCGATACCTGGAATTCGGGATACTTAGCGGCGTCTTTCTGGGAGAACTTGCCAATCTCTTGTGTGGATTTCTGCGCGTCATTGTAGAGGATCAGAGCGCGCCCGTCGGGCGACAGCGAAACCACGCCGACCTCTGGCGTGATCAGCCTGAGCCCGTGCTTCTCCAGTTGCATGTCACGGACGATGTCCGGCCGAAGCGGCCCCGCCGCGTGGGCGAGAATCGAACAGCGGAAGCCCGGATAAAATTCTTCCGTGATCGCAGCCCCACCCGGCTGTGCTCTCCGCTCCAGAACCAAAGGTTTGTATCCCGCTTTGGCGAGATAAAACGCAGTGACCAGCCCGTTGTGACCTCCACCGATGATGACGACATCGCGCGCGCCCGGCATCGGTTATGCTGCTCCCTTGAAGTCTTTGAGAATTTCGAGCGCCGCCAGTCGCCCTGGCCCACCCATAATTCCGCCGCCCGGGTGAGTGGCCGATCCGCACATGTAGAGGTTCTTAATTGGTGTTCGAAACTGCGCGTATCCGGGCACTGGCCGCAGAAAGAAAAGCTGTTCCAGCGAAAGCTCGCCCTGAAAGATGTTACCTTCGGTCAGACCCCACTCGCGTTCCAGATCAAGCGGCGTGATCACCTGCTGGTGCAAAATGATGTCCTTGATGTTGGGCGCATATTCGGCAATGGTGTTGATCACGTTGTTGCCGAAAGCCTCTTTCTGATCGTCCCAGTTGAGACCGGGCCGCAGCTTGTACGGCGCATATTGCACGAAGCAGGAGAGGATGTGTTTCCCTGGCGGAGCGACCGAGGGATCGGTCAGCGTGGGGATGACCATATCAATATACGGACGGCGGGAAAAATTGCCGTACTTGGCATCGTCGTAAGCCCGCTCCATGTATTCGACGCTCGGCGAAATCGAAATTGCGCCGCGTAAGTGAGCACCCGGCCCCGGAATCGCCTTGAAGTTCGGCAGGGCATCGAGCGCAAGATTTACTTTGCCGGAAGATCCTCGGAATTTATAGCGATTGATCTCCTCGAGAAAATCATCCGGCAAATTCCCCTTCTCGATCATCTTCACGAACGTAAGTCGCGGATCGACGCTCGAGGAAATAATGTCGGCGTAAATCTCATCTCCGTTCGCCAGCACCACGCCTTTCGCTTTGCCGTTTTTCACCATGATCTGCGCAATCGCCGCCTCCGTGCGGATTTCAACTCCGGCCTCGCGCGCCGCGTCCGCGATCGCATTGGAAATTGCGCCCGTGCCCCCGCGGGCAAATCCCCACGAGCGGAACGCACCATCGATTTCTCCCATGTAGTGATGCAGCAGCACGTACGCCGTTCCCGGAGAGCGCACGCCCAGGAATGTGCCGATAATTCCAGAAGCCGACATGGTGGCCTTCAACACGTCGGTTTCAAACCACTGATCCAGGAAGTCGATGGCACTCATGGTCATCAACTGGACTTGGTTGTATTTGTCTTCGCTGGTGAGACCCTGAAAGCGGCGGCCCAGGAAGAGCAACTTCATCAATTCCTTCGGATTCAGCGTGGCCGGATCTGGCGGCACCATGCTGAGAATCGGCTTCACGAAGCGGCACATCGCCTGCATGGCCTTCCCGAACTCGTCGTAGGCTTCGGCGTCGAGTTTGGAGTGGCGGGCAATCTCGCGATGGGTTTTCCCGTGATCGTTCACCCGCCACAAGTGGTCGCCGTTCGGCATCGGAGTGAACGTGCCATCGAGCGGCAGGATTTCGAGTCCATGTCGTGGAAGGTCGAGGTCGCGAATAATCTCCGGTCGCAGCAGGGAGACCACGTAAGAGCACACCGAAAACTTGAAGCCGGGAAAAACCTCTTCGGTGCAGGCGGCTCCGCCAAGCACGTAACGGCGTTCGAGCACGAGAACCTTCTTGCCCGCACGCGCCAGATAAGCGGCATTGACCAGGCCGTTGTGGCCTCCGCCAATCACGATCACATCGTATTTCGAGCCGTTTGAACCAGCCATATTATGTTCAACCTTGGGTCATCCTGAAGGGCTTCCAGTCCTGAAGGATCTCGCGCGCAGTGCATGGCTTCGAACCTACCCTTCACGGGTTTGCCAGTTTACGCGAGATCCTTCGCAGCGGAAGCCGCGCAGGATGACGTCATCATTTGGGAACCACGGAGGAAAAGGACTCAACATTCTACCGGGGAGCGCGTCTTTTGTCTGCAACCCGGGCCTGACTTCGAGTCACAACTGAATCCCACTGGTTTGCCCCGCAACCTTCCGGCTGCATATAATCCAGCGTGCGAGAGACGTTGCCAGCAACGTCTCTACAGCGACCGTAGAGACCCAGCTCGCTGCGTCTCCGCGCAACCAGAAATGTCGGGGGACTCCCAGTGCCCGTAGGAACCGCGTTTCACGAAAGAACTTTTCCGCTCTGTCAAAGCCTGAACTATCGCGAGTGGTCTGGCTATTACACGGTCAGTGTCTACGAAGTGCATCACGAGCACGAGTACAACGCCATCCGCAATGCCGCCGCGTTGATTGACATCTCCCCACTCTACAAGTATCTGATCACCGGGAAGGACGCGACCAAATTGGTGAACCGCGTGATCACGCGCGATATTCGCAAGGTTGCGGCAGGCCAGGTGATTTATTGCTGCTGGTGTGATGAACGGGGCAAGGTCATCGACGATGGCACGGTTACCCGTCTCGAAGAGAACAAATATCGCTGGACCGCCGCCGACCCCAGCCTGCGCTGGTTTCGCCAGAACGGCACGAACATGGATGTCCAGGTCGAGGACATTTCAGAGAAAGTCGCAGCTCTCGCCTTACAGGGACCAACTTCTGGCAAGCTGCTGAAATCGGTGGCCGAAGCGGATATTGCCAACCTGAAATACTTTCGTGTGACCCATGGCAAGATTGCCGGCATTCCCGTGGACATCTCACGCACTGGATACACCGGCGACTTGGGCTACGAAATTTGGGTGCCATGGAACGACGCGGTAAAAGTTTGGGACGCGGTGATGGAGACCGGCAAGCGCTTCGACATCCACGCTGCCGGCATGCTGGCGCTGGACGTCGCGCGCGTCGAAGCCGGGCTATTGCTGATCGAGGTCGACTACACCAGCAGCAAGAAGGCCCTGATCGCGTCGCAGAAATATTCGCCCTACGAACTGGGTTTTGCCAAGATGGTACATCTCAACAAAGAAAACTTCATTGGCAAGGCAGCTTTGGAGCAGGACCAGAAACAAGCAGTTGCAAGGCAGTTCGTCGGACTCGAAATCGATTGGACGGAAGTCGAGGAACGCTACGAAAAATTCGGACTTACGCCAGCTGCACCCAGCCAGGCCTCGCGTGTCGCGGTCCCTGTCTACTGCGGCGAAAAGCAGGTCGGCAAAGCCACCTCTACGACGTGGTCACCAGTGCTGAAGAAAATGATTGCGCTGGCCAGCGTAGAAACCTCGCACTCCAAACTCGGCACCAGGTTACAAATCGAAATCACCATCGAAGCCATCCGGCAAAAAGTGACGGCGAAGATCGTGAAGATGCCATTCTTCAATCCCGCAAGGAAAACTGCCGCCCCGGTTTAGAACTGGTTGTGTGCAGAGGGCGACTCGCCCGTCGGGGCTGATGCAGTAAAGATTCCACGTCTAGCGTTGGAATATCGTCTATCCCCCTGCAGCCTTCTTCCCGCTTCGCTTCCAGTACAAATATCCCGGCACGCCGATCAACACAATAATCGTGCCCGCCAGCGATTCCGTCGGCCGCGTAAAAATCGTATTCAAGGTCCACGCGCTTCCAATGAGTACATAAATGGCTGGCAGCCACGGATATCCGGTGCAACGATATGCCCGCGGAATGTCGGGACGTTTCCAGCGCAGCACGAACAATCCCACTACGGTTAGCGTGTACGACAGCACCATGCCGAACATCACATAGGTGTAAAGCTGATCGTAGCGTCCGCTTAGGGTCAGGATTCCAGCCCAAATCCCTTGTCCGATGAGGGCAAATGCCGGGGTGCGCCATTTGGGGTGGACTTCCGCCATGCGCCGGAAGAAAAGGCCATCGCGCGCCATAGCGTAGTAAATTCGCGGGCTGCCAAGGATGGCGCAGGCCGCCGCGCCAAAACAGGAGACCGCGACCAGCGCCGATAGCCACACCGCAGCTGCAGGCGAGAACAACCCCACCGCAGCGGCATGCGCGATGGTCTCGTGCCTGGCGATTTCGGTAATTGGCAGTGCGTACACGTAGGCCATATTCATGGCCACGTAAATCACGCCGACGATCGTCACCCCGAGCACCATCGCCAGTGGCAAATTACGGCGCGGATTCTTCATCTCGCCGGCCACCCATCCGATGTAAACCCAGCCATCGTAGGCCCAGAAGACGGCGATCAAGGCGACACCGAATGCCGAAAGCAGCGGAGCAAGGCTCACACCCATGGTCAAGCCATGAACCGATCCCCACTCGCTTGCGGTGAAGTGATGCCAGTCACCTTTGCCGATGGCGAGACCAAGAATCACGAACGCTGCCATGGCGAGAAATTTGGCCCAGGTGGCGGCGTTTTGCAACAACGCGCCCCAGCGCAGCCCAACCACATTGATCCAGGTGACCACGGCAATCATGATCAAGGCCAGGACATGAGCTCGAGTCAGCACAATGCCCGCAAACGTGAGAACCACGTGCTGCTGCGAAATACCCGGGACGATCCCGCCGAGGTATGCGGCCGAACCTACGGCAAGAGCCGCAATCGAGCCACCATTGCCCACGCTGAACATCATCCAGCCGTAGAGGAATGCGGGCAGGTCACCGTAAGCTTCGCGCAAATACACATATTGACCGCCGCAGTCTGGGAACATGGTGCCCAGTTCGGCGAAGGCAAAGCAGGCACACAGGGAGATCAGTCCGCCTAGAACCCACACCAGCAAAAAAAGCACTGGATGCGGCAGCGGCCCGGCAATGTCTTTTGCGGTCAGAAAAATTGACGAGCCGATCACTCCGCCGACCAGCAACAACACCGAATCCAGCAAGGTAAGACCGCGAACCAGCGTGGGCCCCGATTCAGCTTGGATCGCAGAAGTCGGCGAAGTAGTGGCTAGCCCCATGGATCAACCCATCCCCAATTCGTCCGCCGATTCGAGGGGAGTGCCGCAGCGGCGGCAGATGACGGCAGAGCAATCGCCACAGGTCAAAGGATCGGAGACCTCAACCGCGCATTTTGGGCAGTAAAGAACTTCAGGCTGGGATTCGGGCGGCGGCTGCGGATTTGAAGCCATGAGGAAGGCCAATGTAGCATATCCTTTGTGTAACTTCGTGTCCTTTGTGGTTAAGGGTTTAAAAGGCATCAACCACAAAGGACACGAAGTTACACGAAGGAGAACAACTTGGCGGAACCGTCTGCAACCCCCGACGAGCGTCTTCAGCAGGAATTCAATCGCTGGGCCGAAGCGGGTGAAGGCGAAAAGATGGAGCGCCACCACCTTGACATCACTGGAAAGACCATTCGGCTGATGGATCTTCGTCCCGGCGACCGAGTGCTTGATCTGGGTTGCGGCTCAGGCTGGGCAACACGGCTCTTGGGGCGTCTGGTGGCCGACGGCCCCGAAGGATTCGGCCAGGTTGTAGGCGTCGATGTCTCGGATGAAATGATCCGTCAGGCGCGGGCGGCATCCAGGGACTTCGAAAACATCCTTTACGTGTGGGGGGCAGCCCAGCAGATTCCGTGGGAAGAGAACTTCTTCGACAAGATGCTTTCGGTTGAGTCGTTTTACTATTACCCGGATCAGGAGCGCGCCCTGGCGGAGGTGTTTCGGGTGATGGCGCCGCGCGGGCGCATTTTCATTCTGATCAATCTATACAAGGACAATCCCTACTCGCTGCAGTGGGTGGACAAACTCAAAGTGCCGGTGCATGTTCGCGCGGAAGCCGAATACATCGAGCTACTGAACAAGCACGGGTTTGAAAATGTCGAAGCCAAGCGGATTCCCGATGAAACGCCCACCCCGGACGACTATCAGACGAAGTCATTTCACAGCCTGGAGGACTTACGGGCGTTTAAACGGATTGGCGGGCTGCTGCTTATGGCGTCGAAGCCCGATGTGCGCAGCCAAGCCCCAGGGCACGCGATCTACTGACGATGGGGCGAAGACGCAGCAAGCTGCGTTTCTACAGGATTGCACGCTGTAGAAACCTTGCTTGCAACGTTTCCTTCGCGCAATGCCTTATTCAATTCCCAACTGCGTCCGAGCCTCGGGGCTTAGACGCTCAGGTGTCCAGGGCGGAGTCCACACTACGTTCACGGTTGCGGTCCTGATACCCGGCAACTGCTCCAGGCGGGCTTTCACTTGTTCGCCGATCATGACATGTGACGGACAGCCCGGGGAGGTAAGCGTCAGGTCTACCGAAACATCTTGACGGTCGTCCGCGGCGGCTTCAAAGCGCACTGCATAGATCAAGCCCAGATCCACAATGTTCACCGGGATCTCCGGGTCATAACACTGCTTTAGAGCGCTCCGAACTTCGTCTTCCGTCACAGCAGCCATAGTGTTCTCCTCGAAACTTCTGCTCAAAACCAGGTTGGACAGGGCGTCTCACCCTAATCAGTTTACCGCATCAGACCAGGATTCGCGACGCGCCAGTCTCGAATTATCATCCTGGGCACGGTCTCAGCCGGATAGTCTGGTAAGGTTACGGTTGATGCAAATCAGTCCTGAACTCAAGCAGAGGATTCAGTTAGTGCTGATTGTGGCCCTTCTGGTATCCGGCACCCGGCTGGCGTACGTCCTGTACCAGCGGCATGAGAGCGCCATCGACCAGGCCAAGAAGCAGGCGCCTCCGTTAAACCCGGACTACTACGTAACGCCAAAGAAGCTCTATCCCTACGATCTGAAGTCCGCGCATCAACTGACCGAGCACCCGGTGTGGGTCAAGGTCGGTTACGCCTACATCTATTATCCGTACGATTCGGCCAGCCATCACGTGGACTTCTCGAAGGAGGCCGGGAAACTGCTGCCCCTGGAAAAACTGCAGATCAAGGATGTCATCAGTGAGGTCGCGCCACAATCGCCCGGCGAGCGGCAGGTGATGGCAGTATTTCAGAAAGACGGAAAGACCTACGCCTTTTCTATCGGATCAATCAAGGACGGTAACTACAAGTTCTACTCCGATGACATGCTTTTCATCCAGGATCCCCACGAACTTTACACGCATTGGCCAACGGAAGTGTGGGGAGAAATCGACCAGCACCAGGTCAAACCGGGGATGAGCGAACTGCAAACGGACTTTGCAATTGGCTTGGGGATTCCGGAAAGCACAGGACAGCCGGGGAATCGGACGGTGAACTATCCGAACGGTGGCAACCCCCTCAGCATCACCTACCGAGACGACAAGGCAGCGGAAGTTAAACCCGGACCGGCGAGCGGTACACTCGATCAGCACTGAGGCCCATGAACTATATCAGCAGGAGACCGTTGGTCGATCTGTTGCCCTTGGTCCACTTGAGCGCTTGCATCGCAATCAAAGTTGCCGACTTGGAATCAGGGACTCATTACTTAATATGACTTAATCTATGTGGATTTCCCCTCTCACCCTTGCTTATATGCTGGGGTGGCCTCGCGACAATTTCCTGTTATGGTTCAGCACTCTGGGAACGCTGTGGTGGTATTTCTTGAGCTATGCGGTATAGCAGATGTTCGACGCTTTTTTGCAGCCAGCCGGAGGCGCTCACTAGATCCTAGCCGAGCGCGAGATGAAGATGTGTGGCTCGCGCCGCCGCGCACACCTCACTTCACACTCGGCGAATTTTCGTCCGCAGCCTTCGCCTCCTCGGCGTGAATCACACCATCCTCATTCGCGTAGAAAGCGCGATGTTCCGCGTCCAGTTGCTTGGGAGTCATCGTCAGCTCGTAACCATCTTTGCGGGAATGGAAACTCACGGTGTAATCCCCCCGGTCGGTCTGGGTCATGCGTTTGGTGAAGGAGCCGGTATGAACCAGGTCTGCCAGACTGGGCGCGTACTTGTCACTCTTTTTGTAGTATTGCTGCTGCGCGCGGATGACGGTACGCATGTAACCCAGCGCATTGGCTTCGGCTTCCGACCGGGCCGGATCCCCTTTAAATTTTGGCTGATATGCGGTCTGTGCCGCTGAAAACAGCGTTCCGTTTGCCATTAAAGCTGCAACCATCAACACCGCAGTCCGGGCCAGCAGTCTTCGCGAGGGTAATCGGAAGGGTAATCTCATGAGTTTTCAGCCTCTTTCCTTGACATTTTCCATGTTACTGCCGTAATTGCGAAACCGTTACTGCGCTTTTCATCGGGAGCGATTGCAGTTATGCTAGCCCCATCTACCCGAGTAGGAAAGCTATGAAATCTGCAATGGCCACGAAAGCTGCACCGGTAAAGAAAGCGCCGATCCGTATTGCCGTGGTGGAAAGCGATCCGCTGCGGTTCGTGGGATTTAGGGCCCTGTTCGACAATGAGTCGGATTTCGAGCTGATCTCCGCCTCGCTTCCCGATATTGGCAGCTTGCAGGGTATCGATCTGATCCTGCTCGGCAATCGTAATGGCCAAAACCTGTTCGACCTAATGGCCACCATGAAAGCGACGCGTCCTGACCTGCGCATTATTGTGACAGGTTCCGGCATCGATGAAGAGACCATTCTGAAGGCCATTGCCTCAGGCGCCAAAGGCTATGTGGATGAAGCCGCATCGCCGACCGAGTTCGTGCAGGCCATCCGGGTAGTGAATGAGGGCTCGGTATGGGCGCCCCGGCGGGTGCTCTCCATGTTCATCGAGCGGGTGTCGTCGTCGCCGGGACGCATCTTCCCCGCAGGCCGGGTTACCTTTACCGACCGCGAGAAAGAAGTTCTGGAAATGCTGGTAGCAGGCCGCTCCAATAAGGAGATCGGTTCAGCGCTGGGCATCGAAGAGCGTACCGTGAAAGCTCACGTTGCCAAGCTGATGCGAAAAGTAGGAGTGCAGAACCGGATTGCGCTATCGGTGCACGCCATTACGCACAACCTGGTTACGGCGAAGTAGCTCTGCTTACTCCATCTCAATCTTCCCCGAGGCAGACGTAAACTCCCGTGTTCGCCTCGGAATCGGGATCGAACCTTTTCTCCTACTTCTCTTGCCACTCGCCTCCCGCCCCAAGAACGCCGTTGCCTCGCTAAGCGTCTAGAATCCATGCTCTCCAGGAACCTTTGTGCCGCGGTGAATGTCGGGTGCCGCGGCTATGGAAAGCCCCGGAACGGAAGACTACAATTTTCGACTGAGGGGAGCAGTCATGTCTCTGCGCAAATTGTGCCTGTTTATGCTGATTGCCGCAATCGCCGCATTCGCGGCGGTGGGAACGCTAAGCGTGCAGATCAGGGAGTACGAGGTTCCGACTCCAAAATCACGGCCGCACGATCCAGCCCTCGCGCCTGACGGCTCGCTTTGGTACACCGGGCAGGGAGCGAACAAGCTCGGGCGCCTAGATGCTAAAACTGGAGAGTTCAAGGAATACCCGCTGAAGACGCCCCGTTCCGGACCGCACGGCTTGGTCGCGGACAAAGACGGTAACATCTGGTTCACAGCAATCTCCGGAGGTTACATCGGCAAGCTTGATCCAAAGACGGGCGAAATTACCGAGTATCGCGCATCCGGAGGCATCGAGATCGATCCCCACACGCCCGTCTTCGATCACGATGGCATTCTGTGGTTCACCAACGAAGACACGAACTACATCGGGCGGCTCGATCCGAAGACCGCCAAGATGACTCTGACGAAAGTGCCCACCGCGCATGCAGTGCCGTACGGCATCGTGATCCTGCAGAACAACAGGCCATTCTTTTGCGAGTTCGGTACCAACAAACTGGCCACAATTGATCCCCGGACGATGACAATCCACGAGTACGCACTGCCGTCCGCCAACGCGCACCCCCGCCGACTCGCTTTGGCGCCCGACGGGTCCGTTTTCTACACCGACTTCGCGCGTGGTTACTTGGGGCACTTCGATCCGGCTGGCGGAAAGTTGCTCAAGGAATGGACATCGCCCGGAGGAGCAGACTCAGAACCCTACGGAATCGCAATCACCAATGACGGTGAAGTCTGGTATAGCGAGTCGGGTGTCAAGCCAAATACGCTGGTCAGGTTCGATCCCAAATCCGAAAGTTTCAGCAGGAAGGAGATCCCATCGGGCGGTGGTGTCGTACGCAATATGGTCGCCACCCCGGATCGGCGGCTGTACCTGGCATGTAGTGGAGTGAACAAGGTCGCCGTCGTGGACCCAACCAGATAATTACGACGAAGGCCAGACCAGTGAGTTTGACCAGATTGCGACCATCGGCAGCAACCGCCGTCATAGGTCCGTTGTCTTGTTGACCCGCAATAGCATTCCGCTGCCGGCCCTGATATTCACCGCGCCCTTGTCGGACGCCAACGTAATCTTCCCGACCGGATCAGACCTGCCGGCATGGACGATTGCTAGGTCCGCGAAATCGTAAACTCCGCAGGCGTCGGAAGAAAACACCCAAAGGGCTTGTAGCCGATCATTGCCCTCGATCTCGCCACGGCACGGCGAGCCGGGTTTGGCAGATATATGAACCAGCACGCCGCCGTACGTTGGTTCTCCGACAGACCGCAGTCCATCAGCAACCGGCCCACCCCCACGGTAGACGACCTCGCCTCCGATCTGATCCGTGGTCCAGGCATTTTGTGAAGTTCCCCGATCCGGGCCACTCTCCGGAAGTTGCGCTGCCTCTACTGCCATCATCGATGCCAAGGCCCGCACATTGGTAATGATTGGAATCCGCCGCTTGGAAACCACGAGCGTGTCGAACCGGAAAGATACTTGCGCGCCGGCGCCGCCATTTGCTGGCTTGACATCGATCACACGGCCGATGACTTTCGCACCCGCGTGAATCGTAGATCCTGGCGACAACGGCACATCTTGCATGACTCGTGCAGTAATGACTTGCCCAGGTTTGACTTTCCGTGAATTCAGGGAAGAGTTCAAAGCAACGGGAACGATTGTGCCGGCGGGAATTGTGTTCTGAGCAAACAAATCCATCGATAACATGATCAGGCTGAGCCAAAACATGCGTTTCATGGGAATTACCTCTCGAAATGCTGTGCACCCGGGAAACACTCAGCAGGGTTTAATGCCATTATCCAACAACCGCAGAGTGGGCGGCTAATTAAATATGACTTGGACCCCACGCCCAGTACCTCGAAGGTGTCACGCATCCACGATACTCCAGGATAGCGAAAAAACAGTGCATCTCGTGATGCATTCCTGGTCATCTGTTAATGAAAGTATAGAAGGGCGTGGACGGGTAATTCGTCCGCGAGATAGAGAGACCGAGTGGAATTGAAAGGTTCTTCACATGCTTACAAAAGATCAGACGATTAATCGACCAACTCCCCCGAAGTTTGCGCAGGAGGACGCCAGTAACCCAGGTGTGCCTGGTACCTCCATCCACCGGGTCGAAGCGGATGGTGTAACCGTCTTCTACCGCGAAGCCGGCGCGGCGGATGCTCCGCTGGTGCTCTTGCTGCATGGCTTCCCGACATCTTCGTTTCAGTACCGCGAGTTGATGCCGCGTCTTGCTGATCGTTATCGAGTCATCGCCCCCGATCTTCCAGGCTTCGGATTCACCGAGGTTTCCGAGCAGCGCCGTTACAAATATTCTTTCGACGCGCTGGCGCGCACCGTGCTCGCCTTCACTAACGCGCTCGGTCTCGATCGCTACGCGCTGTACGTCTTCGACTATGGAGCTCCCACGGGCTTTCGTCTGGCAATGGCGCGGCCGGAGCGCGTCACAGCCATCGTTTCGCAGAACGGCAATGCCTATGAAGAGGGTTTGGGAGACGCGTGGGCTCCCATCCGGCGCTACTGGAGCGAACCATCTTCCGAGAATCGTGAGGGGGTGCGCCAGGCTCTAAGCCCCGAGGGAATTCGCTGGCAATACACCGCAGGCGTACCGAACCCGGATGTGATTGCGCCCGAAGGCTACACACTTGACGCCGCCATGATTGCCCGGCCGGGCAACATGGACATTCAGTTGGATCTGTTTCTCGACTATGCCAACAATGTGAAGCTCTATCCGGCGTTTCAGGAATATTTCCGCAAATCGAAGCCGCCACTGCTCGCGATATGGGGTAAGCACGATCCATTTTTCATTCCAGCGGGTGCCGAGGCTTACCGGCGAGATAATCCGAATGCCGTCGTTCAGCTACTGGATACGGGACATTTCGCACTGGAAACCCACGTCGAAGCGATCGCCCTCAGCATGAGGCAATTTCTCGCCAAGACTGTTTGAGAGCGTTCCTTCAAAATACAGATGGCTTGGCCGAGGGTGGCGAGGCAGACGGCATCGGACGCTCGTAACGCGAAGAGACGCCAAACTTCGCCAAGCGCATCGAACGCAGAGACCTGCGGAGAGCCAGTCGACGAGAGTGCTCCAGTTCATCAGCGTTAGGCGCAGGCATCTGTAAATCAGCATAGAAAACTTTCGACGGAGAGCATCATGTCACGAGAATCGCGAATGCTTGCAGGAATCCTTCTCGTCGTTCTTCCCACCGTGATGTTCGGTGGATTGGCTCTTCTCAGTTTCTTGACGAGAAATTTGCCCGGGTATACCGACAATCCGTTGCGCCACGATCTCTGGCGGGCTGGGCACGCGCACGCCGGCGTCTATCTGCTGCTGTCGCTGGTCATGCTTCGTTATGTTGACGAGGCAGTGCTCTCGCCCCGTTGGAAGTGGATCGCCCGAACCGGCGCACCAATCGCCGCGATTCTAATCCCAGCCGCGTTCTTCCTTTCCGTCGTCTCGCCAACGGCGACGGAGCCGAACGCCTTGATGAACCTCGCTTACATCGGCGCACTATTTCTCACTGCTGGCGTTCTGAGCCTCGGAGTGGATCTCCTCGGCGCCGCACGGCGTATGGAACCGTGACACGCACAGAAGCGGCGATCCTGCCGGTTAGGCCGGCAGCATCGCTGCACTCCGGTAACAGTCGGCACATCGATGAGGAGGCCCGAGAGGAGAGCAAAATGGATGCCCCAACCGATCTGCGGCAGCCAGCCGACTTGAGTGATTATCTTGCTGCCGAGCGAACCTTCCTCGCCTGGATTCGCACTGGTCTAGCGTTGATGGGATTTGGTTTTGTTGTAGCACGATTCGGCTTGTTCCTGGAGCAGATCCAAGTCTTGCAGCATGCTCCCCCAGCCCAGTCATATGGGCTATCGCTCTGGTTCGGCACCGCGCTCATCGCAGTGGGAGTAGTCGTGAATCTTCATTCTGCGTGGCAGCACCTTCGATTGGTCCGGCAGTTGGATCGCGGAGGACCGGTGTCGCCGCGTCCGTCGATGCAGGCCGTCTTGATCGCTTTGCTTCTGGCTTTGGTTGGACTGGCGATGGCGATCTACCTGCTTTCCGTCCACGGTTCCGCGAATGTACATTTCGGAAACACGAATACTAATCATGAGGAGGCATCCATGGCAGCTGCAGCAGACAAGGGAATCGTCGTGAAGCCGAGCAATCATACGGTCGAGCAGACCGTGGATCGGCTCAAGAATATTCTGCAATCCAAAGGAGTCGCGCTCTTTGCCTTGATTGACCACAGCGGAGAAGCCGAAAAGGTAGGAATGAAAATGCCTCCCACCAAGCTGCTGATCTTCGGCAGCCCGAAAGCCGGCACTCCTTTGATGCTGGCCGCGCCCAGTATCGCCATCGACCTTCCTCTTAAGATCTTGATCTCGGAGGATGCACAAGGAAAGGTTTGGGTTAGTTACAACAGCCCGGTCTATTTGCAGGAGCGCCACGGCCTTCCATCCGAGCTGCTGCAAAACATCGCGGTAATCGAAACATTGGCGACGAAGGCTGCAGAATAGAAAAGCATCGTTTGGCGGGCACACTTCGTAAGGTGTTATACATCTGCAGGGCCTGCGGGGAGCAAACGAATGCCGAATGTCGAACGCGCATCGCCGAGAGTGGCGAGCGTCAGCGTGAAGCAGACTCGATCGCGTGGTCCAGGAAACCAACTCAGGAGACCATAATGAAGGGAAGTTTCGCAGTTCGTGTTGCCATCACTTTATGTTCGCTTATTTTGGGTGTGTCAGCAGCGATGGCTCAGCCGGCATCAGATACAATCGTCGCGCGCGATGCCGAAGCTGCGGGAGTGAAATTGCGCTACCTCACGGCCGGTCACGGCCCGACGGTGATCCTGCTGCACGGCTACACGCAGACGTCACGCATGTGGCGACCCATCATTCCACTTCTGGCAGAGAAGTTCACGGTAATCGCACCCGACCTGCCCGGGATCGGCGACTCGGAGATTTCGAAGGATGGACTGGACATGAAGACGGCCGCCATCCGCATTCACGCTCTTGCGAAATCATTGGGTGTCGAGAAAGCGCGTGTCGTCGGCCACGACATTGGACTGATGGTTGCTTACGCTTATGCCGCGCAATTTCCTGCGGAAACCGAAAAGCTGGTTGTGATGGATGCGTTTCTCCCCGGCGTGGAAGGATGGGAAGCCGTTTACAACGATCCCAATACGTGGCACTTCCGTTTCCACGGCCCAACCCCGGAAGCCCTGGTAAGCGGACGCGAGCGGATCTATTTTTCTTACTTCTGGAATGACCTCGCGGCAGACAAGACGCGATCCCTTCCCGCCGCGGACCGGGAAGCTTATATTGCCGCTTACTCGCGCCCCGGGCGCATGCGTGCCGGCTGGGCGTACTTTGCTGCCTGGCCAGAGACCGCCAAAGACTTTGAACAGCTCGCGCAAACCAGGCTTACGATGCCGGTCCTGGCGATCGGGGGCGAAAAGTCGCTGGGAGAAATGCTCGGCAAACAGATGAAGCTGGTGGCTTCGGACGTGACGATTGTCGTGCTGAAAGACACCGGACACTGGGTCATGGAGGAACGGCCCAAGGAAACAACCGACGCGCTGACGAAATTCTTGTGAGGTTGTTAAAGATTCCTTCGATGCGAGCGGTTCGTCAGCGCACACCCAACAACTTGTCGAAAGGAATGTTTGCGATGCTTAAAAACGTAGTCATCTTCTGGCTCTGCTTCTGCACCGCGTTTGCTTCGAACGTGTCGAACCTTCCTCAAATGCGCATGACGCCGCAGGAAGTTTCAGCAAGCGCCTTCAACGATAGCGCGACCGGCAGCTCTGCTGTGCTCGGAGTTCGTTCGAAGGTGTTGTTCGGCGACCCGTCAAAAGGAGGCTTTTATACGATTCTCCTTTTTATACCGCCTCACACCACGATACCGGCGCACTCCCATCGCGATGACCGCATCGCCGCTGTCGTCTCTGGCAATTGGCACTTCGGTTATGGCCCGGCATTCGATGAGAAGTCGCTGAAGACCCTGCCCCCGGGAGGCGTTTATTCGGAGCCCGGCGGCGTCAATCACTTCGCCCGGACGGACGATTCTCCGGTGATTGTCCAAATCTCTGGCTACGGTCCAACCGACACGCGGTACTTCGATCCGGCGAATGATCCAGCGTTGAAGAAGAATTGACGCGTCAGGCACGCGCCTTGTCGATCATCGCTTCCCAGATGCCTTTGGATTTAAGAACGAGTTCAATGGCTTCGCGAATTGCCCCGTGTCCAGCCAGCGATTTCGTCGTATAGTGCGCAGCGTCTTTCACCTCGGGAACGGCGTCGCCCACAGCAACCGCGAGGCCCGCTCGGCGCATCAACGGAATATCCGGAAGGTCATCGCCGATATAAGCGACAGCCGAATCGGAGACCCCCGCCTTGTGAAGGATTTCTTCGTACGCCGGCATCTTTAACGGCTGTTTCATGTAAACAAATTCCATTTTCATTTCATTCGCGCGGCGAAGTAGCGCAGCACTTTCGCGACCCGTAATACAGCCGGTCCGGAGACCGGCGGTGTGGGCAAGCGTCAGCCCCTGGCCGTCGTGCGCGTCAAAGGTTTTGATTTCGAGGGCAGTGCCGTCGGTTTGCGAGAGCAGCGTGACGCTGCCGTCGGTCATCGTGCCGTCCACGTCCATCAGGATCAGTTTGATTTGCGAGGCGCGCTTTTTGAGGGTGGGAGCGATCTTGGGAACACTGGCCAAAGAGACCTCCGGGAAACGTTGTGCATAGAGAGTCTAAGGCAAAGCCTGGTCATGCGGCCACAGCGTGCACGAGAAAACAGGGAAGAGCGGGCCTGCACGCTCGCGCTTCGGCGATGGAGGCAGTGGAGTTCGATCGAAGCTTGATGTTGCGAGAGGATTAATCAAGCGAGGCCGGGCCGCGCGGGATGGATCACACCCGGCGCGGCTGCAGCCCCAATGATTGCCTTTAAGCGTTCCGTTTGCGAACGGACCTACTTTGCAGGCTTGGGTTCACTGTGCGACGGCGGTGGTTGTTGCTTCTGCTGCATATGCTGTTGCTGCTGAGTGTGTTTTGCCTCCATTTGCTGCGTCTGTTGCGCGTGCTTTTGTTCCATCTGCTGATTTCTCGCCTCGTTCGCCTGCTGCTGGGCCGCTCTCTGGTGTTCCTGTTCCTGCTTCTGTTGGAGTTTCTGATGGTCCTGCTCCTGCTTCGCGTAAAGCTTTTCCTGCTGTTGCTGGTATTTCTGGTCCTGTTTGGCGTTTCCCGTGTTTGGCGGAGCAGGACGTTCGTGGGGCTGGATATCCTTGGCGTGGGTCGGAGCGGGCGGTCGAGGAACATTGTTGTTCTCCGGATGACCAGCCGGTTCGTTACTTCCCGGCCGAGGAACGTTGTTCCCCGGACGCGCGGCCTGTTCGTTATTTCCCGGTCGAGGAACGTTGTTCTCTGGACGACCAGCCTGCTCGTTGCCGTGTTGTGCACTTGCTGGCGGATGATACGGCGCTCCCGCCTCTCTGGCCGGCACAACTCCCGCGCCCTTGAGTTCTGCAGGTCTCGCAGTGGCGGCGACCGGGGGCCTGCCTTGGTTCACAGATGCCCGTTGCTGTGGGTCGTTGCGGGCAGCTTCCTGATGCTGAGTCTGAGCAGCTACGGGTGGAATGTGTCTCTCTCTCTCAGCCGCTTCTTGTTCAGGCGTAGCGCGCGCCGTGATTCCCCCGTTGCCGCCGTTGTAGCTGACGCGGTTCACCGTGGTGTTGTTGATCACGGTGGTGTTGTAAACGTTGTGAATATTGGTGACGTTGATATTGTTTACTGAGCGGTTGTAAAAGAAGCGTCCGTTGTCCCAACGTCCACCTTCATAGCCGTTCCCGAAGTAGCCAAATCCGTAATTGATTCCGCCGTAGAATCCGACCCGAGGACCCCAATAGCCGATATGGAAAATGAACGCGGAGCCGCCCCATCCCCACCACCCCGGAGTCCATAGGAAGCCTGGCTGAGGCGCCAGCACCCACGTGCCCGGCACCCAGTAATAACCGTCCGGGCCGTAGGCCCAGTAGCCGGGTGTCCAAATATAGCCCTCGGCAGGACACAGAGGCTGCTCGTACACGGGAAGGGCAGGCGGGCCGAAATTGACCGATATCCCGATCCCCACTTGAGCAAACGACGCCGCCGACATTGCCAGCACTACAACGGCGAACAACCAAGTACGAATGGACTTTACAATACGCATTGCGTTTCCTCTTGCCTACCATCCTTCGCTTGCCCGGTGCTGCTTTGCTGCTACGGGTTGCGTGGTGGTGAGGCGACTTTTCCAGCACGGCACAACGTCGGGACTTCCGACATCTTTATTCCCCTATCGTCTCCGCACGCCCGTGTCATTGCTGCTTTTTCTTGCTCTCCATGAACAAAGTATGTCGTTCTTGTCATGGAACCACTGACGACAAAAAGCTCAAGGTAATAAACCCTGC
>Ga0210401_10000993_pt1 | contig 34191 bp, 32 predicted proteins | sample IncBWH32MmetaG_FD_150866 | JGI IMG/M metagenome (GOLD analysis project Ga0210401, IMG submission 150866) | Forest soil microbial communities from Barre Woods Harvard Forest LTER site, Petersham, Massachusetts, United States - Inc-BW-H-32-M | ecosystem: Environmental > Terrestrial > Soil >... | reverse complement strand
TTATCGGACTCGATTTCAGCTAAGACGTGGATGGCCGGGACAAGCCCGGCCATGACGAATTCAAAGAGCCCCGCCCATGTCCCTGCAAGTCTATCTCGCCTTTGTCGCCGCCTGCATCGCGCTTGCGCTTCTTCCCGGTCCGGTCGTGACGCTGATGATCGCCAATGGCCTGCGCTACGGCACCCGCGCGGCGCTGACCAACATCTTGGGAGTTCAGGCTGGGCTGGCGATCGTGATCGGCATCGTCGCGGTCGGCCTGACGTCGTTGATGGCGACGATGGGCTACTGGTTCGACTGGGTGCGCTTTGCAGGCGCCGCTTATCTGGTCTGGCTCGGCATCAAGCTCATTCGTTTTCCGGTCGAAGGCGTCAAGACCGACGAGCCGCCACCGCCGCCGCGCGGCGGGTTTTTCCTGCAAGGCTTTCTCGTGGCGCTTTCCAATCCCAAAGTGCTGGTGTTCTTCGGCGCGTTCATTCCACAGTTCATGGACATGAACCGGAATCATGTCTCGCAAGTCGCGCTGCTCGGCGTCACCTTCATGATCACGGGCGCCATCACCGATTCGATCTACGCGCTGCTCGCAGGGCGCGCGCGAAACTTCTTTTCGGCGCGGCGGACGCGGCTGGTGTCGCGCATCTCCGGCGGCTTCATGATCGGCGGCGGCCTCTGGCTCGCGCTGACGCGGTCGCGCTGAATGCAGACTGCGTCGGATGGGTTGAGCCCTTCGCGAAACCCATCACTTCGCTGAATCGGAGTCAGAGCTAAATCAATCGCGCCGCGCGCAGCATCGGCTCGATCTCGCCAAGAATCCGCGCCAATCGTTCCACCCATTGCGTTTGCCCGGCGCGATCCGCGATCAGGTCCTGGCGAATCTCGATGCCCGTGCTGATCTGCCCGCGTGCCTCGCCGTGCACGGGGATGGTGTAATCGGTCTCGTCGCTGACCGCATAGGGCTCGTTGTCGCCGACCACGAGATCGGGCTCGCTACGCAAGAGCTTTAACAATAGCGGCGGCAAGCTGGTGTCGCGATGATAGAGCGTGCCGATGTGCCAGGGACGCGCGATGCCGGCATAGACCGGCGTGAAACTGTGCAGCGCGACCAGCACCGTCGGCCTCTGATCGCGCCGGCGCTGATCGATGATCGCGTCGATCCGCCGGTGATAGGGATCGAAAATCTCGCGCCGCCGGAGCGCGGCCGCCTCGGCTGAAAGCCCTTCATTGCCGGGAATTGTGGTGGCTTCGCTGATGCGCGGGATCGAGCTTGCCACATGAGGCGGGCGGTTGCAGTCGATCACCAGCCGCGAATAGCGCTGCACGATCAGATGCGCGTCAAGCTGTTTTGAGAGCGTCTCCGCGACACCGGCAATCCCGATATCCCAGGCGATATGCCGCGTCAGCTCGTCTTCCTCTAGCCCAAGATCGCCGAGAACTTTCGGAATGAGCCTCCCGTAATGGTCGCAGGTGAAGAGATAAGGCGAGCGCCCTTGCGCATTATATTCCTGCACCGGCGGAACATCGGCGGGTCCGAGGAGTAGTGATATGTCGCCGTTATTCAAGGCTATTTTCTCTTGTTGCCTATCGAAGCAGCACATGTGTCTGGAAATAAGCACCGATCGCTATAGATTAGATGGCCCGGAATGACGATGATTATCTCGACGATGCCGCTCCTGACCATCCATCACAAGACCGAATACCGCTACGCGCGCCCGGTGGCGTTCGGCGAACACCGTATCATGCTGCGCCCGCGCGACGGCCACGATCTGCGCGTGCTCGAAAGCCGTCTCGACATCCAGCCGGCGCCGCTGCGGCTGCGCTGGATCCACGACGTGTTTGGCAACAGCGTGGCGATCGCGGATTTTGACGAGCGCGCGCAAACGCTCGCTTTCACCTCCAGCGCGACGGTCGACCATCACCCGGCGGAAGAATTCGCGCTGACGCCGGACGACCCGGCTTATTTCTATCCCTTTCGCTACGACGACGAGGAATTTCCCGACCTCGTTCAGTTCATCACGCCGCAATACTCCGACCCCGACGGCGAGCTGTCGGCGTGGGCGCGCAAGTTCCTCGATCCGGACGCCCCGACCCCGACGTTTAAAATTCTCAGCGGCATGACCCATGGCATCCGCGAGGCCTTCATTTACCGCAAACGCCACGAGCAGGGCACCCAGCATCCGCTCGATACGCTGCAGACCGGATCCGGCACCTGCCGCGACTATGCGCTGTTCATGATCGAGGCGTTGCGGCGGCTCGGCATCGCGGCGCGCTTCGTCTCCGGCTATCTGTTCGTGCCCGACGATCGCGACGGCCATGTCGGCGGCGGCTCGACCCATGCCTGGGTGCAGGTCTATCTGCCGAGCGCCGGCTGGATCGAGTTCGATCCGACCAACGGCATCGTCGGTACCCGCGACCTCATTCGCGTCGCAGTCGCCCGCGATCCGCGCCAGGCGATCCCGCTGCATGGCACCTATCTCGGGTCGGCCGACGCCTTCATCGGCATGGAGGTGAACATCTATGTCGTCCCCGCCGACGAAGCCGCGGAGGCGTAACATCATGGAGATCAAGGTCGGCTTCGAGATTGCGTACGCGGCGGTGCAGCCGACACCGATGGTGATCATGCTCTCGATCCACCCGTCGCGGTTTTCCGACATCGTCGGCACCGAGACCATCGTTGCCGATCCGAACGTGCCGATCGGCTTCTACCGCGACTCGTTTGGCAATGTCTGCGGCCGGCTGGTGGCGCCAGCCGGCGGTGTCACCTTGCGCGGCAGCGCGCTGGTGCGCGATTGCGGATTGCCCGATGTCGTGATGCCGAGCGCGCAGCAGGTGCCGATCGATCAATTGCCCGATGAGCTCTTGCTCTATCTGATGCCGAGCCGCTATTGCGAGACCGACAAGCTCACCGACATCGCCTGGTCGCTGTTCGGCAATACGCCGACAGGCTGGGCGCGGGTCGCCGCCATCACCGAGTTCGTGCACAACCACGTGAGCTTCGGCTATCAGCACGCCCATCACATGAAATCGGCGCACGACGTCTTTGAGCAGAAGAACGGCGTGTGCCGCGATTTTGCGCATCTGGCGCTGACCTTCTGCCGCTGCATGGGTATCCCGGCGCGCTATTGCACCGGCTATATGGGCGACATCGGCATTCCGCCGGATCCGGAGCCGATGGATTTTTCGGGCTGGTTTCAGGCCTATCTGTCCGGCCAGTGGTACACCTTCGACGCAAGGCACAATCGCCCGCGGATCGGTCGCATCCTGATGGCGACGGGACGCGACGCCGCCGACGTGGCGCTGACCACGAGCTTTGGCCGGATGATTCTTTCGAAGTTCTTCGTCGTCAGCGACGAAGTGGTGGCGGCATAGAGCCGATCTCTCACCATTCGTCATTGCGAGGAGCGTGAGCTCCGAAGCAATCCACAGCCCCACGTGCGGTCCCATGGATTGCTTCGCTTCGCTCGCAATGACGGGTATAGACGTCCCATGATCTCCGATCGTCTGTTCGTCTATGGCACGCTGATGCGCGGCTTCGATCATCCGATGGCGAAGCTGCTCGCGAAGAGCGCCAACTTCATCGGCGAAGCCACATGCAAGGGGCGGCTCTACCGCGTCAACCATTATCCGGGGCTGGTGTTGTCGGACGATCCGGCCGACATCGTGTTCGGCGAGGTCTATCGCCTGCGCGCGGGTGAGGAATTGCTGCGCGAGTTCGACATGTATGAAGCCTGCGGCGAAGGTTTTGCGGAGCCGACCGAATATGTCCGCGAGATGCTCGAGGTGGCGCTCGACGACGGCACGGCGAGCGAGGCCTGGACCTATCTCTACAATTGGCCTGTCGCGCACCTGCCGCGCATCGCCTCGGGCAGGTTTCTGGAGGGGTAACCTCGTGTCCCGGGCGCGGTGCGGCCTACTTCACGCCGCTCCGCAGAACCGGGACCCACACTTCCGCTTCGGGGCCCTGGGCCCCGGCTTAGCAGCGCACCGCAAGAGCGCTGCGCAGCATCCGGGGCACGATAACCTTCCTCAGGCCCGCTTCTTCGGCTTGGCCTTTTGCTGCATGTAGGACCGCAGCACGGCATTGATTCGGCGCTGATAACCCTCGCCCTGGCTCTTGAAATAATCGAGCACGTCTTCATCGACGCGGATGGAGATCGCTTTCTTCTTCGCCGGGATCACCAAAACAGCGTCGGACCAGTCGATATCGATGAGCGCCGCATCAGGATCATTTGCCACCGCCTCGGCAATGTCCTCGTCGGTGAGCGCATCGACGCGAGCCCAGTCAGTTTTGCCCTTCCTCGGGGAGTCCCTTGAAACGATCGTAATATTTTTTTCGTACGCCGCGTCGCGCGCGCCGCGCCGAGATGAGCCAGCAGAGCGAGCCGCGGAGCGCGCAGGCGACCGCGACTTCCCGCCCTTCGACATACCCAAAGACTTGATACCTGACTTCGCCATGACGATCCGATCGGCGGATGAAAGTGTAGCCGTCGAGAATTCCGCGCGCATCCTCGAAGTCGATCTTGTGATCGCGCAGGTTAGTTTCGCGCTTCTTCGGATCCCATCCGAACTCGCGAATGCCTGCGAACAGCCGTTGCACATCTTCCGCCACAGCTAATCGTCCCCGAATCCGGAGGTTCGACACGGTTGTACCGTTCGAGGTTCGCTATGACGGTTGTGAAGCCCTAGCCAATATGCGCTTCGCCGTACCTCGAAATACGGTGTATATACAAACGTAATGCAGCAGTCAAGTCTTTCGGTTGTCATTCCGGGGCGCGAGCCAACGGGTCCGACCGCTGGCCGGCCCGATGACAGGCTCCGCGAGCGAGCCCGGAATCCATAACCACGATCGGGAGTATGGATTCCGGGCCTGCGCCAAGAGGCGCATCCCGGATTGACGATTGGGTGAGAAACGGGCCCTGTGAATAGCCCGGACAACGCCGACAATCTTCGCTATTTGCGCTCCCCGCCCTATATCCCTAATCGGTTGGCATCCGGCCCCGACTCACCGCAAATCACCCATGCGCTTTACGCCCCAATTTCTCGATGAACTGCGCGCCCGGCTTCCGGTCTCCGAAGTCGTGGGCAAGCGCGTCAAGTTGAAGAAGGCGGGGCGCGAGTGGAAGGGCCTGTCGCCGTTCCAGCAGGAGAAATCGCCCTCCTTCACCGTCAACGACCAGAAGGGATTTTATCACGACTTCTCCTCCGGCAAGCATGGCGACATCATCTCCTTCCTGATCGAGACCGAAGGTTTAGGCTTCACCGAAGCGGTCGAGCGGCTGGCCGCGATGGCAGGGCTAGCGCTGCCGGCGGCAACGCCCGATGCCGCGCGCCACGAGCAGCGCCGCAAGACGCTCCATGACGTGATGGAGTGTGCGGCTAAATTCTTCGCCGACACGCTTGCCTCGAAGAACGGCGCCAAGGCGCGCGGCTATCTCGGCGACCGCGCGATCTCAGCCACGACGCAATTGCAGTTCCGTCTCGGCTATGCGCCGCCCGAGCGTTTTGCGCTGAAGGAGCATTTAGGCAGCCAAGGGATTTCCGTCGACGACATGATCGAAGCAGGGCTTCTGGTATCGGGTGACGAGATCCCGGTGCCCTACGATCGGTTCCGTGACCGCGTGATGTTTCCGATCACGGACTTGCGCGGGCGGGTGATCGCCTTCGGCGGCCGCGCGCTGGAGAAGGATGTCGCGGCAAAATACCTGAACTCGCCGGAAACCCCGCTGTTTCACAAGGGCGACAATCTCTACAACCACGCCGCCGCGCGGCTAGCGGCGCATAACGGCGCGCAGCTCGTCGTGGTCGAGGGCTATGTCGACGTCATCGCCATGGTGACCGCGGGCTTTGCGGCAAGCGTCGCGCCGCTCGGCACCGCGCTCACCGAAAACCAGCTCGCGGCTCTCTGGAAGATGGCGGACGAGCCGATCCTTTGTTTCGACGGCGACAGGGCCGGACAGAAGGCGGCCTGGCGCGCCGCCGATATGGCGCTGCCGCATCTTGCGCCCGGAAAGAGTCTTCGCTTTGCGCTATTGCCCGAAGGCCAGGACCCCGACGACCTCGCGCGCTCCGGTGGACGGGCCGCGATCGAGGAAGTGGTCTCCGCGGCGCGCGGGCTTGCCGACATGATCTGGTCGCGCGAGATCGAAGGCGGCAGCTTTGCCACGCCCGAGCGTCGCGCCGCGCTGGAAGCGCGGATCGGCGAACTCGCCGGCAACATCCGCGACGAAGTGGTGCGGCGCTATTATCGCCAGGATTTTTCCGAGCGGCTGCAGCGGACGTTTGCGCCGGAGACCGCGCGCGGCGCCTACTCGGGGCGGGCCTACACCAGGAGCGGCAATTTTGGCGGCGAATCACCCCGGCGATTTGCCCCGCGTACGCCCGGGACGGGCGGCCAGTTTGCGTCCCCCGGTGGCCGCGGGCAGGGGGGTATGGGCCCGGGCCTTCCCCGCGGGCCCTATCAGGCGGCAAGCCCGCAGCTCGCCGCGAGCCCGATCATGCGCGGCCAGCGCAGTGCGATGTCGCGCCGGGAGGCGCTGATCCTGCAATGCCTGATCAATCACCCCTGGCTGCTGCACGAACATCTCGAAGAGGTGGCGGCGCTGGAATTGGCCCACCCGGAAGGCCACAAGCTGCGGGCCGGCATCATCGCGGCCTTTGCCAACAATCATCATCATTCGACAGACCCCTCCGAACAGGCCGGGAAAATGCGCGCCGATCTCGCGGAGGGCGGATTTTCGCAAATTCTTCAAAGGGTTGATCGAGCGATCACGACCGGGGCGGTCTGGGGCGCAAGAGCCGGGGCGGCGCGGGAAGACGTTCTTTCCACCTGGCACCAACTTGTTGCCTTGCATCACCAATGGCACTCATTATTTAGGGAATTGAAGGACGCGGAAGCGGCCTTGGGCCAGGAAACTGACCAGAAATCGGGCCAGGAATCGGGACAAGAATCCAGCGACGCCAATCTGGCGTGGCTGCGCGACGTGAAGGCGAGGCTCGAGTCCCTGGACGGAACCGAGGCCCTGATCGAGGGCTTTGGCGAGCTGTCGGGCCGGTTCCAGCGAACCGTTTGATGAGAAAATGCTGCGGACGGCCGGGGCCGGGCCTGCAAAAAGACTCGCCAAACCCATGGTTTGGCTGCAAAAACAGGGTTAGGCGAAACTTAATACCGCTCGTAGCATTTTCAGGCGAAGTGGAGACCGGTAAGCCGTTCGAAAATGCGTCAGAAATAATCTGGCGCGTATTCCGATCGTAAGACCGGTGCCCACTTTTACAGAATACGCGCCGGGTACTGGGTGCGAAAACCAGCGAGACAGATTCGGGGGTGGCGATAGTTTGCGCCGCCCTTTCCGCGTCGAGAGCATGATCCGGAAAAGTGGGACCGGTTTTCCGAAAGGATCATGCTCAAACGAAAAAAGGTGGAGCGAGATGACTCTTCGACAGAAGAGTCATCTTACCCCTGGTGATCAGGGCGGAGCGCGGCGACGCATTCGCATGAAGCGCGTTTTGGAGAGCGATGAATGGCCAGCAAGGCAAAGACGCTGCAGGTGAAGGACAAGGAAAAGGACGACAAGGCAGCGGACGCCCCGGAGAAGGATTCAACCGACGCGCCGTCGCCGTTGCTCGACCTGTCGGACGCCGCCGTCAAGAAGATGATCAAGCAGGCCAAGAAGCGCGGCTTCGTGACCTTCGATCAGCTCAACGAAGTCTTGCCCTCCGACACCACCTCGCCGGAGCAGATCGAGGACATCATGTCGATGCTGTCCGACATGGGCATCAACGTCTCCGAGGCCGAGGACGCCGACTCTGAGGAAGAGAAGCAGGAAGAGGCCGAGGACGAGACCGACAACGAGCTGGTCGAGGTCACGCAGAAGGCCGTCACCGAGGTCAAGAAATCCGAGCCCGGCGAGCGCACCGACGATCCGGTGCGCATGTATCTGCGCGAGATGGGCACGGTCGAGCTGCTCTCGCGCGAGGGCGAAATCGCGATCGCCAAACGCATCGAGGCCGGCCGCGAGGCGATGATCGCAGGGCTCTGCGAAAGCCCGCTGACCTTCCAGGCCATCATCATCTGGCGCGACGAGCTCAACGAGGGAAAGATTTTTCTGCGCGACATCATCGACCTCGAGGCGACTTACGCAGGCCCCGACGCCAAGAACAACATGAACCCGCTGCTTTCGGCTCCGCTCGGGCCCGATGGCCAGCCGCTCGCTGTTGCCAATGGCAACGTCAATGGCGGAGCCATGCCCGCCGCGGCCGCGCCCGCCCATCTCGCGCCGCCCGCCGCGCCGCCGTCGCCGACCCCGTTCCGCGCCCAGCCTGCCGCTGACGCGGTCGAGGGCGAGGAGAAGGATCCGGCGGAGGCCGCCGCCGAATCCGACATGGACGACGACGAGTTCGAAAACCAGATGTCGCTTGCGGCGATCGAGGCCGAGCTGAAGCCAAAGGTGGTCGAGACCTTCGACAAGATCGCCGACAACTACAAGAAGCTGCGGCGCCTGCAGGAGCAGGACATTGCCAACCAGCTGCAGAACGAGACGCTGTCGCCGGCGCAAGAGCGCAAATACCGGAAGCTGAAGGACGAGATCATCGTCGAGGTGAAGTCGCTGCGGCTCAATCAAGCGCGCATCGATTCGCTGGTCGAGCAGCTCTATGACATCAACAAGAAGCTGGTCTCGTTCGAGGGTCGTCTGTTGCGCCTCGGCGACAGCCACGGCGTCGCGCGCGAGGATTTTCTGCGCAATTATCAGGGCTCGGAGCTCGATCCGCGCTGGCTCAACCGTGTCTCGAAACTCTCGGCCAAAGGCTGGAAGAATTTCGTCCATCACGAAAAGGACCGCATCAAGGAATTGCGCCACGAGATCCAGTCGCTCGCGGCCTTGACCGGGCTTGAGATCGGCGAATTCCGCAAGATCGTGCACGGCGTGCAGAAGGGCGAGCGCGAGGCGCGCCAGGCCAAGAAGGAAATGGTCGAGGCGAATCTGCGGCTCGTGATCTCGATTGCGAAGAAATACACCAACCGCGGCCTGCAATTCCTCGATCTGATCCAGGAAGGCAACATTGGCCTGATGAAGGCGGTCGACAAGTTCGAATACCGCAGGGGCTACAAGTTCTCGACCTATGCGACCTGGTGGATTCGGCAGGCGATCACGCGATCGATTGCCGACCAGGCGCGCACCATCCGAATCCCGGTGCACATGATCGAGACCATCAACAAGATCGTGCGCACCTCGCGCCAGATGCTGAACGAGATCGGCCGCGAGCCGACTCCGGAAGAATTGGCCGAGAAGCTCGGCATGCCGCTTGAGAAGGTGCGCAAGGTCCTGAAAATTGCAAAAGAGCCGCTGTCGCTGGAGACTCCCGTCGGCGATGAGGAGGATTCGCACCTCGGCGATTTCATCGAGGACAAGAACGCGATCCTGCCGATCGACGCGGCGATCCAGTCCAACCTGCGCGAGACCACCACGCGCGTCTTGGCCTCGCTGACCCCGCGCGAGGAGCGTGTGCTCCGCATGCGCTTCGGCATCGGCATGAACACCGATCACACGCTGGAAGAAGTCGGCCAGCAGTTCTCGGTGACCCGCGAACGCATCCGCCAGATCGAGGCCAAGGCGCTGCGGAAGCTGAAGCATCCGTCGAGGTCGAGGAAGCTCAGGTCGTTCCTGGACAACTAATTCCAGGGCGTGCACCCATAAACTTGGCATGTCCATGCAGACATGGCGATGTCCGCTTCCCGCTCAAAAGCTTACATCCGGGCCAAACGCCGGGATGTCCGTTTCGTGCCCAAAAGCAGACGTGCCACACTTCCATAATGCTGATCCATCACGACGCAGTCGCAATCGCCAAGGCGCCGCCATCGCTCTGGGCGACTAGAGCGAGATGACTCTTCTTCGAATCGTCATCGCGCTCTATCTTTTGGTTTGAGCATGATCTTTTTCGGAAAACCGGTGTCCACTTTTCCGGATCATGCTCTACGCGGCGGGCAAGGTGAACTGAAATATCGCACCGCGAGGTTCGTTCGCCTCTGCCCACAGCCGGCCCCCATGGGCGTCCACGATAGACCGGCAAATCGACAGCCCCATCCCTGTTCCGCTGGGCTTTGTGGTGTAGAAGGAATTGAAAACGCGCTCGAGATGTTCCGGATCGATGCCCGGCCCGGAATCGTGCACTGCCACAAAGACACCTGTGTGGTCCTGCCTGGTGCTGATCAATAGCTCTCGCGGCGCTGCCTCAACCGAGCCCATTGCTTCGACCGCGTTCAGGAGCAGGTTCAGGACCACCTGCTGCAATTGAACACGATCGCCGTGAACGGGAAATAATCCCTCGGAAAGCCGGGTCTGGACCCAGACGCGATTTTTGATGATTGCGCTTCGCCCCAATTCAATCACCTCATTGATCGCCGCATTGAGATCAAATCGCTCTTTTCGCGGAGGCGCCTTCCTGATCTGATCACGGATGCGGTCGATGATGACGCCGGCCCGGCCAGCATTGTCAACAATACCGGCGAGCGTTTCCTTGACCTCGCCCAGGTCCGGTGGCTGCATGTTCAGAAAATTCTGGGCCGCGCTGGCGTAGAGGCGAGCGCTGGCAATCGGTTGCGAGATTTCGTGAGACAGCGAGGCAACCAATTCTCCCATCACGCTCACGCGGTTCATGTGGGCGAAATCCGCTTGCATCTGATCCAATCGCGCCAGCGCTCGTGTGCGATCCTCAATGTCCGTCAGTAGATTGTACCAGCGCACGACGCGCCCGGAGTCATCGCGTATTGGGACGCCGCGGGTGTCAAACCACCGATACTCGCCGTCGAAGCGCCGCAGGCGCAGTTCGAAGTGGTAGGGAATCTCCGAGGCTATCCCTCTCATAAAAAGTTCAGCAACACGAGCAAGGTCTTCAGGATGCAGCGCATCGTTTGTTTCCCAGTTCCTTATCCATTCCAGCGATCGGCCAAAATACTCGAGGAATTGCCGATTGGCGGCTTCGACTTCACCGTTCGGGGCCAAAATCGAAACGAGACCGGCTATCCCGTCAAATGCCGAACGTGCACTTCGTTCGCTTTCACGCACCGCCTCCTGCGCGCGCTTGAGCTCTTCAATATCCAGAGTCACCCCCATCCACAGCAGCAGGGTTCCATCGCTTGCCCGGAGCGGTACGATGCGAGTGAGGAACCAGCGGTAGTCTCCTTGAGCGCTACGAACTCGATAACTATGCTCACCGCCTTCGCCGGTGCGCAGCAGGTTTGACCAATAGTTGCGTGCTTCTTCCTGGTCGTCGGGATGCAACAATGGAACCCAGTCGTCCCACTGTGCGCCAATGTCGATGCCGAAACGCAGGGGATGATCTTGGGGAAGACCAAGGTAATCCGCAGTCCGTCTATTTACGAAGGTGAGGGCGCCGGACGGAGCCGCGTACCAAGTATACGCCGGAAGCACATTTAGAACGGTTTGCACCTGAGCCAAGAATCCGGCCTGTTCTTCGGCCTTCCTGCCTTCAGAGCCCGCTGACCAGAGGAGGTTCGGTCCCGTTTCGACGAATTGACGGAGCTTATCTTCGCTTTCCCGCCGCGCTTGCTCGGCCCGCTTGCGCTCCACGTTCTCGATCCGCAACGCTTTGTTGGTGACTTCCAATCTTTCGTTGGCGTCGCGAACTCTCGTCACCAGGAAATTGACAACGAATGAGGTAATCACAAACGCGGATATTGTGATGAGGTCTTGTGGGTAATCGACGCGGAAGCTGTAGATCGGAGGAGCAAAAAAATAACTCAGGCAACCGACGCCAATGAACGAAAGAACGATCAAAAAAGAGAGGTTACTTACAAGGGACAACAGGACAAGTACGACCAAATAGGTGAACGCCGCTGCGACCAGGGGCACGTCCAGCCAAAAATATAGGCCGGTCACGCTCGCGAGCGAAACAAGGCCGAGCAAGAAGTATCCTGCTTCGTGCAATAATTCGGTGTGCCTTTTGGCGCGCTTCCATTTGATGAAATGACCGGTTTGACTGCTACTCGACAGCGGAGGGACGTCCTCATGGTCGCCCCGAGCCACGTCAGCTTTGGTATCCGCGTTTGACACAGATCACTCCCACGTCTGATCTGATGGCGTGAACATCCCAAGAACGGTCGATTGAGAGCCGCCGTCCGAGTACGCGCCGTCTATCGAATGCGGCACCATCTGTCAGCTCCGGCACTGGGCTTCCGAATTGAATTCGGCCGACAAGGCCTTACGTGCGCCGCGCCGCGGTCGCTGTCCGCCCTTGCAGAAATCTTACCGCATCGCCTGAGGAATTCCAGCCGCCGGTTGACCTCGCCTGAGTGCGTCGGACGGCGAGAGAGCCGTCGCGCTGGAACGACACGCTATCGCTCAAGCAGGCCGCGATTGCCGGCTTTGGCGTAGTGGCCCTGCCTGGGCTACGTTTGTCGTGATGATGTGAAATCAGGCGCCTTGCGACCAGTGCTACCTGATTGGATGGCAGGTGATGCCACGCTGACGGCACTCATCCCGTACCGCCAAGACCTGCTGCCGTCGGTCCGCGCAGTCATTGAGCATTTGGCAATCCCGGGCAAAAGCGCGAAGCGCGTCTTCGCTAGATGACCCCGGCCATCCATCAAAACAAAACGGCGGGCGAAAGCCCGCCGTTTTGAATTCGGCTCACGATCTGCTTTGTCGCGTTAAATATTGGTCACTCCGGCATGCCCGCCAGCCGCAGTCCCTCCAGCACGCGTTGCATGTTGCTGTTGAAGGCGGCCGTTCCGATCGACGGCCTGAAGTTTTGCAAGGTCGTATTCGGCCAAAGCCTGAGGTAGTGAGCCAACGCCTCGTGGGCCTCTTGCTCCCGGCCAACCAGGGCATAGGCCGAGGCCAGATAAGCCGTGGGGTATCCCCCATTCGGCGCCTCAAGCGCCGCGCGCGCCAGCCACTCGATCGCTTTCTGATCCTGCCCCTCCATCAGATAGACCATGCCTATGCCCTGCTGCCAGCTCCAGCGCATCCGCGAATTCGGCTCCAGTCGATCGGCTTCGAGGAATTCCGGAAGAGCCTCGTTGGACTGCCCCATCATGAGCTTGTCGTATCCGATCTCCTTGTGGAGAAACGCGTAGTCCGGAAAGTTTTGGGCTAATTCGCTGCAAGCCTTGATGGCGGCTTCGAACTGTCGCATCCCGCGCAGGATCTGACATTGGGCGCCGCGCACTTTCTTGCTTGCCGGTGCAATCGCAAGCGCATCCTGCAGGGCGAGATCGGCTGCGTGAAGGTCGGCGACCTCGTCACTCGACCAATGGTTCAGCACACCGGTCACAATTGCAAAAGTCAGATCTGCCAAAGCTTCCGCATGATGAGGATCGAGGTCGACCGCCCATTGCCGCAGTGCGCGGGCGGCTTCATAATCCTCGCGAGAGGTCATGTTGATCGTTTCGGAGATGCCGATCAGCCTTGCCGCCGTCTCGATATTCGCTCTCGTCCGTTCGGATTGGGCTGATTGCGCGAAGTGACTCCACGCCAGAGCCCCGAGACACAGAACGCCTGTCGCCGCGATACTTGCGAGCATTGCCCGTGAAGCAAAAAAACGGCGCGAACCGCGCGATGCAGGTATCACCGGCGACAGCGCTTGCGGTGCAGGCAAGCCCGCAATGGTCCGGCGCACGTCAATGGGTTGCACGGCGCTACGTTGCGGGGAATTCGCGGACAAAGCCTCGGACGGCTTCCGCTCCTCCCGCACTTCGCCGACAAAACGGACACCCTTGCGCGGCAGGGTTTTGATCAGGCGTTGCTCGGTTCCGCTGTCCCCGATGGCACAGCGCACGGCGTTGATGCGCGTGCTCAGCGCCGATTCGGACACGATGCGGCCGCCCCAGATCGACTCGATCAGCTCGTCCCGGCTGACGACATGCTCGCGGCGACGAATCAGGTGTACCAGCAGGTCGAAGACCTGGGGCTCCATGGCGACCACGCTGCCGCCCGAGCGCAGCTCGCGCCTGTCCAGATCGAGGGCGTAATTGTCGAAAATATAAAGCAAATTCAAAGGTTCCGTTGCTCGAACGGTCATCCAATCATGCCTCTGGCGCGGCTTCGCAAAAGAAAAATTATGAATTTCATAAGCAAAAAATAAGGTGTCCTGAAGGCACCGCGCGAGGGCTTCGGGCACGTTCACGCCTTGATAGCCTCGGCAGAGCCGGGTTGCCGCGCTGAGATGACAGTTGATCGCTTTTTATCGTCTTCGAATATGAAGGAGGTCACAATGGCCGCTATTGCACACGCGTTGTCCCGCGCCTTTCAATCAGGCGGTGAATTCGACATTCTGAAGCAAGTTGCCCTCTTTTGCGCCGCCGGCCTCCTGGTGACCCTGCTTTGCCTGAGCTATGGCCTGGATCTTAGTCCTGGCTTTTTCTGAGGCTGACTAACGGGGCAGGGTCATACCTTGCTTCGGAATTAACGAAATTAATTTCCGATTCTCGGAATTTGCGCTTGACGACGGGGGCAAATCAGCACTATAGCGATTTGGTCTCGCCCCACCCGAGGGGCAGCTCGCGATCGTCACGAAACGCGGGGCGGGATGCGATGGACGCGGGCGGCGCCAAAGACGAAGGCGCTATCCTGCGGACGGCCAAGGCGTGTGGTCCTGATCTCGCGATGCTGGGATCAAGTCGGCGGAAGCAATTGCGCCGGCGACGGTGGCAAAAGAGCCGGTCACCGGGGAGAGCGCGTTATATGCGTTAAAACCATTGCGCGGGGAAAGCCGGACCAGTTCGGTGAACCTGTAGTGACTTGCTCGTGTGCTATCTTTATTTCGCACGCGAGGCTGCGGGCGCATTGGGCACCCGGCTTTCCCTGCGCCCTCTGTTTTCGAGGACGGTGTTTCTGGCAAGCCTCGGGCGCGATTCGCGCCGCGGGATCGAAGATTCGCGTGGGGCAACGTCATTGCGAGCGCAGCGAAGCAATCCATTGTTTCTTTGCGCCGCGATATTGATTGCTTCGCTGCGCTCGCAATGACAGCCTGGAAGCGGATTGGTGGCAGACTTGCCTGCAAGATCGCTGGAGGGGGATTTTACTCATGGACGGACGAACACGCGCCCTGCTTGGCGCGCTCGCGTTATTGGTGGCGTCGTTTAGCGGTGCCGCCCCCTCCCGCGCCGCCCGCTGCGGCGGCGATTTCGGCAGCTTCGTGCAAAACATATCGGCGGACGCGCAAGGCGCCGGCGTGTCGGCAAACGTGGTCAGTGCGGCGCTCGGCGGCGTGCAGCAGGACGGGGCCGTGCTCGCGTTCGACCGCCGCCAGCGCTACACCTTCAACAAGACCTTCGAGCAATATGTCTCGACCCGCGTCGGCCCCGGCCGCATCAATGGCGGCCGCGCCATGCTGCAGCGCCACGCCGCGTTGTTCTCCAGCATCGAGGCGCGCTTCGGCGTGCCGCGGCAGATTCTGGTGGCGATCTGGGGGCTCGAGACAGACTTTGGCAAGGGCGACATGGGCAAATTGCCGGTGATGCGGACGCTGGCGACGCTGGCGCATGATTGCCGCCGCTCCGAGCTGTTCCAGGGCGAGCTATTGGCGGCGCTGAAGATCGTGCAGCGCGGCGATCTTCCTTTAAGGGATATGATCGGCGCTTTCGCCGGCGAAATCGGCCAGACGCAATTCTTGCCGTCGTCCTACATCAAATACGGCGTCGATTTCGACGGCGACGGCCGCGTCGACCTGCGCCACAGCGTGCCCGACGTGCTCGCCTCCACCGCCAATTTGCTGCACACCAACGGCTTCAAGATGGGCGCGCCGTACAACGAAGGCAGCGCCAATTTCGAGGCGATGCGCGAGTGGAATCACGCGGTGATCTATCGCAAGACGATCGCCTATTTCGCCGATCAGCTGGTGGGGCGGTGAACGGCGTCAAGCCGTCATTCCGGGGCGCCCCCGCCGTCATCATCCGCGAAAGCGGATGATCCAGTATTCCAGAGCAGTTGCGGTAGAATCGAGGGGCCGCGGCGTACTGGATACCCCGCATGCGCGGGGTATGACGGCCTTTGTTCTGGACTCAACTCTTCCCCACCTTCGCCGCCTTCTCGAACCGGCGCGCCAGCGGCGCCCAATAGGTCGCGGGGCGAAAGCGTTGCAAGAGATCCATCATTCGCGCGTCATTGCCGATCAGAATGCGCGGCTGGTTCTTCTCGATGCCTTCGATGATGCGGCGCGCGGCGGCCTCAGGCGTGCTCTTGGCCATCGTGTCAAAGCGCTCAATCGATTGCGCGCGGAACGCATTGTCGCTCACGCCGGTGCCGGTGCGGGAATTGCGCGCGATGTTGGTGGCGACACCGCCGGGATGCACCACCGACAGCCGAACGGGGCTACCCGCTATCTGCAATTCATGACGCAGCGATTCGGAAAACCCGCGCACCGCGAATTTCGCGGCCGCATAGGCGGTCTGTCCCGGCGGCGCGATGATGCCGAAGATCGAGGAGATGTTGACAACGTGCGCCTCGGGCTTCTGCGCAAGATGCGGCAGGAATACGCGCGTGGAATGCACCACGCCCCAGAAATTGATGTTGAACAGCCAGTCCATCTGCGCCTGGTCGATCTCGCCGAATTGGCCGAGCAGGGCGACGCCGGCATTGTTGATGAGAATGTTGAGCGCGGGATGGGCCGAGGTCGCGGCTTGCGCAAAATCCGCGATCTGCCCGGGCTCGGCGACATCGACGCGGTGCGTCGAGACCTTGCGCTTGGCATCGCGGCCGATCTCGGCGGCAACCGCCTGCAAGCCGGCCTCGTCGCGATCGGCCAGCGCGAGGTCGCAGCCGCGGCTCGCGAGTTCCAGCGCCAGCGCCCGGCCGATGCCACTGGCGGCTCCCGTCACCGCAGCAGTGGCTCCCTTGGTCGCGGTCATGTCGGCTCCATGCTGATGAAAAACCGTGCAGAAGACGCTGATACCCGAGTTTTATCCCGGATTCTCCCAGTCTTTTATGTCCGGTACCGAACCAATCGGCGGTCTCGTTCTTATCCCACGGGACATTTTGAAGGAAACGCCAATTTCAAGGGAGGGGACCGTGGGCCAAACAAAACCGTTTCGCGCCATCGCCCTCATCGTCGAGGATGACCCCTCACAACGGGACATGCTTTGCTTGTTGCTCGAAGAGAGCCATTACGACGTCATCCAATGCGAGAGCGCCGAGGCCGCCGAACTGGTGCTGGCGAAGAACGGCGGCGCCCTGTCCTTGCTGATCACCGACGTCAATCTCGCCGGCTCCATGAACGGCGTCGAGCTTGCCTTCATCGCGAAGCAGCGCCATCCGAAGCTTGATATCGTCGTCACCTCGGGCCGGCCGCTGGCGGGCCCGCTTCCCGACGGCGCAAAGTTCTGGTCAAAACCATGGGCGCCGCTCGACATCCTGCGCGAAGCGGAAATCGCGCAGGCGGTCCCGCGCGCGGCGCCGGGCTGAGGCGCCTTTTTCGGAAGTCCACGCCACTTTCGTGGGCCAGGACGGCGTGATATCAGCGCATCCCATGTCTCTCGCATTTCTGCTGACGTCGCTGATCGTGGTCGTCTCGCCCGGTACCGGCGTGCTCTATACGCTGGCGGCGGCGCTGACCAAGGGATCGCGGGCCAGCATCGCGGCGGCGTTCGGCTGCACGCTCGGCATCCTGCCGCATCTTTCGGCCGCGATGCTCGGGCTTGCCGCGGTGCTGCATGCGAGCGCGCTGGCGTTTGCGGCGCTGAAATGGTGCGGGGTGATCTATCTGCTCTATATGGCGTGGCAGACATTGCGCGAGCAAGGTGCGCTTGCGGTCGACACAAAGGTCGAGGCGCGATCGAACGCCCGCCTGGTCGTGACGGGTTTCCTGATCAACATCCTCAATCCAAAGCTGTCGATCTTCTTCCTCGCCTTCCTGCCGCAATTCATCTCGGCGGACGAAAGCCATCCGCTGGCGCGGATGCTGGAACTTTCCGCCGGCTTCATGGCGATGACGCTTGTCGTCTTCGTGCTCTACGGCCTGTTCGCGGCTTCTGTCCGCGACCGCGTAATTTCAAGGCCGAAGGTCATGCGGTGGCTGCGCCGCGGCTTCGCCGGCGGATTCGCCGTGCTCGGCGCGAAGCTGGCGTTCGCGGAACGGTAGTTTGCGTCTCTGTCATGCCCCGGCTTGACCGGGGCATCCACTACGCCGCAGCTTCACGGTTCTATCGTCGGCAGCTCTGGAATACCGGGTCGCGCGGTCAAAGGCGAGCGAAAGCGACGCCGTCCTTCGGACGGCTATGCCGGGCGACGACGAAGGGGCCAAAAATCAAAAAGGCGGGCCAGATGCCCGCCGCTTTCGCAAAAAACCGTCCAGTCCGGTGCCCGGGCGGAGCAAGGCTCCACCCGGGCCTGAAGACTACTTCTTCTTCTTGGCCTTGGATTTCTTCGCCTTCTTGGCCTTCTTCGCTTTCTTAGCCATAGTATCCTCTCAAGGGTTTAATGGATTGAACGCGACTACGAGGCATGCTCGGCGGAGGGCCAGCCTCGCAAAATCCTCAACTGTAAACTCAACAGATTCGCGGCGCGCTGCCTCGCGTTGTCACGGCAGTGTCATTGCGTTATCCACAGTTGTTATGCGTTTTGACGGGTTTTTTCGCGAAAATGGCGCGCATCGCCGCGGCGCGAAGCGAAACGGCGCTCCTTGGCGTGCGAAACGGCGCTCGCAATGCCGGCGCCGGCCTCATCATGCTTAACGGCTCGCGAGGCGCGATCTTCATCAATTCAAAACCACGGCGCGATTGAACGGCTCGCCTTGAGAATCCGTTAAGCGGGCGAGATGCATCCTGCATCCCAAGAGAAAAGGGAATGGTCCGGAGCCCGGGCTGTTCGTCAACAGAGGGGGCAGGGCACCCCGTGTCCTGTAGGCGCGATGCTGAGCGTTCCGACACTGTGGACCGTCTTCGTCATCAATTTTCTCGCGGTAGGCCTGATCTGGGCCTATGTCGCGCACAGTTATCCTAATCTGGAAGCCGCACGGTTCTGGACCGCGTCGTGCTTCGCTGCAGCCGCGGGCGCGGTGCTGGCGATGCTGCGCCTCGTGGCGGCGGGCTCGCTGCTGCCGCTGCTCGCCGGCGGCGTCGTGATGATTTTCGCCGCCTGCCTTGCCGCCATGGGCGTCAAGCGGTTCTATGGAAAGCCGGTGTCCTGGCGCGCCACCTTCCTGATCACGGGATTGAGCTGCGCCGGCCTCATCTTCTTCATCGCCTTCCATGACAGCCTGTCGATGCGGGTGCTGGTCTTCTCGATAGGCCAGTCGCTGCCGCTGGTGCTGACGTTGAAGCTGCTGCTGTCGCCGCATCAGGGCCACGTCAATCCCGGCGCTCGTCTCGCCGGCGTTGTCGCCGCGCTGATGATCGCCATCTATGCCGTCAGGGCGGCGGGCAATCTCTTCGGCGTCGACTTCGCGTTCACGGACGCAAATCTGGCCCACGCGGTGCTGACGCTGGCGCTGATCTTCCTGTCGATGGCGTTCAATTTCGGCTTCGTGCTGATGGCGATGGACCGGCTGCGCAACGAGGTCGCCGATCTTGCGCTGCTCGACGACCTCACCGGCGTCGGCAACCGCCGCCATCTGGTGCAGCGCCTGAGCGAGGAATGTGCGCGGTCGGCGCGCAGCGGCGAGCCGTTCGCGCTCCTGGTGATCGATCTCGACGGCTTCAAGGCCGTCAACGATACCCACGGCCATGCCGCGGGCGACGCCTGCTTGCAGCATTTCACGTTGATGGCGCAGACGCGGCTACGCGCCGGCGACATGCTGGCGCGCACCGGCGGCGACGAGTTCTGCATTGTGTTGCCGTCTTCGACGCTGCGCGAGGGCGCGATGATCGCGCGCCGGGTGCTGCAAGTGTGCCACTCCGACGCGGAGGCCTGCGTCGGCAGCGAAATCCCGATCGCGGTCTCGATCGGCGTCGCCCAGTGGACCCGGGAGACCGGAACCTTCCCCGACCGGCTGATCGCCGCTGCCGACCACGCGCTTTATGCCGCCAAGAAGGAAGGCAAGAACCGCTACGCGGTTTACGATGCTGCGGCGCCGCTCGCGCCCGAAGCCGAAGAAATGCCGGCCGTGGCCGATGGCTTGCGCAGGCTCGCCTAACATCGCGTTTTCCTGAAAAGGCTGTGCTAGTGAGAGGTCCATGGGGACCTCGATAGCGATGCATTTCCGCTGCCTGACGATGGCGTGTGCCGTCGCGTTCTCTGTTTCAGCGTCCGCGCAAACACAAGACATTGCGGCAATCGCAAGATCATCCGGCACGCCGGATATCCCCGGCTTGAAGATGGTCTGGCTCGCGCCCTGGGGCGATGTCGCAAGAGCCCATCCCTGGAAGAACATCATCGTGCACCAGACCGAGGGGCCGGCGGGCTCCGCGCGCGGCGGGGCCGCCGAGCAGTCCAAGAACCCGACGCGGCGCGGCGTCATGGTCTGGGTCGAGACCGACGGCACGGTCTATTGGGCGGTGGCCGACAATCTCGTGCCCACCCATACCGACGGCGCAGATCGCAACGACAACAGGTATGTCGACAACAGCAAGACCTATCATCAGGTGAACAAGGACACCTCGATCGGCGTGGAATTTTCCGGCAACTATCCCGACGTCACGCGCGGGGCGACCGACGCGCAGATTGCGGCGTGGCGGATCCTGGTCAAGGTCTTGCGGGCGCGCTACGGCATCCCGCTCGATCACGTCTATGCGCATAACTGGATCGACTTCAAGGACGCGCGCTATTGCGAAGGTTGCGCGCTCGCAACCATGGCGCGGCAGTGGGGGGAGTAATTGTTCGTCGCGACAGCCTTGGATCAGAACCGCGTTTTCTGCTATACTTCTAGCGATGAAGACCCAGACGATCGAAGTCGATGACGACACCGCGACCGTGCTGAAACAGCGCGCCGCCGAACTCGGCGTGAGCGTGCCACAATTGGTCGCGGAATTGGTCATGCATGAGGCCGGTCCTGCCCAGGCGGACGGCGATGACGTTGCTGAACTAGATCGCCGTTGGAAGGCGTTTGAGGCGCAAGGCTCGGTTGCGGCGGGCGGGGTTGTCGTGCGGTGGCTCCAAACTTGGGGTACGCCGGCATTCCGGAACTGGCGCGATCGATGAAGCTTGAATGGTCGGACGTGGCTCTCGCCGACCTCGATCGATTTGCTGAATTTCTCGGCCGAGAGCATCCATCGCTCGCGCCAATTGTTGCCGCCGAGATTATCGACAAGGTACAGGCGTTATCGCAACATCCGCGGCTCGGGCGGCCGATCGCGGGTCGGGAAGAGTATCGTCAGATTGTATTGCAGGTGCTCGGCGCAGCTTACGTGTTTCGAATATCGATTCGATGGCGCACGTCTCGTCGTTGCGGGTATTTCATGGGCGCGAATCCCGAGAGTGATTCCGGTCTCTCAAATCGCCTGCGCCATCCAGCGAAAAGGGGGACGACGACGGCGCTTGTTGAAGCGATGCCCCCAACAAAAAAGCCGGCCTTGCCGCCGGCTTTTTCGCATCAACTGATAAACCGCGAGTTTTAGTGTGCGGCTTCCAGCGCGGCAGCTTCCTGCCGCGCGATCGTGCCCTTTACCGCCGACTGCACCTTCTCGAAGGCGCGGACCTCGATCTGCCGCACGCGCTCGCGCGACACGCCGAACTCGGCGGCGAGGTCTTCCAAGGTCATCGGCTCATCCGCCAAACGCCGCGCCTCGAAGATGCGGCGTTCCCTGGGGTTGAGCACGCCGATGGCGCCGCTCAGCGCCTCGCGGCGGTGATCGAACTCCTCGTGCTCGGCCATCATGACTTCCTGGTTCGGCGAATTGTCGACCAGCCAGTCCTGCCATTCGCCGGCCTCGCCGTCGTCGCGGATCGGCGCGTTGAGCGAGGCATCGCCGCCGAGGCGGCGGTTCATGTCGACCACGTCCTGATCCGTCACGCCGAGGCGCTTGGCAATCAGCTTCACCTGGTCGGGATGAAGATCACCCTCGTCCAGCGCGGAGATTTTGCTCTTCGCCTTGCGCAGGTTGAAGAACAGCTTCTTCTGGTTCGCGGTGGTGCCCATCTTCACGAGCGACCAGGAACGCAGGATGTACTCTTGTATTGACGCCTTGATCCACCACATGGCGTAGGTGGCGAGCCGAAAACCCTTCTCGGGCTCGAACCGCTTCACCGCCTGCATCAGGCCGACATTGCCTTCCGAGACGACCTCGGAGATCGGCAAGCCGTAACCGCGATAGCCCATGGCGATCTTGGCCACGAGCCGGAGATGGCTGGTGACGAGTTGATGTGCCGCGTCGCGATCGTCGTGCTCGCGCCAACGCTTGGCGAGCATGTATTCCTGCTGGGGCTCCAGCATCGGAAACTTGCGGATCTCGGCGAGGTATCTGGATAGACCGGATTCTCCATTGAGAACCGGCAAGGTAGCTGTGCGGGCCATGAGAGCGCCCTCCACTTTTGGTTCAGGCCCCCGATAGCGGCGGGCCAGGCGGGCGGCTGCTGGGTTAAAGCCAGTCGCTCCGCGATGTTCCGCGTTGGATATTCAACGCAGCTGCAACATACACCAAAACGGGGCAAATAGGGAAGGATTGCTGACGTCACGTCCCCGTGTGACTGCTATAACCTATTGGCATAACTAAACTTTTGCAAAAGGCCTGCGTCATAGCGCCGCTTGCAGGGCGCCCCGCAGGAGAAGCAAATCCTCCGGCAGAGCCGCCTCCCAATGCAAAAATTCCCCGGTTTTGGGGTGCTCCAGCGCCAGGAGGTATGCGTGTAGCGCTTGACGCCCGAGGGCTGTCAGCGCCGTCTGGCCCCGGGGACCGAGGTGGCCGGCCTTGGTCTTGAAGTGCGGGCCGTAGACGCCGTCCCCCATCAGGGGATGGCCGATATGGGCCAGGTGGACGCGGATCTGATGGGTCCGCCCGGTCTCGAGCCGGCAGGCGAGCAGGGATGCAACCGGCCTGCCGTCGCGCCCGTTGAACGTCTCTCGGATTTCCCAATGGGTGGTCGCCTCGCGGCCGCCCTCGCGCACCGCCATCTTCTCCCGCGCATGCGGATGGCGGTCGATCGGCGCATCGATGGTGCCGCGTTGCCTATTGGGCACGCCCCAGACGAAAGCGAGATAGCCGCGTTGCATCGGCAGGGTACGGCCATGGTCGGCGAACTGCGCTGACAGCGAGGCATGCGCGCGGTCGTTCTTCGCCGCCACCATCAGCCCGGTGGTGTCCTTATCGAGCCGGTGCACGATGCCGGGCCGGCGGACGCCGCCGATCCCGGAAAGGCTCGCGCCGCAATGGGCGATCAGCGCATTCACCAGCGTGCCGGTCTCATGGCCGGCGGCCGGATGCACCACGAGGTGAGCCGGCTTGTCGATGACGATGATGTCGTCGTCCTCGTAGACGATATCGAGCGCGATCGCCTCGGCGATCGGCTCGGCGGGTGCTGGCTCCGGCACGTCGATTATGATCGTATCGCCCGGCCCGACATGATAAGCGGGGTCGCGGATCGGGGCACTTCCGACGCTGACGGAGCCCGCGAGAATCAGCGCTTTCAGCCGCGACCGCGAAAATTTCGGCACGTGGCCTGCGAGTACGCGGTCGAGCCGCACCGATCCCTCGTCGCCGGCGACGGTGACTTCCAACCTCGCGCTATTCGAAGACGAGCCTTGTTCCAAAGATGAGCCAATCCCTGAAGAGTTTTGCATGACCGAAACGGCCATCCCCGAACCGACCCCCGAGCAGGCCGCGTTGTTTGCGCGGGTGCGGCGAATGATGCTGATCGCGGGCCTGACCACGGCCTTGGCGGTCGCGGCCGTGCTGGTCGCCATCGGCTATCGCCTTTTCCGCTCCGAGGGAAGCGTTGTCGCGACCGACACCACCGCGACCTTGCCCAAGGGCGCCCGCATCGTTTCGACGGGAGTGGCCGGCGACAGGCTGGTGGTGACGCTCGATATCCACGGGGTCACGGAGATCCGCACCTTTGACGCGCATACGCTGAAACCTACAGGCAAGCTGAAATTCGTGAGCGAGCCCTGACCCTCCCGCCTTGCAGGCGGCGGATTTCGAGGCTATTCCCTGAGGCGCAACGCTCCCTTCGTCTAGCGGTTAGGACGCGGCCCTCTCAAGGCTGAAACAGGGGTTCGATTCCCCTAGGGAGCGCCAATGATTTAAAAGACTTAGCTGAAAATCTCCAGCGCCACAAAGTCTCCGACCAAGTATGGACCGGGTATCAAATGCGGCCGACCATTGGCCCTCTATAACCCCTCCTGGGCGGCAGCCGGTTTTAGACGGCCCGCTATGGGCGAACCAGCGCCCTTCTGGCGAGACCATAGACTGCACAGAAGCTCCTGCGGCCCGAAAAAGTCTGTGACCCCGTAGCAAGCTGGAAATTCCCGGCTTCACTACACGAAAAAGCGATCGCATTTTCACCAACCATTTGTTCAGCTCCACCGACCAAGCTGCGTAAGTGATTTTTCTCCTTTCGGAGGCCCCTTTGAAAGCGCTTCGCACGGCACCATCGCGATGCCTAGATCAACTCCCAGTTTTTGAGTTGGCCTTGAAGAAACGCGGCCGAACTTGGCGGTGGCACGTCTGCACATCTGAGGGGGCCGTCGTTATGCAGGGCTCCGAGGCCAGCCGACCCGCTGCCAAATACAAAGCTCACAGGGCGCTCTTCCTATTGCTGCTGTCCGCGCCGTATCGATCGATCCAGCTCAGCACGTCTTGGAGCCCTCAAGAAACTATTTGAAACTTAAAATATTTAGATGTGGACCGGCTCCAATCTTGAAACCGAGACCTAGGATCAAATTGGAGTACCCCAGACGAATGGGCCTGAGCGCTTAAGTTAACCTATTCGCTAAGGTAACCTTTTTGCCTTCACTCGTTCGCATTTCCAACACTCCATTCTCAAACTTGCGATTTGATTGTCGAGTATCGCTTGCCGCGTCGATCGCGACTTTTTTGTCTTCGCCAATATCCAATTAGAGTGTGAATTAGTGGGCCCTGCCTGCGGTATTGTTTTAAAGGTCAGAACCTGAATGCCATCTTCCTCCAACAAGATTGCGTTGTTCATCGATGGCGCCAATCTCTACGCCACAGCCAAGACGCTCGGTTTTGACATCGACTACAAGCGCCTGCTCAAGGAATTCCAAGGTCGCGGAACGCTCATGCGCGCGTTCTACTACACAGCAATCATCGAAGATCAGGAATTCTCGTCGATCCGTCCCTTGATCGATTGGCTGGACTACAACGGCTACACCGTCGTCACCAAGGCGACCAAGGAATTCATCGACGCCAGCGGCCGCCGCAAGGTGAAGGGCAACATGGACGTTGAGCTCGCCGTCGACGCCATGGAGCTCGCAGAACATATCGACCAGATGGTGCTGTTCTCGGGCGACGGCGACTTTCGCTCGCTGGTCGAAGCGGTACAGCGCCGTGGCGTTCACGTCACCGTGGTCTCGACCATTTCTAGCCAACCGCCCATGATTGCCGATGATCTGCGGCGCGAGGCCGATGTCTTCACCGACCTCATGGAATTAAAGTCCAAGATCGGCCGCGATCCGTCCGAGCGCCTGGCTCCGCGCGAACCGCGCCATCACACGCCCCAATTTCTGCAGCGTGGGCCTACAGCGGCACCGACGGACGATGACGGTGATTTCAACGATTGAGAGAGATGCCCGCCGCGATTGCCTGATCCGCCGCCGCCTCTAGCTGGTCCGCGTCCGATTGTGGGTCATCATGGTTCCACGGGGATGCCGCACGAAATACAGTAAAAGGTGCCGAGCATCATTGGTTGGCAAACTTCAAAGCCGGTCGGAAGGCTGTCAACCTGAAATTCCCACGAATATCCTAGCTGAACTTCCACTAATCAACATTCGCGACTTTCTTCGCCGCTACCCGAAGGGCCGTAGGATTACCGTTGCAGCTATAGAGAATGACCTTGGTGTTCCGAGCGCACGAGCTGAGTTGATTGCAAAGGCCATGGTCGACGCTGGATACATCGAGCCGAGCGTCGAAACAGGTGAACATCGGTCGAATGCACACTACGTGGTAACGAAACTCGGCTCCCGGCTCTGTGTCGCACGCTTTGTGAAACGGATCACGCGAGCAAAGGCCGATTTTTTGGAACAGATGCTGGAGCGTATCTCCGAAATCAACGGGCGGGACGACCTGGTCTTCCGGGTCAAGCGCGTCCGCGCGTTCGGGTCCTATGCCAGTGACGTGCCCGAAGTGGGCGACGTCGACTTAGCGGTCGAGCTGGAGCAGCGCTATCCTGATCGGGACATCATCGCGGAGTTGCTGGCGCGCGCGTCGGCGTCTGGGAAACGCCTCGGCTCCTACATGGACCGACTGAGCTATGCTAATGGGAGGTCCAAAGGTTGATCAAGGGACGCAGCCCTTACCTTGCAATAGAAGGCGGCGACTGCCCTGAGAAATTTGGTGTGCCAGCAATTCAACTCTTTTCCAATCGGCGGGAAAGCGAATAGCGCATTCTTCCAAGCGTGCTGAATGCAGCCCCCGGCGACGGTTGACCCGGTTACCACCGGCGTATCAAATGCACCCACGGAAACCGCAGGCACCGGGGTTACCCTTGGCCGAGCCCATTGAAACGAAGCGACGCTTAGCGGCCATCTTTGCAGCTGACGTTGAGGGCTACAGCCGCCTCATGGGAGCCGATGAGGTTGCTACCCTCGATGCCCTTACCGCGCGCCGGGAAATACTGGATGGGCTCATTGCGACGCACGGAGGCCGCATCGCCAACACGGCAGGCGACAGTGTGCTGCGGAGTTTGGCGGCGCCGTTGATGCCGTCCGGTGTGCTATGGAGGCTCAGGATGCCTTGGCCAAAGCCAATTCGACGCTTCCTAAAGCCCGTCACATTAATTTTCGCATAGGGGTGCATGTCGGTGACGTGATGGTCCGCGCCGGTGACCTATTTGGTGATGGGGTGAACATCGCCGCCCGATTGCAAACCCTTGCGAAGGCCGGAGGGCTCTGTGTCTCTGGTGTGACCTATGATCAGGTTCGGAAAGTCTTGCCGCTGGAGTTCACGGACCTTGGCGCACAGACAGTCAAGAACATCGAGGAGCCCATACGCGCCTACGAGATTAGCGGGCGGGGAAGAGATGCCGCTCTGGGTTCGAGACACGTTGTTGCTCCGCGTCTCTCCATTGTAGTCCTACCGTTCGCCAACATCGGCGGTGACCCCGAACAGGAATACTTCGTTGATGGTGTGACTGAGAGCCTGACCACGGACTTGTCGCGCATGCGTGGCTCGTTCGTGATCGGACGGCACACCGCATTTACGTTCAAAGGCAAATCGGTTGATCTAAAAAAAATCGGCCAAGAACTTAACGTCTGCTACGTGCTTGAAGGTTCGGTGCAACGCGGCGGCAACCGCCTTCGGGTTAACGTGCAGCTGATCGACACCGGAACGGAAGTCATCTGTGGGCCGAGCGCTTCGATAAACCCATTGCCGACCTCCTCGATATGCAAGACGAAATCGTATCAAAGCTCGCCAATACTCTCGATACCCAGCTTATCGCGGCCGAAGCGCGGCGAGCGGAGCGTTTGCCGAACCCGGACGCTATGGATTTGTATTTTCAAGGGGTCGCCCGTGCGAACATGGGTGTCACCCCACACTACATGGCGCAAGCGCGCGTCTTCTTCGAAAAGGCCATTGCGCTTGACCCCGGAAGCATAGATGCGTTGGTTGGCATTGCAAATGTCGATGCGACGACGGCCGCCGCCCTACTAACTGACGACCGCGCCTCGCGCTTCTCGGCGGCGGAAGCAACCTTGAACAACGTTGTGTCGATGGTCCCGCAGCACGCCTTCGCTCACGCGCTGCTGGGCTTCGTCCAGATACTGACGAACCGCGCGGCTCAAGGAATTGCGGAATGCAGGCAGGCGTTGACGCTAAATCGAAATCTGACCAACGCTCATGCTTGGATCGGTCTCGGCAAGATTTACTGCGGGCGCAGCGAGGAAACCGAGGCCCATATCCACGAGGCGCTTCGCCTCTCTCCTCGCGATGATCTTGCCTTCCGATGGATGATGTTTGTCGGCATCGCCAAGGTATACCTTGGGGCCGACGACGAGGCGGTCGTTTGGTTGCGGCGAAGCATTGAGGCCAATCGTAATCAACCAATGACACATTTTCAGCTTGCCGCTGCCTTGGCACAGCTGGGGGCGTTGGACGAGGCGCGTGTCATCGCGCAGGCAGGACTTGCTATCAATCCAGGCTTCACCATCGGTCGGTACCGGCTCAACCTCCCGACCGACAATCCGACCTACCTCGCCGGACGCGAGCGTATCTATGAGGGCATGCGTATCGCCGGGGTGCCAGAGGGGTGAGGGCTTCGGCATCACAGTTGCGTATGGTCTGATGACCAATGGTCGCGACTATGTTACCGCGAATCTAACGTTACCGACGCATCCCCGTCACACCGAACGGTTAGACGGCAGCTCTCACGAGGAGCCTGTGATGACAAAAGTACCGCCTGCCAACTTCAGTCCCGAATTGCTAACCCTCATGAGGTCGGCGCTGGACACTGCAGTTCATCAGATTGACCGATCAAACCGCACTCCCGCCACGAAAGCGAAGATGGCGCAGCGGATTGTCCGAACGGCTTCCGAAGGTGTAACGGACTTGTACGTGTTGATGAGTGCTGCGGTGGAAGAGGGATGCGTGCCAGCGGCGTGACCACGGGACACGTCCCGTTGGACGCTTCTGCTGTTACCTCGGCAGCGGCGGCAGCTTACAGCCCTAGATTTTGAAGTCCGCGTGCCGATCCAGATCAAGTTAGGGTGGGTGTGATCGGAGCGGCTCATTTTTCGATCAAGTACCCTCGCGTGTCCCCACGTTGAGGCGGTAGCCTCCTCTGGGTCTCCCACGAGACCTTGGGTTTCCGTCATGTCGCGTGACTTATCAGCCAGTACGCCACCGCTCCGAGCACGATGGCCGGAGTTGTAAGCTCAAAGGACACCGCAATGACTGCGACGCCTGCGAACAGCGTTCCCGTAATCTGCATCATCGTCCGTTCCTCCTACGCACGCTCAAGGATGTTGCTAACGGACTTGGCGTGCCATTGGCCCCCGCGTGCCGTTGCGACACCACGGGCGTTCAGCGCCGCAGCAATCTCCCTTAGCGTCGTTGCGCCTGCCTTCTGGGCCTCTCGGATGATCGGGAGGACGTTGGCTGCGTGTCTGTCGGCTTCCGCCACGATGGCCTCCTGCGCGTTCTTGCGGGCCACGTGGAGCTTGGGTCCACCCAAGGTCACTCCACGGGCCTTTGCAGCCGCGAGGGCCTGTCGGGTGCGTGTGCTGATCAACGCTCGCTCCTTTTCAGCCAGCGCGGCGAACAAGTGCAAGACGAAAGGATCAACGTCCGGTCCAAGCTCGGCGACCAGGAACGGCACCTTGTGGACCATGAGACCGCTGATGAAATGCACATCGCGGCTGAGGTGATCCAGCTTAGCGACGGCGACGTGGCACCGCTGTTTCCGCGCTGCAGCCAATGCGGCTCTAAGCTGCGGCCTGCGGTCGAGCGCATCCGCCCCCTTGCCCGTTTCGACCTCTACAAATTCGCGCGAGAGCACGAAACCTTCCGCTTGCGCAAAGTGACGTAGGGTCTCCCGCTGGGCCTCTATGCCCAGTCCCGAGCGGCCTTGCTGAGAGGATGACACTCGGATGTATGTGATGATTGCCCTGTCGTTCATGGCCGCGCTCCTACAAATAACGCCTGTGTAAGAACTATACGGTCGTTTAAATTTTATACAATAACAGGCTACCTACGCCAAAAAAGTTGCTTTGTGCCGAAGTCGCATAGTTCCTGCCAGTGATCGGGCTCAATTTCACAGAGCAAAGCGAAGCGCATTCAAGCACTCGTCATCTTGACGTCGAGCCAACCGCGGTACCGTCTCATTCCCTCCATCAGAGGATCAACGATCATGCCCTTATCCAGCTCCAAGGCATCCCAGGAAAGCCCGGTTACTGCTATCGACATCGCCCTGGAGCCTGATGCAACGATGATGCGACACGCGCAGGCTGACAATGCCCGCTTGCTGAAAGTCTTCCCGAAGGGCTTTGCTCTGGACGCAACGCGCCAACCACACGTTACGGTGCTGCAGCAATTCGTCCGCACGGCGGACCTCGAAGACGTCTACACCGCGCTCAACAAGGTGTTCGCCAGCGAGAAACCCACCAGCTGGAAACTAAAGGCGTTTAAGTACTACTACATCCCCTCGCCACCGATTGGCCTCGCCGGTATCGTCGTCGAGCCGACCGAAGATTTGCTCAGACTGCAGCAAAAAACAATCGAGGCGGTTGCGCCATTCACGGTGAAAACCGGGACGACGGCCGCGTTCATGAGCACGGAGGATGGCCACGACATTCAGGAGTTCTTGATCAACTACGTGGCCAACTTTGTGGCGATAGGATCAGGCAAGAAGTTCAATCCGCACGTGACAATTGGAGTTGGCACCCAAGCCTATCTGGATGAAATGCTCGCGGCACCGTTCGAGCCATTCATCTTCTCGCCCGCTGGAGCGTCAGTTTACCAGCTTGGTAGTTTTGGAACCGCCCGTAAGGAACTAAGAGCCTTGGCGCTAACGCCCTAGGCCCCTCTCGAAGTATCGGAAAGGACCCAACCATGTCGCCTGCGACATCGGGTAGTTCACTGCCCTCCTGGAATGATGGAGCTACGAAGCAGTCGATACTGAATTTCGTTGCCGACGTAACGCGAGAAGGTTCGCCCGATTTCGTGCCGCCCGCAGATCGCATCGCCACGTTCGACAACGATGGGACGTTGTGGGTTGAACACCCAATGTACACCCAGCTAATTTTTGCGCTCGACCGCGTGAAGGCAGTGACTCCGATGCATCCCGAGTGGAAGGACACTCAACCCTTCAAGGCGGCACTTGAAGGTGACATGAAGACTTTAGCGGAGACCGGCGAACACGGATTGATCGCGCTGCTCATGGCGACGCATCCCGGAATGACCGCAATTGAATTTCAGAAGATTGTCGTTGACTGGATCACTACCGCGCGCGACCCCCATTTCAAGCGACCATACACCGAGCTTGCATACCAGCCGATGCTTGAATTGCTCGCGTTCCTGCGTACGAATGGTTTTAAGACCTTTATCGTTTCCGGTGGCGGCATTGAGTTCATACGCCCATGGGCAGAAAGGGTTTATGGTGTACCGCCAGAGCAAGTCGTCGGCTCTTCGATCAAGACAGAGTTCCAAATGCGCGACGGCAGGCCAGAGCTTTTTCGCCTGCCGGAGGTGCATTTCGTTAATGACAACGCGGGTAAGCCTGTCGGCATCAATCAGTATATCGGGCGTAGGCCTATTGCCGCGTTCGGCAATTCGGACGGTGATCTCGAAATGCTACAATGGACAACGATGGCTGACGGTCGCCGCCTTGGCCTGATTGTCCATCACACCGACGCCGAGCGCGAGCACGCCTACGACCGGGACACGTCCTTTGGACGTCTCGACAAAGCCTTGGATGCCGCCGCAATGCATAAATGGACCGTCGTTGACATGAAGAATGACTGGAAGCGCATTTTTGCTTTTGACTGATGTAACTCCAACGCCGCGCCAAAATCAGGTGATACAGGCGATGAGGGGCGGCAAGTCGCAGTTGGTGGGTGCGATTGGGTCCGCCGCGGATTATGCTGCTCGCCAACTGAACAGATCAAGGGAAGGAGCTGTCATGTCACTAAAGCCTGGCATCAGTCGTCGTGCGGTGCTTATGACTGGAGCGCTTCTCCCCATCGCCGCACCAGCGACTGCGCAGGCCCCGGTAAGAAGCCGGGCCGGGTTTTCGTTTGCTGCGGTAGGCGATACCCGACCGATGATGTACCTCCCGTTGAAAGAGGGACAACCGGACCTCAGTAAATTCTTCGTCGAGATGTTCGGATTGGTCATGCCGGAAAAGGTCGCCGAGGCTGTCGTAGCGAAGGATGTGAAGATGATCTTCGATCCGGTCACAAAGGACCTGATCAAGGTAGTCATGCCGTTCGCGTCTAAGACCGAAGTCATGACCCTGACGGTGGATAAAGGTTGGGTCACCGAGGCATCCGTTGAAGACGTGAAACTGCTTCCCGGAGTGCATCGAACGATGTTCCGGCTTCAGGGCGGCGAATGGGTGACCCGTGAAATCGTGAAGGACGTTCAATCCGGTCGCGCCAAATTCGTGGTCAATAGCGGCGATGCCGTATGGTGGGGCAATCAGGGCCTAACCGTCAGCGACAGCCCATACTGGAAGCGTGTGAACGACACGATGCTGAAGAAGCTTCCTGCGCCAGACGACGAAATGCGCGCAGCCGGGCTGGATGGGCGATTTTTCATGAGCGTGGGTAATCATGAGGTATGGGCCGACCCGAAAATCGAGGGTGTTCTTTCGGCGTTGCCCTATCTGAGGAAATTCGGTGTCACGCCGGAAAACCTCATCTACAAATTCGACTTCAAGGGCACCCGCTTCATCTATCTGTGGAGCGGTAAGTACGACTACCGTTCGCCGTCTCTGTGGGACGCTGATCGGCCCAAATATGCCGAGCAGATGACGCAGCTTCAGAAGTGGATGGACGAAGCCAAGGCCAATGGCCTTCGCAAGGCGTTTATCGTCTTCCATTATCCTGTTTTTGCGCGCTCGGGTTTGGGCCCTATCCCGGCTGCCGACAACCCACACAAGGTGATCGCGACGTATGCCAAGGATATGGAAGTGATCGTGCTAAACGGGCACGTCCACACCACCGAAATCTACGATGTAGATGGCGTCAAGTATCTGATGCTGGGCGGTGGTGGCGCTGAACAGGACCCCATCCTGCCGGGACGAACCAGCATCAAGGTGCCCGCTGACTATCCGCCGGACCTCTATTGGAAGGGCCAGCCTCCCAAGGAAGAGTACAATTACGTCCTCGTCGACGTTGAGCCGGATCAGAAGACGAAGTTCACGCTCAATCGCTTCCGGCCGTGGTCGGCAGACCCATTTGGAACCGAGGAACTTTTCACATGAACACGCGGCATCTGGTTGCGGGAGCGTGGTTCTGCCGACAGCACTCCTGATCATTCACGGCTTGGTCGCCGTCGCGCTGCTTGGCGCAATTACGCATCAGACTTTGGCCGCGTGGGCGACTGCGGGCGTGCACCCCAGTTCATTTTTCGGCCGCTTTCGTTCGGTGCCATCGGCCCGGTTCGCCAACGCCGTCGTCGTCCTGTATGCCATCTCCATCCTGCTCGGTGGGATCATCTATCTGTACTTTCGCGTCGACATCAGGCCAGGGTTAGAGCGCGCCGGTCATTGGCCAGCGCTGGGCTTCTTCGACCTCAAGGAGCACTTCGCCGCTATCGGTTTGGCGTTGCTACCAGCCTACTGGGTTTGCTGGCGACGGCCCATCGCAGAAGAGCGCTCTCAGACGCGCGCTATGCTCACCTCTATCCTTGCCTTCATCGTCTGGTGGGGCTTCCTAACCGGCCACGTCGTAAACAACATCATGGGTTTCGGCTCATGATGTCATCGGCCCCGCTCCACAGGTTCGCGTTCGCATTCGGGACAGCGTTCGCGGTCTTTTACGTCATAGCGGTCGCAAAGGACCTTGCGTTGTTTACCGTTTTTCCTTCGCTCGGCATCGTGCTGGCCGGTACACAACATACGAACGACCTCACCGACCCTGCGATGGGCTTTCTTGCTCCTGCGATGTACTGGTATGGCTGGGCTGCTACGGCTGCGCTTGGAGCCCTCACGTTCGGCGTTGTTGTGGCGTTATTACCCGGACGTTGGACCCGATACTTCTGGCCGGGTTTGGTGTGGTTATTTCCGGCACTTTCGATGATCGCGTGCGCCTATCTCACGCTACCTTGGTTTCGGCTTTAGCCAATCTCGCTGAAACCCACGCGAACTGGCTTGCTGGTGGTAGCAGTTGATGGTAGCAGCGACGCAGCAGATAAGGTGATTTGTGCCCGTTCTATCAGTGTTTCTGCGAGCGCTCGGTCCTTCCCCTAGGGAGCGCCAGCCAGCGAAATCAATACCTCGTCCTCATTGCGGGGCAGAACGAGACGCGGCAAATTCGTCGCCCCAATTGGCGGCGAGAAAACACAATCATCCCCTGGAGCCTTAGCACGTGAACATGCCCCGGCGTGAGGTTTAGTCTTGGTGCCTTTCATGGCGTCAGCGTACCGGAACCCGTTGAGCGCGCAAACCGCGACATTTCAAGCGTAACGGCGATGTG